>Ga0316577_10000121_pt1 | contig 22620 bp, 17 predicted proteins | sample S5NA_FD_203073 | JGI IMG/M metagenome (GOLD analysis project Ga0316577, IMG submission 203073) | Rhizosphere microbial communities from salt marsh grasses in Alabama, United States - S5-7_050615r2r1 | ecosystem: Host-associated > Plants > Roots > Rhizosphere | place: USA: Alabama | collected... | reverse complement strand
AGGATCAGCGCGAGGAATAGACCAGGCAGCGAGAGGTCATCCACCTTGAATTCCGGGCTTGGAGTTGGGTCGTGGATCGGTCCAGTATACCGCCCGCGACGCAGATCTGGGTCGCTACAGGCTCGGCGACACCCGACGCTGGTTCACTGAGCCCGCGGGCACGGGCCCGGGCCTCGCGCCGGCCAGCCGTCACGCCCACGCCCGCCTGAGGTGCTTGCAGTCCGCAGCGTCTCGGGCATAATGCCGCCCTTTTTTGACCGGGTCTGATGATGTTCAAGAATGTTCGATTCTATTGCTTGGAGCGCCCGTTCGGTCTCGACTCGGCCGGTTTGGAGGCGCGTCTGAGCGAGCGCCGTTTTCGCCCCTGCGGTCCGCTCGAGACTGCGGCGACAGGCTGGTCGCCCCCGCTTGGGGAAGGAACGTCCGGATTGGTCCACTCGGTCTCCGGGTGTCTTCTGATGTGTGCCCGCAAACAAGAGCGCCTGCTGCCGTCGGCCGCCGTCGCCGAGGCGCTGGAGGAGCGTGTCAGTGAGTTAGAGAGCGAGGAGGCGCGCGACGTGGGCCGTGCGGAACGGCGCCGCCTGCGCGAGCAGATCATGGGCGAGATGCTGCCCCGGGCGTTTCCGCGTTCGCGTCGCACCCTCCTCTATGTCGATACTCAGGCGGGGTGGTTGGTGGTGGATGCCGCTAGCGATCGGCAGGCCGAGGACGTCGTCTCGCTGCTGCGGGAGACCATCGAGACCCTGCCGGTGAAACCCCCGGCACCCCGTATGGAGCCGGCCAAGGTGTTGACCGGTTGGCTTCTGGACGGCGATGCACCGAGCGACTTCAGGATCGGGGATGCCTGTGAGCTACGCGATATCAGCGATGCCTCCAGCCTCATCCGCTGTCGCGGGCAAGACCTCGCGAGTGAGGAGATCCTGGCCCATCTGAGAGTCGGCAAGCAGGTCGTGAAACTGGCCGTGGACTGGGACGAGCGCCTCAATTTCGTCCTGGCCGAGGACATCTCGCTCAAACGTCTCGGTGTCGGCGATGCCCAGCTTGCCGACCTCGACGACGGCGAGCTGGATCCAGCAGCGCGGCTCGACGCCGAGCTCGCCATCGTCGCATTGCAGCTGCGTGAGCTGTTGTCCCGCCTGGACGCGGTATTCGGGATCGTCTCGGCGGACGGCGCCGCGGGCTGATCGCGTCCAGCCGAGCAGGGGGAACCGACGCGTCTGGACCCCTTCGGCCGGTTCTGCGGTGCCGCCTCTAGGAGCCTGTCGGACTTCAGGCTGATCTGCCAGGCCGGCGGGCGAGCGGCCCAGATCCGCCCGATGTCTCGTTCGATAGACCCACTATGCGCCTCAACATCGGTCGAATCTGGCCTCGCTCTCCCACTCGGGTCGCGACGATCGCTCAAGGCGGACAGGCTCCTAGGATGGCGCGCCATTGACCGCCAGACTGCGGCGGGCAACAATGCCTGCCCGTGCGGTCCCGCGAACCCCACCCCCTTTGATCGCAGTCAGGAGCTCGACCAATGGACGAAAACATGCGCACGCCATCGCCGCCCGGAGTCGCCCCGAGCCTACTCGTCGACAAGGCCCGAGCGGATGCCTTGCGGCAGGACTCACTCTCTTTCGCCTCCCTGACCCTCACCCAACGTCAGCTCTGCGATCTGGAGCTTCTGATGAACGGGGGGTTCGCTCCGCTTGCGGGTTTCATGGACCGCGCGAGCTATGACAGCGTCCTGGACCAGGCGCGTCTGCCCGACGGATCCGTCTGGCCGATCCCGATCGTGCTCGACATCGACGCCGAACTGACGGAGAAGCTGAGCCCGGGCGACGCGATGGCGCTGCGAGACCCGGAGGGTTTCATGCCGGCCGTGCTGACCGTCTCCGAGATCTGGGAGCCGGACAAGGCGCGCGAGGCGCTTGCCGTCTATGGCACGGATTCGCTGGATCACCCGGGCGTCCGCTACCTGCACAAGCGCGTCAAGAGCCACTATCTGAGCGGCCGTCTGGAGGGGATCCAGCCCCTTGTCCATCATGACTTCGAGAGCCTCTGGAACAGCCCGGACGAGCTGCGCCATCAGTTCGCGAAGACCGGTTGGCGCAACATCCTGGCGTTTCAGACCACCAATCCCATCCACAAGCTGCAGCGGCGCCTGATCCTGGATGCCGCCAAGGCCCATCAAGCGCACATCCTGATCCACCCCGCTGTCGGCGAGACCAAGCCCGGCGACCTCCATTACTACGCCCGGGTGCGCTGCTATAAACGCGTCCAGCACTACCTTCCCCACGAGATGACCGCCCTCTCGCTGTTGCCGCTGGCGATGCGGATGGCCGGGCCGCGCGAGGCGATCTGGCATGCCCTGGTCAACCGCAATCATGGTTGCACCCACTTCCTCGTGGGCCCGGATCACGGATCTCCGCCGCCCGCCGAGCGGCCCGTGAGCCGGTTCTATGCGCCTTTAGCCGCTCAGGACGCCCTGCGGGAGGTCCAGGACGAGCTCGGGATCACGATCGTTTATCAGTCAGAGTATCGTTACGTGCCCGCCAAGCAGGCATTCCTCCCGACCGAGAAGATCGAACGGGAGCGGCTCGAGGGTCAGACCGTGACTCCGGCCGAGCTGCGCGCGCTGCTGCTTCAGAACAAAGAGGTGCCGGACTGGTTCAGCTATCCGGAGGTGCTGGAGGAGCTGCGCAAGGTCTATCCGCCGCCCCACAGACAAGGCATCACCCTGTTCTTCACCGGCCTGTCCGGGTCCGGCAAGTCCACCCTCGCCAACATCGTCTATGCCAAGCTGGTGGAGGCGGGCGGTCGCCCGGTGTCCCTGCTCGACGGCGACATCGTGCGGCAGCACCTTTCGAGCGAGCTCGGTTTCTCCAAGGCGCATCGGGACCTCAACATCAGGCGCATCGGCTTCGTCGCCAGCGAGATCACCAAGAACGGCGGGATCGCGATCTGTGCCCCCATCGCGCCCTATCAGGAGACCCGACGCGCGGTGCGCGAGATGATCGAGACGCACGGCGCCTTCCTCGAGATCCATGTCTCGACCCCGCTCGAGGTCTGCGAGGGCCGCGATCGCAAGGGTCTCTACGCGAAGGCTCGAAAAGGCCTCATCCCGGAGTTCACCGGCATCAGTGACCCCTATGAGGTGCCCGAGCGGCCGGAGCTGCGGATCGATACCAGCACACTTTCGCCCACCGAGGCGGCTCAGGAGGTGCTGCTCTATCTGTTCCAGGCGGGGTATCTGGATGACGAGGTGTAGAAGGGCGCCATCGGCTGCCAGCCGCCCGTCTCCGGCGTTTGACCATCAGCTTTGTTGATGACCGTGGAACCTCGGCCGGCGTGAACAGATTGCCATCCATGGCTCTGCATTCCAGCATCCCCCGGAACGCGTCCGGGGCAGGCCCCGGAACCGGTTCGGGGCAGGCCCTGGCGGAATGACGGGGTGATGGACCAAACTGCCTCGTCGGCCCAGCAGAGACTGCCGGGGCCCCCAGTGCCAGTGAGGGCACGGCGCGGACCAGCTGAGGTACGGCAATCACCTCAGCTTTTTGGCAGCGCTGCAAGAGTCGCCGATGCGGCGCTTGGCGGGCATGAGGCGATTCCGATACCGGCGTCCCGGCTCTACACGCGGTAAAATCCGCGATACCACTCCACGAACCGGGCGACACCCTCGCTGACCGGTGTATCCGGGCAGTAGCCGGTGTCCCGAACCAGGTCAGCCACATCCGCGTAGGTGTCCGGGACGTCTCCGGGCTGGAGCGGCAGCAGGTTCATCTGCGCCTTGCGGCCCAGACAGTCCTCGAGGACCCGGATGTATTCCATGAGCTCGACCGGTCTGTTGTTGCCGATGTTATAGATTCGGTAGGGTGCTGAGCTGGTCGCCGGGTCGGGGTCTGCCCCCGACCAGTCCGGATTGCCGGCGGGGACCCGGTCCAGGACCCGGAGCACACCTTCGACGATGTCGTCGACAAAGGTGAAGTCCCGCCGATGCCTGCCATAGTTGAAGACGTCGATGGGTTCCCCGGCGAGGATGGCGCGGGTGAACTTGAAGAGCGCCATGTCGGGCCGGCCCCACGGGCCGTAGACGGTGAAGAACCGTAAACCCGTGGTCGGGATTCGATACAGATGGCTGTAGGTGTGGGCCATCAGCTCGTTGGCCTTCTTGCTGGCCGCATACAGACTCAAGGGGTGATCGACATTGTGATGGACTGAGAAGGGCATCGCCGTGTTGGCGCCGTAGACGGAGCTGCTGGATGCATAGACCAGGTGCTCGACCCCGCAATCCCGGCAGCCCTCCAGGATGTGCGCGAAGCCGACCAGGTTGGTCCCTACGTAAGCCATCGGGTGGTCGATCGAGTAGCGCACCCCGGCCTGAGCGGCGAGATGCACCACGCGATTCGGACGGTGCAGGGCGAAGAGCTCATGCATGCGCGTGCGGTCTTCGATGTCGGCGCGCTCGTCGTGATAGCCCTCGACGGTGAGCGTCCTTGCGAGCCGCGCCTCCTTGAGACCGATGTCATAGTAGTCGTTGAGATTGTCGATCCCGATGACCTCGTCTCCGCGCGCAAGGAGCCGTAACGACAGGGCGGATCCAATAAAACCGGCGCTGCCGGTCACCATGACTTTCATGCGTCTACCCCGTGGTGTTGACGGCCCATCCAAGCATCTCGCAGGCATGCTCGCGCGTGCGCGCCGTAATCTTGGTTCCGCCAAGCATCCTGGCGATCTCATTGACCCGCGAGTCTGGATCGAGCGGCTCGATGCGGGTATAGGTCTGGCCGTCGCGTGTCTCCTTGCGCACGCGGATCTGCTGGTGCGCCTGGGCAGCGACCTGAGGCAGATGAGTCACGCAGAGCACCTGGCGGGATGCGCCGAGTCGGCGCAGCAGCCGGCCGACAATCTCGGCGACACCGCCCCCGATTCCCACGTCCACCTCGTCGAAGACCAGTGTGGGGACGCTCCCGCATTCCGCAGTGGCGACCTGGATGCCGAGACTGATGCGCGAGAGCTCGCCCCCGGAGGCGACCTTGGCGAGCGGCTGCAGCGGCTGGCCGAGGTTGGCGCTCACCAGGAACGCCACGCGCTCCAGCCCACCCGCTCCCACCCGGTCGGCAGGCAGCGGCTCGATCTCGATCGCGAAGCGCCCGCCGGCCATGCCAAGCTGCTGCATCGCCTCGGACACCGTCAGGCTGAGGCGTTCGGCCGCAGCAGCCCGTTCCCCGCTGAGGAGGCGTGCCTTCGCGAGGAAGTCGCGAAAGGCGGCATTGCGGGCGTCCCGCAGATGGCCGAGCCTGAGGTCTGCCTGCTCGAGCGCCTCCAGCTCCGTCTGGCAGGCCGCCAGGGCATCCGGTAGCTCGGTCGGTCGGACGCGATATTTCCGTGCCAGATCATGAATCTGTGTGATACGGGCCTCGACGGCGTCGCGCGCGGCCGGATCGATCTCCAGGCCGTCAAGGTAGTGACGCAGACTGCTGGCCGCCTCGGCGGCATGGATCGTCGCCGTGTCCAGCAGATCGCGCGTTTCCGTCAACGCCGTGTCGATCGCGGCCAGCTCCTCGATCTCTGAGCTGGCCGCGCGCAGTTGGTCGGCGATGGATGGCTCGCTCTCGGAAAGGACCTGCAGGAGCCGGACGGCCGTCTCCTGCAGGCGGCCGAGGTGGCTCAACCGTCGCTGCTCCTGATCCAGGCCCTCGATCTCGGCCGCGCTGAGTCCAAGGCTCGCGAGCTCGTCGATCTGGAAACGCAGCAGATCGACGCGCTCGCCCCGTTCCTGTCGCGCCGCCTTCAGTGCGACGAGCTGCTGGTCGAGCGCCCGATAGTCCCGATAGGCGGCCGACACCGACTCGGCCAGCGCCGCCTGACCGGCATAGGCGTCCAGGAGGTCGCGCTGGGCGTTGGCGCGCAGCAGCGATTGGTGGGCATGTTGCCCGTGGATGTCGACCAAGAGATCACCGAGGTCGCGCAGCTGTGCGCCGGTGGCCGGACGGCCGTTGATGAAGGCGCGGGAACGCCCGTCGCGAACGAGCAGTCGGCGCACGATACATTCGCCTTCCTCGTCCAGGGCCTGCTCGGCCAGCCAGGTGCGCGCCCCCGCCGCCGCGCCGAGATCGAAGCCGGCGACGATCTCGGCGCGCTCGCAGCCGGCGCGGATCATGGAGACGTCCGCCTTGTCACCCAGGGCCAGGCCCAGCGCATCGATCATGATCGACTTGCCCGCCCCGGTCTCACCGGTGAGCGCAGTCATCCCGGAGCTGCAGTCCAGCTCAAGCGTGCTCACGATGGCCAGGTCTCTGACGACGATGTGTGTCAGCATTGCGTCACCCGCAGATCGAGGGACGGTGCCCCCCCCAGCCAAGCTTGGCGCGCAGGATCTGATAGTGGTCGTGGCCCTTGGGATGGAGCAGATGCGCGCGATAGCGATGCCGCGCGACCTCGATGGACCCCCGTGGGGGCAGCTGCAGGTCTGCCTGTCCATCGCAGGTCACCTGCACATGGCCCTGGTCAAGCGACCGGACGCGGACCTCGATGCGATGATCCCCCGGGACCACCAAGGGGCGGTTGCTCAGGTCATGCGGGCAGATGGGGACCAGCAGGATGGCGTCTAATGCGGGGTCGACGAGCGGTCCGCCACCCGAGAGCGCATAGGCCGTCGATCCGGTTGGTGTGGCGATGATCAAGCCATCCGAGCGTTGCGCGGAGACGAAGACCCCGTCGACATAGGTCTCGAGCTCGATCATCCGTGCCGTATTCCATTTGTGGACCACGACGTCATTGAGGGCCGAGTAGCTTCGCTCGAGCGCGTCTTCGGCCGTCACCCGCACTGCCAACATGGCCCGGTGGTCGGACTGGTAGTGTCCGGCCAGGATCGGGTCGAGCACCGACTCGATGTCTTGCGGCGAGACATCGACCAGGAACCCGAGGCGCCCGAGGTTGATGCCGACCAGCGGGATGCCGTGCTCGGCCATCATGCGGGCGGCGTGGAGGAGGGTCCCGTCGCCGCCGACCACGATCGCCAGATCGCAGCGTGTGCCGATGTCCATGGTCGGGACGGCCGAGCCGACCTCGGCGCCGAGCAGGTGAGCGCTCTCCGCGTCGAGCAGCACGTCGATCCGGCGCGAGCCGAGGTAGGCGCTCAGACGCCGCAACGTACCGGACACCTGCTCGGGGTCGCCTTGCTTCGCGATGATGCCGACGGTGTTGAATTGCGGCATGGACTCTTGTGGTTCTCGGGCGGCACACGCGAGGGCTAAAACTAGCATGGGGCGCGTGATGGCGCCAATAGGAGAGCCATAACAGCCTTGACAGGTTTGGCCGGAGTCCCTAAATTGCGGTGTTAGCACTCTATTGAGGTGAGTGCTAATCTGGATGCCGGCCAGGCGCCCGCCGGTCTCTTTCGTCGTGCAGTGCCGTGTGCCCTTATGGTCCGGCCGGTTCTGCCGATGACGGGATCGGGGCGGGGTTTGGATGGCCGGCAGCCCGCTCGACGATCAACATCACCGCCGGGTTCATGGTGGACACACCTTGTCAACCGAGACACGCCACACCGAGACGCCAGTCAGCGAACGCGCGCTCCACTTCCTGAAGGTGCTCGTCGAGCGCTACATCCGGGAAGGACAACCCGTGGGTTCACGGACGCTGGCGAAGGACACCGGGCTCGATCTGAGTCCGGCGACCGTCCGCAATGTGATGGCCGACCTCGAGGACCTGGGTCTGGTGATCTCGCCGCACACCTCGGCCGGGCGTGTCCCGACCGCTGCCGGATACCGACTCTTCGTCGACTCGCTCCTGACGGTGCGACCGCCGTCCGAGGACGATATCGCGAGTCTGCGCACGCGCTTCGAGACGCGGGCCGACGTGAAATCCCTGATCGAGACGGCCTCGAATCTGCTCTCCGGCATCACGCATCTGGCCGGGGTCGTCATGCTTCCCCGTCATGAGCGGAACGTGTTTCGTCAAATCGAGCTGTTACCATTGTCCGCCAACCGCGTCCTGGCGATTCTCGTCACGAGCGAAGGTGAGGTCCACAACCGGATCATCGTCACGGAGCGTCGCTTCAGTGCTGCCCAGCTGGAGCAGGCCGCAAACTATCTCAACGAGATGTTCACCGGACAGGACGTCGGTGACGTCCGCAAGCGCCTCGTCGAGGACCTCAAGCGCACTCACCGGAACATGGATCAGCTCATGATGCGTGCGGTGATGCTGGCCCACGAGGTCGTGGAGGCCGCGGAGCGCAAGGATGACTGCTTTATCGCCGGCCAGACCAACCTCATGGAGTTCGGCGAGCTGGCGAGCATGGAGCGGCTCCGGCAGCTCTTCGACGCCTTCAACGAGAAACGCGAGATCCTGCACATCCTGGACCGGTGCATCGCCGCCGATGGTGTTCAGATCTTCATCGGTGAGGAGTCCGGCTATTCACTGCTGGACGACTGCAGTGTCGTGACGCGGGCCTATCGGGTCGAGGACGAGGTCGTCGGCGTCCTGGGTGTCATTGGCCCGACACGCATGGACTACGAGCGAGTCATCCCGATCGTCGATGTGACGGCTCGCCTCCTCGCGGCAGCGCTGAGGCAGTAGTGACAGGTCTGAGCCCGGCCGCGCGCTCGACGCAGCGCGTTGCGGCGGACGGGCGATCGAGCTATCGGAGGTCAAGATGAATACGGAGCCGAAAAGCACTCAATCGACCGAATCGGATGTGCCGGTGGAAGAGGCGCTCTTGGAAGACGCCTCGGCATCGCACGGCGGAGCGCCCGAATGCGCAGAGACGCCCGCAGCGGAAGCGGTCGAGGCCGAGCCCCAGGAGGCGGTGACAGCCGAAGAGCTTGCCGCCCGACTCGATACGGCGCGCAGCGAGGCGGAGTCCCTGCGTGATCAGCTGCTGCGCGCGCGTGCCGAGGTGGAAAACCTCCGCCGGCGCCATGCCAACGAGCTGGAGAAGGCGCACAAGTTCGCCCTGGACGGTTTCGTACGCGAGCTCCTGCAGGTTCGCGACAGCCTGGAGCTGGGTCACGACGCGGCTCGGGACGAAAGCGCCGACATCGCCAAGCTGCGCGAAGGCACCGAGCTGACGCTCAAGCTTCTCGGCGATGTCATGGAGCGGTTTGGTGTCGCGCCCCTGGATCCGATCGATCAGCCCTTCGACCCGGAGTACCACCAGGCGATGTCGATGCAGCCGCGCTCCGATGTGCCGCCGAACACGGTCGTGGCGGTCATCCAGAAAGGCTACACCCTCAATGGCCGCCTCGTGCGTCCTGCCCTGGTCATGGTCTCTCAGCAGGGCTCCTGATATCGGCTTGAACGGCCAGGGGGTTTCCCCAACTTCCACTAGGGACTTTGGCGTCGCTTGCCACACCAGACACTTCGGAGAACACACACATGGGAAAAATCATCGGTATCGACCTCGGGACGACCAACTCCTGTGTCGCCGTCATGGAAGGCGACAATGTGAAGGTCATCGAGAACGCCGAAGGCGATCGCACGACACCCTCGATCGTGGCCTACACGGGTGACGGGGACGTCCTCGTCGGCCAATCCGCGAAGCGGCAGTCGGTGACCAATCCGGCCAATACGCTGTTCGCGATCAAGCGCCTGATCGGGCGTCGTTACGAGGACCAGGTCGTCAGCAAGGACAAGGACATGGTCCCCTACAAGATCGTCAAGGCCGACAACGGCGATGCCTGGGTCGAGGTCAACGGCAAGAAGATGGCCCCGCCGGAGATCTCGGCCAAGGTCCTGCAGAAGATGAAGAAGACCGCCGAGGATTATCTCGGAACCAAGATCACCGAAGCGGTGATCACGGTCCCGGCCTACTTCAACGATTCCCAACGACAGGCGACCAAGGACGCCGGTCGAATCGCCGGTCTCGAGGTCAAGCGCATCATCAACGAGCCCACAGCCGCGGCGCTCGCCTACGGGATGGACAAGAAGCGCGGTGACCAGAAGATCGCCGTGTTCGACCTCGGCGGAGGCACCTTCGATATCTCCATCATCGAGATCGCCGAGATCGAGGGTGAGCACCAGTTCGAGGTCCTGTCGACCAACGGCGACACCTTCCTGGGCGGCGAGGACTTCGATCTGCGAATCATCGATTTCCTGGTCGCCGAGTTCAAGAAGAGCCAGGCGGTCGATCTGCGCAACGATCCGCTGGCCCTTCAGCGTCTCAAGGAGGCCGCGGAGAAGGCCAAGATCGAGCTCTCCTCGAGTCAGCAGACGGACATCAATCTGCCGTACATCACGGCGGACCAGAGTGGGCCCAAGCACCTCAACGTCAAGTTGACGCGGGCCAAGCTGGAGTCGCTGGTCGAGGACCTGATCGAGCGGACCATCGAGCCCTGCCGGATCGCCCTCAAGGATGCCGGGCTGACGGCGGGCGAGGTCGACGAGGTCATCCTCGTCGGTGGCCAGACGCGCATGCCCAAGGTCCAGGCCAAGGTCGAGGAGTTCTTCGCCAAGACACCGCGCAAGGACGTGAACCCCGACGAGGCCGTGGCGATCGGGGCCGCGATCCAGGGCGGGGTGCTGGGCGGGGAGGTCAAGGACGTGCTCCTGCTCGACGTCACGCCTTTGTCGCTGGGGATCGAGACCCTCGGCGGTGTGATGACCAAGCTCATCGAGAAGAACACGACCATCCCGACCTCCGCGCAGCAGGTCTTCTCGACCGCCGACGACAATCAGACCGCGGTGACCGTGCACGTCCTGCAAGGCGAGCGCGAACGTGCGGTGCACAACAAGTCTCTGGGTCGCTTCGACCTCAGCGACATCCCCTTGGCGCCGCGTGGCGTGCCCCAGATCGAGGTCAAGTTCGACATTGATGCCAACGGGATCCTGCATGTCTCGGCGAAGGACAAGGCGACCGGCAAGGAGCAGTCCATTGTCATCAAGGCGTCCTCGGGCCTGTCGGAGGCGGAGATCGAGCAGATGGTCAAGGATGCCGAGGTCCATGCGGCGGAGGACCGCGAGTTTCACGCGCTCGTGGCGGCTCGCAACCAGGCCGACACCATGATCCACGCCACCCGCAAATCGCTGGAGCAGCTCGGCGACAAGATGGACAGCGGAGAAAAGTCCTCGATCGAGTCGGCGATCAAAGATCTCGAAGAGGCGATCAAGGGGGACGACAAGGGACGGATCGAATCACTCACCCAGGCCCTCGGGGATGCCTCCGCAAAGATGGCTGAGCGGCTCTATGCCCAGACGTCCGGCGGCGCAGCCGCGGGCGGCCCGTCCGGCGCCGGGGAGGCCGAGGGTGCGGCCGGTGGGGCGGCGAGAGACGATGTCGTCGACGCCGAGTTCGAAGAGGTGAAAGACGACAAGAAGTGAGGTGAGCGGCCGAGCGCCGACCACCCGTCCCGGGCCGAAAGCGTACCGGTGCAGACAGCGCCCGTGCGCTTTCTGCTTCTGGGTTCTCGGGATGTTGCATCGGGCGCCTGGCGGCTGGAAGTGATTCAATGGCAAAACGCGACTACTACGAGGTCTTGGGTGTCTCGCGCAACGCGAGTGAGGCCGATCTGAAGAAGGCCTTTCGCCGCCTGGCGATGAAGTATCACCCCGATCGCAACACCGGCGAGCCGGACGCGGAGGCCAGGTTCAAGGAGGCCAAGCTGGCCTATGACGTCCTGAGCGACCCGAAGAAGCGGTCGGCATATGACCAGTTCGGGCACGCGGGGGTTGAGGCCGGCGCCGGCGGGTTCGGCGGCCCTGGTGACTTCGGGGGCGCGGGATCCTTCTCCGACATCTTCGGGGATGTCTTCGGTGACATCTTCGGCGGTCGGGGCGGCACCCGGCGCACGCAACGCGGCGTGGATCTGCGCTACGACCTGTCGCTGAGCCTCGAGGACGCGGTCACCGGCAAGGAGGTCAAGATCCGCATCCCCACCCTGGTGGACTGTCAGTTCTGCGGTGGCAGCGGGGCCAAGCCAGGCACCAAGCCGAAGCCGTGTACCACCTGCGGCGGAAGCGGCCAGGTGCGCATGCAGCAGGGGTTTTTCTCCATTCAGCAGACCTGCCCGACCTGTCGAGGCAACGGCACGGTGATCGAGGAGCCCTGCGGTCATTGTCGGGGGCGGGGGCGGATCCAGGAGGAGAAGACCCTTTCCGTGCGGGTGCCCGCGGGTGTGGACACCGGCGATCGCATCCGCCTCGCGGGGGAGGGCGAGCGCGGCGAGTACGGCGGGTCGCCCGGCGACCTCTACGTGCAGATTCAGGTGCAGGAGCACCCGATCTTCACCCGCGAGGACAACCACCTCTACTGTCAGGTCCCGATCGGCTTCGTGACGGCCGCCCTTGGCGGCGAGCTCGAAGTCCCGACCCTGGACGGCAAGGTCATGCTGAAGATCCCAGGTGGCACCCAGACCGGCAAGATGTTCCGTGTCCGCGGGAAGGGCGTCAAACCGGTGCGCGGCGGCCCGGTCGGCGATCTCATCTGTCGGGTTGCGGTCGAGACGCCGATCAATCTCACGGAGCGTCAAAAAGAGCTGCTGCGGGAGTTCGAGACCAGCATGCGGGAGGGCGGGTCACGGCACAGCCCGCAGTCGCACTCCTGGCTCGACAGCGTCAAGAGCTTCTTCGACAAGATCGGGCTCTAAGGAGACGCTGGTTTTCGGCCATCCTGCGCTACAAGCCGTGGCGACGATTTCGAGGAGCCAGACGATGCGAACGATTAGGATTGCCGTCGCCGGAGCGGGCGGGCGGATGGGCCGCACCCTGGTGCAGGCCGTGACCGAGACGGACGGGTTGGCTCTGGGGGCCGCCACCGAGCGGTCGGGCAGCGCCCTGCTTGGGACCGATGCCGGTGAGCTCGCGGGGGTCGGGCGTCTGGATGTCGCGGTTGCGCCGGATCTGGCCGGCTGCCTGGATCGCTTCGACGTGCTGATCGACTTCACCACACCCGCGGCGACGCTTGGCCATTTGGATCTCTGTCGCAGCGCGGACAAATGCATGGTGATCGGGACCACCGGGCTCGATCAGGCCCAGCGCGCCTCGATTGCAGCGGCCGGTGATCAGATTGGGATCGTCTTCGCCCCGAACATGAGCGTGGGCGTCAATCTTTGCCTCAAGCTGCTGGACATCGCCGCACGGGTCCTCGGTGACGAGGTGGATATCGAGATCATCGAGGCACATCATCGGCACAAGGTCGACGCCCCGTCGGGCACCGCCCTGCGCATGGGCGAGGTGATCGCCGCCGCGCTGGGCCGGGACCTTGGGGAGGTCGCGGTCTACGGGCGCGAAGGCCACACGGGTCCGCGCGAGCGGCGAACCATCGGATTCGAGACCATTCGGGCCGGCGATATCGTGGGGGAGCACAGTGTCTGGCTCGTCGCCGACGGGGAGCGTGTGGAGATCGCACACAAGGCGTCGAGCCGCATGACCTTCGCCCGCGGTGCCGCGCGCGCCGCGGGCTGGATCGCCGCGCACCCGCCGGGTTTGTTCGACATGCAGGACGTGCTTGGGCTGCGGGGGCTGTGAGCCAGGCCGGGGTTGTCATCCCCGTGGACTGAGGACTGGCGCCCGAGCGTCGCGAAGACGGACTGAGGGCGCCCGACGCGCCGGGCTGTGCGGCCGGCTTGATTCGCCCGGCAGACGGCCGGGGCTTCCGATTCGTGCCTTGGCACGTCTTGACACGTTTTGCGATCGAGCCGGCGGCATCCCGGCTGAGCCGCCGCCGCCCGCTCACTCCTGGCAGGAATAGCCGAGGGCGAGCAGTCCCTCCTCGAGGTCGTCCGAGACCATCGGGTGTGCGAGCAGGTAGGTCGCGGCGCGCAGGGAGTAATCGCCGATCGCGTCGTCGACCGCGGTCTCCCATTCGTCCAGGCTGTAGTCCCCGCGGCCGATCCACATGATTGCGATCAGCTCCGCGCGCTGGCGCTGGCTCATCTCGCCAATCGCCTGGGTCATCTCGCGTAGACTGTAGTCTTCGCTATGATCGGCCAGGATCTGCAGCGCCCAATCCTCGGTCGGGCTGGACGGCGAGTCGGGAATCACCACCTCTTCCTTGGCCTGAAACTCCCGAGCCTTGTCAATGATATGGCAAAGTGAGTCCAGCGCGATGTGTAGCATGGTTCGGCGCCTCCGCGGTCAGCAGGTCAGCAGGTGCGGGTCGCCCCGTCCGCCCGACGAAGTAACCCGATGGACGCCCTGAATCCACCCGGCGCATCCTGCTGGGGCCGCGGCGTCTCTCTCAGCGATGCTGAACGTGAGTGTACTACGCTTAAGCACCGGTCCGGTCGCGCCGGCTTTTCGTTCATATGCCCGGGTGTTGACCCAGAAAGACAGGAGCTCCTCGGCACCTGTCGCCAACCCCGTCGGTCCGGCGGCTGGTCTCAGGGACGACGCATCCCCATTTTCGCTCTGGAAGGCCGGAGGAGAGGCCCCGTGGGCAAACGACCCCTGTGTCACACCGACGGGCGCGAGCGACCGATCCATGCTCAGTCTGCGAGACCCCAATGATCCGTGTTTTTCGTTCTCAACACAGATGTTTTCTGGTTCTCTGTCTCCTCGCGCTCGCGGGTTGCGCGACGGCACCCGAGACAGGACGGCGTCAGGTTTTGCTGATCGATACGGCGCAGGAGGCCCAGACGGGCCTGCAAGCATTCCAGAAGATCAAGCGGGACACGCCGATCGCGCGCGACCGCAGGGCGGCGGCGCAGCTTCAATCCGTCGGCCGGCGCATCGCGGGTGTCGTGAGCATCCCTCACGCCGAGTGGGAATTTGTGCTGTTCGAGTCGGATGAGCCCAACGCCTTTGCGCTTCCCGGCGGGAAGATCGGCGTCAACACCGGCATCCTGCCGATTACCAAGAACGAGGCCGGTCTGGCGACGGTCATCGCCCATGAGATCGCCCACGTGACCGCGCGCCACGGCGCCGAACGCATGTCCCAGGGACTCCTGGTGCAGATTGGTGGAACCGCTCTGTCCGCGGCGCTCGGAGGCCAGTCGCCGGTCACCCGCGACGTCGCCATGCAGGCCTATGGTCTCGGCACGAAGGTCGGTGTCATGCTCCCTTACTCGCGAGTCCAGGAGTACGAGGCGGATCGGATCGGGTTGCTCTACATGGCTCGAGCCGGGTTCGACCCCAACGAGGCCATTGCGTTCTGGCAACGCTTCCAAGCCTACAATCACGGGCGCGGTGGGCGATCGCCCGAATTCCTGAGCACGCACCCACTGGACGCCGGCCGCATCGCCGAGCTGCAGCGGTATCTGCCCCGGGCCATGGCCGAGTACGAGCGCACGCGGGCGCGGCGCTGACGGCACAGGCCGGTGCGTGGATGGCTCCCCGGATCGAGAGCACCGGATCGACATGCGCCCGAGACTCCGTCTCCCGTTGAACCCGACTCCATGGGTGCTGGTGGCGCTCCTGCTCCTCGGCTGCGACCAAGGGGTGCCCGAGAAGGGCGGGATCCACAAGGCCGAGGCGGGGCGCGTCCCGCCGTCGCCGCAGCGTCCCGGTGATCCCCAGAAGGGCTACGATGCCCTTTTGAACCGCTCCATCGTGACCTGCGGCCTTCCTTACCCCGTCTATGCCAGGAGTCGCGGCGAGGGGGCGGACCCTGGACCCCAGTTTCCGGGGCGCACCGGGCGCAACGCCGAGCTGCCCTACATGCTGACCGCGCAGGTCGCCCCGTCCGGCGTCGAGATCGTGACGTCCAACTGTCTGGCCTGCCACGCGGCGACCTTCGGCGGCGAGCTCGTGATGGGTCTGGGCAATGCGTTTCTGGACCTCACGCTGGACCCGCTGATCGGGATCGAAGCGGCGGGCGCGCTCGTCCGGAAGGGCCCCGAGGCGGCGGAATGGCGCCGCTGGGCCGATCGGGTCACCGCGATCGCGGACTACATGATCACCGACACCATCGGCGTGAGCTCGGCGAACAATCTGACCCGGGCCCTGATGGCGCACCGCGATCCCGAGACACTCGCCTGGTCCGACACGCCCCTGATTGAGCCACCGCCCCAGACCCCCCTCCCGGTGAGCGTGCCGCCCTGGTGGAACATGCGCAAAAAGCATGCGATGTTCTACAACGCGGAGGGCCGGGGGGATCATGTCGGCCACATGATGCTGGCCTCGACCACCTGCTCCGATTCGGTCGAGGAAGTGCGCGAGATCGACGCCTGGTTCGTGGACGTGCGCGCTTACCTCGCGGGCCTGGAGCCACCGAAGTACCCTTTTGCCGTCGACCAGGCGCTCGCGGATCAGGGCTACTCGGTCTTCGAGACTTACTGCAAGAAATGTCATGGACGCTACGGTGAGGACTGGCGTTACCCCAACCGGGTTGTGGCATTGGGAAAGGTCGGAAGCGATCCCGAGCTGGCCCGCAAAGGTTTCAGCGACGCCGATCGGTTCATCGACTGGTTCCAGCGCTCCGTCTACGGCGAGCTGAGCCAGATCGCACCGGCGCTGGGATATATCGCGCCGCCGCTGGACGGCGTCTGGGCTACCGCGCCCTATCTGCATAACGGATCGGTGCCGACCATCGCGGCTCTGCTCGACAGCGGCTCGCGTCCGACCTACTGGCGATTCGATCGCGAAGGCGATGACCGGCCGGCCTACGATGAGGCAAGATTGGGCTGGGCCTATCGGGAGCTGGACGAGGGCAAGGCCGGCGCCATGAGCTGGGACGAGCGCAACCGCATCTACGACACCAGTCTCACCGGCTACGGCAATCAGGGACATACCTACGGCGACGAGCTGTCTGAGTCCGAGCGCCTGGCCCTGATCGAGCATCTCAAGACCCTGTGAAGCGGCCTTATCAGAGGAGATCAAACATGATGCGACAGATCGCGCTGGGCACCACCCTCGTTGCGGGCCTGCTGGCCGGGACGCTGCCGGTCGCCGCCGGAGATGAGGGACACGACCTCGGCCTTGTGACCTGGATGGGGCGGATGCAGTACTACGTGCACAAGCTTGGCTTGTCGCTCGACGCCGGTAACAGGGCGCTTGTCGGCTATTACGTCCACGAGGTCGAGGAGGTCATCGAGGAGATCGAGAAGATCGAAGACGATGACGGCGTGGCCGTGGGAAGCCTGGTGAAGAAGATCCTCGTCCCGGCGTTCGAGGCCCTCGAAGGCGCCTTCGACTCCGGCGATCGGGGACGGCTCGATGCCGGATACGACCGGCTAATCGGTGCCTGCAACCAGTGTCACGAGAGCGCCAACCGCTTCTACCTCGTGATCGAGCGGCGGCACGACAACCCCTATATGCAGCGCTTTGAGCCCCGCGTCTTCGGCGTCGAAACGCCGAACCAGCCGAGCTCGGAGTGATGCGAGGCAGGCCCATCGACTCGGACCACGTTGCGCTGGGCGTTGGGGGGTAGAATCTGACGAGCCGCCACATGGGACTTGCAACGTTGAGCGTATGCCTATATTGTTGGCAGCTCAGTTGCGGGGTGGAGCAGTCAGGCAGCTCGTCGGGCTCATAACCCGAAGGTCGTAGGTTCAAATCCTGCCCCCGCTACCAAAAAACCCAAGGGCCCGCGGATCGTCCCCGGCGCCCTTTTTCTTTGCCCGCAGGAATGGAGCCATGTTTGGCTGAGGTGGCGCAGATGTGCCCCTGGACAATCAACCCCGGCGTGGGCTTCGGGGGACCGGCTAGGACCTCCCCATTTTTCACCAGGGCTCGGGCGGCCCGCGAGCCATTTCAGCCGGCCATGCTTGCGGTCTGGACGTGGTAGAACTTGAGCGGCAGCGGACTCTGGGCTGCCTGGGTCCGGGTGTCCTGGCCAACCGCCGGACCCTGTCGCCGTGAACCTGGGGCACCTGTTCAGCAGCGGTAACGGCAGGAAACGACGGTCAGAGCGACCTCATCCGCCGCATAGACCAGTCGATTGGCCTCGTGGATCCGGCGCGACCGGATGCGACACCCGCCGCGAGATCGAGCGGGCGACTGACGCCTCCCCGGTGTTTCGAGTCATTGCCGCCAACAGCCATACCAGATCGTCAAGGTTTCGCGGAAAAGACCTCAGTATCCGGATGGAACGCGTACCAGGCGAACCAGAAGCCGACGATCCCCGGGAGTTGATTGCCGTCGGCCTCGAAGGCTCGGGCGGTCTTGTTCGCCAAGTCGAAGTGAATCCTCAGCGCGCGCCCTGCGAACGAGTCATTGAATTCCTCGGCGCCCATTCGCGAAAGCTCGGCGAAGGGATAGGCCTTGAAGCGACCCCCGATGTCCAGCCCCAGCACCCGCTCCTTGGGGTGGTAGCGGCGCGACTTGGCGGCGACCGGAAAGTAGAGTCCGCGCTCGGCGGCGTAGCCGGCGTAGGGGTCACGACCATAGTCCCGGTCATGACCCGTGTCGTCGGAGAGCACCAGCGTGTCCGGGTGCTCCTCTTGCCAGGCCCGCCAGGTGGTCTGGGTCAGGGGGACGACCTCGAGCTTCTCGCCACGCATCGGGCCGCTGATCGCCTGCCGTTTGATCTGACTCCAGAGGGACTCGGTCTGGCGGTCGTAGAGCAGCACGTCACTGTTGTAGAGCAGCCCCGAGACGCCGAAGCTCAGCTCGCGTCCTCGCGCCTTCGCCGCGAAGGCGACTCCGGTGCCGCAGAGCGGGCAGTAGGTCACCGCGACCCGCTCGCCGCCGAGGCGGTCATTGACGATCTCGTGCCAGTTCATGATCGCGATCGGATAGGCCTTGGCGTCGCCCGCCCTCGCCAGGCCGAGCACCCGGTCTTCCGGCTCGATGAAATCGGCGCGCTTGGCCGGGATGAGCTGCGGCCGGTCGATGGCCGGGATGCCGTCCCGGGAAGGCCCGCCCGGATGGATCTGTTCGGCGGGCACGAGGCTGCCTGTCAGATCGAAGCCGTTGTGCTGCCCCTCGTAGGCGGCGACTAGGGTTGTCGTCAGGAGCAAAGCGGGCAGTCGGAGGTTTCGCATCTTGAATGCTGTCATGGCCCGGTCTCCCTGTTTGTCGTCCCGTTCGTTGGGGGGTGATGCCTGACCGGGGCCCGCTCCCGGCGTTGGCAGCCGAGAAAGCCGACGACTCCCAGCCCTTGATCGACGGGATCAGGGCCAGCGTTGCAGAGGCCCGCGTGCGACTTCGGCTTCCTGGGTCAGGACTGGTCATGGCGCGGGTTGGGCGCTTGAGCTCGCCGCCGCGGACGACTTCGAGGCCGTGGTGCAGCCCCTGTGGGCCCGTGCCCAGGGTGGTGACGAAGCCGCCTACACCGGGAGTCGCTCGCTCGCATCGCCGGCCTTCGTCGCCGTGTGGTACAGCCTCGGCATCGTCTTGGCCGGCGGACTCGGTGCCGCCCTGGGGCCCGGCCTCCTGCGCTGGTAGGCATCGCGGCTCGGCGACAGCGAGTCGGCCTTGCTGGGGCGCCGTCGCCAACCCGCTTCCGCCGCCGAATCCCCAGGGTTTCGGGCGCCTGTCTCCGATCCCTTGGTCGGCCGCGATAGTGGCATGCAGCCTTTTGCAGTCCCGGGCGAAGCGGCGGGTCTGGACGACCCCGTAGGTCATTGGCGTTGGCCGCGCGGCTCGAATGGCGTCGCTTGCTCACGGGGCTCGGCGAGGGACGCCGACGCCTCCGCGACGAAGGTGACCGGCAGATCCGGGTTGTCGAGCGCTGCCCGCCCCACCTTGGCCCAGTACTCGATCTGGCCCGGTATGGTGCGATGTTGCGAGGCGGCATCGGACCTTGCCTGCTCGTAGAGGTCGCGCGGGATGTGCACTGAAATGGTGTCGCTGCTCGGGTTCCCCATTAGATGTCACCGTTACCACATTTTTGGTAGACGAGGATAGTCCATGCGGCTGCCGTCCTGAACGGGCAGGACGACATCGGTCTCAGCACGTCGACAGGCAAGGAAGGCTCGACCGCCGGTCTGCGGCCTCCGGCACAGATGAACCCCTGTTCCCTGGGCCACTTGGCACCCTGGATGCCACGCTGCGATCGGACGGGCGAGAGTGAACCATGCCCCGCTTTCGCTTGCCCAAAAGGTCAAGCAGCCGCTTCAGGTGCTTCCGTTCCTGCATTCGGCGCGCGCTGGTCGCCCCTTCAGCCGCACCTGCGGGAAAGGGTCACTGACGCATTGCCGCCGTGGGCGAAGGGCATTCGGAGGTCAAGACACCCAATGAATCGCGGGCACATCGATCCGGTCTGCGGGATGAGCGTGACGCCGGAGACGGCCTCGGGGACCCACGAGCACCGGGGCGAGCGCTATGTCTTCTGCTCCGAGGGCTGCCTGGCACGTTTCGCTGCGGATCCGGAGAGATATCTGACGACGCAGGAGGCGGCGCCCTCGCCGGCGGACGTCGAGTACACCTGTCCGATGCATCCCCAGGTCCAACAAACGGGTCCGGGGTCCTGTCCGATGTGCGGCATGGCCCTGGAGCCGAAGGTGACCGGTCTCGAGGAGGGGCCCGATCCGGAGCTCGTCGACATGCGGCGCCGGTTCCGCATCTCGGCGGTCCTCACCCTGCCGGTCTTCCTGCTGGCGATGGGCGAGATGCTCCCGTGGTTTGACCGGGTCGTGCCGACGGGCCTCTCGGTCTGGGTGCAATGCCTGCTGGCCACGCCGGTCGTCGTCTGGGGCGGTTGGCCCTTCTTCCGGCGGGCCTGGGCCTCGGTCACGCACCTCAGCCCGAACATGTTCACGCTGATCGCGATCGGCACGGGCGCCTCGCTGATCTACAGCCTCGCGGCCCTGCTGTTTCCGCAGCTGTTTCCCGAGACCCTGCGCGACCCCCACTCCGGTCTGATCCCCGTCTATTTCGAGGCGGCGGCCGTGATCACCACGCTCGTCCTGCTCGGGCAGGTTTTGGAGCTGCGCGCACGCGCCCAGACTGCGGGCGCCATCAGGGAGCTGCTCCGCCTCGCCCCCGAGACCGCGACCCTGGTCGGGCCCGACGGCACCGAGGAGGTGATCGACATCGGGCGCGTGGAGGCGGGCGCGGTTCTGCGCGTCAAGGCGAACGAGCGGGTGCCGACCGACGGCGAGATCATCGAGGGCCGCACGGCGGTCGATGAGTCCATGGTAACCGGTGAATCCATTCCGGTGGAGAAGACCAAGGGCAGCAAGGTGATCGGTGGAACGCTCAACGGCCGCCGCCCTTTCCTCATGCGGGCCGAGACGGTCGGCAGTGAGACCATGCTGGCCAAGATCGTCAAGATGGTCGGCGAGGCCCAGCGCAGCCGTGCGCCGATCCAGCGTCTGGCGGACGTGGTCTCCGCCTACTTCGTGCCGGTGGTCATCCTGATCGCGATCCTCGCCTTCATCGTCTGGATGCTGGTCGGGAATCTGAGCTACGCCATCGTCGCCGCTGTCTCCGTCCTGATCATCGCCTGCCCCTGCGCCCTCGGCCTCGCCACGCCCATGTCGATCATGGTCGGGACCGGGCGCGGGGCAGGGAGCGGCGTGCTGGTCAAGCAGGCGGAGGCCCTAGAGGTTCTGGAGCGGATCGACGCCATCGTCGTCGACAAGACCGGCACCCTGACCGAGGGGCGACCCGGCGTGCAGCGGGTCGTGGCCTTCGACGGGAGCGACGAGCGTGAAGTTCTGCGCATCGCCGCGAGTCTCGAGCGGTCGAGCGAGCACCCGCTGGCGGGCGCCGTCCTGGAGGAGGCCCAGGCGCGCGGTGTGACGACCGCGGCGGTCGAGGCCCCCGAGTCGCTCACCGGTGTCGGCCTGGTCGGGACCCTAGACGGCCGCAGGGTCGCGGTCGGGAGCGAGCGCATCCTCGCGGAGCCGGCAGCGCGGGGCGATGGCTCTGCTCCGTCGCCCGGACCGGGATCGCCCGAGGCAGAGACGCTGGCGCAGGAGATGCGGACGCAGGGTCAGACCCTGATGTTTGTCACCCTGGAGGGCCGGCTCGCCGGTCTCATCGGTGTCGCCGACGCGATCAAGCCGTCCGCCAGACAGGCCGTCGACGCCCTGCACCGCCGCGGTATCGAGGTCATCATGATGACCGGAGACAATCGCACCACCGCGGAAGTGGTCGCCCGCGCCTTGGGTATCGATCAGGTCTTTGCCGAGGTCACGCCCGAGGACAAGGCCGGCCGTGTGAAGTCGCTCCAGCAGACCGGGCGCAGGGTGGCGATGGCGGGAGACGGCGTCAACGACGCGCCGGCCCTGGCCCAGGCCGACGTCGGGATCGCCTTCGCCACCGGCACGGATGTGGCCATCGAGTCCGCCGACATCACCCTGCTCAAACCCGATCTGACGGGCCTCCTCAAGGCCCACAACCTGAGCCGGGCGACCCTGCGCAACATCCGCCAGAATCTCCTCTTCGCCCTCGGTTACAACGCCCTGGGGGTCCCGGTGGCGGCCGGCGTGCTCTATCCGGTCCTGGGTGTGCTGCTGTCGCCGATGATCGCGAGCGCCGCCATGACACTGAGCTCGGTGTCGGTGATTACAAATGCCCTGAGGCTGCGACGGGTGCCCTTGTGAGATATGCCAAGGGGAGCGCGCGCCTTGGGGCTCAGTTGGCGGGCATCGGTCACGATCCACAGGAAGGCGTGCGTATCCAGCAGAACCCTTACCTAAAGTGTTTTATGAATAATCGTCCGGAAGCTCATTGAAGTCGGCCCCATCGTAACGAGCCCCCGAGCTTCTCCGAGACGACGGCGTTTCGCAGGCGGCGCAATGGGGACCAGTCGCACGACCGGCTTGTTGGCGCGCGCGATGCCGACGTCCTGTCCTGCCTCTGCCA
>Ga0316577_10000120_pt1 | contig 22637 bp, 22 predicted proteins | sample S5NA_FD_203073 | JGI IMG/M metagenome (GOLD analysis project Ga0316577, IMG submission 203073) | Rhizosphere microbial communities from salt marsh grasses in Alabama, United States - S5-7_050615r2r1 | ecosystem: Host-associated > Plants > Roots > Rhizosphere | place: USA: Alabama | collected... | reverse complement strand
CCCGCGGACTTCGACGACGACATTCCATTCTGATGGCTCCCCGCGGGGGGGCTTCCGCGGGGACCCGCTCGTCGTGCCGGAGGTTGCCGGCGCGACGCCTCGGCGAGTCCGCGCCGTCGCTACCGCCGAGGGCCCCGGCGCCCTCGTCATTGGCCTCCTGAATCCTAGAGATCCCCGATGCGTACCCTATTGGTTACGGGCGGCGCCGGCTTCATCGGCGGGAACTTCGCCCACTTCCTGATCGGCGAGACCGACTGCCAGGTGATCAACCTGGACAAGCTCACCTATGCAGGGAATCTGGACACCCTGGCCCCGTTGGGGGGCAATGCGCGCCATGTCTTCGTCAAGGCCGACATCGGCGATCGCGATCTGGTTTCCCGGTTGCTGCGGGACTACGACGTGGACACCGTGGTCAACTTCGCGGCCGAGAGCCACGTGGACCGCTCCATCGACGGTCCGGCCGAGTTCGTCACCACCAATGTGCTGGGAACCTTCAACCTGCTCGACTGTGCCCGCGCCCATTGGTCCGGCCTGGGCAGCCGGGCCAAGGCCGCCTTTCGGTTTCTGCACGTCTCCACGGACGAGGTCTACGGATCCCTCGGACCCACCGGCCTGTTCACCGAGACGACGCCCTACGCCCCCAACTCGCCCTACTCGGCGTCCAAGGCGGCGTCCGATCACCTGGTGCGCGCCTGGTTCCACACCTACGGTCTCCCGGTGCTCACCACCAACTGCTCGAACAACTACGGTCCCTACCAGTTTCCCGAGAAGCTCATCCCCCTGATGATCCTGAAGGCCCAGCGGGGCGAGCCGCTTCCCATCTATGGGGACGGGGGCAACATCCGCGACTGGCTCTACGTGATGGACCACTGCCGGGCCATCTGGCGCGTCCTGGAGGCGGGCGCACCGGGCGCGGTGTACAACGTGGGGGGAAACAGCGAGCGCACCAACCTCCAGGTGGTGGATACCCTCTGCGCCCTGCTGGACGAGCTGCTTCCGGATTCGCCCCATCGTCCCCATGGCAGCTTGAAGACCTTCGTCGCGGATCGCCCCGGGCACGACCGTCGCTATGCGATCGACGCCAGCAAGCTCAAGCGCGAGCTTGGATGGGAGCCCCGGGAGACCTTCGAGTCCGGGATGCGGCGCACGGTGGAGTGGTACCTGGGACACCCAGACTGGGTCCGGCGGGTCACCGACGGCAGCTACCGGGGCGAGCGCCTCGGCACCTCGGGCGACGGGGAGGGGGCTCGATGAATCGCAAGGGGATCATCCTCGCCGGCGGATCCGGAACCCGCCTCTATCCCCTTACCCGGGCGGTCAGCAAGCAGCTCCTGCCGGTCTACGACAAGCCGATGATCTATTACCCCCTGTCCACGCTCATGCTGGCGGGGATACGGGAGATCCTGGTCATCTCCACGCCACGGGACCTGCCCCAGTTCGAGTCCTTGCTGGGGGACGGCTCCCAGTGGGGGATCCGTCTCGTCTACGCCGAGCAGCCCCATCCGGGCGGGCTCGCCCAGGCCTTCCTGATCGGCAAGTCCTTCCTGGCGGGCGATCCCTCCTGTCTCATCCTCGGTGACAACATCTTCTACGGCCACGGTCTGGTCGAGCAGCTCAAGGCCGCCGCCAGACAGGAGTCGGGCGCCAGCGTCTTCGGCTATTGGGTGTCCGATCCGGAGCGCTACGGGGTCGCGGAGTTCGACCAGCACGGCCGGGTTCTGGGTCTGGTGGAGAAGCCCGAGCAGCCGAAGTCCAACTGGGCCGTCACCGGCATCTATTTCTATGACGGCAAGGTGTGCGAGCTGGCCGAGGCCCTGGAGCCCTCGCCCCGGGGTGAGCTCGAGATCACGGACCTCAACAACCGCTATCTGGAGCTCGGCGAGCTGCGGCTGGAGCGTATGGGTCGCGGGACCGCCTGGCTCGACACCGGCACACACGATTCCCTGATGCAGGCGGGCGAGTTCATCGAGACCATCGAGAAGCGCCAGGGGCTCAAGGTGTGCTGCCCGGAGGAGGTGGCCTTCAGCAATCGCTGGATCGACGAGACGCAGCTGCGGGTCATCGCGGAGGAGCTCAGGAAGAGCGGATACGGGGACTATCTCCTGGGGCTGCTGCGCCGGAGCTGGCCGTCGTGAACGTCATCGAGACCCGCCTACCAGGGGCCCTGATCATCGAGCCCAAGGTCTTCGGGGACGAGCGCGGCTATTTCCTGGAGACCTATCGCAGCAACCGATATGCCGAGCACGGGATCCCCGGGCACCTCGTCCAGGACAACCAGTCCTACTCCCGCCACGGTGTGCTGCGGGGTCTCCACATCCAGCACCCCTTCGGCCAGGGCAAGCTGGTGCAGGTGCTCCTGGGGGAGGTCTTCGACGTCGCGGTGGACGTGCGCCGCGGCTCCGCCAGCTTCGGCCAGTGGGTCGGCGTGCGCCTCTCGGGTGAGAACAAGCGCCAGTTCTGGGTCCCGCCGGGCTTCGCCCACGGATTCCTGGTCACCAGTGAGACCGCCCTGTTCGTCTACAAGTGCTCCGATTACTATCATCCGGAGACCGAATTCAGCCTGCGGTGGGATGACCCGTCGATCGGTATCGACTGGCCCCTGGACGGGCCGCCGGAGCTGTCGAAAAAGGACCAGGAGGCGGCTAACCTGGCGGATATCCCGGCCGACCGGCTCCCCAGCATCGAGGACTATCCATGACTGACCAGACCAGGCCCTTCGTGCGGCCACGTATCCTCCTGATCGGGGCCAACGGGCAGGTGGGGTGGGAGCTCAGGCGCACCCTCGCGGGCCTGGGGGAGGTGATCGCGGCGTCCATTGAGGGTGGCTATGGGCCGGCGGTGGATCTGCTGGATCAGGGGCTCCTCTCCAAGCTGGTCGACGAGTCCCGACCCGATGCGGTGGTGAACGCCGCCGCCTACACCGCGGTGGACAAGGCAGAGACCGATCGGGACATCGCCAGGCGGATCAACGCGGACGCGGTGGGAGAGTTGGGCACCCTGCTGGCCGCCCGGGGGACGCCCATCATCCACTACTCGACGGACTTCGTCTTTGACGGTGCGGCCCAGTGCCCCTACAAGGAGACGGATACCCCGAGGCCCCAGAATGTCTACGGGGAGACCAAGCTGGGCGGGGAGATCGCCCTGATGGATTCGGGCGCACCGGCGCTGGTCTTTCGGACCAGCTGGGTCTACGGGGCGCGGGGGGCCAATTTTCTCCTAACGATGCTGCGGCTTTTCCGGGAAAAGGACGAGCTTCGTATCGTGGACGATCAGGTCGGCTCCCCCACCTGGAGCCGGATGCTGGCCGAGTTGACGGCCCTCGTCCTGCACCGGGTCCTGCGCGGGGACGTGGACCTCAAGGAGGTGGGCGGCCTCTATCACCTGACGGGATCCGGGCAGGTGAGCTGGTTCGGATTCGCCAGCGCCATCCTGGCCCGCAGTGGCCTCGATTGCCGGCTCATCCCCATCACGACCGCCGAGTACCCCGCCCCCGCCAAGCGCCCGGCCTATTCGGTGCTCGACAACACCAAGTTCCAACAGACCTTCGGCCTCGCGATGCCGGACTGGCGCGAATCCCTCGATCAGTGCCTGGAGTTCCTTCACGATTAGGGGAGCGCTGATCTATTGCGTTTCCCGTCCGGGCGAGGGATCGCCAGGCATTTTCAGTGGCTACAAGCCACGGAGAATGGAGTTCTTCGAGAGTCGCGTCTCTCGAAGGGCGAGCTGATCAAAGGCCAGGATGGCCTTTGATCAGCATCTCCTTCAGCACCCCGCATCGGTTGACCTTCCGGGCGGGCCCGGCAGGGGCGTGAACCGTCCTTTCCAGGCATTACGCGATATAAAGCAAAGCGTTACCTAAGGTTCTTCTTGTAGGTCGGAATCACGGCATTCTTGGCCTTGGAGAAGTTGGCGAACTCCATGGTCACGCTGGCCAGCTCCACGCCCTTGAAGTCCGCGTCGGTGACGTCCGCCCGGCGCAGGATGGCGCCCCCGAGCACGGCATCCGTGAAGTCCACCCCGGTCAGGTTGGCGTTGCGGAAGTTGGTATCCTGGGCCGAGCAGTTCCGGAGCTTGGCCCCACGCAGATCAGCCCCCTCCAGGTTGGCCAGATTGATGACGGTGAAGCCCCCGGGATAGGTGCTGCTCAGGTCCGCATCGTGGAGGCTCGCCCTCACCAGGTTGGCGTCGTTCAGGTGACTGTCGCGTAGATCCGCTCCGCAGAGGTTGGTCTCCCGCAGGTTGCACTTGATGAACAGGGTCTTGGGTGCCATCACGTGGCAGAGGTTGGCCCCATTGAAGTCGGCGCCCCGCATATCCGCGTTGGCCAGGTTCGCCCCCTGAAGATTGGCCAGTCGCGCCTCGGTGTTGCGTAGGTCCGCCCCGACGAGGGTGGCGTGAGAGAGGTCGGCCCCGCTGAGGAGGGCGGCACGGGAGGGGTGCTCCGAGCCTAGGCGGGCCCGGGTGAGGTTCGCCTGGCTGAGCCTGGCACCCTTGAGGTGGGCCCCCACGAGGATGGCGTCCGTCAGGTCCGCCCCGGAGAGATCCGCGCCCAGGAGGTCGCTGGATTCGAGGTTGGCCCTGCGCAGATCCACCCCCCGCAGATCCGCCCCATTGAGCCGCATGTCACGCAGGTCCGCGCCCACGAGGGATTCCCCCTCAATGGTCTCAAGCACCCGCCCCGTCTCGCGATGTCGGATCTCAACCACGAAGGTCCCCTCCCAGTCTGAAGGTCGGCAATGAACTCGGCCCCTCGGGGCTGCCCGAGGGAGGCGCTGACCGAGCGCGCGTTCCGCGGGGGCCATCTACCTGCCGGGCGCTGAATGTCCCTCGAACCCCTGCACCTTAAATCTATCAGAAGCTGCGGTCATCGGGTCACTTGGCATCGATCCCGCCCGAGTGATCCATCGACAGCTCGTTGGGGCCTCGATACCATCGACCGGGATCTCGGCGATGTTCGTGGTCTTTCGCGACCGCTGCTGAAGACGCCCGGAACACACCAACAGATGCGCACCCCGAAGGAGACCCCCATGAAGATCGAGACCCTGGCCATCCATGCCGGATTCGAGCCCGACCCTACCACGAAGGCGGTGGCCACCCCCATCTACCAGACCACCAGCTATGCCTTCGACGACACCCAGCACGGGGCGGATCTCTTCGATCTCAAGGTGGCGGGGAACATCTACACCCGCATCATGAACCCCACAAGTGACGTGCTGGAGCGAAGGGTGGCGGCCATGGAGGGCGGGGTGGGCGCCCTGGCCCTGGCGTCCGGCATGGCGGCGGTGACCTACGCGATCCTGACCGTCGCCCAGTCAGGCGACAACATCGTGTCCGCCTCCACCCTCTACGGCGGCACCTATAACCTGTTTGCCCACACCCTGCCGCGGCTGGGCATCCAGGTGCGCTTCGCTACCCCGAACGCCATCGACGAGATGGCCGGCCTGATCGACGAGAGCACCAAGGCGGTCTTCTGCGAGTCCATCGGCAACCCCGCGGGCACGGTGGCCGACCTCCGGGCCATCGCCGACATGGCCCGTGCCCATGGCGTGCCGGTGATCGTCGACAACACGGTCCCGAGCCCCTATCTCTGCCGGCCCTTCGAGCACGGGTGCGACATCGTCGTCCACGCCCTCACCAAGTACATGGGGGGCCACGGGACCACCATCGGCGGTGTCCTGGTGGACTCGGGCAAGTTCCCCTGGTCCGAGCATGCGGCCCGCTTCCCGATGCTGAACGAGCCGGACGTCTCCTACCACGGGGTCGTCTACACCGAGGCCCTGGGGCCCGCGGCCTATATCGGCCGCGCCCGGGTGGTGCCCCTGCGCAACATGGGGGCCGCCATCTCGCCCTTTAACAGCTTCCTGATCCTCCAGGGGATCGAGACCCTTCCGGTGCGCATGGACAGACACTGCGCCAATGCGCTTCAGGTGGCCGAGTACCTGAAATCCCACCCCAAAGTGGAGTGGGTGCGCTACGCGGGGCTCCCGGATAGCCCGGATCAGCCCCTGGTGCAGCGGTACATGGATGGCGGCAAGGCCAGCTCCATCCTGTCCTTCGGCATCCGCGGGGGCCTGGAGGCGGGGGCCCACTTCATCGATGCGCTCAAGCTCGCCGTACGGCTGGTCAACATCGGGGACGCCAAGACCCTGGCCTGCCACCCCGCCACCACCACCCACCGCCAGCTCTCGCCCGATGAGATGGTCCGGGCCGGGGTGTCCGAGGACCTGGTGCGCCTGTCCGTCGGCATCGAGCACGTGGACGACATCATCGCCGACCTCGACCAGGCCCTGGCGATGGCGTAGGTCGGGTCGAGGGCACGAGGCCCAACTTGACGGGCCGCCTTCGCCATGGATCCTTGGGCCTCGTCCCTCGTCCCTCGTCCCTCGTCCCTCGTCCCTCGTCCCTCGGCCCAACGGCGGGTGTCGGTTGTTCTTGAGTCAATTGTCCAAGGGGGCGGCGTCGGGCGGGCGCACCCGACCCGCCCGCCGAGCACAACCAGCCCGGCGCGGTGCCGAGCAACCGAGCCCATAGCAGTGCCTGAAACCCAGGCGAGGAGAGTGTCGATGAAACGATATGCGTACCTGATGCCAGCCCTTTTGCTACTCGGCGCCACCGGCGTGGCGGCGGTGGGGTTCGGGACCGGGGGTCCCGGCCGCGGTCTGGATCTTCCGGCTTATGGTGTCGGGGGTCCGGGCACCGGTCTGGGTCTTCCGCGCTATGGCATGGGTGGTCCAGGCACCGGCTGGGGGCTGCCCAGCTATGGTTACGGGGGCCCCGGATCCGGCAAGGGACCCGTGGGAGGCCGGGGAATCGGTCCGGGGTTCAGCCACGGAGAGCCCTACCAAGGCTGGGGGCGCCCCGACGACTATTGGGGTGGTGGTCCTGGCTTCGGCGAGCGCGGTCACCACAAAGGGTACGGACGCGGCCCCACAGGCCGCGGCGGCGGACCCCGCGGCGGACCCATGAACCCCTACATCACCCGTTGACGCCCCATCTGTCCCGATGAGTCAAGGCCCAATCCGTGGGGCGGAACGTGAAGACACCGGGTCGGTGTTCGCCGGGAACCCACGATCGACCGCTTACCTGTAGCTCGGGCTTCAGCCCGACTACAACGTTGCAGGCAAACGGATAGGCCGCTGTCGGGCTAAAGCCCGACTACCGGGGTGCGACGTCCTGCTCGAGGGCGTCGAGCCGTTCGCGCAGCTGCTGCAATTCCTGCTCTTGCCGCTGGATTTTCTTGAGCAAGCCCGGAAGCTGGGTGAGGGACGCCAGCTCCCGCAAGGTGTCCTTCATTGGTCGAGCCGGGGTGCCGAACACGGCGGCCCCTGCGGGAACGTCCTTGGTCACACCGGACTGGCCACCGATGCGTGCCCCGGCCCCCACCTTGACATGGTCCGAGACCGCCACCTGCCCGGCGATCACGGCTCCTGCGCCGACCGAGCTGCTGCCGGCCACGCCGGCCTGGCTCACCAGGATGACGTGCTCCCCGATGTCCGTGTTGTGGGCCACCTGTACCAGGTTGTCGATGCGGGTGCCCCGGCGGATGCGCGTCACCCCCAGGGTCGCCCGGTCGACGCAGCAATTGCAGCCGATATCCACATCGTCCTCGATCACCACCCGTCCGAGCTGGGGAATCTTTCGGTGGCCACGGCCGTCCCAGGCGAAGCCGAAGCCATCCGAGCCGATCACCGTACCCGAGTGGACCACGCAGTGCGCGCCGAGGCTGCTGTCCCGATGCAGGGTGACGTTGGTCTCGATCAGGCAGTCGGCGCCGAGGGTGACGCCGGGTCCCACATAGCTACCGGGGCCGATGATGCAGCGGTCTCCGAGCCGGGCGCCGGCGGCGATGACGGCGCAGGCGCCGACCGCGACGGCCTCACCGAGGATCGCCGAGCGATCGATCACCGCGCTCGGGTGGATGGTCTGGATCTCCGAGGGCGGGACGAACAGCTCGGCGATGGCAAAGAAGCTGCGGCGCGGGTCCGAGACACGGATCAGGAGGGGGCCCGCCAGCTCGGGAAAGCGCTCAGGCACCAGCACCGCACCAGCTCTGCTGGCCTCCACCAGGTCCGCCTGGTCCGCCCGCTCCGCGAAGCAGAGATCCGTCTCGGTCGCGAGCTCCAGGGTGCTCACGCCTCGCAGCTCCAGGGGCTCGTCGGAAAGGTTCGCCAGGCCCAGACGGGCGCAGAGCTGGGGGAGATCAAGGACCATGATGCGCCTCCCGGGTCAATCGGGTTGGGGGTGGAGGGGCGGGCGCCCGCGGTGACGCCCAGGGAGATGCCGATCAAATGCCATCCCGCCATTCGATCAGCTCGCGTCCCGAGACGCGCGAGTATGGGGCCTTGGCGATGCGTTGTCTTCCGCGCTCGTTCCCCGGCCGCGGGTATCCTGGTCCGATCCGGCGGCGCGCGGGGTGCGCTCCGCCATGGCCACCGTGTAGTGGGCCCCCTGCTTGAGCTTGTCGTAGTTGCCGAAGACCTCCTTGAGATTGCGCTTCATGAACTCCCGAAGCCCGTTGATGGTGACCACATAGAGCCGGCCCCCGGGCTTCAGTCGCGCGTGGGCATCGTGGAGCAGGAGGGCCAGCAGCTCCTTGCCGACCTTGGCGGGGATGTTGCTCGCGATGAGATCGAGGCGCAGGTCCTTCGGGACCTGATCGAAGCCGTTGCTCAGGATCGCGCGGGCATTGGGGAGGGCGTTGCGGCGGGCATTGGCGTTGGCGTAGTCCACGGCCACGAAGTCCTTGTCCACGAGCAGGGTCTGGCCCCTCGGGGCGAGGGCGGCGAGCGCGAGTCCGATGGCCCCGTAGCCGCAACCCAGATCCAGACAGTCCGCATCCGGGGCGGGCTCCACCCGTTCGAGCAGGAGGCGGGTACCCTCGTCGACCTCGCGTGGCGAGAACAGGCCCCAGGTGCTGTGGAGCCTGAGTCTGAGCCCCCGGATCTCGGTATCGAGGACGAGGTCCCGTCGCAGCTGCTCCAGCTGCTCCCTGTTGAGCATGGTTGATGGCCTCGGGCAAATGGGTCCATGGAAAGGCGCTAAGGCTTCAACGCCTCCAAGACGGCAGGGTATTCGATCAGGGCCTTGGGCTACACTGCGAATTCATCGGTGCACCGAGGCGCCTGGCACCACGGCCCCCAAGCAAGACCCCTGTCGGCCTCCTGACCCCACCATGTCCGATCCCGCGGGCAAGCTGCAGATCCGAATCGGCCCCACCGGCACCACCATCGGCTCCTCCCGCCCCGTGCGGGCGGCGTCGGTGTTCGTCGGGCGGGAGCCGGGAGAGACCGCCCGGCTCCTGCCGGCGCTCTTCAGCATCTGCGCCACCGCCCAATCCGTGGCCTGCGCCGGGGCCCTCGAGCACGCCCAGGGGATCGAGCCGGCGCCGTCGGTGCTGGCCCTGCGGCGGCGCCTGGTGGAGGCGGAGACCCTGCGGGAACACCTGTGGCGCATCCTGCTCGATTGGCCGCGTCTTCTGGACCTGGGGCCCGACGCCGCGTCCATGGCGCGGGCCATGGATGGATGCGCTCGGCTGCGGGCCGCCCTCGCCAGGGGGAAGGACCAGGTCGAGCAGGGCGGCGGCAGCGAGATGCCCGTTTCGGACGCCGCCCGGGAGGCCATGGGCGTGCTCGCCGACCTGGTGGCGGAGCGGGTCCTGGGGACCGCGCCCGGCGACTGGCTGGACTCGTTACAGGGGCTGGATGCGCTCGCCTCCTGGTGCACGGGGACGAGCACGGGTGCGGCCCGTCTCGTGACGCGGGTCCTGGACGATGACCACGCGGATCTGGGACGCTCCAAGATCAAACCCCTCCCGGAGAACGATGCCGGCCGGATCTCGGCCGAGCTGGGGCCCCGCCTGGGGTCGGGCGCGGCCGACGAATTCGTCGCCCGGCCCACCTGGGATGGGGAGCCCCGCGAGACCAGTCCGCTCACCCGCGGCCTGGACGCGCCCCTGATCCGGGACCTGGCCGGGCGATTCGGCAATGGGATCCTGACCCGGCTTGCCGCTCAGCTCCTGGAAGTGACCCGGATCGCCAGCGGGTCGGAGCCGGCAGAGGGGATCCGGTCGGCGGCTCCGGGGTCCAAGGCAACGGGCGATGGGATGCGCTGGATCGCGAAGCCCGGCGTCGGTCTTGCCCAAGTCCCGGCCGCCCGGGGGCTCCTGATCCATCGGGTCGAGGTCAGGGAAGGGCGGGTGGCGGACTACCGTATCCTGGCACCGACCGAATGGAACTTTCACCCCCGGGGGGTGGTGACGGCGGGGCTGGACGCCATCGCCGCGCGCGTGCGGGGACCGGAGCTTAGGCCCCTGGCCAGGCTGTTCGTCGCGGCCGTGGATCCCTGCGTCGACTTCGACCTCGTCGAGCGCTGATCACAACCCTGGGGGTCGGGCGGGAGCGACCCCATTTATCGGAGATCACCCCATGTGCCTCGCCATTCCAGCCAAGATCGCCACCATCGAGCCGGACGGCCAGACCGCCCGCGTGTCCCTGGGCGGCGTCACCAAGGAGATCTCACTCGCCCTGGTGGATGAGGTCGCGGTCGGCGACTATATCCTGGTCCACGTGGGCTATGCCCTGAATCGTCTGAGCGAGGAGGAGGCGCAGCGCACCCTGGCCCTGATGAGCGAGGCGGGTGTCCTGGACGAGGAGCTGGGTGTCAATCCACCCATTCCGGGGAGTGCCGGAGGTGAGGCATGAGGTACGTCGATGAGTTCCGGGACCAGCGGCTGGCCCGGGGGCTCGCCGAGGCCATCGCCGCGGAGGCGCATCCGGGCCGCGTGTACCGGCTGATGGAGTTCTGCGGCGGCCACACCCACGCCATCTTCCGTTACGGCGTTCAGGACCTGATGCCACCCAACGTGCGCTTCGTGCACGGCCCCGGCTGCCCGGTCTGTGTCCTGCCCATGGCGCGCATCGATCACGCCATCGCCCTCGCCACCCGCCACGGCGTCACCCTGTGCAGCTACGGGGATCTCATGCGCGTCCCCGCCGGCGAGCGCCGCAGCCTGCTCAAGGCCAAGGCCGAGGGCGCCGACATCCGCATGATCTACTCCACCCAGGACGCCCTGCGCATCGCCCGGGAGGACCCGACCCGTCAGGTGGTCCTCTTCGCCATCGGGTTCGAGACCACCACCCCGCCCACGGCGGTGGCGGTCAAGACCGCCCGGTCCGAGGGGCTCGCCAACTTCTCGGTCTTCTGCAACCATGTCCTGACGCCACCGGCCCTGCGCATCATCCTGTCCACCGCGGGGCCGGACGGGGTGCGCCTCGACGGCATCCTGGGTCCCTCCCACGTGAGCACCGTCATCGGCAGCCGGCCCTACGACTTCGTCGCCCGGGAGTTTGGGCGGCCCGTCGTGATCGCGGGATTCGAGCCCCTGGACGTCATGCAGTCGGCCCTGATGCTGATCCGCCAGATCAACGATGGCCGCGCCGAGGTGGAGAACCAGTACACCCGCGCTGTGACCGAGGAGGGGAACCTCAAGGCCCAGGCACTGATGGAGGAGGTCTTCAGCCTTCGGGAGACCTTCGAGTGGCGAGGGCTCGGGTTCCTGCCCAACAGCGCCTTGCGCCTCGCGGATGTCTACGAGGACCTGGACGCGGAGCTGCGCTTTCCCGTGGAGGTGGCGCCCGCCCGGGAGGTCAGGGGCTGCGAATGCCCGGCCATCCTACGCGGGGTCAAGGAGCCCACGGACTGCAAGCTCTTCGGCACCGTCTGCACCCCCGACAACCCCATGGGCTCCTGCATGGTCTCCTCGGAGGGCGCCTGCGCCGCCTATTGGAGCTACGGCCGCTTCCGCGATGCCAGGGCCGCCGGCTAGGTGGCTCGCGGCCCCGCAAGCGACCCTACGAGCGGCACTCGCCGCCATCATCGGTCCCAGGCCGGATCGACAACGGACCTGCCCGTCGACGGGCCCAGCCTTTCGGATACCCCCATGACCATCGATCGACGCTTCCCCGTCCGACTGGACCTCGCGCACGGGACCGTGGACATGAGCCACGGCGCGGGAGGGCGGGCCATGGCCCAGCTCATCGCCGAGCTGTTCCAGACGCACCTGGACAACGACCTGCTGCGCCAGGGCAACGATCAGGCCCTTTTCACACCACCCCCGGGGCGGCTGGTGATGAGCACCGACGGGCATGTGATCGCGCCGCTGTTCTTCCCCGGCGGGGACATCGGCGCCCTCTCGGTGCACGGGACCATCAACGACGTGGCCATGGCCGGCGCCAGACCCCTCTATCTCGCCGCCGGCTTCATCCTGGAGGAGGGGCTGCCGCTGAAGGACCTCGCTCGGATCGTCGAAAGCATGGCCCGGGCCGCCAACGAGGCCGGGGTGCCCGTGGTGACCGGCGATACCAAGGTGGTGCAGCGGGGCAAGGGGGACGGCGTCTTCATCACCACCACCGGGGTCGGGGTGGTCCCCGAGGGCATCCTGATCTCCGGCGACCGGGCGAGACCCGGGGACGCCATCTTGCTGAGCGGACCCATGGGCGACCACGGGGTCGCCGTCCTTTCCAAGCGGGAGAACCTGGGGTTCGAGGTGGAGATCGCCTCCGACACGGCCGCCCTGCACGGTCTCGTGGCGGCCATGGTGGAGGCCGTCCCCCAGATCCACTGCCTGCGAGACCCCACGCGCGGCGGGCTGGCCACCACCTTGAACGAGCTGGCGCACCAGTCGGGGGTGGGGATGCGTATCCAGGAATCGGCCATCCCGGTGCGCCCCGATGTTCAGGCCGCCTGCGAGCTGCTTGGGCTGGACCCGCTCTATGTGGCGAACGAGGGCAAGCTGGTGGCGATCTGCCCGTCGGAGGTGGCCCAGGACCTCCTGGGCGTCATGCGTGGCCATCCGCTGGGTCGGGAGGCCGCCCGGATCGGGACCGTGGTGGGGGACGACCACCGCTTCGTCCAGATGGAGACCCGCTTCGGCGGCAGCCGGATCGTCGACTGGCTGGCGGGCGAGCAGCTGCCGCGTATCTGCTAGCGCGGCCGATCAGATGTGGTCGCGGGGGTGCCGAGGCCGCCGAGTCAGGGGCCCCACAGCAAGAAGTCCACGTAGTCCTTGATGCGGACATGGGCGGGCGTGTCGTAGGCGTTGAACTGCAGGCTGGTGGCGAATACGCCCTTGCGTGTCGTGACCCGCACCACTTTGGCATCGACGTCGGCGATGTGCTCCTCCCGCGGACCGGGATGCAGGGATAGGGTCACATCGGTGCAGGGGGAGAGCCGGATCGGGAGATCGACGAGCATGCCGTGATACCCGAGGTCGCGGGCCCGGCCAGTGACCGCGGATGCCAGGGCCTGCTTGGCGGCCAGGGGCTGGACGACGACGGGGAAATCCACCTCGACCCGCGGCGAGCGTCGCGCCTCCACGCGGGGGACCACGAGTCGCTCGGGGTGGGTCATCGCCCGTAGCTCGTAGAGGGTCAGGGGCCTGGTCTTGCCCTTGACCCGCACCTGGTTGGTTCCACCGATCCGAAGGTGCTCCCGCGCCCCTTCCAGCGTCGATTCGCTGAGCAGCACCTGACCACGCAGGCTGAAGGGCTCCATGCGCGCCACCACGTTCACCGTGTCGCCGATCACCGTGTATTCGCTGTAGCGCTGGGAGCCGAAGCTGCCTGCCATTACGGGCCCCGTGTTCACGGCGACGCCCGCGTAAAGCCTGGGCTCCCCGCAGGCCTGGGCCCGCAGATTGAGCTCCGCCAAAGCCAGCTGCATCTCGATGGCGCAGGCGATGGCCTGCAGCAGCTCGTCCGGTCGATGCTCGGGGACCCCGAAGAGGGCCATCACCGCATCCCCGATGAACTTGTCGATGACCCCACCCCGACGCTGCACCACGCAGGCCATGGTGGTGAAGTAGCGGTTAAGGAGGGCGATGACCGTCTCGCTGGGGAGGGACTCCATCAGTGCCGTGAAGCCCCGGATATCGGCGAGGACGATGGTCGCCCGGGTGGCGACGATCGGCTGAGCCTCGAGCAGAAACTCGTCGAGCAGGTCGTCGAGACGGCGGTGGAGCAAGGCGCGATGGCTCGCGCTCATGGGCAAGCCGGCGATGCCCTCGGCAGCGCGCTCGACCTGTGCTCGAAAGTGCTTGCGATCCTTATGTTGCATGGGTGGCCCCCAAACCCCGCCTGGATCACGCAACAGGATGCCACATTCCGCCGAGACGTGTTCGAACCGGCGGGGAGCCGGGGAGGCGCCGAACCGAAAGCGATCCTGGCTCCCGGTCCGGGAACGGCGGGAAGCGCGATAAATCAACGCTTCCCAAAAGGACCTACAATGGGAGGCCGCCACCCAATGAGAGCGTTCCATGCCACTCGCAGACCGTAGATCGACCGGCTCCACCCGTATCCGGCGGGCCCTCGCGGCCGTGGCCGCCATCTTTCTGTTTCTCGTTCAGGAGTCATTGCTCGCGGCCGAGGAGCGCGCAATCGAGCTGCGCGACGGCAGCGTCCTGATGGGCGAGCTGGTGAGCGCCGGCAATGGCCACTATCGAATCCGCACCCCGGTGCTGGGGGAGATCGAGCTGCCCGAATCGGAGATCCTGGCGATCCGTTCGGCGTCGGCGTCCGCGCCCAATCTGGTGAACCCGTCGCTGGGCGCCACCGATTTCCAAGGTCTCATGTCGGCCATCCAGGGGCAGATCGTCGGCGATCCGGCCCTGGTGGGCGCCATCACCGCCCTGCAGAGTGACCCCGAGCTCCAGTCGGCCCTGGCCGATCCGGCCTTCACCCAGCTCATCCTGTCCGGGAACGTGATGGCCCTGAGCGGCGATCCGCGTTTCCTGCGCCTCATGGCGAATCCGGCGATCCAGTCCCTGCTGGGGCGGATCGGGGGTCAGCCCGGGGGCCAGATACCGGTGCGCTGAAACCCTCCGGATCGAGATCTCAAGGCCCGATCGGCGCCTGAGATCCCATAGAGGCAACCATCCGATGACGCTCCGACCCCTTCTCCTCGTCCTGCTGTTGTCCCCGACGGCGCTGTCCGCCGAGTCCTCGCCGTCGGGCGGGAGCGGGGGGCCGCCCGACCCCCGGGTGGACCCGGAGCGGACCGCTCGGGGCTACGTGGGCACCGCGCTCTGCGGCGAGTGTCACGGGAAGGAGCTGGACCTCTGGAGGGGCTCCCACCACGACCTGGCGATGAAGGAGGCCACCGCCGAGACCGTCCTCGGCGACTTCGGCGATGCAGAGATCGACGCCCACGGGGTGCGGTCACGCTTCTTCCGCCGGGACGGACAGTTCATGGTGCAGACCGACGGGCCGGACGGGACGCTCCAGGACTACCCCATCCGCTACACCTTCGGCTGGTATCCACTGCAGCAGTACCTGATCGAGTTCCCCGGCGGGCGGCTCCAGAGCCTTGGACTCGCCTGGGACTCACGCCCCGAAGCGCAAGGGGGGCAGCGCTGGTTCCACCTCTATCCCAACGAGTCCATGGATCACGGCAATCCGCTCCATTGGACGGCCCTGGACCAGACCTGGAACTACCAGTGCGCGGACTGCCACTCGACCGACCTGCAGAAGCGCTATGAGGCCGAGCGCGGCGTCTACGATACCCGCTACGCGGAGATCAACGTCGCCTGCGAGACCTGTCACGGTCCCGGCGCCCGCCACGTGGAGTGGGCCAGGGCCCAGGCCGCCGGGGGGGCCAAGGCAGGGGAGGGCGAGCCTCGAGAGTCCGAGGAGGGCGCGAGCGCGGACGCCGCGAGCCGCGGTTTGCTCGTGGACCTCAAGGACCGGGACGGAGGGGTCTGGCAGATCGATCCGGAGACGGGCCAGCCGGGACGCGCGCCGCCCCGGGCGCTCCATGGCGTCGGCCAAGCCCAGATCCAGACCTGCGCCCCGTGCCATTCGCGGCGAGGGCGTATCTGGTCGGAGCTCAAGCCCGGCGACCCCCTGCAACAGGGCTTCCGGCTCGCCCTGCTGGAGCCCAGCCTCTACTTCGCGGACGGCCAGATCAAGGACGAGGTCTATGTCTACGGCTCCTTCATCCAGAGCCGCATGTATCACCAGGGGGTGGTGTGCAGCGACTGTCACGACCCCCACAGCCTCAAGCTCTACGCCGAGGGCAACGGGGTGTGCGCCCGGTGCCATGTGGCCGTGCGCTACGATGCGACCGAGCACCATCACCATGAGCCGGGTTCCGCGGGTGCCGCCTGCGTGGCCTGTCACATGCCCCAGCGCTATTACATGGTGGTGGACGAGCGGGCGGATCACAGCATGCGGGTGCCCAGGCCGGACCTGACCCTGAAGATCGGCACCCCCAACGCCTGCAACGGGTGCCACCAGGACAAGGACGCCGCCTGGGCCGCCGCGGCGGTGGAGACCTGGTACCCCGACCCCGTCCACCGGGGCCCCCACTTCGGGGAGGCCCTGCACGCGGCCGACGTGCATGCACCGGACGCGGGCTCGCGGCTGCTGGCGCTGGCGGGGGACCCGTCCCAGCCCGCCATCGCCCGGGCCAGCGCCCTGGCCCGTCTCCACGACGATCCCCGGCACCTCCCGGGACCCGAGGCCCTGGTGATGGTGCGCCGCCTGTTAGCGGACCCCGATGCCTCGGTCCGCGCCCAGGCGGTGCGCGTCCTGGAGCTCGCGGACCTCCAGACGCGGGTCGAGCTGGTCTGGCCCCTGCTCTCCGATCCGGTTCGCCTGGTGCGGCTGGAGGCCGCCCGGGTCCTCGCGCCGGTAATGGGGCAGGGCATGGGCGATGCGCTCCGGGGGCAGATGGGCGCGGCGCTGGAGGAGGCCGTGGGGGCCGAGGTCGTGAACGCGGACCGGCCCGAGGCCCACCTCAACCTGGGTCTCCTGGCCTCGGCGGCCGGTGAGTCCAGGGTGGCGGAGGAGGCCTACCGGACCGCCTTGCGGCTCGATCAGCGGTTCACCCCCGCGCGGGCCAATCTGGCCGATCTCTACCGCGCCCAGGGCCGCGAGTCCGAGGCCGAGGCCGAGCTGGAGGCGGGACTCGCCATCGATCCCGAGAGCGCGGACCTTCACTTCGCCCTGGGTCTCGCGCGCGTGCGCGCTCACCGTCTGCAGGCGGCCATCGAGTCCCTGGCCCGGGCGGCCGAGCTGGCCCCCGAGCACGGCCGCTATGCCTATGTCCACGCGGTGGCGCTCGATAGCGCCGGCCGCACCGGGGAGGCCCTGCCCATCCTGGAGGCCGCCCAGGGCCGGGACCCCGCCAATCGGGAGATCCTGGTGGCCCTGGTCCAGTTCAACGCCAAGCTCGGGCAGCGGGAGGCCGCCGGGCGCTGGCTCGATCGGCTCGCCACGCTGGCCCCGGGGGATCCGACCGTCGAGCAGCTCAGGACCCTCCTCGATCAGGGCCCGACCGCCGCCCCCTCCGATGGCCCGGGCTGACCAGGCGTGGGGATGAGCCCCTCTCGGCGGGCGCCGCGAGGCGCAGAGGCGCCTCGATCGAGCGGTCCCGGGGGGCGCCCCGAGGGATGAGCGCGCAAGAGGAGGGGCGGCCGGTCGTGCGGGAGGCCGACCTCGGCCGGCCGGCCGACGCCGAGGCCCTGGTCGGGCTGATCGACGCCTACGCGCGAGATCCCATGGGTGGGGGTATGCCGCTGACGCCGGCGGTGCGGGCGCGGTTGGTGCCGAACCTGAGGGAGGTGCCGGGTCGCCTCGTGCTCCTGGCCTTCGAGGGGGAGCGGGCGGTGGGGGTGGCGGTGTGCTTCCCGGGCTTCTCGACCTTCCAAGCCCAGCCGCTGATCAACATCCACGACCTTGCCGTGCTGCCCGACTCCCGCGGTCGGGGCGTGGGCAGGGCGCTGCTGGGGGCGGTGGAGGACGAGGCGCGCCGCCGAGGCTGCTGCAAGCTCACGCTGGAGGTTCGGGACGACAACCCCGCCGCGGCGCTCTATCGCGCCCTCGGCTTCGGTGCCGGGAGCGCCGGCGGTGTGCCGGCTCAGTACCTCTTCCTGGAGAAGCGACTGGATGCAGGTGGTTAGGGGCGATCGGATGCCCCTTGATCCGCTGTCCGCCCTTCCCGCCGCGCTGGACATAGCTGTAGGAACTGCCTCTCGACCTCGGCCCGTGGAGGGGCGGCACTACGCGTTTTGCCGACGCTGGCGGTCCTCACCGTGAGAGACTCGGTTGTCCCAGGAGCCGCCGTTAAGGCGAGAACACGCGAGCGCGGGGTTCCGATCATCGGCCATCGGCTGGTCCAGCTTCGCGAAGGTCCGCTATGCCGTGCACAGCAGCCCTCCCTGGGGAGCGGCCAATCCGCAACGGAACAGTGAGTGGCGAGAAAAAGGGGAGCCTCGCTCCGGGCGGGAAAAGAGCTATGTAGCCGTCTCGATCAACTCGAGATCCTTCTTGAGCAGGTCGTTGACCAAGTCGGAAATGTCTACACCCTTGGCCGCGGCGAGATTCGATAGTCGGCTTTGCACCTCATTATCGAGATACACCGGCAGGGCGAGCTTCATGTCGGGCCGATAGAACTTACCACGCGCGCCTTTGGAGAAGTCGATCTCGTCGGGCATGTCCTCGTCCAGGTTGTCGCTCATGCTGATGACCTATCGGGGATGAGATTGATATTGCCGGCGTTCCTGACGGCTGGCCTCGCGTGCGGAGATGACGCGCACCAAGGCGGTTTGCGAGCTGGTCTGTCGGAATGTGTGAGCCACCGCGAGGAGCCTGCCGTCGGCGGAAGTGCCCAGAGTGAACCATCTCTCTTCGTCCCGGCTGTGGGCCGCATCAAACACCGTCAAGGCCAGGGGATCTGTCAGAACCGTTGCCGCCTGCGAGAAGCTTACGCCATGTTTGGTGAGATTGGCTTTCGCTTTGGCCGGATCCCAAGCGATTTCGAGCTCTGAACCGCTCACAGGAGCTCGCCAACGAACGTGAGCGAAGTGCCAACGCCATTCATCGTATCGTTCGCATCGACCAAGTCGTTCCAAGTGTCACGGAGTCGCGGCCATAGGTCCCGGTTTTCCGGACAGCAGCGCTGGATGTGGTGAGGAGCCATCTTACGTCGGTTCCTTTGCCTTGTATCGCAGCCAGTCCCGCAACACATCCCGGCCGCTCAGGACTCTTCGGGTCACCCGCCGAACGATACGAGACGGCTGTTTCCTTCCCGGTTCGGGGTTCGGATCACGGGATTCGGGGCGCCAAGCCTCGGAAAAATGCAGACTTCGCGGATCGTACCTGGAGTTGCGGGGTACGACGGGAACGTCCGATATCCGCGCCATTGCTGCCACCCTCGTCCGTGAGGGAGCTCTCAGCTCCGAATTGTGAAATCCGTCTCATGCTCGAGGAGGGGAAGGGCCGCTTCCAGCGTGAAGTGTTCGCTGGTTTGAAAAGCCCCGGGGACCGCAACGCGTCCCGAGGAGTCACGCAGGAGACCAGCCGCAGCCAACGGGCTTGCATCGGGGGCTCAAGGGTCGGTACCGCGGGCATGGCGCCTTCCACGGGAGGGTCAGGATGCCGCCAGAAATGACGGCGCTTACCTGAGTCAGTCCACGCGTTCGATACCGGGAAGCCTCCAGCTCTGATCGAAGAAGGGCTCCAGGATCTATAGAGGCGGAAGATGCCTGTCCAGCCCTTGGCAGGGTCGGTCTCGATCCAGTTGCGCTCCTTGCCCGCCGGCGCCTTGGAGCCGAAGTAGAGGTCGATGGTACCGTCCGGATTTGTCTCGACGTTCGTGTAGCTGCTCGCCGCCGGGAACTTCTGTGCGGTCGCCATCATCGAGCGGCTGGCGTTGTTGTAGACGGTCATGGATCAGGAGTCCTTGGCGGGCGTGTCCTTGGGCACCCGCAGCCGGTAGGTGGCGGTGCGGTCGAGCGGCGGCTCGCCATCCCTGTCGCGCAACGCGGTGAGGTGGCAGGTGCCGCCACCGAGCAACTTGGCCGGATAGGCGATGCTCCTCTTCGCTGAGATCGCTCGAGAGATCGGGAACCCGGTGGCGAAAGAACTGCAACGGGCGAGCTTGCCCATGCCCCTCGGAGATCGTCCGGAGTCCTACGTCCCGGTGCGCCGGGTGATGCGCTTCATCCGCAGCGTCGAGCGTCGGGAGGGCATCGGCGACCCGGGCTTACTGGTGGCCCGAAAGGTGCCCACAAGGCGCGTCGGTGGTTCGTTGCGGTCTGCGCAGTCATTGCCTAATATGCAGTCAATGACTGGAGGCAATCTCGATGGCAACGATGACAATTCGCAATATTGATGACCAGCTCAAGACGAGGCTGCGGATCCAGGCGGCGCAGCACGGACGTTCGATGGAGGATGAAGCGCGGGACATCCTGCGCGCGGCGCTTTCTGCGGATCCTGCTCGTACGGTGACCTTGGTCGATGCGATCCGGGCCAGGATCGAGCCCTTGGGTGGCATTGAGCTTGAGCCGCCCCCGCGCGAGCCGATTCGGGAGGCGGCCGAGATCGACCCGTGATCGTGCTCGACACCAACGTCTTGTCCGAGGTCCTGCGTCCGGCGCCGGAGGCGCGGGTCTTGGCTTGGCTGGGCTCCTGGCCGCGCTCGGCTCTGTTCACGACCACCGTCACGCGCGGGGAGATCTTCTATGGGGTGCGGCTTCTGCCCGAAGGCCGGCGCCGAGACGCCTTGCTGCGGGCGGTGCGGGGGATGTTCGACGAGGACTTCGCTGGCCAAGTCCTGCCCTTCGACGGCGACGCGGCGGATTGGTATGCCGAGATTGCGGCCGCGCGCAAGCTGGGAGGACGACCAATCAGCCAGTTCGATGCCATGATTGCCGCGGTGGCGCGTTCGAGGGGCGCCACCTTGGCGTCCCGCAACGTGAAGGATTTCGTCGACTGTGGCGCGCGCCTGATCGATCCCTGGTCAGCCTGATGGGGCTGTGGGTGGTCCGCGCGGCCGGTCGCATAGATGCTGCGGGGCAACCATGCCCTGGCAGGAGAAACCGGGGGTCGAGGGTTCGCCCCCGGGTCGCGGGCTGAGGCCCCTAATCGCCGGCCGAGTCGCGCACGTTAAGCTCGACCTTCCAGTGCTCGGAGCCGGTGCGCGGCATGGCCTCCAGCCTGAGGGTCCCGACCTCGGTCACCGACGCCCGCAGCCGCACGGGGATGACCTCGCCGGGGGCGCGCGCCTCGGCGGGCAGGGTGGCCTGGATCTCCTCCAGCTCCTCGAGCTCGTCGGGGGAACACTCCTCGAGCAAGGCGCCAACCTGATCCTCGCGGCGCACCGAGGAGCCGAAGAAGCGGAAGCGCACGGGCTCGCCCACGACCAGGCCGAACTCCTGGGGCGGGATGTCGGCGTCCGTTCCTTCCTCCATGCCGAAGGGGGCCAGGCACAGGGCCTGGATCGGGGGCTCCAGACCCGGGACCGCGGGCATGGCGCTTTCCACGCCCACGTAGTAGGAGCGGGCGGTGCCGCCACGGATTCGCACCCCGCCACCGCGGCGCACATGGCCGTAGTAGGCGGCTCCACGGGCCACCGCGAGGTCCAGATCCGCTCCTTCCAGCAGACGTGCGGTTGGGGCCCCGTCCGAGGCGAGCCAGTCGTTGACCACCTGGTGCATGCGCTCGGCGAGCAGGCCCGCCTTGAATACGCCCCCATTGAAGAGGACCGCGGTCGGGTGCAGGAAGGTGCCGGTGCTTCCGGGGGTGAATCCGGCCAGGTCCGCCGTGGCCCCGGTCTGCATCCCGAGGAAGGCGGCCAGATGCCGGGTAACCGCCGGGTCCTGGGCATAGGGCAGACCGAGCTTGGTCAGCGCCGCCCGGGAGCGGGCGGCGGGTCTGGCGCTCGCCGGCACCTCCGGGAAGAAGCCCTCCACCAGGGTGCGTCGGACCTCCTCGCGGGTGAGTTCGGTGCGGATGCTCCCGCCGATCAGGCGGGTGCCCCGGCTCGGCACCACCACCGGCACCGCCTCAAGGGTGTCGTCCATGAGCAGGGTCTCCTTGGCGTGGCGACAGCCGTGGGTGAGGGCCTGGACCTGCCAGGGGTCCAGACTCTTTCCCTCCGCGGTGAGCTTGCCCTTGACCACGTGGGCGAGGGCCAGGTCCATGTTGTCGCCGCCGAGCAGGATGTGATCACCGACCGCCACGCGGGTGAGCTCCAGGGCCCCCTCCCGCTCGGTGACGGCGATCAGCGAGAGGTCCGTGGTCCCGCCGCCGACGTCGATCACCAGGATGACGTCGCCGACCCGAACCTGGTTGCGCCACTCGCCCGCGCTCTCGTGGATCCAGCTGTAGAGGGCGGCCTGGGGCTCCTCCAGGAGGACCAGATGGGCGAACCCGACCGCCTGCGCCGCCTCCGCCGTCAGCTCCCGGGCCGCGGGGTCGAAGGATGCGGGCACCGTGACGGTGACCTCCTGGCTGGCCAGGTCCGCGTCGGGGTGCAGGTGGTTCCAGGCGTCTCTCAGGTGCGCCAGATAGCGGACCGTGGCCTCGTAGGGCGAGAGCCGCGGGACCTCGTCCTCCGCCGCACCGAGCGGCAGGATGGGCGCCCGCCGATCGACGCCCGGGTGACAGAGCCAGCTCTTGGCGCTGGAGACGAGCCGGATGGGCGTGCGCGCGCCGACCGATCGGGCCATCTTGCCGAGGACCATTTGGGGGGCCCGATCCCAGGGCAACGTGAGGTCCCCGGCGGCGAACTCGTCCGGGTGGGGCAGGTAGAGGAAGGACGGGAGCAGGGGCAGCGCCTCCACGGCACCCGGGGCCGTG
>Ga0316577_10000119_pt1 | contig 22643 bp, 20 predicted proteins | sample S5NA_FD_203073 | JGI IMG/M metagenome (GOLD analysis project Ga0316577, IMG submission 203073) | Rhizosphere microbial communities from salt marsh grasses in Alabama, United States - S5-7_050615r2r1 | ecosystem: Host-associated > Plants > Roots > Rhizosphere | place: USA: Alabama | collected... | reverse complement strand
GTCACCGACCTGATTGGCTTTCGCGGACAGGAGATCGGCGCGGCCGTGTTTGCCGCAATGACGCGCACAGACACCGTACAAACGTGGGGCGCGGTAGCGGAAGAACTCGAGTTCTCGGCGCTGACGCTGACAGCCGCGCCTCTTGCGCTGGCAGCCGGTTTGGCAGTGTCGCACGGGATTCTAGTGGATATTGGTGGTGCAGCAACCGATCTGGTGTGGTGTTCCGCAGGGCGACCCATCGTCATGGAATCGATGCCGATCGGGGGGAGTGCTCTGACGGGTGCGCTGGCAGGCAAGTGGGGCTTGACAACCGGACGGGCAGAGCGACTCAAGCGCGCATACAGTGGCAACGAGCTGAATGCGGATGCGGAAACCCAGGTCCAGAGCGTGCTCTGGCCCACCTTGCTCCAATGGCTGGATGACATGGAGTCTATCCTGGCGCGTCTGAGCCACGACGAGCCGCTGCCACAACATGTGTACTTGCTCGGCGGCGGAAGCGCGCTGCCCGAGATGTATGACGCAGTTCGCTCGCTGGCCTGGAGCCAGCGGCTGCACTTTTCTCGCTATCCCGAAGTGAGCTCTATGCGTCCTACCGACGTTACCGGTGTCATGAACCGGACGGGTATGGGCCAGGAATTGGGCGATGTGTCTGCTATGGCGCTTTCATCGTGGGTTGCCAAACAGCACCGTGAAGCGGATCGCCCGGGGCGCATTCTGGCGGAACTCTGTCAAGGATAGCCATAAATTGGTCCGAGAGAGCTGATACGACTATGCAACAGGTCTTGTACTTGGAAACAGAAGACGATCTCCCGGCGATCCGTGAATTGCTGGAAGGGGCGCAGGCAAAGCGAGTTTTGTTGGTTGTGCCAAGAGGCTCGCGGCTGTTCCGCGAGCCACTCAACCTTCGTATCCTGCGCCGCTATGGCAATGATCTGGCGTTGGACGTTGCGCTGATCACCCGTGACACTCGAACCAGGCAGTTGGCCAAAGAGGAAGGTATTGCCGCCCTGTCGTCCATCACGCGAGGGCAGCGGGGGCACTGGCGGAGCAGCACGCCCAAGCGATCTTCGGCCCAGCGAGCTGCGGTAAGGCGGGTGGATGGACTGCGATCTGGGCATGGCGACGTTGGCTATGGCGATGCAGTGATCGTCTGGGCCGGACGCGTTCTGGGCGTGCTGTTGTTTGTGTTTTTGCTTGTTCTGGTTCTGGGCATGGCAGCCTTGCTGATTCCCGAGGCCAATGTCACCGTGGTGCCCTACCGTGAGGTAGTAGAAGCGAACCTGCAGCTCACAGCCGATCCAGAGGAGGAGAAGCCAAGTTTGACCTCCCTGACCATTCCGGCGCGCATTGTCGAGACGGAGGTAGAGCAGACGGGCGAGATTGCGACGGTCAGTAAGCGAGATGCCCCAGATGCCCCGGCGATCGGCACGATCACCTTTATCAACCAGAGCACCGACCCACTGCAAATCCTGCCGGGTGCTGTGGTCCGAACCTCGACTGGCACAACGGTCCGCTTCCGGACGGTCACGACGGCGACACTTGAGGCGTTTGTCGGAGCCCGGGCCGGCGCCGAGATCGAGGCGTTGCAACCTGGCCCTGTGGGCAACGTGGACAGGGCAACGATCACCGAGGTCGAGACATCGGGGCTGCGTGGCAAGGTCCGGGTCATCAACGAACAACCGACGCAAGGGGGAGGCGTGCGGCAGGTTGGGGTGGTCACCCGGGCAGATATGGACCGGCTCAAAGCACAGCTGTACCAGCAGTTACAGCAGCGCGCCTACGTGGAGCTGCAAAATCAGTTGGGCGAGCAAGAGTTCCTGCCGCCTGAATCTATGACTACGGAGATCATGTCAGAGGTGTACGATCAGTTTCTCGATGCGGAAGCCGATGTGCTGCATCTGCAAATGCGCATCCTGGCAACGGGTACTGCGGTCGATCGGGCGAATGCAAACTTGCTCGCCTACGATGTGCTGAGGGAACGGATCCCGGTTGCGTACGAGCTGCAGTCGGAAGAGATCACGTTCGGCTTGGATGAGGAAAACGTGCAGATGAATGGCCGCAGCGTCATTCTGGACGTAGCGGCATCCGCCCCGCTGGTTGTGAACGTCGACCGCGGCGAGGTGCGCTCTGCGGTCTCGGGCCTTGCCGCTGATGAGGCTGTTCAAGTGCTCACCGAGACCTTTCCTTTGGATGCGCCACCGGTCGTGGAGTTAAAGCCCGATTGGATCGAGCGGTGGGACTGGCTCAACCGGGTGCCGTTGTTGCCGTTCCGCATCCACGTGGTTGTGTTGGACTAGATGAGGTTGCTCGCACTCGATGTAGGAGATCGACGGGTCGGCGTGGCTGTTTCTGATGCCGCCGGCCTGATCGCTACTCCGCTCACGGTGATCCGGCGCACGTCAAAGGCGGACGACTTCTGCAGACTGGCAACCCTGCTGCGCGAACAGGGTGCCGAGAAGCTGGTGGTCGGGCATCCGCTGAACGCTGATGGGAGCGCTGGACCCCAGGCCCGCCGGGTCGAGCGCTATGCTGCCGCCATGTCTGAGGCCCTGGAGGCTGAGGGCTTGTCTGTGCCGATCATCCTGTGGAATGAGCATGGTTCGACGCTGCGCGCGCAGGAGCTGATGATTGACGCGGGACGGAGCGCCAAGAACCGCCGACAGCGGATCGACGCGGCAGCCGCAGCAGTCATCTTGCAGGACTTTTTGGACGAACAACAATCGTTCTGAGACGTGCCAGATGCCTTTCTGCTGAACTCTGGATGGCTGGTGCGCAGAGGAGGTGGGTCTTTGGACTCTTTGATCCTTTGGGTCAAGATCATAGCAGTTGCCTGGATAGGGGCGCTGGCGCTGGTTCTGCTAGCCGAGGTGCGCTGGCTTCAGCGTTTGATCCCCGACTGGCTGCGGAATCTGTCACGCCTGTTGGTCCTGATCGGTACGGTGGGCGTATTGACCATGACCATCATCTTTGGCGGACGAATGTTGGTCAGCGCCATGCAAGTACAGGGACAGGGTGGTAGGGATGGGCCTACACTGGATCTGTCCTTTGATTCGCCCAATTCGTTCTTCTTGAGCGCGTACCTGAGCATGCATCAGGAGGAACTCAACCAGTCGGTGAGCGATGATCCGACACCGGTCACCTTTGTCGTGGAGTCGGGAGAGACGGCAACGGGGGTCGCTGCCAAGCTGGTGGAGGATGGCCTGGTCGTGAGCGGCGAGGTTTTTGGCCGGTTCATGGCCTACCACGGGCTAGACGTCAGCCTGGAGGCAGGAACGTACCACTTGCGGCCCAATATGACCATGCACGAGATCGCAGATGCCTTGCAGCATGGCGGTGCGGACGCGGTTACGGTCACGATTCCTGAGGGCTGGCGCATGGAACAGGTGGCGTGGCTTGTCGAAGAACAAGGCGTGATGCGAGGGGATGATTTTCTGGCCTATGCGCGCACTGCTATCTATGACTATCCCTGGTTGGCAGGCCGGCCGCCAGGGGCCTCGTTGGAGGGCTTTCTCTTCCCTGACACCTACGAACTGCCCACGGAGGCCACGCCTGCTAGTCTTGCCGATTTGATGTTGGCTGTGTTTGATGCGCGAGTCGCGCCAGAAATCGAGGGCCGGCTTCCCGGCAAGACTATCTTTGATCTGAACTTGAGCGACTACCGTCCCCTCACGCTGTACGATGTCCTCACGCTTGCTTCAATAGTCGAGCGCGAGGCAGTGCTGGATGAGGAGCGGCCCATCATTGCCAGCGTGTACTTTAACCGGCTGGATCCGGCCTACGTGGAAGAGACAGCCCTGCGCCTAAGCTCGGACCCGACGATCCAGTATGCCAAAGGCCTGGACCCCGACACGGGCAACTGGTGGAATCCCATGCTGCCTGGGGAAGGACAGACGATAGATTCGCCCTACAATACATTCCGGGTACAGGGCCTGCCGCCTGGGCCCATTTGTAGCCCTGGACTGGCGTCCATCCTGGCAGTGCTGAACCCGGCGGATACCGATTATCTCTACTTTCATGCCATCGGCGATGGGAGCCACGTCTTTGCCTCGACGCTGGAAGAGCACATGAGCAATCAGGAGCAGTATGCGCCGTAGGGATGGCAGCGGGATCAGGCCCAAAGTCCCCATGTGCGGGCTATGCACAGTCGCGTGCGCTGGTTTCGTTTTGTTGTGCCTGTTTCTGCTGGCTGGTTGCAGCTTTCCCGGCAGCGTGAAACCTACCGTCAAGATCGGACTCTCTGCGCCATTTGAGGGACTCTATCGGGACCTAGGCTACGAGGCCCTCTATGGAGCGCGGCTTGCAGTTCGCGAGCGAAATGCAGCTGGTGGTGTGGGCCAGCGCTTCCTGGTCGAGCTCGTGGCGCTCAACGACTTTGATGAACCAGACAAGGCCGTCGAGCAGGCGCGCAAGATGGCCGCCGACCCGCAGATCCTTGGGGTGCTTGGCGGCCTTTCGGCAGAAACGGCATCAGTGGCAGGCGAGTACGAACGGCTTGGACTGACCTATCTGACACCTGATCTGGACATAATCGAAGCAGATGCTCTGATCACAGTCGATGCTGACTTTGTAGGAAGGTATGTGGAGCAGTCGGGTGGTGCAGAGCCGGGTCCGGTTGCCGTGTGGGCCTATTCGACAGCAACCTGCTTGTTGGATGCTATCGATATCGTGGCGCGCGCCGGCGGGCATCCAAGTCGGTCGCGTGTGCAAGGTGTGCTAGAGTGATCGGTACGGACTGGAGCTCGGACCAACGAGGTTGGGAACCATGAGAGTCCTGATGTTTTCCTGGGAGTATCCTCCATACGTTGTCGGCGGGCTTGGCAAGCACGTAGCTGAGCTTATTCCGGCCTTGGCCAAGTTGCCCGACTTACAGGTCCACCTAGTCACGCCGCGGATGCGCGGGGGCGAACTGCTGGACCAGGTGGGGCCGGTCACGATCCACCGTGTGGAGCCGCCGCCGGTGGAGGGGGATTTCTATACCAGTGCCTGGCAGACCAATCTGCGGCTGGAGGAGTACGCGCACCAGTTGTGCGACGAGACTGGAGCCTTCGATCTCGTCCATGTGCATGACTGGTTGGTCGCCTTTGTTGGGGCTGCCTTCAAGCGGAGCTACAAGACGCCCCTGCTGAGCACCATCCATGCGACCGAGCGCGGGCGCGGCAGAGGCACTCTGGGCAGCGAGCAGGCACGGGCGATCAACCATGTAGAGTGGTGGCTGGCCTATGAATCGTGGCGAATCATTGCTTGTAGCGAGTACATGCGCAGTGAGATTGCTGACTACTTCCAGTGCCCTCGTGACAAGATAGATGTCGTTCCCAATGGGGTAGACACAGCGCGCTTTGACAAGCTGGATGGGCAGGACTTTGCACCGTTCCGCAATATGTACGCCCTCCCCTCTGAGCAGATTGTCTTTTCGGTCGGCCGTGTCGTATTCGAGAAGGGGCTGCACATTCTGGTCAAGGCCATGCCCATGATACTAGCGCAGGAACCGTCGGCCAAGGTCGTTATTGCCGGCAAGGGGCCTGAGCTTGAGTCGCTGCGCTCTCTGGCCTGGAGCTTGGGGATAGGCGAGAAGGTCCTTCTTACCGGCTTTATCACCGACGAGGATCGCGACAAGCTGTTCAAGATTGCGAGTTGTGCCGTCTTTCCTAGCCTCTATGAGCCTTTTGGCATTGTCGCGTTGGAGGCGATGGCTGCCAAGTGTCCCGTGGTAGTCAGCGAGGTGGGCGGGCTGCAGGATGTGGTGCAGCACGCCGAGACAGGAGTCACTGTGTACAGTGACGATCCTGACTCGCTGGCCTGGGGGATCCTTCACACGTTGCAGCATCCTGAATGGGCTGCGCGTCGAGTGGAGAATGCCTACAGAGCGGTGCGCGAGGAATATAACTGGGATCGCATCGCGCAAAGAACTGCCGAGATTTACGAGCAGATCGTGGTAGAGGCGACCCTCATCGATTGGTAGGGGAGGCCAAGTGCCAGAGCGCGTGGGCTTGAGGGGCTAGCCAACTGTCTGATGAAGCAAGGGTGGAGGGCTGACCTTACCCTCACTCCATTCATACGCGGAAAGTAGACGTTGCCGCGCCCCGGCCAGTTTTGCTTCGTCGTTGGCATGTATCGTCAGAAGGGGTTCCCCTTCGACGACGCGGTCGCCCACCTTGGCCTGCAGCACGATTCCCACTGCATGGTCGATTGAATCGCCCTTCTTTGCCCGACCACCGCCCAACAGCATCGAAGTCAAGCCCACCTCGCGGGCATTCACGCCCGCGATAAAGCCCGATCGGGGGGCAGGGATAGTCCTCTGGAACCTTGCCGCGGGCAAAAGCTCGGGGTCGTCGACCGAGCGCAGGTCTCCGTGCTGTGCGGCGATCCACTCTCGAAACTTGGCCAGTGCCTGCTGGCTGTTCAGCAGTTCCTCCAGTTGCGCCTTTGCATCGGTGTCATCTTCAGCCCGGCCCGCTAGCTGCAGCATCTGACCGGCCACTGTCAGGCAGTGCTTTCGAAAGTCGGACGGCCCGTGCCCACGGAGGGTATCGAGGGCTTCTCTTAGCTCGAGGGCGTTGCCAACCGCGTTCCCAAGGGGCTGATCCATGTCAGAGATGACGGCGCGCACTTTGCGTCCAACGCGCTTGCCGATATCTACCATCAGACATGCCAGTGCGCGAGCTTCCTCTTCTGTTTGCATGAACGCGCCATGTCCTACCTTCACGTCGAGCACGATGCCGTTAGCCCCAGCCGCGATCTTTTTGCTCATGATCGAGCTGGCGATGAGGGGCAAGCTGCCTACTGTTGCGGTGACATCTCGCAGTGCGTACAGTTTGCCGTCCGCCGGGGCCAGTTCGCCTGATTGGCCTGACACCACAATGCCGACGGAGGCCAGTTGGGTGCGGAACTCCTCTTCGGTCAGATCAGAGCGAAAGCCGGGGATCGACTCGAGCTTGTCCAGTGTTCCCCCAGTAAACCCCAGCCCTCGGCCCGACATCTTGCCGACAGAGACGCCTGCGGCAGCGACCAGTGGAGCCACCACGAGTGTTGTCTTGTCGCCAACACCCCCGGTCGAGTGCTTATCGACGACAAACGGGGCAATGTCCGCAAGGTCCAGCTGCCTGCCAGAGCGGGCCATCGACATGGTGAGGTCGATGGTTTCCTGACGATCCATACCACGAAGATAAATGGTCATGAGCCAGGCGGCTACCTGATAGTCTGGAATGGCGCCCTGGGTGAATCCTTGGACAAAGAAGTCGATCTCTTCGGCACTGAGCGCCATGCCGTCCCGCTTCTGCGCGATGATGTCAATGGCTCGCATGCGTTCCTCCCACAGTAGTATAGCACAAAGCAGGCAATTGCGAAAGTCGCAGGCAGTGTGGTATAATGGAATGGGAGGAAGATCGATGAGTGCCAGAGTTCTGATCGTAGACGACGAGAAGCGGCTAGCCATATCTCTAGGCCAGACCCTACAGCTGGACTTCCCGGCGTGCGAGGTGGACACAGCAAGTTCTGGCGAGGAGGCATTGAGCGTTCTGGCGAGTAATACCTATGATCTGATCATTGCTGACGTGCGCATGCCAGGTGTCAGCGGCTTGGATCTCATCAAAGGGGTTCGCTACCTGGATGCCAGAGTACCCGTTATTATCATGACGGGATACGGTTCGGCGTCGCTGCGCAGGCAGGCGGCCACGCTGGGGGTCGACCACTATGTCGACAAGCCATTTGACATAGACGTTCTCATGACAATGGTAGGGGAGTTGTTGCCTGACCAGGGAGGGTCAGATGCCTGACCTGACGGTGATTGGTGGCGGGCTGGCGGGCAGCGAGGCGGCATGGCAAGCAGCCGAGCGCGGGATATCGGTGACACTATACGAGATGCGCCCAGAACAGACTACCCCTGCGCACGTCACCAGCCTGCTGGCTGAGTTGGTGTGCTCCAATTCGCTCGGGTCCAAACTGGTTGATCGTGCGCCAGGCTTGCTGAAGGAAGAGCTTCGTTGTTTAGGCTCACTGGTAGTGGAGTGTGCAGATGCTACAGCGGTCCCTGCTGGAGGGGCGTTGGCGGTAGACCGTGAGGCGTTTGCGCAGATGGTGACGGATCGCATCGTATCGCATCCTAGGATCGCGCTGATCCGGCAAGAGGTCACGGCCATCCCGCATGAGCTGCCGGTGGTGGTGGCGACCGGCCCCCTCACATCCTCAGCATTGGCGGATGCTATTGCCAGCATGTCAGGATCGGATTATCTGTATTTCTACGATGCGATGGCTCCCATTGTCGCTGCCGACTCTGTCGATATGTCCGTCGCCTTCCGGGCCAGTCGCTACGGGCAGAGGGGAGAGGAAGGGGACTATATCAACTGCCCCATGAGCAAGAGCGAGTACGATCGCTTCGTGGGAGAGCTGGTGGCTGCACAGACCATTGCCTTACGAGACTTTGAGCGCGAGGACCCACGGTTCTTCGAGGCCTGCCTGCCTGTCGAAGTCCTGGCTCAACGGGGTGAGCAGGCGCTTGCCTTTGGACCTTTGAAACCGGTGGGCCTGACCGATCCGCGCACGGGCCGCCGCCCGCACGCCGTGGTTCAACTGCGGCAGGACAATCATTCAGCCACGCTCTACAATCTCGTGGGTTTTCAGACTAACCTCACATGGGGAGAGCAGGAACGCGTGTTCCACCTTATTCCCGGCCTCGCTGCTGCCGAGTTTGTTCGCTTCGGTCAGATGCACCGCAACACGTTCATAAACGCCCCGAGCTTGCTCCTCCCGACCATGCAGTTCCAGAAGCGGGCGGATCTCTTTTTCGCCGGCCAGATCACCGGCACGGAAGGCTATATCGGTTCCGTTGCCAGTGGATATGTGGCCGGTCTGAATGCCGCGCGTTTGGCATCTGGGCTGGGCCCGGTCTCTTTTCCCAACACGACCATGGTCGGTGCACTGTGCAACTATGTCTCGAGCGCGGCGTCAGATGGCTTTCAGCCAATGAAGGCGAATTTTGGGTTGCTTCCTCCGCTCGATCCCCCCGTCCGCAAGAAGCGGGAGCGCTATGCTGCCTACGCGCAGCGTGGGCTCTCGGACCTGCAAGCGTTCGTCGACGAGCAGGGACTTGTCTCGAATTCTTGCCTGGACGGTGTGGTTTGATGGACGACCGGCAAAGGGGATGCCCGTGATGCAGCGCGTACAGTCGGCCTTGAGTATGCTCCTGTTGTTGCTCAGCGGGTTGCTCGTCGCGGTTGGGCTCTTGCTCTTCGCGGGCATCGAGCTTTTTCCTCTCGTTGGTATCCTGGCAGTGGCGCTGGCCTACAATCTCTTGATACTGAGGCTTGAGCGTCGTGGTCTCGGCGCTTCGGTGGTGGCATGGGGTCGGGATCTGGGAAATGCCGCATTCATCACGCTTCTCGTCTATTATTCCGGCTCCTTCACCAGCTCTTTGCTTGTGCTGTACGCGGTCTACATTGTCGCCAGCGGCCTGGGAAGCGGCTGGGCAGGCACATTGCGGAGCCTGGGGCTCAGTGTGGTGGGCTGGGCTGTGTTGCTTGCGCTTTCCCCGCCTTCCGCTGTGGAGCAATGGGCGCGGATCGCCGCGATGGTGGGGAGCTTTCTTGCCTTGTCGTTCGCGGTTGGGGCATTGACGCAGCGATTCGTTGGCGCATCCAAAGAGGCACTCAAGCGTGACCGAGAGATCGAGTTTCTGCAGGATGCGGGCCGGTCATTGGGCTCCAGCCTCGATCCGCAGAGAGTTCTGGCTGCCACACTTGCCCAGGTGAACGAGATTCTGGATGTTGAGGCAGCTTCGCTAGCCTTGGTGGATCGCGAGACCGGCTTCATTACCTTTGAGCTGGCAATAGGCGGGGGGAATGATGCTGTTAAGGGCTTGCGCCTTGAGCCAGGGCAAGGTATTGTCGGCAGGTCGATAGCGGACGGGCGGGCAGTGCTCGTGTCGGATGTGGCAAGAGATAGGCGTTGGTTCAAGGGTGTCGATCAGGTGAGCGGATATCAAACGCGCTCTCTGCTTTGCGTGCCGCTGCGAGTGAAGGGACAGGTGATCGGCGCGTTGGAGGTGCTGAACAAGCGCGATGGGCCTTTCACCGACGATGATCTGCGTCTTGTCTCGTCCTTGGGTGATCTGGCGGCGCAGGCCATTGAGAACGCCCGACTGCATGACGAGATCCGCCAGCACGTTCAGAGTCTGCAAGTGGCATATGATGAAGTGCGAAAGCTCGACGATCTCAAGTCTGCGTTCATTCGCAACGTATCCCACGAGCTGCGCACGCCGCTGGCCTTGATCGAGGGGTACACCGAGCTGCTCCTGGATGACCAGATGGGTGAGCTCGAGCCTGAGCAGCAGAAGGCCCTGTCGCTGGTGGCCGACAAGGCAGCTCATCTCAACCGCCTGGTCAATGACATCATCTCGCTGCAGACTATAGGCACGATGGGATTCGACATGGAACACCTCAGCACTAGTGCTTTGGCCAAGCGTGCTGTTGAGGCTGTGCGGCCCAAAGCTGACAAGGCGGACATCCAGTTGCGGCTGAATACCAGGTCTGCAGAGCAGCGACTACAGGTTGAGGGCGATGCGCGCCGCCTGGATCAGGTGCTTGGGCACCTGCTCGACAACGCTGTGAAGTTCAGTCCCAATGGCGGGCTGGTATCCCTCAGCCTGGAGCGCGAGGCCGATATGGTTGTCATTCAGGTGAAAGACAATGGCATCGGCGTGCCCCCGGATCAGCTGGAGCGGGTATTCGATCGGTTTTACCAGGTCGACGGCAGCGCTACCAGGTACTTTGGGGGCGCGGGCCTCGGGTTAGCGCTGGTAAAAGAAGTGGTTGAGGCGCACGGCGGCGCCGTGTGGGCGGAAAGCGCGGGAATTCCCGGGCGTGGGTGCACGTTCACCTTGTGCTTGCCCGCCCACGATGGTGATCTCAAAGCCTGAACGCCCGGCTCCGGCAGCTCGGAAGCTTGCACACTGCCCAACAATGCATCACCCCAGTGGCAGCTGGACGATGAACGTAGCACCTTGTCCTGCCACGCTATCCACAGAAATGGTTCCCCCGTGATCCCGAACCGTCTTGTGGACGATTGCCAACCCGAGACCGGTGCCCCTGGCCTTGCCGTAGGTGACAAAAGGTTCGAATAGGCTATCACGAATCGCCTCTGGGATTCCGGGACCTGTATCAGCCAGTCGAATCTCGACGCGGTTGCCTGTACGGAGTGTGGAGACGGTGAGGCTGCCTCCTGGGTGCATGGCATCTACTGCGTTGCTGATGATGTTGTACAGCGCCCGCCTGATCTTGGTTTCGTCTATCGTCAGCGGCCCCATGTACGCGAACTCGCGCGACAGGGTGAGTTCGTGCTCCTTGAAGCCCGGCTCGACAAAGTCGCACAGATCGTGGAGAAAAGTGCCCAGCGGCACCGGTGCCGGCTGAAGTGGGCCGCCGCCCTGAGCATAGTCCAAGATCTCCTGAGTCATCTCTACGAAGCTGTCGACCGATCGCGTGATGATATCTGAGAACTTTTGCCGCATCTCGGGTGGCAGGCCTTCCTTGCCTAACAGCGATGCATAGCCCTTGATCGTGGTCATGGGATTCTTCAGGTCGTGGACGATACTCGATGCCATGCGCCCGATGACCGTAAGCCGCTCGGCCCTGATTAGCTCGTCCTGTGTTTCCTGTAACTCGTGTATTGCCTCTTGCAGCTCGCGATTGCGAGTTTGAAGGTCCTCGTACAGACGCGCCAACTGGATGGCAACAGCAGCCTGGTTTGCCATCGCCACCAGAAGGGCCAGATCGTCTTTGCCAAACAGACGCGAGCTAAGACGTGTGTCTACATAGATGGCGCCGATGCAATTCTCCTTGGCGAGCATCGGGACGGCGAGGACCGAGCGGATCTGATAGGCGATGATGCTGTGGCTTGTCTGGAAGCGCGGATCCTCCTGGGCGTTCGTCGTCATTACGGGCTCGCGGCTTGCCAGCACGCGGCGGACAATGTCGTGGCTGAGTTCGATATGTGCGCTGTCGACCTCGCCTTGACTGAACTGGCGCGCCACTGGTACGTTCAGGGCGTCGCGCTCCCAGTCGCAGAGCACCAGAAACCCGCGCTCCGCATCCACGAGCACCAGGGCCCGGTCGAGTATCGACTCCAACATTTGATCCAGTTTTCGAATGGACACAATTTCCTGACCAACCTCATAGAGGGAGGCCAGTTCCTCCGCTCGACGCGCGAGTGCCGCCGCGTCCTCGCGCAACGCATCGAGCATATTCAAGAGTGGGTCCAGGAGATTGGTTTTCCCGTCTGCCATCTGCGTGATCGCTGCCTCTAGGGCGTCGATCTGTGGCTGTAGTGTGGTCATGCTTTCCTCACGCCTTGGCTTGTATGGAGTGTTCTCTTGCGTGCTCCATTATACCACAAGTCTGCCTGTTGGCTCACTTTCGAGATTGTTGCTCAGGGCTGCCATGTGCTCCTTGACAAGCTGGGCAGCGCGTGGTATAATGCGCTTTGACTAACCAGTCAGTCAATCGGTGAGTAAGGGTGGGGGAAGTGCGATGAGCGAAGCTCTGAGTAAACGGGAACAGATGCGCGAGGAACGTCGCAGGCAGATTCTGGAGTCGGCGCTCACCGTGTTTAGCCAGAAAGGTTTTCACGCAGCCAACGTGTCGGATGTCGCCGCGCACGCTGGGGTTAGCCAGGGCACGATCTATTGGTATTTCAGCAGCAAAGAGGAGCTTTTCGATGCGGCCATTATGGCTTACATTGCAGGCTTTGGCACAGAGATGGCCACAATGCTGCAAGGGGGTGAGAGCGCCTCTGAGAGGCTGTGCTCGCTGGCACAGAGTATGGCCCAGCTCGTCGCCGGTGTTCAGCAGGTGTTTGTGGCCTTTCTGAGCTATTGGGCGTCGAGCCAGGAGCAGCAAGAGTCACGGCAGTTCTGGGTAGACATGCTGCATGAATATACCGGCGGCATCGTGGCTATCATCGAAGAGGGGATCAGGAGCGGAGAATTCAAGCAGGTTGACGCGCGGGCGCTGGTGTGGGCAATGTTTGCGGCGTACGATGGCTTGGCGGCCTATCTGATGTTCATTCCTGACATCGATGTGGAGAGCGTGAGCAGGGTCTTTATCGAGACGCTGCTTGGGGGACTTCAGACGGAGTGATGCAGGCGGCGAGGTAGCCGGGTGGAGGTGCAGATGACTGCGGGAACGTTGTTGATCGTCGTTGTGGCTGGTGCTCTGGGTGTGGTGCTCGGGTGGTTGGTGCCCGCACTGTTCAAGAGCGAGCGGCCCTACGGCCTGCTGGGCGACATTCTGGTTTGCGCCGGGATATCGGTGGTGTTTGCGTTCGTGGAGTGGGTCTGGATTTTGCCGGCTATTGGCTTCAGCACGGGCTGGCTCTCGGTGCTGATCTCTGTCGGTGATCCGGTGGGCTTTGGTCTGCTGTGCCTGTGGCTAATGCGTAAGATCAGGAGGTAGGCACAGCATTGTGGAGAAAGATAGCTTAGGAGATGTGCCTGCATTCTCTTGCACCGTTCTTTGGCACTGATCTCGGGGGCCTGATCTCATGAATCTGCTGCGCACCTGGGCGGTGATCCGCAAAGAAACGCGACATATCCTGCGCGATCGGCGCACTGCCATCCTGGTGACCATCTCGCCGGTGTTTCTGCTGTTGATCATGGCCTATACGTTCATGGTAGACGTCGAGAACGTAGCCGTGGCGGTTATGGATCGCGATGGGACGAATCTTTCGCGGCGCTACCTCGCCGGTCTGGGAGGCACAGGTGATGTGCTGGTGCGCTACGTTGCCGAAGACTATGGCGATGTGGAGCGCTGGCTGATGACCAGCGAGGCCAAGGCCGCCGTTATCATCCCCCCTGGCTTCGAGAGCGCTCTTCAAGCAGGCCGGGAGGCTGACATCCAGCTCTTGATTGAGGGGACCGAGCCAACCACCGCCAAGACTGCCATGCTGCATGTCGGTGGATATACCCAGCAGTTTGCGATGGAGGTCGTGCGCGAGGTTGCAGGCCGCGCTGGAACCGTCATGGACACAGCTGCGCTCAGCCCTATTGATCTGCGGGTGCGAACCTGGTACAACCCGACGCTCAAGATCCTCATCGGTTTCTTGCCCGCCCTCATCGCAGTTGTGCTCGCCATGCCAGCCGTAACAACCACGCTCGCCCTCACCCGCGAGAAGGAGCACGGTACCCTCGAACAGCTTATCGCCACGCCCATTCGCCGCGCCGAACTGCTGATCGGCAAGCTGCTGCCCTATGTGCTGAGCGGGCTGATCGGCGTGGTTCTTTGTGCAACCGTTGCCGTCTATTGGTTCGGCGCTCCATTCCGAGGAAGCTTTGCGCTTTACTTCGTACTGTCCCTTGCATTCTTGTTGGCCTCGCTGGCCATCGCCATGCTGATGTCGGTATTCGTCAAGTCACAGCAGGCGGCCCAACTCGGCGCGATGCTGATCTTTTTCTTCCCCGGGTTCTTTCTCTCGGGCATCTTTTTCCCCTTGATCAGCATGGCGCCGATCATGAAGCTTGAGGCCTACATGGTGCCGAGCACCCACTATGTGCAGATCAGCCGGGGGATTTTCCTAAAAGGGCAGGGTCTGGACGCACTCTGGCCCTATGCCCTTGCACTTTTGGGGATGGGAATTCTCTTTATGGCGTTGGCAATTCTACTGTTCAAGAAAAAGATGGCGTAGGGCAAAGGCACGTGCTGACACGGATCTGGACGCTCACGGTGAAGGAGTTGACCCAGCTTTGGCGCGACAAGCTGATCTTGCTCTTTGTATTCTTGGGGCCTGCCACAGAGCTGTCCCTGGTCGCCTGGTCCACGTCGGGCGCCATCGATCACATCCCGACCGCCCTTGTGGACCGGGACCGCACGGCGGCAAGCCGGGCGCTGGTGGATGCGCTGGAGAACACCGACACCTTTGATGCGACCCACTATTTCTCAGACGAAGCTGCCGCGGCAGCGCTGGTGGACTCGGGGACCGTGTTAGTGGTGGTCGTGATCCCGCCGGGGTTCGGCGAGCAGTTAGCCCAGCTGGATAGTCCGGCGCAGCTGCAGATCATCCTCGACGGAGCGGATCCCAGCGCTGCCCGCGTCGCGGAGATCAGCGCTGAGGGAGCCGTGGCGGCGTTTGCTCAGCAGGTCGCGCTGGAACGGTATGGACATCTGGTGGGGCAGTGGGGAGATGTCATCGATGTTGACACTCGCGTCTGGTTCAACGAGGAACTCAAGACCTCCAACTACGAAGTCCCGTCCGAACTGGGCTTTATGCTGGTGGGCGTGGCGCTCATGCTGGCCTCACTGGGTATCGCGCGCGAGCGGGAGCTCGGGACGCTGGAACAGCTCATGGTCACGCCGCTGCGTACGACAGAACTGATCGCTGGCAAGGCTCTGCCGGTCCTCATCCTCTCCTATTTGGCCTTTTTGATCATGTTGAGCCTTGTCGTTTTTGTGTTCAAGGTGCCGATGCGGGGCTCGTGGAGCCTCCTGCTGATTATTGCCTTCTTCTACCTGCTGATCGAGATGGTCTGGGGGCTGCTGATCTCGGCAGTATCAAAGACGCAGGCCCAGGCGCTGCTTCTGGCCTTTACGCTGATGATGGTGGAGGTTGTTTTCTCTGGCTTTGCCTTTCCCGTGGAGAATATGCCCTGGTTGCTACAGCGCGTCGCCAACTTTGTGCCCATCAAACATTGGCTCTTAATTCTGCGGGGCATCTTGCTAAAGGGGGCGGGGGTAGATATATTTTGGAGGGAACTACTCAGTCTGGTTGCCCTGGGGGTCGTGATCAATGTCATCACCATCTATCTCTTGCGAAGGCGACTGGCATGATGTGCCGGGCCGTGCCGGCTGTGTGATTGGCGATGTCGTATGTGTACATGAAGGTGCTAGAGTCTGCTCCGCAGCGGTACGAGCGCGGCATGCGCTTGCTGACGCTTGGGCGAATCGAGCAGGCGCGCCTGGACGTCGCGGCTCGGGTGCGTAGGGGCGACCGGGTCCTAGATATCGGCTGTGGCACCGGCGCCATGGCTGTGATGCTTGCCAAGAAGGGGGCCATGGTGACCGGCATGGACGTCGCGCCGCAAATGTTGAGCCTGGCTGCTCGGCGCGTGCGCGAGGAAGGTCTGGAGAATCGGATCGCGTTGAAGGAGCTGGGGGCAGTGGACCTGGATACGGCGTTTGCCGACGAGAGCTTTGACGCTGTGGTCAGCACGCTGGTTTTCAGCGAGCTATCGGATGATGCGATCGAATACGCGCTGCCCGAATGCCGGCGCATCCTGCGGCCTGGCGGGCTGCTCTTGATCGCAGATGAGGTGTTGCCCAAATCGATGCCGGGGCGGATTGCGACCTTTCTATTCAGGTTGCCCTTTGCGGTTGCTGCCTTTGTGCTGACTCAGAACACGACCCGCCGCGTTGCTGGCTTGGAGGACTGGATCTCTGATGCGGGGTTTCGAATGCTGGATACGGAGAGCTATCTCATGGGCACCATGAAGCTGTTCGTGGCAGAAAAGGCAGCATGACCATGCCTGATTGGCTGACGGCGATCATCGAGACCGTATTTCGGATGTTTCCGTTTCCGACCAAGACGGGCCTGCGCAGCATTGGCGACCCGGGTCCCGATGCGCCGGTGCTAGTCACCTGTAACTTTGACCTGACGGTACGCCGCGTGCTCCGGGCCCTGGAAGGCGTCGATTGCTATTTGTTGGTGGCCCAGAGCCACGGTGTCAACGTCTGGTGCGCGTCGGGTGGAGGCAAGTTCAATGCGCACTCGGTCATCTCTGTCGTCAAGACCAGCCGCATCGCGGACAAAGTCAACCACCGGACGCTGATCCTGCCCCAGTTTTCGGCTACGGGTGTGGATATTACGCGCGTCGAACAGGATGCCGGCTGGCGCTGCAAGTTCGGGCCAGCCTATGCGGTGGACATTCCGGCCTACATCGGGGGCGGGATGAAGAAGACGGACGAGATGCGCCGGGCCAAGTTCCCCCTGCGCGATCGGCTGGAGATGGCCGTGATGTGGGCCGGCTTGCTCTCGGTTGTTGTCATAATCCCGGTAGCGATCGTTGACTGGCGCATGCTGCCGGGCCTGCTGGCCTTGATCTGGGGCTTCTCTCTCTTTCTCTTTGCCTTCTTCGATCAGGTATCTCGCTTTGTGCCCGGGCCGGTGGGGCTGGTGAAGACACTGATCCTTGGCCTGGTGGGGATGGCAGGGGTGGTCGCTTACGGGCTGACGGTTGGCGACTGGTCAATAGGATCCCTTGTGGGCTGGAGCGCGGCAATAGTGAGCGTGGCGCTGGTCCTGGGTTTTGACTTGGATGGCACCAGCCCACTCCGGGCCGGGGCGACGGTGGCCTACTATGCGCTAAAATGGCCTGGCATTCTCAAGCTGTGGGCGCTGTTCGGCTACGATTTGGAACTGCCGTTTGCGCTGGCGGTGGACCCGGAACAGTGCAGCGGCTGCCAGACGTGCGTGGAGGTCTGCCCCAAGGGGGTTTTCGAGATGCACTTGCTGGACGGCAGGCAAAAGTCTCGGGTAGTACACTCTGAGGCGTGTGTGCAGTGCACGGCTTGCGTCAAGCAGTGTCCAGAGGGAGCCATTCTGGCAGAACCGCCGATCAAGGGGTTCGGCGCGGTAGAGGAGATAGCATGATATTGGGCAAGATTGTCCGGGTGTTGCTCGCGATTCCCCTGGTGCTGATTGCCTATCACACGCTGGTGCGGATCGTGCGCCACTTTTACAAGTTCCCTATACCTGAATTCCTGGCCGATTTGATCGACAACCCGCTGCGGCGCAGGTTCCAGCCCCCGTACGAGACGGCTGTGCGACACGGGCTGGAACCGGGCATGACGGTTCTGGAGGTTGGCCCGGGCAATGGGACCTATACCCTGGGTGCCGCCCAGCGCATCGGAGCCGATGGCAGGCTGGTGACCGTCGACATCGAGCCCAGGATGATCGAGCGCGTGAGGCAGAGGGTCGCGGCTGCGGGTGTGGTGAATGTCGAGGCGAAGGTAGCCGACGTCTGCGATCTGCCCTTTGACGACGGGACCTTTGATGTCGTGACCATGATCGCCGTCATCGGCGAGATTCCCGAGCCTGTGCGAGCGCTGCAAGAGTTTCATCGCGTGCTGGCGCCAGCAGGTACGCTGGTCTTTAGCGAACTGCTTGTGGACCCGGACTATCCCCTGGCGAGCACGCTGATGCGCTGGGCAGCGTCAGCCGGATTCCGTTTGAAGGCCAAGCTTGGTGGCCTCTTTTACTATACGCTGATATTTGAGAAGGACTTGTGAGCAAAGAAGACGAGTACGTCATCGAAACCAAGGATTTGACCCGGGCCTTCAAGACTGTGACGGCGGTGGACGGGCTGACCCTGTCGGTGCACCGGGGCGAGATCCTTGGCCTGGTTGGCCCGGATGGCGCGGGCAAGACGACAATCATTCGCATGCTGTGCGCCATTATGGATCCCACCGCAGGTTCGGCCCGGGTGGCGGGGTTCGATACCGTCTCCGAGTCGGAACAGATCAAGCGGCGCATCGGCTACATGGCGCAGCGCTTTAACTTGTACGGCGACCTGTCGGTGACGGAGAATCTGGACTTTTTTGCGGACGTGTTCCAGGTGCGCGGGCGAGAGCGGCGCGAGCGCAAGGAACGCCTGCTGCAGTTCGCGCAGCTTACCGAGTTCCGCACGCGACGGGCTGCCCACCTGTCGGGAGGCATGCAGAAGAAGCTGGCGCTGGCCTGCACACTGATCCACCAGCCGGAGATCATCTTTCTGGACGAGCCGACTACCGGCGTGGACCCGGTCAGCCGCCGTGAGTTCTGGGACATCCTCACCGAACTGCATCTGCAAGGGATCACGATCTTTATCAGCACGCCCTACATGGACGAGGCAGAGCGCTGCTCGCGGGTGGCACTGATGTACCAGGGGCGGATCGTGGTCTGCGATGAACCAGAGCGCATCAAAGGTTTGGTCGCCGGTGACCTGGCGGAGCTGCGCCCCTCCAATCTGCGCCGTGCCGAGGAGATCGTGGTGGACATAGACGGCGTGCTAGAGGTGCAGACCTACGGCGATCTACTGCACGTGTTCGTCGACGATCTGGAGGCCCGCCGAGACTCGCTTGTCGGCACCCTGAAGGATTCGGACATAGAGGTCATCAGTTTGCGACAGACGCGTCCCAGGATGGAGGAAGCCTTCATCTCCCTGGTACAGCGGCAGATCGACGCCGACGCGACACGGGAAGGCGAGTGAGCGAGGTTGTATTGAACCGAGCATCGGCGGAAGCCAAGAATCAGATCACAGGGGACGGCGCGCGCGCCAACGATCACGCCGTGCAGGTTGTGGAACTCACCAAGCGGTTCGGCGATTTCACGGCAGTGGATCGCGTGAGCTTTACTGTGGAACGGGGCACCATCTTTGGCTTTCTCGGGCCGAACGGCGCCGGCAAGACCACGACCATCCGTGTATTGCTGGGCCTGCTCAAGCCTACGTCGGGAACGGCCACGGTGCTCGGTTTTGACGTCGTCCGGCAGACGAACGAGATCAAAAAGCGCATCGGGTACATGTCCCAACGGTTCAGCCTGTACGATGATTTGACGGTCGACGAGAATCTGAACTTTTACGGGCGAACCTACGGCGTGCGGAGCCGGCGGCTGCGAGAGCGCAAAGAGTTCGTGCTCCAGATGGCCGGATTGCAGGGTCGGGGGCGTGAGCTGACCCGCAATCTATCAGGAGGGTGGAAGCAGCGGCTGGCCTTGGGTGCGGCTATCATCCACGAGCCAGAGATGTTGTTTCTGGACGAGCCGACCGCAGGCGTGGATCCGATCTCGCGACGCTCTTTCTGGGACCTGCTGTACCATCTGGCCGAGCAAGGTACGACGATCATGGTTACGACCCACTATATGGACGAAGCTGAGCATTGCCAGAGCCTGGCCTTCATCCAGCACGGTCGCATCATCGTCCAGGGTTCGCCGGCGGTTATCAAGGAGACCAAGATGCGCGGGCAGGTTTTGGAGGTCGATTGCGATGATCCGGCGACTGCCATCCTGATCCTTCGCGAGATGGGGGTCTTTGAAGAGGTGGCACTATATGGCGCGTTGGTTCATGCCGTAGCTTCCGATGTGGGTCCCCTCAAACCGAGGATTGCGCAGGGACTTGGCGATGCCGGCGTGCAGGTGCGGACCATGGATGTAATCGCGCCGTCTCTCGAGGATGTCTTTATTTCGAGCGTGCGGATAGGTGCGGATTCAACGGAGACAACCGGCTAGAAATGTGATGAGGAGGACGATGAAACGAGTAGTCATCATCGCAACCGTAGTGCTCGTCCTGGTGGCGGTCGGCGCGGGCGGCTGGTGGTACGTGAGCCAGAATCCAGATGTCTGGACCACGCTGCAGGACGAGTTTGTGAAAGCCGTCGACGAGCTGGGGCTGAAGCCACAACAGCAGGCCGAGGGCATTGTCGCGTCGGGCTTTGTCGAGGCGGACCAGGTGTCGGTGACCACAGAGATGGGGGGACGCATCGTGGCGATGCACGCCACCGAGGGTGACGAGGTCAGTGCGGGAAAGGTGCTGGTCGAGCTGGATGATGCGTTGCTGCAAGCCCAGGTTGACATAGCTGATGCCGATCTTGCCGTGGCAGAAGCAACGATGGCTCTGGTCAAGGCAGGGGTACGAGCAGAAACGCTCGCGCATGCCGAGGCGCAGGTGGCGCAAGCCGAGGCGACGCGGGCTGCAGCCCGCGTCGCCTGGATCGATGCCCAGGCCATGCTCCAAAATCCCCAGGAATTAAAGCTTGCCATAACCTCAGCTCGGACTCGGCTCGATGTGCTGAACTACCAGACCGAGCAGGCTGAGGCGCTGGCCAATGCCGCTCAGGAGCGGCGAAATCTGGCCGATGAAGTTGTCTCCATGTTGCATGACCTCGCACCGTTTCTGCCTCCGGATGTGATGCATTCTGCCCAATACGAGCAAGCCCTCGCTACATACCAATCCTGGGGAGCTTGGACTGGGGCAGAGCAGGCGGAGGCAGCTCTGACGGGGGCCGATCGTTACCTGACGCAGCTCTACCGGCAGGAGGCGAATCCTCTGGACCTGCAAGCTCAGGTTGACACTGCAAAGGCTCAGTACGAAGTTGCGTCCGCAGCCGTGGGGGTCGCTCAGGCCCAGGTGGACGGGCTGAAGATTGGGGCAACCCCAGAGCAGATCGCCGCTGCCGAAGCCCAGGTAGCGGTCGCGCGCAGCGCCCTGGCTGCAGTCCAGGTTCAAATGGACAAACTGACGCTCAAAGCGCCCATTTCCGGCCTTGTGTTGGAACGACCTGTACACGTGGGCGAGGTCGCCTTGCCCGGAGCGCCGCTCATGACGCTGGCGGATCTTGACAACTTGACGCTGACCATCTATGTGCCGGAAGATCAACTGGGCAAGGTGCAGTTGGGCCAGCTTGTCACGGTGACAGTAGATGCCTACCCCGATCGTGCTTTTGCGGGCACCGTCGATTTTATCTCTAGCCAGGCCGAGTTCACGCCCAAGAACGTGCAAACACAGGCCGAGCGGGTGAACATGGTCTTTGCGGTCAAAGTCAGGCTGCCCAATCCGGATCATGCACTGAAACCTGGGATGCCCGCGGACGCAATGGTGTCTGAGGCGAGCAAGTAGCTGTGGAAGCAGGGGGACGGAAATGAAGCGTGCAATCATTGTTCTTATACTGCTTGTCATGGCTGCTGCGCTGGTTGGGGGCTGGTGGTGCGCCCGACGGGCGCCCGAGCAGGTTACCCAGTTCCTGGTTAGCGGCGGCCTGGAGGCCGGCCGGGCGCAGGCGTTCGTCGACATGCTAAGCGGACAGGGGAAGCCTCAGGAAGAAGATGTCCTGATCGCTTCTGGGTCCGTAGAGGGAGACGCGGTGAGTATCGTCTCCGAATCTGGGGGACGGATTTTGGACATCTATGCCGATGAGGCGGATGAGGTGAAAGCCGGTCAGGTGCTGGTACGGCTCGATGACAGGTTGCTCCGCGCTCAGATAGCCCAGGCTGACGCCGCTGTTCAGGCTGCCGAGGCCCAGCTTGCCACTGTGCGGGCTGGCACCCATCCGGCCGAGATCCTTGCTGCGCAGGCGGGACTGCGCCTGGCAATCGCAGAACGCAACGCGGTCAGGACCGGATGGGAGGGCCTTCAGGCCATCCTCGATAATCCGCAGGAGATAGATGTCCGGCTGGTCGAAGCTCAGACGGCTGCTGACCTTGCGGCCGTACAGATCGAACAGGCGGAAGCCGAACTGGCTCTGGCAGAGGTCGAGCGCGACCAGTACCGCGCCCAGGGCTCTTTGGAAGAGAAAAAACTGTACGCGATCTACGACTACCGCGTCAAGGCAGCTCAGGCGGCCCTGGATGCTGCCAATGCCGACAGGGTTGGAGCGCGCCGAACGATTGCTGCCCTGGAAGCTCTCCGAGAGAATCCCCTGTCGTTGGTCAGCCAGGTTCACGGCGCGGAGGCTCAATTCAGAGTCGCTGCAGCCGGGGTGGGAGCCGCAGCCGCCAAGCTGGAGGAGTTAAAGGCCCCGGCGCGGTCCGAAGAGGTCGCTGTGGCAGAAGCTCAGGTCGCCCGCGCCAAAGCGGCCTCGTCTGCGCTGCAAGTGCAGATCGACAAGATGGAGTTGCTGTCTCCAGTCGATGGG
>Ga0316577_10000118_pt1 | contig 22728 bp, 21 predicted proteins | sample S5NA_FD_203073 | JGI IMG/M metagenome (GOLD analysis project Ga0316577, IMG submission 203073) | Rhizosphere microbial communities from salt marsh grasses in Alabama, United States - S5-7_050615r2r1 | ecosystem: Host-associated > Plants > Roots > Rhizosphere | place: USA: Alabama | collected... | reverse complement strand
AGATCCTCTTCTGCATGACGGCCTTTCAGTTCACACGTGATGAAGGAGCCCCTCTGGTGGTGAGGTGCGTGGAGTGGAGCGCCGGCAGTCTCCTCAAAGGCCGGGGCAGGGAGGGAATATACCTGTAGCAATTAATATTCTACCCTGGATAGGGAAGAAGGTGCCGACGCGTGTGGCTGGAAGGCCGTTGACCCGACCCGGTGGGTGGATCCATGCTTCTCTGGAACCTCCACACCGGCAAGGAATCGGCGTGATGATTGCAGAGCACCGAACCGTCGAGCTACGCACGCACGGGAACGACCACATCGTGGACATCACGGGTGATGTCCAGGCTCTGGTGGCGGACACCGGTGTCGCCACGGGTCAGGTGGTTCTCCTGGTGCACGGCTCCACCGCGGCCATCACCACGCTCGAGTTCGAGCCCGGCCTGGTGAATCACGATATCGCCGCGGCCATGGAGCGCCTTGCGCCTCGAGATGGCCGATACGCCCACGAGGAGACCTGGCACGACGACAACGGTCACTCCCACGTGAGAGCTGCCACGGTGGGCCCCGCTCTGGCCCTCCCCGTCGTGGACGGGGCCATTCCCCTGGGCACCTGGCAGCAGATCGTCTTCATGGACTTCGACACCCGCCCCCGAAGACGCACGGTCCACGTGAGCGTGATGGGGGTCCAGGGAGAGGACGGCGGTGCCGCCTCTCAGGCCGTCAGCGGATGACGCGATAGTCCAGGGGCGGGTCCCGGTCTCCCAGGAGGGGCGTATAGACGAAGTCCGGCCCGACTCGCCGGGCCAGCTCCGCCGCCGCTTCCTCCACGATCCCGGGGTCCGTGAAGATCTCCACCGCCGTCAAAGCCAGCGTCTTGGCGGCCACCAGCATCCCCTTGACGCCGATGCTCGTTCCCCCGGCGGCCACCGCTTGCCAGGAGTGGGCTGCGGTACCCGGAACCCAGGTGGCGGTCCGGAGCCCCGCAGTAGGCACCACCCAGCTCACGTCGGCCACGTCGGTGGAGCCCGTGCCGCTCCGGACGAAATCGTAAGGGCGAATCTCGGCGGTGGACTCGAGAGGCGGGGAGTCTCCCGGGAGGGAGGCCCGAACGATCTCGGCGAACTTCCGCTCCGTCTCGTCGTAGGTGATGCCTCCGACCCGGTTCAGGTTCTCCCACATCACCCGCTGTAGGGTCTCGTTGGGAAGGAGGTTGTAGAGACCGTGGATCACCTCGTACTCCACCTCCGTCCCCGTTCCCCGGGCCGCACCTTCCGCCGCCGCCGCCACCCGCGCGAACAGTTCCTGAACCGTCCCGGGGTCCGGATTGCGAACGTAGTAGAACACCTCGGCGAAATCCGGGATGACGTTGGGGGCGGACCCGCCGTTGGTGATGACGTAGTGGATCCGGGTCTCCTGGGGGACGTGCTCCCTCAAGAGGTTGACCATGTAGTCCATGGCTTCGACCCCGTCCAGGGCCGAACGGCCTCGATCCGGGGCGGCGGCGGCATGGGCGGAGACGCCGTGAAACCGGAACTTGGCCGACTTGTTGGCCAGTGAGGTGGAGGGACTGGCACTGTTGCCATCCGCAGGGTGCCAGTGCAGCACCACGTCCACGTCGTCGAAGTACCCTTCCCGGACCAGGTAGACCTTCCCGGCTCCACCCTCCTCGGCGGGGGTCCCGTACAGACGGATCGTCCCGGGGGTGCCCGTGGCCTCCAGCCACTCCCTGGTGGCGATGGCGGCGCCGGTGCTCCCGGTTCCGAAGAGATGGTGCCCACAGGCGTGACCGGCGGCTTTGTCGGGGAGGGGAGCCCGCTCCGGTACTGCGTCCTGGGTGATGCCCGGAAGGGCGTCGAACTCGGCCAGGATCCCGATGATGGGCTCTCCCGAGCCCCACTCCGCCACGAAGGCGGTGGGGATTCCCGCGATGCCGGCCTCCACGGAGAACCCGGCGGCCCCGAGCTCCTCCTGGAGGAGAGCGGAGCTCTGGTATTCCTGGTATCCCACTTCCGCCAGGTCCCAGATCTCCATGGCCACCGCTCCCAGGCGCTCCTGGTGCGCGTCGATGAGGGAGAGGACGGAGGGGCCCCTCTCCTGGGCATACAGGGAATCGGCCGTGGGAGAGGCGAGAAGCGTCAGTAGGCCGACGAGGGCGAGGTTCTCTCCGCGGGACATGGGGTCCTCCTGCATGGGTGAGGTGTGGTGTTGCGTGGAAAACGTTCGGCGTCTTCCACGGCTCGACAGAAGAAGCGCCCTCACTCCTTCGGGTGCCCCAACCACCGGCCCGGAGCCGCGTCCGTCACTTCGGCTCCACCGTCGAATACCAGAACCCCGTTCACGATGACGAAGGGGATCCCTGCGGAGCGCTGGTCGGGGTCCCGGTAGGTGGCCCTCTCCCGGACGGTGGCGGGGTCGAAGACGGTGATGTCGGCGTCCATACCCTCCTGGAGCCGGCCCTTCCGGGCCATGTCTGGCATGGCCTTCTCCAACCGCTGAGCCGGGAGGAGGGTGATGCGTCTGATCCCCTCCATCCAGCCCAGGACCTCCTGGTCCCGAACGTACCTGCCCAGGAAACGGGCGAAGGTCCCGACGCTCCGGGGATGACCGGTGCCGTCTTCGAGGCCCCCGCCGTCGGAGCTGATGATCCCCAGCGGACTCTTCAGCCCCATGATGATCTCCTCCTCGGGGATGAACTCCGTCTGAACGGAGAGGGCTCCGGGCTGGGCCCGGAGCTCCTCGAACCGGGCCCTGGAGAGCCGCTCCTGGGTTTCCGCGATGTAGATGTCGGAGTAGTCAGCCCCGCCGAAGCGGTCCTGCCATCCCTCGTCGTAGAGAGCGGATTGGAGCCAGGTCTGGTTCCGGGTCCAAACGTGAAAGTCGAATCCCACGTCCACTCCGTGGGCCGCCGCCCCCTCGATGAGGGCGATGCTGAGGGGGGCCGACCCCACGGTGGAGGAGATGAGATGGACCAACTGGGCCTGGGCACCGGAGGCCGCGGCCATTGAGATGACCTCCATGGTGGCCAGGCTCATGGTAAGGGGGAAGACATTCCCCTTGTAGCGGGCGTGAAGGGCCACGATCCCTCCCTCCTCGGCCGCCACCTCGAACATGGCGTATGTCTCCTCGTAGGAAGCGCCAGGAGAGTAGTTGAGCCCGAATCCGACCCCCACCGCCCCGTCCCGGATGGCCTGTCGAGCCAGCTCCTTCATGACGGGGATCTGCTCCGGCAAGGCAGCTTCATAGAGGTCGGTGGCTCCCGCCGCTTCCCGTACCTCCCGGTGGTCCACCGTGGCGGCGTAGTTCACCACAGGCCGGGCCGCCTCCTGCCGTCGCACGTACCCGGTCACGTCCATGGGGCCTCCGTGGAGCCCGATGGCCGTGGTGACCCCGTCGGCGGCCTTGTCCAGGTGGGCCTTCCGCTCCGGCCGGATGCTGGAGAGGATGTCGATGAATCCCGGAGCCACCATGAGACCCGTGGCGTCCAGGGTCTGGCGGCCCAGGATGGTGTCGGTGGTGATGACGGCGATCCGGTCGCCCCGGACCCCCACGTTGGCCACCTCGTCCCGGCCCGTCTCGGGGTCCATGATCCGGCCGCCCATGATGACCAGGTCGTACTCCTCCGTTTCGGCCGAAGGTGCCTGGCAGGAGAGGGTGGCGAGGAGAATGGCCGGGAAGGCCAGAGTCGCCAGAAGGAACCGACGGAGGATGATCATGGCTTCGTCCGGGATGTTTGTGGAACCACTGGGGCCTCGGGGTCCTGCTGAAGACGACGGCCTGTGTCCAGGGGCTTAAGGTATGCTCCACGCCTTGCCTGGGCACAAGGGATGTCCGGAAGGGCTCTGGTGGCCCTCGAGCCGGCCGTTCCCTTTGTCCCGGTCATACCAGGTCACGACTCAGGCGACGACCTCCAGGTCCACCTCGCTTCTACCGGGGAATCACGGGCAGGAGAATTCGGCTCGCCTGGTCCGGGCTTCGCTCAATGGTCCACTCCAGCGTCCCCTCCGCGGGAATCCGGGCGAAGGTGTCGGCATCTGCGCCGCCGATGGCGATACGGATTCGATGGCCCCGGGGGAACAGGACCGAGGTGGGGTGGAGGGAGAAAGTCACCTCCGCCACCTCTCCGGGGATCATGGGCTCGGCGTCGGCTTCCGTGTAGGAGTGGTATGGGCCCACCGTCACGAACGGGGGCTCCTCTTCCGAGACCTTCCTGTGGATCAGCCGGAGCTGCCCCTCCCCGATGTATCGGACCCGGCCGTCGGGAGCCACGTCCTCCAGGTACACGAAGACCGCCCCGTCTTCCCGGGTGGAGCTCATGTACAGGGTCACCACCGGGTGGCCGGTGACCTCGAGCTCCTCTCCGAGGGGTGCTGAGGTGTAGGTGAGGAGCCTGGCGTCGGCGTCGGCCCGGTCGGGGTAGACCACGTCCCCTGCCCCGTTGTTGGTGGCCCAACGGTTCCGGGCGCCGGTGGTGTGGGTGAAGTCCACCCGGTACCCATCGGCTCCCTCGGAGCCGGGCTCTACAGCTGAAAGGAATCCACCTTCCTGGAAGTACCATGGCGTCATCTGCGTTTGAGGGAGGGGCCAGACCTCGGTCCGCTTCCACCCGGCCTCTCCCATGGTCTTGTACACGAGCTCCCGGGTAGGTGCCGATGGGGCCCGCCGGGTCGACCCACCAGGGTCAACGTCCCCGGGGCTCCGCTGACGGTCCTGAGGGACGGCCGAGGCCGCGGGGGGCCCCGCACCCGCGGCCCCACGCAGGTACGTCTCGTAGAAGCAGAGGTCCTCCAGGAGTTGGGCCTCGTGCGAGGGATCCAGGGGATGCTCCTCTGGGTGGAAGGGGTCGCTGTCCTGCCGGGCGCCGTGGCTCCAGGCGGCGATGACCGCCCGCTGGGGATTGGTTAGGGTCATGAAGCGGTGTAGGACGCCCTGAGCGGTGCCGGCGTCGGTCCAGCTGGCCCAGGAGTAGATGGCGGAGCCGGAGCGTTCCACGGCCTCGGCGTGGGAGTGGATTCCCCACCAGTCCATGGAGACCCCGCCCCACAGGGGCATGGCCTCGTCCTTGTACGTGAGCACCCGAAAGGACTCCCATACCGAAGGAACGTCACGCCTGGCATCCACCGCCGCTGCCAGGAGGCTCCCGTCCACATCCTCGTCCACCGGTTTGACCCCAACCGGAGGCCCGCTTCCCCGGCTCCTGGGGAGGTTCAGGTCCATCTCCTTCACCCGCTCGCCCCAGTTGGAGCCCATGTAGGCGTTGGGCACCCCACCGGGGAAATAGAGGTCGGTGTAGGGGTCGTAGTCCGGAAACCGAGAGATGCCGGCCTTGAAGGCCGGGTGGTTCACCTCCGCGAACCAGTCGTTGGTGTTGGCGGTGTAGGAGGACCCCCATCCTCCCACCGTCCCGTCCGACCAGGGTTGGGCCACGATCCAGTCCATTACCTCGGCGAAGTCCAGCGTTTCATCTCGGGACCGGTGGTGGGGCCAGACTCCGAACGAGGCCCCGGTCCCCCGGGAGTCGCCCCACACGACGGCGTACCCGTGGGTGGTGAAGAAGCGCTGGAGCTCGTTGGCGCCGTCCCCCTCCCATGACCGCCAGTACCGGGTCATGGTGAGGATGGTGGGGACCCGTGCCGACTCCGAAAGACCCTCCGGGAGGACCACGTCCAGGGCGATGCGAACGCCGTCCCGCATGGGTACGTAGAGGGACCGGACGGGGCCGGGTTCGTAGGGTCCTTCCGGGGGAATTCCGCAGGAGCCGAACCGGTACTCGCTGGAGGCCCCCAGCGGAGCCTCTCCCGCAGGAGGGCCGCATCCGGAGAGGGAGAGGAATATCAGTCCGACCGCCAGCCAGCGCGACATCGATCCGGAACCTCCTGAAGGGGAAGGGAGAATCTAATCTCCTGCCGGAGCACCATGTGTCCGGCTTGCGTAAGCATGGGACGAGAAGCGGGGTCCGGGCAAACCATTGAAACCATTCAGGGACTGGACCCGTCTATATCCCTAGAAATTCTAGGGAGGAGCACCGAAGGAAATGTCCCACGCGAAGGCCGATCTCCTCAGAGGGACTCTCGACTTCCTCATTCTGAAGGCCCTCACCTTCCAACCACAGCACGGCTACGGGATTGCGAGGTGGCTGGAGGAATCCAGCGACGATCTCCTCCGGATTGAAGAAGGGTCCCTCTACCCGGCGTTGTACCGCATGGAGAGGCGGGGGTGGATCCGGTCCGAATGGGGGTTCTCGGAGGCGAACAGGAAAGCCAGGTATTACCGCCTGACGGCTCGGGGTCGAGAGCAGCTGGAAGCCCAAGCCGAGGGGTGGGACCGGTTGGTGGAGGCCATATCGCTGGTCCTCCGGAAACAGCCCGGCTGAGTCCCCCCGTGTCTTCGCCCGTCGACCGTTGGATCCGGATCTGGTCCCGCCTCTCCCGCCGCCGATTGAAGGGAGAGGTCGAGGACGAGCTGGATTTCCACATGGAAATGCTGGTGCGGCGCTTCCGGAGCCAGGGGATGGATCCCGCCCGGGCCCGGGCCGCAGCCGAGGACCGGTTCGGCGACCCCTCCCGCATCCGGAGAAGGGCCGTCAGGGCCGAGTCCTCGAGAGTCCGACAGGAAGAGAGAGCGCTATACATGGACAATCTTCGGCAGGATCTTCGGTTCGCCCTTCGGCAGCTCTGGAAGCGACCCGTCTTCAGCATCATAGCCCTCTCCATGCTGGCTCTGGGGATCGGGGCGAACACCGCCATCTTCAGCGTCGTCTACACGGTCCTCCTGAAGCCCCTCCCCTTTCCGGAGCCCGAACGCCTGGTGCGTATCTGGGAGTCCCGAATCGAGCAGGGGTGGGAGCGGGCCAGTGTGGCCCCGGGGAACTTCTGGGACCTGAGGGAAATGAACAGGACCTTCGAAGACCTGGGAGCGTATCGTTTCAGCTCGGCCAACCTCACGGGGATGGAGATCCCGGAGCGGCTGAGCGTGGGACGGGTGAGCGCCGGGTTCTTCGGCCAGGTTTTGGCCGTGAGGCCGGTCCTGGGACGGACCTTCCTCCCCGGTGAAGACCAACCTTCAGGGGAGAGTCGGGTTGCCATGCTGAGCCATCAGTTCTGGCAGAGCCGGTTCGGCGGGGACCTCTCCGCGCTGGATGCACGGCTCACCCTGGACGGTGAGAGCTACGAGGTAGTGGGGGTGCTCCCTGCCGGGAGGCCCTGGCTGGACTACGCCGACGTCTATGTGCCCATGGTCCGGAGCCCCGAGGACACCCGTTCCAGCTTCGAGCTCGCGGTGATCGGACGCCTCCGACCGGGGATCACGCTGGAGGGAGGACGGAGGGACCTGGAGGCCGTGGCCCGGCGCCTGGAGGAGGCCTTCCCCGACGCCCTCGCCGGGATCGGGATCACCGTGGGGTCCTCCAGGGAGTGGGCCGCGAACGCCGAGACCCGCCGGGCTCTCTGGCTCCTCCTGGGGGCCGTGGGCTTCCTTCTCATGATCGCCTGCGTGAATCTGGGCAATCTCTTCCTCGCCCGGGCCACCGGCAGGGTCCGTGAGACGGCCATCCGGGCCGCAACCGGGGCGTCCCGGGGGCGCCTGATCAGACAGGGTCTCACCGAGTCCCTCTTCGTCTCCCTGGTGGGTGCCGGCATGGGTCTGGGGCTGGGCGTCTGGGGGGTCGCCGCAATCACGGCCATGGCTCCGGGGCAGATCCCCGGATTGAACGAGGTGGCCATCACCGGGTGGGTGCTGACCTTCACTTTGGGGGCCGGGGTGCTGACGGGGGTGTTGACGGGCCTGGTGCCCGCCCTCCAGGCCTCCGGGGAGGACGCGGCGTCCACCCTCCGGACCGGGGGACGGAGTGTCTCCGGCAGCCGGGGCCAACGCAGGCTCCGTGGCGGTCTCGTTTCTGCGGAAGTGGCCCTCTCCCTGATCCTCCTGGTGGGGGCCGGGCTCCTCATCCGGAGCTTCGGCGAGCTCATGGGCGCGGAGCGGGGCTTCGAGACCGACCACCGCCTCATCGCTTCGGTGAATGTGCCGGACACCTACGGCCCTGCCGAGGCCACGGAGTTCAACCTCCAGCTCGTGGAGCGAATCTCGGCCCTCCCGCCGGTCGTCAGCACCGCCGCCGTGCACATCCGCCCCCTGGCAGGGGGAAGCACGGGGTTGGGGTTCGTCCGGCCCGACGATCCCGAACCCGAGGGAGGAATTCCCTGGGCGTCCTGGCGCCTCATCACGCCGGGATACTTCGAGACGCTGGGGGTGCCCATCCTCCGGGGCCGGGATTTCACCCGGGACGACTTCGCGTTCACGGGTGACGGGCACCTCCCTGTCCTGATCAGCCGACGCATCGCGGATCTCCTCTGGCCCGGTGAGGACCCTCTGGGTCGTACCATCACCCTCTGGGCCGGCCAGACCGGCCGGCCGGGGGAGGTCCTGGGGGTGGTGGGGGACATGCGGGAGCGGGGCATTGACCAGGGCCCCACGCTGGCGGTCTACCTCCCGTACGTCGCGTCTGGATGGCCTCCGGACGTCGTCATCCACACCGCAGGGGAGCCCACTGCGGTGGTCCCGGCCCTCCGGCAGATCCTGGTCGAGATGGATCCCAACATCCCTCTCTCCGACATCACGACGCTGGAGGAGATGTTAGGGCAGTCGGTGGGGGGGCAGCGGTTCCTGATGGTCCTCGTGAGCCTCTTCGCCTCCCTGGCGCTCCTCCTGGCCCTGGCCGGCGTGTACGGGGTCCAGTCCTACTCCGTGGCCCAGCAGACTCAGGAGATTGGGGTTCGGGTGGCCATGGGAGCCAGCCGGGGGCAGATCCTCCGGAAGGTGATCCTCCAGGCGATGCGTCCCGCCTTTCTCGGGTTGGCATTGGGAATCGGTGGCGCCTTCGCCCTCTCGCGTTTCATGGCCGGGCTCCTCTTCCAGGTGGAGCCAAGTGACCCGACCACCTACGTCGGAGTGGCGGGCGTTCTATGTGTGGCGGCCCTTCTTTCGGCCTGGCTCCCGGCAAGGCGGGCTGCCGGAGTGGATCCGGTCATCGCCTTCCGGACCGAGTAAAGGTCGGGGCGAGTCCCGCCCGAACCGGCTGGCGCCGGAGCCCCTGGGAGTTGAAGTTGTGCCCAGCCGGGGTAGGAAGGCGTCCTGCCCTGCGGAACGACGACGTGGCCGGACCTTCGCTTCGGCGGAAGGAGGGCGCGGTGTGAAGGAGACCGCCGGGATTGCCGTCCTGGAGAGGGCCCAGGGGGCCCTCCTGGGGCTCGCCTGCGGGGATGCAGTGGGGACCGCGGTGGAGTTCAAGCTCAGGGGGACCTTCCATCCGGTCACCGACATGGTGGGGGGAGGGCCCTTTCGCCTTCAGCCAGGCCAGTGGACCGACGATACGGTCATGGCCCTCTGCCTGGCGGAGAGCCTCCTGGCGTGCGATGCCTTCGACCCCCGGGACCAGATGGAGCGCTACCTCCGCTGGTACAGAACCGGGTACTTGAGCCCTACGGGCCGGTGCTTCGACATCGGGAACACCGTGCTGCAGGCCCTCCTTCGGTACGGGGAAACGGGGGATGCCTTCAGCGGTCCGACGGAACCCGATTGGGCCGGGAACGGATCCATCATGCGCCTGGCTCCGGTAGCCCTGTTCTTTCACCCCGACCGGGAGGCGGTGGACCACTTCTCGGGGGAGAGCTCCAGGACCACCCACGGCGCCCAGGAATCAGTGGCCGGCTGTCGGATCCTGGGGGGGATTCTTCACGCTGCCCTCTCCGGAGAAGGGAAACGGGACCTACTCCTGAGCGTGGAGGAGTCCGAATGGATGTCCCCCCGGCTGAAGGAGATCGCTCGGGGTGGGTACCTGGAAAAGGCCCGGGACGAGATCCGGGGTACCGGGTACGTCGTGAATTCCCTGGAGGCGGCCCTATGGGCCTTCTGGACCACCACGTCCTTCGAGGGCGCCATACTTGCCGCAGCCAACCTGGGGGACGATACCGACACCACAGCGGCGGTCTGCGGGCAGGTAGCAGGAGCCCACTATGGCGTGGCAGGGATTCCGGACGGGTGGCTGCAGAAGCTCTGGGAGCGGGAGATGATCTCGGAGCTGGCCTCGAGGCTCCTGGCTCGGCAGCCCGGCGGCTCATGAGATCGCAGTGTCCCGGCGACTGGCCTCCAGGGATCCAGGTCTACCGGCCGGCAGCTTTCCGGGATTCCCCAGCTCCCACCGGAGAACCTCCCTCGGGTCGGCCCGGGTTGCCCGCCGGGTGGGTCCACGCCACGGGTGTCCTCTCGCCTTGAACGGATGGAAGCAATGAGTCCCTTTGAATACCTGGCCGTGCTCGTTTCCCTCATCCTCGGCCTGGGAATCACCCACATCTTGACGGGTGTCGGGCGGGCGATCCATCGACGAGGGGAAATCAGGACAGACCTGACCCATAACCTCTGGACCATCGCGACATTCCTGATCCTGGTCCTCAACTGGTGGGTCTTCTTCCAATCCCGCTCCGTTTCGGATTGGACCTTCGACCAGTTCCTTCTGGTGATCGGGTGGGCCGTGGCTTTCTACCTCATGGCCGTGGTCCTCTATCCTCCCGGCATGAAACCCGGCGAGGACTATGGGCGAGTCTTCCAGGTGAACCGGCCGTGGTTTCTGGGTCTGTTCATCGCCTCGAGCGCCATCGACATCCTCCAGACCGCATCCCGGGGTGACCTGTTCCATCCGCCTCTCTACTTGCCGTTCGTCCTGCACCTCATCGCTTTGGCAGGGATCGGCATGGTGGTCCGGCGGAGGGGGTACCATCTGTTCCTGGCCGGTTACGTTCTCAGCATTGGGCTCCTCTGGGCCATTGGGGCCCGGGGGGCGTTGGAGGGGTAGCGCAGGTCTCATCTGCGGTGGGTTGGTCCCTTGAGTTCCTGGGCGTTGGCTTGCATCCTGCGCTGCAGTAGGATCCCAGTCCGTCAGGCCGGGAGAGAGTCTTCGAGCGAGGGGTCTGGAATGGGTCTTTTCGAGTTCCTCATGGTCCTCCTGTCCGTCGTTATCGGACTTGGACTCACGGAAATCCTCACCGGTGGGGCGAACCTCCTGAAGGCCCGCGACTCGGTCCGGTTCTACTGGATCCACGTCCTTTTCCAGTTCGGGGTCTTCTTCGCCCTTCTCCAACAGTGGTGGGAATTCTGGGACATGGAGGAGATGGGAGAGATCAGCTTCCTCGCGGTGCTGGCCATTCTGGCTCCCCCGATCATCCTCTTCCTCATTGCCAACCTCTTGTATCCGACGGAGGCGGAGGGGGCTGACCTTGAAGAATACTACTACCGTCAGTCTCCGCTCCTTTGGGGTTTGGTCATAGCAGGCACACTGGAAGGGACCTTCCTCCAGCCGCTGGTTTTCGGGGAACCGGTGTTCCATCCTTCGAACGTCTCCGGAATCCCGATGGTGATGCTCTGTGCGGTGCTCGCAGCCTCGAAGAACCGGCGTGTCCACTCGGTTCTGGGTCCCATCATCATCCTGATGGTGCTCCTCGATACGATCCTGGCCAATCCTGCGATCTCCACCGGATAGGTGCCTCTTTCGGCGGTCCAGACCCGGCCAGCACGTTCGAGTAATTGCCTCGCCTCTTTCTCGGTCACCCCGACCGCTTCGCTGCCGCCACCGGCCATGAGGAGTGAACGCCTTGTTTGACCCACCTCCCAGTGATCGCGAGTTGAGCGAAGAGCTCGTTCGCCTCGCGATGCATCAGCAGTTCCCGCACCTGGATCTTCAGCAGGTCGAGTGTCTTGGGTCCGGATGGGAGTACGACGTCTACCTGATAGACGGGCACCTCGTGGTCCGATTCCCGCGCTACGCCGAAGTGGCGGAGGGATTGGATCGGGCCGAAGCACTGCTGGCGTTTGTCGGTGCCGAGCTCGGGTCTGAGGTGACAGTGCCCAGGATCACCCTGCGAGGCGAAGGAGGCTCTCACTTCCCCCACCCCTTTTTCGGCCATGAGTTGGTCCCTGGGGTCCCGGCGTCCGAAAGGATCGCACCCTGGTCCGGGGACCTGGCCCTGGACCTGGGACACGCCCTGACGCAGATCCACCGAATCTCGCCGGACCGAGCTTCCCGGCTCGGGGTCGGGCCGCAGAAGTGGTCCTGTCGTTCTTCATTCGACGCGCTGGTGGAGGTCGTTGAGGCGGTACCCGAAGCGTCCGCACTCGTCCCGGAGGCCGCAGCGTGGGCCCAGAGCTTGCCGAACCCGCCCGCGGAGTATGCCGCCGCCCCCCGTTTCATCCATGACGACTTCCAGCCGGAGCACATTATTGTCCATGTGGACTCGGGTCGACTGAGCGGAATCATCGACTGGGGTGCGGCCCTTGGGGATCCTGCGCAGGACTTCTCCTTTGTCGCTGCTTGGAGGGGCTGGGATTTCACCAGGTCGGTCCTCGAGGCCTATCACGGTATCGTGGACGCCGACTTCGTGGGCCGGCTGCTATTCCTGGGTCGCGTGCGTGCGCTTGGGTGGCTCGCCTACGAAGTGCAGATGGGGATCGACACCAGCCGGACCGTTGACGTCGTGCGAGACCTCTTTGCCAGGGAGAGAGCAACGTGATCGACGCCCACGCCCACATGGACAAGTACGGATCGGCCCTGCCCAGGGCTCTCGCCCAGATCCGTGACCAGTCCATTCTCACGGTCGCCGTATCCATGGATGTCGACTCGTTCCGGGAGACTCTACGCGTCTCAGAGACGGAGCCGCTCCTCCTGCCTTCGTTTGGCATCCACCCGTGGGAAGCGCCGAGGTATGCTAAGAACCTCTCGGGCCTGGACTCATTCCTGGAGCTGTCGCCCCTCTTCGGCGAGATCGGGCTGGATCATTTCTTCGTGAGAGACCCCGAGCACTACTCCGCTCAGGACGCCGTCTTCACCTACTTCCTGGATGCAGCGGAAGACCAGGGTAAGATCGTGAACATCCACAGCAAGGGAGCGGAGAGAGCTGTGGCCGAGAATCTCGAAAGACGGTCGCTCCCTGGGGTCATCATCCACTGGTACTCGGGCCCTTTGGACCTGGTGGAGGGATTTCTGAAGCTGGGTGCATACTTCACGGTTGGAGTCGAGGTTCTGCGCTCATCCCACATCCGAGAGCTGGCCAGGGCAATTCCCTTGGACCGGCTCCTAACCGAGACGGACAATCCCGGTGGATGGGAGTGGATGGAGGGGGAAACGGGATACCCCGACCTTCTGAATCAGGTGGAACGAACGGTCGCAGAAATCCGAGGGATGGAGCGGGTCCGCCTGTCGGCGCAAGTGGGGAGAAACATGACAGGTCTCCTCTCTCGAGGGGGCATCGCTCCATCGGTGTGGGGTCATGGGCAGCCCGCCTCCGAGCCGTGACACACGGATCCTGAGGACGGGCCTGGCGTGGAGGTCAATTCATCGAGGGGTCGTATGGCATCCGGGACAATCTCCTGTATTCCCCTCCCTTCCGCTCGAGCACTCTGCTCCAGAGCAATTCCGGCTCGTCGGTGAACACGTCTTCCACCCCCGCCGCCTCAATGATCCAACTGTCTCCGGCCATCTCCGCTTCGAGCTGGCCTGGCCCCCATCCCGAGTAACCGGCATAGACTCGGGCCCTGAGAACGCTGGGGCGGATGTCCTTGGATACATCACCCACGAGAAAACCCACGGACCCCAATACCGGAATATCCACAAGCTCGGGATCGGCGAGCTCGGCCAGGAGCACGGGGCTCTCGGGTCTTACCGGCCCCCCCTGGAAGAGCGGTGCGCCAGGTGGCACCAGGTCACTCAGAGGTGGGACGGCCTGTTCCACCGTGACATTCAACGCGCGGTTCAGGACGACCCCCAACGCCCCGTCGGCGTTATGCTCCCCGATCAGGACCACCGTGTGGCGAAAGTTCGGATCGTACAGGCCGCCGCTGGAGATCAGCAGCTGGCCGCGCAGACTCTTCATTCCATTACCTCGTCGTGGCGATCAACCGTGCCAAGGCCTTCTCTCTGAAACGTAGATGGGCCCGTAGAACGGCGCTACGCCGGGGGCCTCGGGTTTCTTGACTCTCCATGCCGACCTCTTGACATTCTACGCCAGATGCCGAAGGCGCCCCGGTCCATCTCCGCAACCTGCACTCTGGCCGTAGTCCGAGCGGCCGAGGGTAAGGCACTTGATGAGATTCCCTCCCCAATTGCCCGTCCTGTGGCTCTTCCTCGCCGCATGCTCTGCGGCCCCGGATGACCCGGCCCCAGATCCGCAGGTGGAGAGGATCCTTGCAGATGACCGCTATGCCTGGGTGACGCTGGAAACCGAGAACACCCGTGTCCATTTCCCCGCCGGGAGCTTCGCTGAAGAACAGGCGAGCTCACTGCCCGGGCGTGCGGAGGGTGCACGAGAGGCGGTGCTGCGTCGTCTGGCTCTGTCAGAATACGACGACCTTTTGCATCTCTTCTACGTCGACAGCCGAGACGACATGGCGAACCTGACAGGCAGCTCGGCGACTGGGTATTCCTATTACAACGATCACGCTGCAGTGCTCGTGTTCAACGAGGGCTGGCGGGGGTTCGAGCTCCACGAGCTCACTCACACGGTCACGCTGGGAACATGGTCGGCTCCTGCGGGACCTGCGGTTGTCGAGGGGCTGGCCACCTGGGTGGATGGCGTTTGCGGGGGATATCGGAACGGACGCATCGCCCGCACGTTTCTGGATGAAGGGTCGATGCTCCCACTGGAGGTACTGGCCGAAGAGTTCCGCCAGCAGAATGACCTGATCGCGTACCTTCAGGCCGCGAGCATGATCGAATTCGTCGTGGATCGAGGCGGTCCGGAGACCATTCATCGCCTGTGGAATCAGGGCCTGCGCGCCTCGCCGGATCTCCTTGGGATGTCCTCAGAGGCTTTCCACCTAGAGTTCCAGGACTGGCTCGCTCTGAAGCACGCTCCAGTCTCCGACACCGTGCTGCAGGCCATCCGCGCGGGTGGCTGTGGGATCACCCTTGCCCCGGCCGGCTGAAGGGACCCCTGGACGAGGAGAGAAGAGATGGTCACCAGGCCGCGCGAGCACAGACTCCGCCCCTTCCTCATCCTGGGCATTCTCGTTGCCCTCGCGGTCCTGGTCTGGGTCGCGGTGCCGGTGCCGTTCGTCCGTGGATTGACCCTGGGTGCTGTCCTGAGTCCATCGGTGCTCCTCGCTGGGATCCTCCTTCTCACCAGACGGCTGCGTCGGAGGATGATCGGCCAACTCAAACCGCCGCCCATTCCTGTGGTCGCATGGGATTTCCAGATGACCGCTGAGGACTCCGACGGAAATCGGGTCGATTTCACCCGGTTCTCTGGAAACGTGTTGATCCTGAACTTCTGGGCGACCTGGTGTGCCCCCTGTGTGGCGGAGATGCCGAGCCTGTCCCGTCTCTACGAGGCCACCTCGGATCTTGGGGTCTCCCTGGCATGCGTCACTCGGGAGCCTGTGGGGACCGTGAGGGATTTCGTCTCGAAAAGAGGAATCGAAGTGCCTTTCTTCGTGCTGGACGGGGAGGTTCCGAAGTGTTTTGAATCCAGGGCGATCCCGGCAACCTTCGTCCTGGACAAGAAAGGGATGATTGCCTTTCGCCATTTCGGTGCAGCGGCGTGGGATCACGAGAGCGTGGTCGACTTCGTCAAGAGCCTCGCTTCCGCCCCGGCGTTCTGAGGCAGGGGTTCCCCACCCGTATCATGCGACGATGAATGCGCTTCCGGGAAGCCCCGGAATCCCTGAGCGTCTCCAGGCGGTGTACGCCGATTGGGCCTGGGAGCTCGCCTACCAGTACGGCCCCGATGGACTGGTCTACCGGCTCGCCTATCCGGAGGGGGAAGTGCGGTACCTCAAGTTGGCCAGGCACGGTGGGTATCCCGGGATTGAAAGAGAAGCGGCCCGAATGACCTGGGCCGCCGACTTTCTCCCGGTGCCGCGAGTGATGTCCACCGGGGCGGACGACGATGTTGACTGGTTGTGCACTCGAGCCCTTCCGGGCCGGGACGCCACCGACTCCTCGTTGATGAAGGACTCGAAGACGCTCGTTCGCATTCTGGCAAGGGGCCTCCGCCGCTTCCACTCGGCTCCGGTGGAGCGCTGTCCCTTCGATTTTCGCCTGCCCCAGGCCCTCTCCCACGCGCGAGCGCGTTTGGAGGCCGGGAAGATCGACCCGGAGCGGGACTTCCACCGGGAGTTCGGTCACCTGTCAGCGCATGAGGCCGTCTCTATCCTGGAGCAATCCCAGCCGAGTTCCGAAGACCTGGTGGTGTGTCACGGGGACTACTGCCTGCCGAACATCCTCATCGAATCCGGGATCCCCACAGGGTTCCTTGACCTCGGGGAGTTGGGAGTGGCCGACCGGTGGTGGGATCTGGCTGTGGCGACATGGAGTGTGACCTGGAATCTGGGCCCGGGGTACGAAGGCCTCTTCCTGGAAGAATACGGGGTCCAGAGAGACCCGGCCCGCGAGGAGTTCTACCGGCTCCTCTACGATGTGGCCTCCTGAGGGACCCTGGAGGGGGTGACAGAGCGGCCGCGCTGCACGCCTCCGCTGTTCGCGTGCACCCGTCCCTTCCGGCGCCGCAGCAGGGCGGCGTCCTCCGTCGTCTTTGAGTTTCCGGGCCTGAAATACCTGTCGACCAACCTTTTCTCGGTGAGATAGGCGGGTGCCCTAGCTCGTCCCTGCACTTCGTTGATAGACTCCCCGTACCTACCGATATTGGACCCGTTGCCTTGACCGATCCCGGGATGCCCAGGGTGGCGCTCATGAGACCGCTAACACCATCGTTGATCCTTTCGATCCACAGAGCTGGAATACCGCGCCCACTTCTCGCCCTCCTCATCGCTCCCATGGCCCTGACTGCATGTGCGGACTCCGTGGGGCCCGGAGAGGACGCCGCCGGCCCGATGGGTTTGATTCTCTTCGTCAGTGATCGAGAAGGGGCAGTGGGAAGCGACGGGGAGATGCTGTCCGACGTCTTCAGTGTCCTGGAGGACGGCAGCGAGGTAAAGAATCTCACCCACGCTCCTGCCAAGGTCTACCGGGAGCTGAGCCTCTCTCCGGGTGGCTCCAGCCTGGCCTTTGAATCCGATCGGGTGGGATGCTACAACATCTGGGTGATGGAGGTGGATGGTACCGAGCCTCTGCAGCTTACGGGGGGCGTCGCCGATCGATGCAACGAGATGCCCCGGTGGTCACCGGATGGCTCCCGTATCGCGTTCACGACTTCGCGGGAGACCATTGACCGGAGTTGGGAAGTCTACGTGATGGCATCGGACGGCTCGGATCCTCATAACGTTTCGGATAATGGGGGAAGTGGGGCGACGGGATGGGATTTTCCCCTCGGCTGGTCACCTGAAGGGAAGGTGGTCTTTTCCCATCTGGATACCGGGGCGCCCATCATATTCACGGTGAGCCCAGATGGGAGCTCCCTGGCGGCAGTCCCAATCTTGGTGGATGGGCATGCGGCTTTCTGGTCTCCGTCGGGGGGCAAGGTCGCGTTCATGATCGGCCAGCCGGGGAGCGAAACCATCTCCATCATGAATGCCGACGGTACCAGCCTCTTGGAGCTCAGCGAAGCTCCTGGAGGGGATTCGTTCGATCCGGGCTACCGCGCCAACTCCTATCGGAATCCCTGGTCTCCCGATGGATCCAGGCTCGCCTTCGAGAGTCAGCGTGACGGGAATCCCGAGGTCTATGTGGCCTCTGCGGATGGAACCGAAGTCGTGAACGTATCCAGTCACGCCGGTGCGGATCGGTTCGACGGATGGTCCCCCGACGGTTCCCGCCTGGTATTCTCCAGTGATCGAAGCGGAAGCTGGGACGTCTACATCGTCAATCGGGACGGTACGGGCCTCAAGAATCTCACCGATTCCCCCGCAACGGAGTGGCGCGCGGTATGGGTGGACGGCTGACCGGACTCGACACTTCCGCGGATGGCCCCACGATCCATCGGGTAATCAGGAAAGGAGGAGCGAGTGTGCCCCCTGAGGTTGAAGAGCGAGTTTCTGGACCGGCTCCTCGACCCTGCCGATCCAGCCCTCCGGGTACGGGTGCTCACCGACCTGCTGGGACGGAAGGCGGACGATCCCGAGGTCAGGGCAGCGAGGAAACGCATCCCTGAACAGCCGTGGGTGAAGGCGACGCTGGCTGCCCACAACGGCGATGGCACCTGGGGTCGCGGTTTCTATCATAAGTATGACGGGACGAGTTGGGTGTTGCTGCACCTGAGTGAGGTCGGGGCACCCATGGACCTGGCACCGATCCGTTCAGGGGTCCAGCGTCTCATGGAGACGGCACGTCCCGCCGGCGAGATGACCGGCGCTCGCGCCGCGCCCTTCCGGGGCCTGGAGGATGGGGTCTACTGGAAGTACCCCATCGCCTGTCTCACCGCCCACATGGCCCTGGTGTTGATTCGCTCCGGGCTGGCGGAGCACCCGGTCACGCGTGCGGCCTTGAACCTCTGCCGTCACCGATTTCAGCCGGGCCTCGGGTTTGGTTGTTTCGTGGTGGACGATTCTCTATTGCCGGCATGTGTCATGACCGTGCCGAAAGTCTTGAAGGCTTTCCTGGCTCTGCCGACCGACCTCCGCACGCCGGAAGATCAGGCGATGATCCGGGGTATGGTTCAGGTCCTCAAGAAATTCCACCTGTTCGAATATGTCCCTCGGGACGCGAACGAATGGCGCGTGTGGGTCCGCACGGCCACGCCCGCTCAGAGGCGTGACGCCAAGTCGCGTTGGATCGCAGCAGGCCGCCTTGAACCGCGACGTCCGAAGGAGGGTTGGTTGCGGTTCAGCTTTCCCCACAGCTACAACTCCGATCTCCTGGAGGTCCTGCTCCTCCTCGGGGAAGCCGATTCATCCCGGGACGAGACAGTCGATGCCGGGCTGGAGATCCTCCGAGGGAAACGCGGCGCCGACGGGATGTGGAAGATGACGGGTGGGCTGAACGGAAAGATGCACGCGGATCTGGACCGGAAGGGTCGGGAGAGTCCCTGGATCACCTACAGGGCGCTGCTGGCCTTCAAAAGGTTCGGTGAGCTGGCGCTTCCATCCGCAGACTGACGCCAGAGTGTCTTTGGGTTCGCCGGTGTCCTCTCAACTGCGCGCGGATCGCGCGAAGAGCCGTACGGACCAGGCGATCCAGATGGAGGCCACCAGGCCTCCTCCGAGCAGCCACATAGCCCACCCGCGCCCGCCGGCTTCAGCAACCCAATAAGCCTTCACCGCCCAGTAGGGAGGGTACACCGCGGCCACCCATTGTATCGGCTCGGCCAGGAAATAGGTGCCGCTGAGGAGGAGCGGCGCCACACCGATGATCTTCAGGTAGGCGAAGGCCTCTGTCTTGTTGCTGGCGAGCCCCGCAACGGCGAGGGCGATGAGTGGCGCGGTGAGAGCGCCGACCATGCCGGTGGCAACAAGCGCAGGGTAAGACGGCAAGCCCAGACCGATGATCAGCCCCTCGACGACGGTCAGCGCGGCGGAGGTGAGGACCATGGCGCAACCAAGCCACCACAGGTAGGTCGAAAGGGGCAACGGAGAGACAAGCAAGGCCTTGATGGTGCGATCTTCTCGGCTCTCAAGGAGCAGAAACGCGCCCAGGATGCCAACGAGAATCGAGGCGAGCTGTACCACGATGTGGCTTACGATAAGGGCATAGTATGGGGTAAGATCAACTCCCCATCGGCCTTCGATCCTGGGCGTGACCCAGGGGATCACCCACCGCATGGCGACAGAGATTCCGATGATATACAGACCCGTACCCACCAGGAACCGGTCCCGGGCGAGCCGCAGGCCATCAGCTCGCAGCGTTGCCGAGGCCGTCTTGAGGGGCGCCACTGAGCTATTCATCCTGCAGGCCAACGAAGCGGGAGAGGCGATGCCGTGCCCACCATGCCGACACCCCTACAAACGCGGCGGACATGCCGAGAGCATACATCCACTTCCATGGCTCCATCGGCTCGAAAGCCCCCAGCATCACGAGGAAGGGTCCCTGCGTGGGGATTGCATACCAGAGGCCATCGGGTCCCACTCCCAGGACATACAGGAACGGAAGCTGGAGGATGCCTCCCACGATCAAGGCCCCGGGCATCAGGAAGGAGGTGACCGAGTCGTGAGCCGCGACCTGCCCCATGCCAACCAGCGTGTACGCCACCCCCAGAGATCCGACCCCGAGGACCAGCGTCCAGAAGCTGACGTCGGCTCCTGGGAAGCCGATGACGTAGATAATGACGCTTTCGACGAGCGCGAACATCGTCAGCGTCACGGCTTTCGAGCCGAGATAGGCGTTTGACGTCAGGGGGGTGGCACGCAGCGCTTGGAGGGTGCCCTGACTCTTTTCCAGGAGCAGGAGTGAGGCGCCGAATATGTAGGTGGTGCCACCGACCCCCAGGAGATAGAGGGAGGCCAGTACGCGACCTGCGTGATCGTCGTCGAAGAAGTAACGCGCAACCAGCCCGAGAACGAGCGCGACAGCGATCCCGATGGCATAGAGCCTGCTGCGGGCCTGGATTCGTACGTCCAATCGAAGGGTGGCCGAAATGAGGCTCACCGGAGTGCCTTCCCGGTGACATGGACGAAGACGTCTTCGAGGGTGGCCTCCAGGGAGTGAATCGACAGGAGCCCAGGGGAGGGGAGCAGCTCGAGGAAACGGGCGTTGGTGGACAACCCCTGCAGAGGGAACTGCTCCGTGGCTTCAAGACCGTCGTCACCTTCCCATCGGACCTCCACGACTCGCTTCCCGTGCCTGCGCCGGAACGCGGCGGGTGCGTCGATGGCGGCGATCTTCCCGTCGACGATGAACCCGAGCCGATCACAGACGGCCTCGGCGGTGTTCATGTCGTGGGTGGCTACGAGAGTCGTAGTGCCGGACCGCTGGCGGGCTCGGATCAGTTCACGGATCCTGACGGCGTTCACGGGGTCGAGGCCTGTCGTGGGCTCGTCCAGGAACCAGATGTCGGGACGATGCAGGAGGCTTCGGGCGAGATTAAGCCTCATCTTCATTCCCTTGGAGAACTCGAGCACGGGTTGATCGGCGTGCCCATCGAGTGAGACCATGGCCAACGCATCGTCCACCGTCTCTGCCTTGCCGTCGTGAAGGGACCGGAAGTATTCGAGGTTCTCGCGGGCGGTGAGCTTGAGGTAGTGATTCGGGTACTCGAAGCTCACACCGATTCGCCGGTAATAGTCGGGGCCCCACTTCCCCAACTCCCGTCCGGCGACGCGGACATCCCCCGTCCACCCGCGCAAGAGCCCGATGAGAATGCTGAGCGTTGTCGATTTCCCCGCTCCGCTGGGTCCGAGGAAGCCGAACACTTCTCCTGGGGCGATGTGAAAGGTGAGGTCATCGACTGCTGGGATCGATCCACCAGGATAGGTGAAAGCAAGGCTCGAGACTTCGATCATTCCTCTCTCCTGGGGGCTTCAGGCCGGGGCGTCCTTTCCCGAATCTCTTCGGGAGCCACCGTGTGGTCAAAGGCTCAGACAACGGTCCGGCACAAACACGGTGGTCCTCGGGGCCGACCCAGCCGAGGGTCATCAGTGGGTTGCGCGAAAAGGAATTCGAGTTCATCACTCTTCGGGAACTGCTGAAGGGGTGATGGCCACCCAGGATGCCTGGGGGCTATCGCCGACTGGTCGTTGGCGCACCTGAGATGATGGATAGTCCGTGGGAGGAGCGCATCCCGTTGCCCCGTCTCCGAGGACAAGGACGTGAGAAAGCTCGCGAAGGAGAATCTGGAGAGGGCCCGGTCATTCGTGGAGGAATATGGTCGGAAGCTCGACCGGAGCCTTCTCGCCTTCGATCTCGACGATGGCTCCGCCGCGGCAGTGATCGAGGCGCTGGGCTCTTACCAGAACGAAGATGGCGGCTTCGGGAAGGCCCTCGAAGCGGACGTCCGGATGGAGGCTTCTTCGGTCCTGGCCACCACGGTGGCATTCCAGTATCTGCGCAGGGTAAACGCTCCCGGAACCGATCCGTTGGTCCGTGCCGGCATCCGATATCTGCGGGACACCTTCGACGCCCAAGCCCAGATCTGGCCCATCGTCCCCCCGGAGGTCGATGGAGCGCCCCACGCTCCCTGGTGGAGCTACGCCGGGACCGAGAAGGCGTTCGGTGGGTTCCGGCTGAATCCGACTGCCGAGGTCCTGGGATATCTCCTCGATTTCCCGGATGCGGCACCTCCCGATCTTCTTGCCCGGCTCACAGAGACCGTCGTTTCCCGTGTCGATGAGATTCCGGAAGAGATGGAGATGCACGATCTGATGTGCTGCATACGACTGGTGGAAACCAGATCCCTTCCGGATGGCGTGAAAATGGCTCTCGTTCCGAGGGTCGAGCGGGCCGCCGAGCGGATCGTCGAACGGGACCCCGAGAAATGGTCGGGCTACAGCGTGAGGCCCCTCTCCCTCGTGCACGGGCCGAAGTCCCCTCTCGCGGCGCTTCTAGCGGAAGACGTGCAGCGAGAGCTGGACTACGAAATCGAAACACAGGGCCCAGACGGCGCTTGGGGGCCGAACTGGTCGTGGGGTGGCGATGCGTGGTTGCAGGCTGAACGTGATTGGAAGGGTTACCTCACCGTGCACATGTTGAGGACGTTGTATGGGTTCGGACGGCTCTGATGACCGGCCACCTGGCCGGCTTCCAGACCGTCAGACCTCACCGGGAGGTCTGAGGGAGAACGTGGTGGATCCGACCCGGTTCTATGACGATCTGGCCGAGTACTATGACCTGATCTACGCAGACTGGGCCAGGAGCATGGAGCACCAGGGGCGCGCC
>Ga0316577_10000117_pt1 | contig 22731 bp, 20 predicted proteins | sample S5NA_FD_203073 | JGI IMG/M metagenome (GOLD analysis project Ga0316577, IMG submission 203073) | Rhizosphere microbial communities from salt marsh grasses in Alabama, United States - S5-7_050615r2r1 | ecosystem: Host-associated > Plants > Roots > Rhizosphere | place: USA: Alabama | collected... | reverse complement strand
GTATGGATGGCCGGATATGCCGTACCGGTAGACGAGAAGGGCAGTTTCGTGGCCGAGGAAATTCTGCCGGAAGGCATTCATTCAGTTGAAGTCGCCGTTCTGGACAAGTTGGGTAACGGTGAGCTTTTCCTGCGCGACCTGGAGCTGAAAAAAAGCGACTGGTTCGGCGTTGGAATCGCTGATCTCACCGTGTCCGGCAATAAGACCAATGGGCCCGCCGAACTGCTTGCGCCGGATAAACCGCAATACAGCGAAGACATGAGTCTCCAGGGTCGCATAGCGTTCTATACCAACGGCAAATTCAAGAATGGCTGGTCGCTGACAGCCAGCGCCGATACGCGGGAAGGTCCTCTGGACGAGATCTTTTCCAATTTTATGGACAAGTCCCCCGACGCGCTGTTCCGACGAATAGATCCAGATTACCACTTCCCGACCTTTGGTGACGACAGCACCGTAGCGGAAGATGCGCCGACCTCCGGCAAGTTTTATGTCAAGCTGAAAAAAGAAAATACTTACGGACTCTGGGGTAATTTCAAGATCGCATATACCGACACTGATCTTGCGCACGTGGATCGTGGACTGTACGGTGCCAATCTGCATTATCAACCCCTTGATACCACAAGTTTCGGCGAGTCGCGCTTGGTGGTGGATGGTTTTGCCGCAGATCCGGGTACTGTGGCGGGACGCGATGAATTTCGAGGTACGGACGGATCACTCTATTTCTTGCGTCGGCAGGATGTTCTTGAAGGCTCCGAAAGGGTTCGCATCGAAGTCCGCGACAAAGATTCCGGGATCGTTCTGGGAGTCAAAAACCTCACACCGGTGCTTGATTACGACATTGATTACCTACAAGGACGTATCCTGCTGGCACAGCCCCTTTCCGCAACAGCGGACGACGGCCTGTTGGTAAGCAGTGATTCCATCAGTGGAAATCCGGTATTTTTGGTGGTTCGCTATGAGTTCACTCCCGGATTCGACGACCCGAACACCCTGGCAACCGGTGGTCGGGTTCATTACTGGTTCAATGACCATATCAAGCTTGGGGTGACCGCCAATAAGGATGAAGAAGAGGATGTTGAAAACAACCTGGGTGGAGCGGATTTGACCTTTCGCATGTCTTCGGCGACGTGGCTCAAACTTGAAACCGGTCTTACCAAAGGCCCGGGAACGACGACAACGAGTTCCATTGACGGTGGTTACAACTTCGGCTCAACTGATGCTGTTAACGACAGCGAAACAGAGGCCTCGGCCTATCGTCTCGATGCCAGTTTAGGATTCAAGGACTTTTTTGAAAACGGGCGAGGTCGGATGACGTTCTACCTCCAGGATCTCGAAGCAGGATATTCGGCACCGGGATTGATCACCGCCAGTGATTTGACCCAATATGGGGCAACTGCGGATCTGCCTTTAACCGATCGTCTGAGTGCCCGTTTGAAAATGGACAAAAAGGACCAACAAGAAGGCCTCGAGACCGAGAACGGAGAGTTGAATCTCGACTACCGGATAGGTGAGCATTGGACTTTGGGTTCGGGTGTACGATACGACAACCGAAAAGACAATTCGGCCGAGGTCGATGTGCCCGTAACTCAGGAAGAAGGCGATCGGACGGATGCGGCAATCCGCTTGCTTTACGATTCTCATGCACAATGGACGACCTATGGTTTCGTGCAGGAAACGATTCAGTCCAGCGGAAACAGAGAAGACAACGGCCGCATCGGCGCAGGCGGCAGTCTGCGTCTAACGGATCGGTTCAAGATTGACGGTGAGGTTTCCGGTGGGGATCTTGGTACGGGTGGCAAGCTCGGGACCGAGTATCTGTATTCCGATAAGACTACGCTGTACGGTAATTATACCCTCGAGAACGAGCGAACGGACAACGGTCTGCTGGCCAGGAGAGGCAAAATGACCTCCGGATTCCGTACCCGTTACTCAGACAGCGCCAGTGCCTACCTCGAAGAACGGTATACACATGGCGACGTACCCTCAGGGCTGATGCATTCCACCGGCGTAAAACTCGTTGCGTTCGACAAGATTAACTTGGGTGCCAATCTCGATTTAGGGACCCTCAAAGATCCTTATACCTCGGCCGAGCTCGAAAGAACAGCCTTGGGTGTGAGTGCCGGTTATGGGATTGACAAGGTAAAGATCGCCAGCGCTCTTGAATACCGGATCGACAACATCGAAGATCCGTATACCGCCAGCTTCTCCAAACGCACTTCCTGGTTGTTGAAAAACAGCTTGAAGTACAAACTGTCCGAAGATTGGCGACTTATCGGAAAATTCAATTATGCCGTGAGCGAGAGTTCCAAGGGAGATTATTTTAATGGTGATTATACGGAAGCAGTCGTGGGTTATGCATATCGCCCAATTCAAAACGACCGTCTGAATGCGCTTCTCAAGTATACTTACTTCTATAATCTGCCGACGACTGATCAGTTAACAGGTTCCAATACGGCGTCTGACTATATCCAGCGCAGTCACATTGGATCAATAGATGTCATGTATGATCTGACACCCAGTTGGACCGTTGGGGGTAAGGTGGCCTATCGTTTTGCTCAGGTGGCCCAGGATAGAGAAAATCCCGAGTATTTCGACAGCCGGGCCCAGCTTTGTGTGGTGCGTGCGGACTGGCACTTCGTCCACCGTTGGGATGTGCTGATCGAGGGGCGATGGCTTGACCTGCCCGACGCACAGGACAGTCGCAGTGGAGTATTACTCGGGATATACCGCCAACTGGGTAATCACATCAAGGTAGGAGGAGGCTATAACTTCAGTGATTTTTCGGATGATCTGACCCAACTGGATTACAAATACCAGGGGCTGTTCATCAATGTGATCGGAAAGTTCTAAAAACTTGGGAGCTTTGCTCCATTTGGATGGGACAATGGAATTACCCAATATATCAAGAATAATGAATGTGAGGAGGCCATCATGTATTGCTGGCTAAAAGGTATCATTTTAGGGATTTTGTTACTTGTTTTAAGCGGTACCGCTTATGCCCAGGAAATCTCTAAAGAACAGATCAAGGGCCTGGATGAACAGGTTCAGGAAATCAAGAGCGATGTTCTGTCCATTGCCACGGAACTGAATCAACTTGAAGAGAAACTGCTGTATCCGTCGAATACGCAGGTCGCGGTATTCGTATCACTGGTCAGCGGCGAAACCTTCCGTCTTGACTCTGTGGAGATCCAGTTGGACGGAAATCCGGTGGCCCATCATATTTATACCTTCAAGGAACTCGAAGCCCTGCAAAAGGGAGGGGTGCAACGGATCTATACCGGTAATATCCGGTCAGGTGACCATGATCTAGAAGTTTCTGTCATCGGCAAATCCTCGGGAGGCGGAGATTTGCAAAAAACGAACCGTTTCAAGGTCAATAAGGATGTAGGCCCAAAGATAGTGGAAATATCCTTGGCCTCGCAAAGTATTACCCTTAAGGATAGGTAGTCTATGTACAGGCTGTTTACTATATTAACATTTTTGATATTCTCGGTGTCTTCGGCTGTAGCCGGTACGTCCGCTCCGAAAGATCTGAAAGATCTCTATTTCGGAGAGGCCCTGTACGATGCTTTTCAGGGGGACTGGTTCGATGCAATCTCTAGACTCGACACCGAGCTTGCACAGCACTATGGGCTTGATGAACCCAAACTCGACACGCTGTATTACCATATCAACCAGGCTGAGTTTGCCGTGGGTGATTTTGAACTGGCCTATCGGATGCACCAGCGTGCAGGACGCGCTATTACGGCTGTCATCGAGGGTAACGTCGAGGAGCCTGTACGAAACGAGGCGATTTTCCGCCTGGCACGGATCTACTTCCAGAAAAACCAACCGGTCAATGCCCTCTATGCCATAGAGCGTATCAAAGGGGCTGTTCCGGAAAAGATTCGCGACGATCTTGCATTCTTGCGTGCTCAAATCCTTATGGCCAACGGCCGATTTGACGAGGCTGAGCATATTTTGAAAGACCTCCAGGATGAAAAAAGTCTAGAGGGCTTTAGCACCTATAATCTGGGTATCGCGCTGATCAAGGATGGAAAGGAGTCCGAAGGGCGACAGTATCTCGATCTTACCGGTCAGATCAACAGCAATGATGATCTGACACTGGCAATCAAGGATAAATCGAACCTGGTCCTCGGATCCAAGCTGTTGGAAGACAAACAATTCGAAAGCGCCAAAGAGGTCCTCGATCGGGTGCGCTTAGTCGGTCCGTTCTCCAACCGGGCGCTACTGGGATCTGGATGGGCGGATGCTTTCCAGGGACATTTCGAAAGGGCACTGGTGCCCTGGAGCATTCTTGTGACGAGGGAGGTCACGGACGCGTCGGTGCAGGAAGCCATACTTGCCGCTCCCTATGCTTATGGCAAGCTAAATGTATATAGTAAAGCGGCATTGATGTATGGCAACGCGCTGGAGAAGTTCGGCATTGAAATTGGCAAGCTTGATGCATCTATCAAAAGTATCCGAGAAGGTTATTTTCTCAAGGCTTTGGTGCGGGAAGAGCTGAAACAGGATGCCGACTGGGTGGTCAAACTGCGCAAACTTCCGCAAACACCCGAGACCTACTACCTGCTTGAATTGATGGCTTCCCACAATTTCCAGGAATCTTTAAAAAACTATCTCGACCTTGAGGAATTGCGCAAGAAGCTTGAGACCTGGAAAGGTGATTTGGACGCCTTTGAAGAGATCATTGGTCAACGCCGGGCTTATTATGAGCCGCTACTTCCGGACATCGACAAGGAATTTCGGCGGCTGGACTCGCAGATGCGGCTTCGCCTAGAGCAGAGAGACCGCATCGAACAACGTCTCAAGAATATGCTGGTGGTCCCGAGGCCCGATTACCTGGCAACTTCAGAGGAACGAATATTCGGTGAACAGATCATACAACTGGAAAAGAATCTGACTGCTGGTGGCTCGACCGTACCCGAAGGAATAGAGGCGCGGATCAAACGTTTGAGAGGAGTGTTGCTCTGGAACCTTTATACAGATTATGACCGGCGATTCACCGATGCTTACAAGCATCTTTACGATCTGAATCACGAAGTGGATAAGCTGAAAAAGAAGTACAATGCCTTCGTGCGTACCCGTCAGGCCGCCACCCAAAGCTACGAAGGCTACGACGACATGATCCGCCGCCTGCGGATACTGATTCGAGAGGCTAGGGAAAAGGTAGAGGAATTGATGGCGCGTCAGGGCCATATGCTTGAATCAATGGCCGTAAACGAACTCATCAAGCGTCGCGAGCGACTTGCCGAGTTCCAAATCAAAGTGCGCTTCGCAATGGCAGAAAGCTACGACCGTGCCATAAGGGCCCAAGCCCAGGAGAAGATGGAGCGATGAACCGGATACGACTTTTCATATTGGCGCTACCGGTGATACTGGTCGCGTGTGCATCAAACGGAAGCAAGGATACTATCGCCAAGTTGCGTCATAAGAAGATCGAGATAAAGGAAGAAAAGATCGAAGGCGGGCTGGAGAAAGCGATGCTGAGTTATAGTCGTTTTTTGAAAGACACCCCGGAATCTCCTTTAAAGCCCGAGGCCATTCGTCGTCTCGCCGACCTGAAGATCGAAAAAGAATATGGCACTCTCACTGAGGGAGTCGAATCTTCCGATAATGCAAAGGCACGCGCATTGCCTTCCCCGGAACGTGCGGCCCCTGTGAAAGACGATTCGGTGTCCGGTGCATTGCCGGACCTGACATTGGCGCATATTCCGGTTCACGACGAGTCCGAGGCAGACTTTGAAATGAGGGCGACCCGAAAAAATCTGGCGGCCGGAATGGACGCGGCCGTTGACGGGTCGCTCGAAGGCAGTAATGATCTCGAAAGGGCGGGTGCTCGTGAAGCGATTGCGCTTTACACGAAACTGCTCAATGAATACCCCTTGTACGAGCGCAACGATCAGGTACTGTACCAGATGTCTCGCGCCTATGAAGAATTGGGACAGATAAAAGAGGCCATGGCGATTATGGACCGAATGGTCCAAGAATTTCCAAAGTCCAGATATATCGATGAAGTACAGTTCCGGCGTGCTGAATTCTTTTTTGCGCACAAACACTATCTCGATGCCGAAGATGCTTATAAAAGCATCGTGAATATCGGTGTTGGTTCCTCTTTTTACGAACTCGCTCTGTATAAACTGGGCTGGACGTTTTACAAACAGGAGCTCTACGAAGATGCTCTGACTCGATTCATTGCGGTGCTCGATCATAAGGTATCCATTGGATACGACTTTGAACAGACCGAAGACGAGCAGGAACACAAGCGCACGGAAGATACCTTCCGCGTCATCAGTTTGAGTTTTTCCAACCTCGGCGGTGCCGATTCTGCGATACAATATTTCTCACGAAACGGAAAGCGCAGTTACGAGGACAGCATCTACAGCAACCTCGGCGAATTTTATTTCGACAAACGCCGTTATGCAGACGCCAGTGCATCCTACAATGCCTTTGTAAGTCGCAACCCGTTCCACAAAAAGGCACCGAACTTCCAAATGCGGGTGATCGAAATTCAGGGCAAAGGCGGATTCCCCAGCCTGGTTCTCGAATCTAAAAAGAAATTTGCCGAGACTTACGGCCTGAAAGCCGAGTACTGGAAGTATTTCGAGCCGAATGATCGTCCTGACGTTCTGAGTTTTCTGAAAACCAACCTGACCGATCTGGCGAACCATTATCATGCCTGTTACCAGGACAAGCGACAGGCCGATGAGAAGTCGGCGAATTTCAAAGAGGCGCTGCACTGGTATCAGGAATTTTTGACCTCGTTCCCCTCGGACATCGAATCACCGGCCATCAACTATCAGGTGGCAGATCTGTTGTTGGAAAATAAATCGTTCGGCGCGGCAGCCGTGGAATTCGAAAAGACCGCATATGGCTATCCGCTTCATGAAAAATCCTCAGAAGCCGGTTACGCGGCGGTCTATTCATACCGGAACCATCTTGATGCCGTTGCGCCGGAGGACAAGAATGCAATTAAGCGGGAGGTAATCCGCAGTTCGCTGAAATTTGCCGATACCTTTCCGGATCACAAAAAAGCCGCCATCGTTCTCGGGGCAGCCGCGGATGATCTATATGAGATGAAAGAATATGACCAGGCACTGACCACCGCAAACAAGGTCCTTGAAGCATTTCCAGACACCGAAGCCGATGTGGCCCGAGCGGCATGGCTGGTCATCGGCCATTCTTCCTACGAGCTTCAGCGTTACAGCGAGGCTGAAAGCGCTTATTTGAAGGTTTTGGCGTTGCTGTCTGAAGAAGATACGACACGCAATGACCTTATGAACAATCTCGCAGCATCGATCTACAAACAAGGGGAACTGGCCAATAACGCCCAAGATTATCGGGCTGCGGCAGATCACTTCATGAGGGTGAGTCGCATGGCACCGACCTCAAAAATCAGGCCGAATGCTGAATACGATGCAGCCGCAGCTCTGATTCAGCTCAAGGATTGGGAGAAGGCTGCCACGGTTCTGTTGGGATTCCGCAACAGTTTCCCCGACAATCCATTACAGCCTGAAGTAACCAAAAAGATCGCCTACGTCTATAAGGAAAACAACCAGCTTTCTCTGGCTGCTAATGAATATGAACGCATAGAGAAAGAATCCAAGGATGATGATATCAGACGGGATGCCCTACAGGTTGCAGCGGAGTTGCATGAAAAGGGCGGCAACAGCGTTCGCGCGCTTGAGGTTTACCGACGTTATGTGGATTATTTCCCGAAGCCCGTGGAACTCAACCTGGAGACGCGCAACAAGATCACCAAAATCCTCAAGGCGCAGAATGACCGTCCGGCCTATCTGGAAGAATTGAGACATATTGTGACCATCGACGCCTCTGCAGGCAGCGCCCGCACCCCAAGGACACGCTATCTGGCTGGAAGTGCAGCGCTGGTGCTGGCTGAAAACACATATGAAACGTTTTTGGCGGTCAAGCTGGTTAAGCCGTTAAAGGATAATCTGAAAAAAAAGCAGGGCCTGATGAAAAAAGCAATCAATCGCTTCAACAACCTCGTGGACTACGAGTCGGGCGAGCTTACCGCAGCGGCCACATTCTATCTGGCCGAGATATACTCCCACTTCAGCAAGGCCCTGATGACCTCGGAACGTCCTGTGCTAACCTTTGATTATTACAAGGTAAAACCTGGCGACAACCTTTCTACAATTGCTAAACGATACGACTGCGATGTCAAAAGGATTGCCCGCGAAAACAATTTAAATAAATCAAATTTCATCGTTGCAGGAAAAAAACTTAAAATACCTCGAGGTTTGTACCCCTTGGAGCTTGAACAGTACGAACTGGCCATCGAAGAGCAGGCCTATCCCTTCGAGGAGAAGGCCATCCATGTTCACGAAAGCAATCTCAAGCTGATTTCCAGGGGCGTCTATAATGACTGGATCGAAAAAAGCCTTCAGAAATTGGCCAAACTCGTACCTGCGCGGTATGATAAACCGGAAGAGACCGGTGACGTCATCGGTTTGCTGGATACCTTCATTTATGAAATCGATAGGCCGGTACTGGCCGCACTTCCCGATTCAGAATCCGGTAAACCTGATCAGAGCGATAAAGCCGGGTTTGTGATGGAATCTGAATCTAAGCAGTCTGAACGGGTTGAGGAACCCGGATCTGTCACGGCATCCGAACCCGATGCTGGACCTGCTCAAACCGAAAAAGCTGGTTCTGTCTCAGCATCTGAAACTGTCGAGCCTGCTCAGATCGAAGAAGATGGATCTGCTGCTGAAACAGAAACATTAGAACCTGCGAAAGTCGAAGAAACCGGTTCTGTTACTGAGCCCGAACGCTCAGAAGCCGAAAAGGTTCATAAACCTGAATCTGTTGCAAATCCCGAATCCGGCGAGTCTGTGCAGACTAAGGAAGTTATGCCCATCACTGAGCACGAATCTGCAGAAGTGAAGAAAGACACTGAATCCGGATCTGCCAAGGAACCAGACCTCGTGAAACCAGCACAAACCGAAGAACCTGGATCTGTTACTGAGTCCAAATCCGGCGATTCAATACAAATCGAAGAGGCCGGTGCTGTTTCAGCGTCAGAAACTGGAGAGCCTGCTAAGATCGAAGAAGATGAATCGGCTGCTGACGACGAAATATCGGAATCTGCGAATGTTGAAAAGCCCGGATCTGTCACGACATCCGAACCCCGGGAACCTGTTCAGGTCAGCCGCACGGGTCTTCTGCCGACAGGAACAGATCCGGTGACGAGGAGGTAAGCCATGCATAGCATGCATAACAGAATATTACGAAAACAGATAAAACAAATATGTATCGGATTCGTGATCCTGTTGGCGCTTGCCGGTTGTGCAACCAATGGAAAGGTTAAACCAACCACTGTTTCTCAGGAATCCTCGTTGGACAATGGAAAGGTTAAACCAACCACTGTTTCTCAGGAATCCTCGTTGGACAAAGGTTTCACAGTTGCACAACTAGAGGATGGCCGGCAAGGGTTCATCATTAAGGAAGTTCCCCAAATGGATGAGGCCTCTCAAAAAGATTTCGAGCGCGCCATCGCCATGATGAAAGACCAGGACTATGGCCAGGCAATCGATATTCTGGGAAAAATCATCGAAAAGTCTCCGGGCGTAACAGCGCCATATATCGACATTGCCATTGCCTATCGGCTCATCGGAAAACCGGAGAAGGCAGAGGAGCCTCTTAAAACCGCATTGCAACTGGTTCCCGATCATCCGGTGGCAAGTAATGAATATGGTTTGTTGTGTCGCAAAGCTGGGCGATTTGCCGACGCCCGGGCGATTTATGAGAGTGCCATCGCGCGCTTTCCGGACTATTACCCTTTGCACAGAAATCTCGGGATTCTCTGCGATCTGTATCTGGATGATCCGGCAGGTGCACTTGAACATTACGAGATTTACAGTGAGGCCAAGCCGGAAGATAAACAGATCAAAATGTGGATAGCGGATTTGCGCACCCGGCTTGGGCGCAATTAAAGGGGGAAGAGGATGTATCGCAAATTAATTTTATGTCTGTATATCGTGCTGTTTTCGGCCGCTATGGTCCTGGCTCAGGATGTGAAGGATGTGAATAAGGACAAACAATCCCAAGCCAAGGAGCTGTCTGGTATGTCTATTGTCGGTAACGATGAAGCCCCGAAGTCCCTTTATATCGTTCCCTGGAAAAGCTCTGAACTTGGTGGGGAGACCCGCTTGGACATGATGTTGAATGAGGGCGATGTGCCGGTGGACCGGGATGTTTTCAAGCGGCAACTTGAATTTTATAAAGTAAGCACCACGAAATAACTTCGTTATTTTGTTTGTAAGAAAGGAGGAAAAAGATGGGACTCTATTCAATAGTGGCGTTCTTTCAAAAGGGTGGTTTGTTCATGTACCCTATTTTGCTCGTGTTTGCGATTGGAATGGCCATCGCGTTTGAGCGATGGGTTCAGTTGACCCGCATCCGGAGCGCCAACCAAAAAGCATGGGATCAGTTGAATCCGGTGCTGGTCAAGGGAGAGTTCGACAAAGCCCGGAAAATGGTCAATAAGGATAAATCCAACATGGCGCAAATGCTGGGAATGGGACTGGCTCGCCAGGGTGCGGTCCGGCGTCGTGATGACATCGAAATTGCCATGGAAGAGAGCATGATGGAGATCATCCCTCAACTGGAAAAGCGGATGCCGTATATAGCGCTGTTCTCGAATATCGCTACATTATTGGGACTGCTCGGCACCATCATGGGGCTGATTCAGGCCTTTACCGCGGTTGCCAATGCAAACCCCGCCGAGAAGGCCGACCTGCTTTCCGCCAGTATCTCGGTGGCCATGAACACCACAGCCTTTGGGCTGATGTCCGCGATTCCGCTTCTGCTTCTCCATGCCAAGCTGACGTCGACCGCGGGTCACATTATAGACAGCCTGGAGATGGCATCGGTCAAGACGCTGAATACGATCTCCAATTTCGCCAAGCGCCAATTCGAGAGAGGAACTGATCATGACCATACGATATCGAAATAGAAGGAAAAAAGAGGAGACACCCGGGTTGGATATCACGACCTTCTTGAATCTGATGGTGGTGCTCATACCTTTTTTGCTCATCAGTGCCGTCTTTTCGCGCGTTACGATCATGGAACTCAACGTTCCGACCACAGCAGGGGGGTCGATTTCGAAGACACCTAATTTCGCTATCGAGGTGATTGTCCGAAAAAAAGGACTGGAGATTGCCAACGGTTCTTCCGTGGAGGCTGCAATTCCGAAAAAGGACGATCAATACGATATGCAGATGCTGTACGAAATGCTAAAGCGCCTGAAGGCTCGGTACCCGGGGAAGGATGACGCGACCGTCTTGATGGAACCGGATATCGAATACGATTATCTGATTCAGATCATGGATGCGGTACGCGGCGCTGAAGAGCATGTAGAAGGGAGCGATGAGGTTAAGAATATTGTTCTCTTCCCAAACATATCCATAGGAGACGCACCATGAGAAATAGCAGACGTATGAAACGGATGGGGCGTAACAAAAGAAAGGTTACAGGTCTGAACCTGACACCGCTCATGGATGTTTTTACCATTCTGGTGTTCTTTCTGCTTTTCCACTCATCAGGTGGAGATATTCTGGAAACGCCCAAACAAATCAAGCTGCCCGATTCCGTTGTTGAGACCAAGCCGAGGGAGACCGTTGTGATCATGGTCAGTCCGGAAGTGGTAGTTGTTCAGGGCGAAGCCGTGGTCAACACTCCCGAGCTTCTTGATGACAGTGTCAGAATGGTTGCTGGGATTACAGAACGGCTGGAGCAGCTTGAACGCAATATTATCGGGATAAGCACCAAGGCAGTTGCTGAAGGCAAGGAAATCACCATCCTTGCAGATAAGACGATTCCATTCAAGGTGCTTAAAAAAATAATGTCAACCTGCACGGGTTCTGGATACGGAAGAATTTCTCTCGCCGTCGTTCAGAAGGCCGAACAGGGCTAGTGGGGATGCCGTGAATACATCCATATTAGAATCAGAATTGGCGCCTTTGAACACGCAAATCGAGCAAGTTGAGCAAAAACGCGAGGCGCTCGAGAGTGAGTTGCGAGTTGTAGAGGCAGAAATCAACAAGTTTTCCGCCGATAGACAGCGATTCGATGCCTTGCAGGATGTCTGCAAGGCACTCGGCAAGTTGAGTGAACTAAAAGCGGATGAACTTTTTTGGGAAGGAATCTCGGAGACCAAGGATGCCGCCGGGCATGTGGAACAGGTACAAAATCGTGTTGCCCGCTTCGAAGGAGAGATCAGCGGAATTCTGGCAAAACAGGCATCATACCAGGAACAGATCAACCAATGTCTCAACGAACTGCAGATACTCGATGAAGAAGTCCGTGATGCATATGACCGTGAAGAACGGCGCAAGGAAGAGTTTGTCGTAGAACGGGAGATTTCACCCGTTCCTTATCGCGCGATGATCATGCCCTGGACCAAGGAGGCTGAGAGTGAAAGTCGCTTCCGTCGCGCCATTCTCGTGGCGCTCATCTTATGCTTTGTTTTTGGTGCTCCCATTTCCTTGATAAAAATACCGATACCGGATCGCTCGGATACCGTAGTCGAGATTCCTAAACGATTGGTCCAGCTGGTCAAGGAAGATCTGCCTAAGCCGGCACCAGTGAAAAAGCCGGTGCCCAAACAGGCACAAGAAGAGCCCAAACAGGCGAAAGAAAAGCCAAAACCTACCCCTGATAAGCAGCATAAACCGGATAAAAAACCAAAAGATAGGGGCCCCGCGAAAAAACAGACGAAGCTGGCCTCTGCTAAAAGTGGTGGAGCGGCGGCAGCGCGTAAAACAGCTAACCACGTCGGTGTTCTTAAATTTAAGGACGCTTTTGCGGGTCTGATGAACGAAACTCCCGTTGCGAAACTTGGCACCGAGGCCCGTCTGAGCAATAAAAGTTTCCGGGTGAAAGGACAGGCCGTGGCCCAGCGCTCGCTGGTAGCCATACAGGGGGAAGGCCGTTCCAGCGGCGGTATCAGTAATTTCGGTGTCAGCCGAAATATCGGAAACGGTAATGTCGGCCGGCTCGGAGGTGGTGGAGGAAGTGGTATCGGTGATGGTACCGGCAGCGGCGTAGGCTTTGTGCGGGCAGAAAGTGCCATTGCTAATTTGGAGGAATCGTCGAGGCCGACGAGTGATGGGCTTGCTGCGGGACGAACCGACGAAGAAATCCAGATCGTATTCGATCGGTACAAGGCAGCTCTATATCGGATATATAACAGGGAATTGCGCAAGGATCCGACACTGCGCGGAAAGATATTGATGCGCATCAGTATCGAATCAAATGGTTCGGTGTCCATGTGCAAGGTGGAGTCTACTGATCTGGCTTCACCCGAACTGGTAGCCAACATCGTTGAACGTATCAAGAGGTTCAACTTTGGTCCTAAAGAAGGTGTACCGAAAATAACGATTCTGTATCCAATCGACTTTTTACCCGCTGCCTAGAAAAGTTTAGAGCATAGACATCGTTGGTGGCCGGTTTATTGATTTATCGGATGAGAAAAGCAGTAGCTGATTGGTTCAATTAACGAATTGACGACTTAACTATTTAGTTCCCGAATGAAAACTAGAATTTTTCGTTAAGATCAAGGAAGATGAAAATTTTAGCCACAGTGATACTGGTAGTATTTCGAGGATTAAAATTTGAGTCTGACACAGATATTGACGAAAAAGACAGCTTTCGTTCAGACACTATTTAATGAAATTTCAGGAGGAAAATAATGGGCGTTTATTCAATTGTGGCATTTTTCCAAAAAGGCGGGTTGTTTATGTACCCTATACTACTCGTGTTTGTGGCTGGAATGGCCATTGCGGTCGAGCGGTGGTTTCAGTTGATTCAGATCCGGGACGGCAATCGCAAAATGTGGAACTTGCTGCATCCATTGCTGACTAAGGGTGATTTCGATAAAGCACTGGCGATGATTAAAAAGGACAAATCCTCCATTTCGCAAATGCTGGGAATGGGACTGGCGCGTTTGGGTGCGGTGCGGCGTCGTGAAGACATTGAAATCGCCATGGAAGAAAGTATGATGGAGATTATCCCTCAGCTGGAGAAGCGCACGCCTTACGTGGCGCTGCTCTCGAATATTGCTACATTGCTGGGGCTGCTCGGCACCATCATGGGCCTGATCGAGGCCTTTACTGCAGTTGCCAATGCGAACCCCGCCGAGAAAGCAGACTTGCTCTCTGCCAGTATCTCGGTGGCTATGAACACCACGGCTTTCGGGCTGATGTCCGCTATTCCGCTTCTGCTTTTTCATGCCAAACTGACGTCGACCGCGGGTCAAATCGTGGACAGCCTGGAGATGGCATCGGTCAAAGCACTGAACAGCATCTCCTATTTCAATAGGCGCCACTTGGAAAGAAAACAAGAGTTTTCGGATGAAAGCCAATAGGTTTCCATTCGAAAAACCTGGGGTTGTTAACGACTCTCTATGGTCTGTTAACAACGCGGTATGGAAACTCCTGCTTTAAAAGGCGGGGTTTCTAAACTCCGAAAAGGGGACTAGCATCCCCCTTGCCCCCACAGAATACCCCATCTTTTTGGGTGGGGTATTTTGGGGAGACATTAATTAACTCTCTGTCAACATCTAAAAAAAGGAGCGAATAAAATGAGTAAAAAAGTATGGTTGTCCCTTTCTTTTGTAGTGATCTTATCTGTTATGTTCTTTACGGTTTCGTGTGCAAAAAAGGTGGTGCAAAACGAGCCGGAACCGATGACCCAATCGGAAGTTTCAAAGACACCGGACAGATCCGCCATGGAAGCCGATCAAGCCAAGCAGAAGCAAGACGATCGACTTCGAGCTGAAGAGGTTGCCCATGAAGCTGCTGGAGCGGCATTTGTCAACGAGATCATTCACTTTTCATTCGACAGTGCTCTGTTGTCGGATCAAGCTCAGCAGATCTTAAATGATAAGGCCGATTATCTGCGCACCAATTCGGGTGTAACGGTTACTGTTGAAGGGCATTGCGATGAGCGAGGAACCGATGCATACAACATCGCCTTGGGTGAACGACGCGCTGAATCGGTCAAAAATTTTCTCGTCGATCTGGGTATCAGGTCAAATCGACTGAACACCGTTAGTTATGGTGAAGAACGACCCATCGCCATAGGGCAAGATGAGGCTTCTTGGGCCAAGAATCGTAGAGCCCAATTCGTGATCAACTGATTTTCAGATGATAACAAAACAAAATAACTGACCCTATATCCAGATCCCGGCATGTTGTACAGGATAACCTGTCCCTACCGCCCATCGTCCCATCGGCAGGCAACCAGCAATGGCGCATTGAATTGCTGGTTGCCTGCATTCAACAAGTTTAACCTCTTATACCCAGCAAGTTAGTGGAAGCGGTTTATAGGAAAGATTGCTGATTATCTTCTTTTATTCACTATAAAGATTATCTGTTTGTTTCATACAGATTTTTCATGGCAGGCTTCATCCCCCCATGTATGGTTGAGTTTAGTTTCCGCTTGGGCAAAAATCAAAATATAAGAAAACTCAACCCAAAACAACCATTGAACAAACAGCATAGACTGATTAAAAGTTTTTTTCTATTATTGACGTGCGAAACTTGTGGATGATATTTCCCTCGATGTTTGTTCCTTGTGCTTCTTAGGAATTTTTTTATAAGGTTTATATTTTGTTTGAAGATCCCATAAAGTGCCATTAACATATTGAATGAATATTTTTTTATGTTATTGGCCAATTAAAGGAGACAAATATGTTTGACGAAAAAGAACTCAATGCCCTTGACCTGTCGGTAAAACAAGACAACCTTTACCTGGAAGAGTCTTTCAGTGATCTCGACATGGCTTCGATCCGCCGGCTGACACCGGTCAAACCTAATGGCTTAAAAGATAAAAGCCGCAAACAAATTTTTGTGGGGCATCTCAATTTAATGACCCCTCAAGGGCCGATTCCCATTCAAACGCCTATTGATGCCAGAAATTTAAAGGAAGCCATGGAAATGTATCCGGGCGCTATGAAAATCGCACTGAAAAAGATGAAAGAGGAAGTCGAAAAATTGAAGGAAAAACAGGAATCTCGCATCATTGTTCCCGGAAGTTAATAAAATTTTGTGTTAAATGCGTTAATTGGAACAACTTCAGGAAAAGATATAAGGTGTATGGTTTTCAAGTATTTGATTATCCATTGAAAATTTCTTCTTAATAAAGTTGTCGTATAATCAACTTGACTTTTTTCAAGAATATATTATAATTTGGTCAATCAATAAAGGCCCGTCCTTAATTGGCGGGACAGTTTCGTTCTGAAGGAAATATCCATTTGTCAAAGTGGCAACCTGCAGTTTGGAACTATGAGAATTTTTTGAAAGGAGGGTGTTACAATGACGAATGGAATCGTAAAATGGTTTAATAGCAGCAAGGGCTATGGATTCATCGAGCAAGAAGATGGACCGGATGTATTTGTTCATCACACAGGTATCAATTCAACCGGTTTCAAAACGCTTGATGAAGGCGATAGGGTAACCTTTGATATAGAGCAGGGTCCAAAAGGTCCTTCTGCAACAAATGTTACTGTGGTATAACTCGAACTTTGAATTTGCAAAAAAGGACATTCCCCAAAATGTGAGGGAGTGTCCTTAATTTTTTGTGAGGGTATTTTTTAATGTTTTATGAAGCGATATTTCAACCGTCGAAAAAGATGAATTACACCACCGAGGCAAAAAAACTTGCTGGTAAAAAAATTGCCGTACAAGATGGATGGATAATTGAAGATGGACCTTTCAAAGGACAAAATTGTTATTATATCCCAAACTCTACAGTAGGTTGGATTCCTCAGTGCGACCTAATAGGGTTAAAGCCGATATCCCTTGTAAAATGGCAGGAAATTGGAAAAAGTTTGGGATTCGAAAATTAATCCTAAAAAGATTCCGGCTTGACGGTTGGACACAATCTAACATCCCATAAATATCATATTCTTCCTAATTTTCACCTACCATGCGGCTGCGCGCTGGTTTTCTAAATGTTCTGGACACTTCTCCCACCTGAGCATTTTATTAAGAACAATCGAAATGATAATTTATTTTTAGATTTGAAACAAAGTGCGATTTACAGGTTTGACAAAAAACGCTCTTTTGAGTATTAAAAAATTCTTATCGAATTTGATTAAGGAAGATTTATGAAAAGCACTGGATTTAAGAAGATGACCGGCATTGCCGGTATCCTAAAAAAGACAGAAATTAAAGAATATTTCGATACCCTTTTTATATTGGTTGGGGGCATTGAATTCGTTATATTCATCGCGCATTTTATCGGCTCTATGGGTGCGGAGAAAGGGCCGTTTCCCTGGAAACAATATTTTTTCGTATCATTTATGGCTCCGGTCGTACTGATGTTTATTATCGGTCTTATTGTTATCGGGTTTAACTACTATTTATATGGCAGTCAACATGCAGCCTTTGATCTTGAAGAGAGTCCCTTTGTGGGAGCCAAAATGAAACGGTTCGGACATAGCTTCAAGTTTCTATTTTCTATCATTCAACAGGTTCCTGTTCTTGCCGGCTTATTTATCTTGGGAATCGGTTCTGTTGTTTTGTTTAAACTTGATGTGATCTTAAAGGTGTTGGGACATATTGGTGAAAAAACAGCATTTTATCTCTTTATTCTGCTTTGTGTGCTGGTGGCTGGGGCTTTGATTTTTTTAATTTTTTGGCTTTACTGGCAATTTAAACTCCAAAAATTGAATATACAAAGAGGGTGGGAATTTAAACAAAGGGTTATCGAAACATCAGGCCTCATTATCCTGGATGATAATACTGTATTAAATAAAGAAGGAGAGGTTATTTCCTATGATAAAGCAATGAAAGTTCTTGAGGATAAAACAGACAATAGATCTTTGCTTGCTAAAAAATTGATGCTGAAATAACAAAGCCACTCCAACCTTATCGTTCACGGAAAAGCACCCCCCTTAAAACAACCGCATGGATTTATGCGGTTCTTCCTTTTTAGCCCTGTATCCTATATTTTTACGAATCTATCGATGTTAGGTCTTGGTCTTGAGCAGATGGTGGTATACCTGGGTCAGCTTGATAAATTTATCGTGGTCACCGCCTTTGTCTGGATGAAGCTTTTGAATCCGTTTGCGGTAAAGTCGAACCAAGTCTTTTCGGGTCATTTTTTTCAATTCCTCCGGCGATGTTTTGAACTGTTTACCGGCCTCCTCAAGACTGGCTTTCCGGGATTTGAACGAAGGGCGATAGTCCCTTCGACTGTTGATAAATTTTCGAATATATTCTTCAATAAATGATTTTGGAGCGTAGTCATAATCGAAATACATGATAGCGTAACGAACCAGATATTCATTCAGGCTGTCACTGGCTTCCATACCCCCCCAGAACGCTGAATCGCTGTTCAGACTGCAGATTTCCTCTACAAAGTGCTCATCCACCACCTTTTGATCCAACATTTTGGGTGTTGTTTGGGCAAACCACTGGGTGAAAAAATCCTGAAGGTTAAAAATGACATATGCATAGGTTTTATATTCCCGGACTGCCAGGATTTTTTCCATCTCCATGAACTTCTGTTCGATTTCATCTCTGGATTTATTCTTTAGAATCTGGAACAGCTTATGCGGCACGCAGGCCATATTTTTCTGATTCGTTCTTCCGCATCGTAAATAGAGAATTCGACGCTGATCAAAAATGTGGAATTTTGATGTTGCATCTTTGGCTTTTGGAACTTTTCGACGTTTCAAATTGTTTTGACGGTTGCGAAAAGTTTCTAAGGCTCTTTTAATGGCCGGATCTAGAAAGCGCCAAAAGATATCCTCCAACTCATCGTCCTTGGGGTAGACATTCAAATCGTTCAATTGTTCTTCTATGGATTCGTGGATGTAAAATGAATTTCCACCCGGGTAAACAATGTATTGGGAGGGATCGATGCCCAGGTCTAATAGATTCCGGCTCAAAAACCTATTTTGATGCAAATAGGATTCACGAATAGAATAATGGGTTTGGCCATTAACTGTTGTTAGCGCCAGATACAAGATTTAGGTTCCTTTTTAATATAATATATTTCAAGTATATTCTGGATCATCTCCAATATAAATCCGTTTGACCCGTCTGGATACACCGCAAGTTAACTCATAGGGTATGGTTCCAATGCGTTGAGCAACATCCAGGGCTTGAATTACTCCTTGGGAGTCCTCACCCCAGATGACAACTGAATCTCCAGTGTTTATCGGGTCATCCCCAACATCAATCATAATGTGATCCATTGTAACCCTGCCCACCAGCGGGTAGCGTTTCCCTTTAATCAGAACTTCTCCGACATTGGTTAGACATCGCTGAATCCCATCGGCATAACCGATGGGAAGAACCGCTAGGGTTGTGGGTTTTTTCGATGTCCATCGTCTTCCGTAGCTTACTGGAAAATTGGCCGGGATTTTTCTAATATGCGCCACAAATGTTTTCAGGGTCATGACCTGTTTTATTTTTACTGATCGGGAAGTCTCTGTTGACGGATAATGACCGTATAGCAAAATACCGGGACGAACCGCGTTAAATGTGCTTTCTGGCAGATCCAGAACCGCTCCGCTATTGGCCATATGAATGATGGGTGGTGTTTTACCTTTTGCTTTCAGTTGGGAAAGAATATTATGAAACCTGGATAACTGAAGATTTGCATAAGTTTTGTCGGTTTCATCTGAAGTTGAAAAGTGCGAATAGAGCCCCTCCCAAGCGCAGTGTTGTGATGTTAAAAGCATGTCAAAGAAATCGGGTTCCCGATCAAAAAGGACCCCAATTCTTCCCATGCCGGTATCCACATTTACGTGCACATTTGCCGGTTGTTCTTGTCCAGCCTTTTCAATCCAGCGAATGTCTTCTGTCCCGAATAGACTGATTCTGAAACCGGCTTTTATGGCTTCTGAAATTTCATCAGGAAACAATCGTCCAAAAATCAGTATCGGATGCGATATCCCACTGTCTCGCAACTCCATTGCCTCTTGAAACTGTGCCACTCCAAATCGTGTAAAACCTTCTTTTACAAGGCGTTTTGTTACGGCAACGGCACCGTGGCCGTATGCATTGGCTTTTACCACCGGGATGATCTCAGACGGGGCTATTTTTTCTTTGATGGCGTTTATATTGTGAACCAGATTGTTCAGATTAATTTCAGCGAATGTATTTGCACTCATTGATTTACCTTTGGATTTCGATTCGATGATTAAGATAGTTAGGGTTTCAGGATCATGTTGTCTATCAGGCGAGCTTTACCGATATTTACGGCAAGGGCCATCAGAGCCGGTCTGTCGATGGTTTTCATATCGTCAAGAGTTTCCGGATCGCAGATGGTGATATAATCGATTTCAGTTTCCGGGTGGGATCGGATCAATTCTGCTGCTGTGTCGATAATTTTATCGGCATCCCTAAGACCATTTTCAACAAGCGTTTGAGCATTTTGCAATGATTTGTTTAATGACAAGGCGCTAATCCGCTGATCCGGTGTCAGGTAAGTATTGCGCGAACTCATAGCAAGCCCGCCTGACTCTCTGACCGTGGGCGCACCGACAACTTCTATGTCGAAATTAAGATCTCGCACCATTTGACGTATTACCGTGAGTTGCTGAAAATCCTTCTGCCCAAAAATCGTCACGTGCGGTTTAACAATGTTAAACAATTTTGTCACAACAGTTGCAACACCTTTTAAAAATACAGGCCGAGAAAGACCGCAAAGATGATTGGGAAGTTTTTCAAGTTCAACATAGGTCTGATATTTTTCCCCGTAAATTTCATCGGCATCTGGAGTGAACACTGCATTGACACCTTCTTTTCGAAGTAAATCGAGATCCCTTTCCATATTCCTGGGATAGGTCTCTAAATCTTCACTAGGACCGAATTGTGTGGGATTTACAAAAATGCTGACAACCATGTCATCGCCGTGCTTTTTTCCTTCTTTTATCAGGGATAGATGCCCTTCATGGAGAAATCCCATGGTGGGGACAAAAACAATGGTTTTTCCCTGACAACGCATCTTATCAGAGCGCTTCTGCATATCTTTGACGGCAGCTAAAATTTCGATAGTCTTCACCTCAAAAATTTTTTAAAAGCATAAACCAACGATAATACAAAGTCAATTAGAGCGTAAAAGGCACAAAATGAAATAAAAAAGTATTATTTAGTGTCCATCAATGAATCCAAGATGAACACAATGGCTGTCCAATTCAGAAATGAGCAATTTTTGTTCTGATCAAGGCCGCACAAGGGTTTGTGGCCCCCGCATGGCGGGACAGGAAGGCGTACGTCTGTGCGCCTCAGCCGGAAACCCGCGGAGAACGCCGAGCAGGACAAAAAGGGCCATTTATGGATGGACACTAATTGACAAACAGAACCGATATATCCTTTGCCAGATTAAAAACTTTTTGGGAGATACTTCCCAGTAAAAAATCTTTAATTCCGGATACGCCTCTTTTTCCCATGACGATGACGTTATAACCGGATTGTGCTTCTTTTATAATATCTCTTGCAACGCCGTTTTGCTTGAGTTCTGCTTTAATGGTGATATTCTTTTCTTCAAATCCGGCATCCAAGAGTATGGTTTTACTTTTTTGCAAGGCTTCAGTTACCAGCTCTTTCTTCTTTTCTTCAAGCAGGCAAAAAGAGCTTTGTTGAGATGTAAAATATGGGGTAAGCTCCGGACTGTTCATTTCACACATGGTCGCAGTGTCTTGAACAACGTTGAATAGGGTGATCCGGTTATCAGCGGTAAAAGTACTTGCCACAAATTCAACGGCACGTATCGCATTTTCAGAATCATCAATCGCCAGCAATATTTTTTGAGCCATCTATCATATCCTCCTTCATATAAATACCGGTTTGAGTTCATATTACGTATGCCAGCTTGTGGTGATAACTTCAAGGGAATTTCATTTTGGGGGTAAAATTTTTAACACGAAGATAAGAATTTTCTCAAATTCTATATTGTCGATACATGTATGGATTCGAATTGAGATGAATCAATGGGTTTTTCGGGCAGTTTAACGTCTTGCCCGGGACCAAAGACTGCAACCGTTGCTGCAATGTGCAACTCGGGGTAACATAAAACGCTTCATGGGGTTCACCTCCTGTTCCTTATTAATCGTTATGAGGCTGTTTATATTGTGATATTTTTTAGATTTTCGCCAATCGACGGAGAGATTGAATAGTATGGATCCGTGCTTGTCGGCGATACAGTTTCATTTGCAATCGATTCATGCAAGTTTTTATGCCGGCAATAGAAACATGACCAACATTCCCAATGTCTTTTGCTGGCATGGTCCAGACACTTCCTGTAAAAGGGGCAAAACACATTTCTATACCCTTTGGACTTAACAGGTTTTCTGTATGTTCTCATTAAACAGCTCCTCATCTCGGGTCAATGAATTCTGGCATTGAAAATATTAAATTATAAATAATACCACATTGTGGTTATGTCAACTTTTTTTATGAACCCTAATGATTGTATGATCAAATGTCTTGACAGAGCTGGTAAGATTAAAGTTTTTCTGCATTTGCCGCCAAATATTCTGACACACCCTCTGCCGTGGGTTTCATTCCCTTTTCACCCTTTTGCCACCCGGCAGGACAGACCTCTCCGTATTCCTCTGTAAATTGCAATGCATCAATGACCCGAAGCATTTCATCCACATTGCGTCCTAGCGGCAAATTGTTGACCACCTGGTGCTGAACGATTCCTTGCTTATCAATCAGGAAAGAAGCACGCATTGCCACGCCT
>Ga0316577_10000116_pt1 | contig 22734 bp, 17 predicted proteins | sample S5NA_FD_203073 | JGI IMG/M metagenome (GOLD analysis project Ga0316577, IMG submission 203073) | Rhizosphere microbial communities from salt marsh grasses in Alabama, United States - S5-7_050615r2r1 | ecosystem: Host-associated > Plants > Roots > Rhizosphere | place: USA: Alabama | collected... | reverse complement strand
GGTGTATTCGTCGGCGTGCTGGTCGCAGTATTGGTCGGCGTGAGCGTCGCCGTGTTGGTCGGTGTGTAGGTTGCCGTCGGTGGGACAGGTGTGCTCGTCGGCGTGCTGGTCGCAGTATTGGTCGGTGTATTGGTTGCAGTGTTGGTCGGTATGCTGGTTGCTGTCGGTGGAATAGGTGTGTTCGTAGCAGTAGTAGTCGGAGTATTGGTTGCTGTCGGCGTCGGTTCATCGACCAGGGTTAAAACTAATTCTGGAGGAGTATTAGACTCTTTTGATTCAAAGACGATACTATTCTTGTGCTCAGGGTAGAAGATAAAACTGTAAACACCATCGCCTATGACCAGTGCAGTCACATCATACTCAACCCAGCTGTTCGATGGTACCGTGATGACATTAGCAACCAAGCCGGTTGTCGGGGATGGTCGATTATTCCAGGTGAGCTCCGTTTCAGTCCAGGTATTATCAGTACCATATACTGCCGGCCCATCCGGTGAGCCGTTCGAGGCATATATTCGCAACGTGGCATTCTGTACCTCCCTCACAGCTCCGCTTACTGTAAAACGAAGGTAGATTTCTTCGTCAGGACTGGCTGCTTCCAGCTGGGGTAATGTCCCATAATTCGTATTCGGGTTCGAAGAACTAACAACAGAATCAGCTGTCGCATCATAATTGAGGATGGTTTGTGCCATCACCCGTGCAGTATTGGAAAAAGTATAGTAGGAAAATATGATTCCTATAGTGCTCAAGACAACAATTGCAGATTTCAATCGCTTCGACGATTGGAACCTGGTGGAGATATTCCTAATTACCCTGGCAGTTGATTTATACATTTTTTATCTAGTCAGACGGACTTGAATAAGGAATCACTACGAAGAACCTTGCAGGTACCCCAAGCGATTCCAAAGTGAACGGAACGTTTACTTTCCTATTCTTTTCTTTGATTAGCTGATCGAAATTAATTACTTATCCCCACAGAATTAAGCAGCGGAATATAGACCTGGAACATACCAGCTTCAAGAGAATATCCATGACGGATCTTCCATTCACTGACCGCGTGTTCCCAGACCAACTCGTCCGTTGTTATCGTAAAACAGCTTGGTACCGGGGCGGGAAATGGACCGCTGCCAAGCCAAACTAAAATGTTATTTTCACAATCAACAAGTTTATTTAACCGGAAATTAAATTGATCAGAGCTGACACCCTGGTTCGAATCAACCCGCAGAATCGAGTTGTACATTTTCCAATTTGGGGATGTATCATCCCATTTAAAGAACATCCCATGACCTGGGCTTGACCCATCATACACGCCGATCTGGTCGTGCATATAAGCAAGAGTATCCCTGATCTCCCAGGTGTTGTTGCTCCCATTCGTGTGAGCTTGGGGTCGTTTTTCCGTTGCGAAGAGAACATAACACCCATCTAAGAGACTATCTTCAATAAGGGCCCCTGCCTGCCAATCACTTTCGATACAATCATCCCGTATATCACGCAGCCACACACCTCTGACTGTAAATGGTTCTGCAATACCAGATTGGCCGAATTTTTCGCCCAACCGGATTTTGATTCCATCACCAATCCGATCAACGTAAACTCCTTCGATAACAGGTCGGGATGTACCATCTTGAATTTGAATCCCCGCGGTCGGATGGGTCGTTTCCCAATCTGCATCAGGCGGATTTCCACCATAGATTTTTCCAGAGTACCAGCAAACATCTTTAGCTCCACCAATATTCACTGGGTTTTCCCCGCCATTGGTAAACGATGCTCGAGATGCATCAATTTTCGTGTTATTAGCCAATTGCTTATTTATATAAACAGAATAATTTCCAGACAAAGTTATCAATGATCCTGGTGATGATAAGCATGTACCTGTTTCCATGCTGGGATTAGTCAATTTTGAGATCGCTTCAGAAGGTAAGCTCTCCGCTTCTTGGACATCTTGCACTCTATTGACAGATTCCTGGTCATTTTCAATAGCTTTTCCTGCCATCTGGCTAAATTGTGGTTGATCCAGATTTTGAGAGGTACATGCCCACAGAATCAATGATGAAATAACTAGAATAAGCGAGGTAATCAAAGATTTTTGTCTAATTGACATCATTTTGCACGTGTGTGGAATATCAAAATTAAATTGATTCAGCTGCCCGTAAACGATCACCCCAAAGATTGATTCGTTTGGACACCCCAGCTTCCATTGAGAGATTGGTGCGCATGAACTCTACAGCTCTTTGTGAGAATTCTTCAATTTCGTCCGGTGTAAGAGAAAGCCAGTTATCAATTTCCTTCGTGATCACATCGATATCCGTCGGTTGGACCACTGAACCAAGATGTTCTCCGATTACGAATTCATTACCTCCAGGGCTGATCACAACTGGTTTGCCGCAGGCTAGGTATTGGCGCACTTTTAGTTCGGAGTTAACCTGACGATCCTCCCGGATGCTGATGGATGCACCTAAATCCAAACTGTTGATGTAGCCAGGAATCTTATCAAACGGCACATAACCTTCAAACCGGCACCTATCATCAACCCTTAATTCCTGAGCTCGCTTTTTCATCTCCTCAAGCTCTTTACCTCCCCCAATAATAACTACCCCAAGATTTGGATATTTTTCCAGTAACCGGGGGGCAGCTTCGACCAGCTGCATGCCACCCCGTTCCCATGGCCGGCTCCCAACATACCCGATAATTGGATCGAACTGATTTAAACCAAGTTCACTCCTGGCCTCTTTTTTCGGAGATGGAAAAAAGCGGCTTACATTAACTGTATTGTCCACCCAGACAATAGAATCAGAATTAACATCAAGCACCCGCTTTAAGGTTTCAACATGCAATTCGCTATCCGAATCAGCAACCAGCGCATTCGTCACAAGGTATCTGAAAATTCTGCGGTTGATATTGTTGATTGCCCTGCCAAACCAGCCTCCTTTTTCATCCAGCACAGTGATCGGACCTACTCCTAATGTTTTAATAGCGTATGGGACGCGATCTTTGCGTGTAATGCCCAATGAGGATAATGGAAAGAGAGTTAATCGAACGACTACCAGATCAAAATCTCGCTCAGACAATAACTTATTCGCCTGCCTTACCTGTGATCCAAGATGGCTCCAATAGTTGAACAGATTCCGCTGGTATGGTGCACAGTAGGTACATGCATCAACGGGCAACTCAGCAATTTTTTCTTTTGGGTGCGGAATTAGAAAATGAGCACGATCTCCTATCAGTCCATATAAAGCCAGGATAAACTCCCGCTCATTAACTCCAGGACCGTTCCCAATTGAGACATCCGTTGACGAAATATATAATATTCGGCCTTCTTCCAATAAATTAATCACGGCTATCCAGATTTTTCAAAATATGCGAGTTGTTTTACTGCTTTGATATTCCCCGCAGATGCAATTTCAACTGCAGACTCTTCCGAAGATTGAGTATCCCCATAGTAGAAGACGAGTAGAGAGATGATTCCAAGCACAAACCACAGATATTTCCTGTTAACCGCACTGTCCACAAGGCTTACCGTTCCTAGAAAAACGAATAAAGCCATGCCCCATCCCAGAGCAATGGGATTTCCATGCTCCTTTTTTAATAAATTCACCAGGCTTAGAAAAACACTGCCTAAAACCAAGCTGAAAAGGAGCACCCCCACCAAACCATCCTCAACAGCGATTAATACAAAGGCATTGTGTGCACCGGTATGCTTCCACTCGTTTAAGCGTTTGAATGTATTAAAACCATTTCCAAAAATTGGATTTTCCATGAATGGAGTAAAAGCTGTCTGCCAGATCCCAAACCGACCAGATGCACCATCACTAAAAGTAATCGCCGATTCCGATCGTTCCTGCAACTTGGATAAACCATAATCGGAAAATATATATCTGTTGGCAACGTACAAAGTTACTAAGCCGATAGCTGCGATCAGTAAGATTTGTTTGAAGGGAAACTTATACCCTTTTTTGAGATTCAAGACAATGAATAAAGCAATTGCACTCATGATTAGTGCGTACCAGTTCCCGCGGCTCAAGGCAAGCAGAGAGCCGACTCCAGATACAATCGCCACGCCAATTAAGATGATCTTTGCTAGACGCCTCTCATCAATTTGAAACAAAATGACAGCTAGTAGAAGATTGAGGCCAACCATTCTTGCTGCTAAATTGATCCCTAATCCACCAATTTCTAAATCTGTGCTTCGCACGAAGTTCAAGCTAATCATAGTGCTGGACAGGATAACCGCCATGACGCTTCCCCCAATCACATGCCCCCAAAGTGCCAGCTTCAAGTCATCTTTTGAACGGACAAGATTAATGATCAAAAAATACATCAAGCTCTGCAAGATAAGGCTCACCAATTCGGATAAAATGTTCGTTTGATTTGAGCTCCAAAAAACCGTGATCGAGATCCATGCCATGAAAAGTGCGATCAACCATGTGGTCAGATCAAACCTTAAACCTTTACCCATCGAGAGCACTCGAAATACAAGTATGCCTATACAAATAATCGATAAGAGTTTTACCAGGCTGATCCCATTGAAAACAAGTACTCGTTCAAAATGAACGAACCCCAAAATTAACGCAGCTCCGACCGCGGGTCTCTTAAAAATCGCCACAGAAACTGCAAATCCTACAATGCCAATAATTACTAGTTGAAGTATGTTCACTTCTTACTCTTCAATATCCAATAGCTATATATTTGGGGATCTGAGGGTTAACTTATAGAGTATTCTTGAGCTAACGAATAAAAAGGTCTCTCGTCTGGAGAGTACTCCTCAACACACTGGCGTAAAAACATCTCGATTTTCTCAGCGCGATCCGCCAATCGAAACGCTTTTGCATGTTTCAGTGCTGCATGCCTCATTTTCTCCATGCGTTCAGGATTGTCTATCAGCTCAAAGATTGCATTGCTTATTGAGTCGATATTTAATGGATCCACCAAAATAGCCACATCTTTATTGAGAATGCTGTGATTAAACGGAAGATCTGACGACACCACCGGCAAACCACAAAAGAGAGCCTCAAGAATTGCATTACTGCAACCTTCGTCCAGAGTCGGTAATACAAAAGCATCCGCAGCGCTCAACCAGGTTGGGATATCTTCATGAGGTACCACTCCCTTGAAAAGAATTTGAGGACCTTTGGGTTCTTGTGGGCCATGTCCCAGGAATACCACCCCAATATCAGGTCTAGATTCGATGGCTTCGAGCACCCTTAGAGGACCCTTACGCTCAATGAACTGGCCCACAGAAATGAGAATCGGTTGTTCCAATGGTAGCCCTAATTGTTCACGAGCTAGTTTCCGATCCCTGGGATAAAAATGTTTCTCATCTACCCCATTTGGGAAAACCCGGGTCTTGGTTTCTTCAAGGCTATATCGTTGTACACAGTGCTCCTTGATCAAATCCGAATTTACAATCACACCTGCGAATTGGTCAAAGAGCTGGCTGATTTCTTGCTGGCTATACGCAAAATCGTGCCTCTCAAAACTCGATTCCCCCAATGAGACCACAGATGGGATATCTAACTGCTGTCCAATTCTTGCTGCAGCACGACCGTGGGGAGATAAAAAGTGACCCATGCATACATCAAATTGTTTATTTTTTTCCTTAACCACCCGCAGTGCTGCGTTGATATATGCCTTACCTCCCCACCGGGAAGTTCTAATCCCAAAAGGTAAGGATATATTTGATAAAGTGAGGTAACGAGGGCGGTGGATCGGAAGTCCATCTCTCAGTTCAAATGAGGGAGCCAGTCTAAATTTCGTTCCTGTTTTTGCCAGGTTTGAAAAAGATTCCGGAGCAATCACTGTTACATCAACACCGCGAGAGGCTAACTCAAGCAGCATAGCACGAACAAAGACTTGGTTGACTGGTCTCGTATCTGAAGGATAATTGCTGATTGCAAGTAAGCGGAGGGGATTTTTCAAGATTTTTTCCGTTATATGGTGGATGCTTGCCTGGCTTGTTGGATAAAAGGGATGATGAGGCCGATATTTGTATTGACCGGTTGATCGCCACTGACATTCAAGTAACCTGTGGATTTAAATTCGCCAGTGGATTCGATGATTTTCGAAAAAACTTCCTTGTGAGTTGACAGCCATACCTCTGCCATCGATGGCGCCATTCGGTCGAATCGACTGCGCATCGTTGGGCGATTGACAATTCGTTCAATCGCCAGTTCGGTCTCGATATCGACCAGAATTACAAATAGTGGCATCTCATCCAATAAACTGTTTACTAGTTGTGCCAGGTATCTATCGCTGGTTGGTTCTTCACCAGAGACCGCAATCGACCAGATATATTGGATTAATCCTTGATCAAGAATGATGAAATCAAAATCTTCTTCTATCAAGGAACTGAAAAATTTTAATCTGGCCATAAAAAGAATATACCGCTGGATAGTGTTAAAATTGACTGGTTTTACCTGCATTACAAACCTTAGTGCATCTATTGCAATACGAGGGTAAATGATACAAGAAAGGGCAAATTGAAATGTTGTCCTGAGCTTACTCAATATCCCCCCTTTTAATTTCTCTTTGGTCTCCGGTTTGTCCAAAGTGCTTAAACCAAAACAGCGATAACCGGAAGCATTGAGGTTTTCTATTGCGACTTGAGCGATAGTCGTTTTGCCAGCACCTGGAACTCCAATAAATTCAACGAGCAGAGGTTGTGAACTCAAATTGATTCCCAAACCGCTTGCTTTACAGAGTTCAGAACTTCTATCACGGATTGAGATGCGTCGACATCAATAACCCTGGAATCTGCAAATTTTAATTGGCTTGTAATTTCAGCTTTTTGACTGATATTCTCCACGTTGTGATCTGGTTTTCTCTGCAGTGCTACATCGAGGGGAACGTGAAGTTTGAATACAATGTCCGGAGCGATACTTGCCATCTCCTGATATTTTTTTTCTTCCAAGCCAGAAAAATACTTACGTATTCTCGATCCAGTGTTCTTTCTCGCAACCCGTGGTCCATCATATATTCCCACAAATTGATTTTGAGGGTATCTATCGATGATTAATATGCTGCCCCTGGTCCGATCTTGATTCGCTCCTCGCAGCTTGCGATGTCTTTGATTCGTTATAGACAGGTCTAGCAGGCAAGAACCAATTTCCTTCAAATGAGAAGTCTTGCGCCTGAAGTTTTTATTTACCTGGTTGGCTTCTTTTGATCCGCTATTAATTTTCTCGGTTTGTGATTTTGAAGATAGAGATTTTAATAATTTTACAGATACATCCACAGAACCATCCCCACTGCCGAGGTAAATTTTATTGGCATCAATTTTCCAAGCCAACCATTGTTGTAACTCGTTGGATAAAGTGGTTTTTCCAGAACCATCACTACCGATGAAAGCAATTATAGATCCCTGGTTTTCCATCCGCTTCCCTGTGTGGCTGTTCACCCTCAATTTGCGTTTTGCCCTTGCTCCTAAATACCCCAGCGCTCGCGAAGCGAAAACTGCCATCACCCCCATTCGATCATACCTGCGGTATTGGGATAAGGATTGGTTTACTAGAATGTTGACTGGATGAAAATCACCCTGAAGCAGTATGCTGGCAAACAGCTCCCCATCTTCTTCCCCGAACAAATACTGCGAAAATTCGGTTAAAGAAGCTTCGTTGATTTGATTTACCAGGAACGAATATTTTTTATTCATTCCTTTGGTAAATGACCGCTGTCCTGGAAGAAACGAACCAAATTGTGATAGTTTGTTATTCAGCCCCATTTGAATACCGAATAAAATCAATTCGATGTTGGGATCCGCGACGAACACTTCGAAATCTGAGTTCTTGATGGCAGTTTCCAGGATGAGGTCTTCCCATGGCAAATGGTATTCCTTGACGAACCTGGTGCCCAGTATCATTTGGTAATAAAGATGCAGATGAACCAGTTTTCCGGTGTCACGATCAAATCCTATCCAATCTTCAATACCGGGATAACTTGCCCAAGTCTGAGAAATAAATCGCTTGTAGCCGAGCTCACCAAGGATACTCTCGAATCGCGCGGCTTGGCTTTGGTCAACAAGACAATCCAGATCCCCTTCTCCAGATAAAGACTCCCCGAGATGCTGGCTTCCTTTCCATAGACAGTAACGGATTCTATCCTGCTCTACTTTATCAAAGAATTCCCGAACGATCTTTAGTGCGAGGTTCATACAACCCCTTCAAAGATCCGCGTATTAAACCATCGTATGAGGACCTTCGGAAAAAATCGAACAGGAATAGATTGGAAAACCATGACTAGAGCGTTCATTCCGTATACCCCCATGATTTTCTGAGGTTGCCAAAAGAAAAACCCCAGGACGCTCAAACCACAAACAAGCGTAGTAACGATCAAGCTGAACCAATCCGGACTGCCATAGGAGTGCAACAAACTGCGTACAGGCAAAGCGACGCAAGCCACCAGTAATGCAATGATCAAGCCAGGTAATTGTGCTTTGATATATTCTGAAGGTGGACATCCCAGTAATTTAATACTCAGCCTGAGGGAGACGAAATTATAAATAATCAATGCGACCAATACCCCAAGAGCGACCCCGATCAGACCCCAGTTTAAACCGACTAATGACCCAATTACCACTGCGGCTGCATACAACGCATCCCTGGAACTCCTCTGGTATACAGCTCCCATTGCCTTTGCCAGTGAATTGTCAATCTTATAGGATACCCTCGGAAGAACACCAATCGCTAATATTTGGAAAGGAACGATAACTTCTACCCATTGTGGTCCGAGGAGTAAATGTACAATTTCCGGTGCCATTATGATCATCAGGATCCCAACTGGGGCGCATACTATGCTGATCATTGCTATGCCAGTCAGGTATGATTTTTTTAACCTCGGTAATTCATCCTGGATTTTCGACATAACTGGAAATAAAACAGTATCGAGTACTCTACCAAGATAATTCGCTGGTAAATTCATTAATCGATAAGCGCGTGTATAAATACCAAGTGGCCCAACACCCAGATATCGTCCTACAACAAAATAATCACCTTGACTTGCACCATAGTTGAAGAATCTCGCCAAAGTGATACCGCCGCCGAACTCAACCAATTCTCTAAATTCTGGTCGAGAGAGGGATGGTTTTACCGGGATGGGTTCCATGATGAGCAGCAATACACTCTTGAGAAAAGTTTGGCTCAGAGTCGCAGCGACCAGCGCCCAAACACCATATCCACTCCAGGCCATGCCCAGCCCAACCAGGGCATAACCAAAGGTATAGGAGCCGATGTCTGCCCACATCAGCTTCCTGAATTGCAGCTTCCGCCTCAACAAAGACATAGAGACGACCCCAAATCCCCCAATCAGAAAATCAAAACTGACCGCCTGCAGGACTGGAGAGACTGCATCATTTTCGAAGAAGTTGGCGATCAGAGGCGCTGCGAGCCACAAAGCAACCACCAGTACAACCCCAAAAAGAACCGCCAGGGTAAAGCCAACCCTTAAGTGAATCGATGTGAGGTCCCGAATCTGGATGATCGCCGGGCCAACGCCAAGTTCAGACAGCAGTTCAGCTAAGCCCACGAAAATTGCCGCAACTCCCATGACTCCAAAATCATCAGGAGACAGCAGCCGTGACATCGTTGCCAGGACAAATATGTTCAGCAAGGCTTGAGAATAAATTGAGAAAAACCGCCAGGTCATGCCTGAAAGCATTGACTTCGCCAGTTTTCTTTGAGGAGGTTTATTATCTGTCATTTAGGATGGTTTGATATAAATGGGTTTTTATATGATGAGCCAATTTGACTGGGATTTCATGCATTCTCAGCGATAGTCGACCTGGTGTTGCATGTATCCAAAACGTCGAGCCAACCAGCCTGCCCTTCGCCAAAACAATTTGCGATCTTTCTCCGGCAGGTTCTCCATCCATGCAAAATCGGGTCTGATCCGGATTTCTTCATCCTTCTGAAACCGCACTCTGTTTCCACCTACCGTATGGCGGACTTGATTGGTATTCGTTAGCTGGGCGTCCTTAACCAGCCCTGATAGATCTCGTCCAATTAATTCACCTATCTGGCTTATAACCATGGAAGGCTTGGTGGCAAAATCTTCATAGCGGATGAGTTTTCGTTTCTCTGGATTGATATTTCGGAATACCCAGGCACTTTGAAGGTTCGCTGAAATCCAATATTTTGTTGTTCGTTGGGGTGGCGCAGGAATATATACCTTTGCCGGTATTTTCTTGTTTGGTTTCATCAAAGACCAGATGACCCCTCGACCATCCCGCACCAGGTGAATCAGGTATAGATCGATATTCGGATTCAAGGATTGTGCATATGCACGTTTTGGGGTTAAGGATGAATCGACAAGATATTTTTTGCCACCAGTTCGTTCTACGGCACGGTAAAGTGCTTCGGAACCTCGGAGATATTCAGAAAATTCACCCGTCCGGTTGATTCTATTCCGCAGCAGCCTTTCCCAGGCCGTCAATGTCCGTTCGTACCGCGGTTGGAGATACATAAATCGATCCGCATCTATGTTGGTGGCTAATTCTGTCCATTCCTTTCTCACATTCGCCCAAAAATGACAATCGTAAACTGTTAAACCACAAGCGCAATGCCGATTTTCATCGGGCAGCCATCCATACCCGTGGAATTTTGAGATCTCCCCCAGGCTTTCTATCTGGGGATCCGAACTTAGAACAAGGTCCAGGATTGTTGAACCTATATGACCAGCACCCATTATGTAAATAACCTTCAGGGCTGCACCATGAGGTGGGTTAATCAACGAGAACCTCCTACCTGGATAAAACCTTGCTCCATGAGGTAGTCAATGATCAATTGAGCATTTTTCTCCGGGGATTTGCTGACTGTATCCAATACCAGTTCCGGGTGTATGGGAGGTTCGTAGGGATCGTCAATACCGGTAAAACCAAGAATCTCTTCACGGCGTGCCTTGGCATAAAAACCTTTCACATCCCGTTTTTCGCAAACTTCCAACGGCGTGTTCACATAAACTTCCACAAATTGGTCTTTACCCATCATGTTCCTAACATCATTTCGAGCAGCTCGGTAAGGGCTGACGACTGCACATATCACTACGCCTCCCAGACGGACTAACTCCGATGCCACAAACCCGATCCTCCTGACGTTAATATCTCGATCCGCTTTACTGAAACCTAAGCCCTTCGAAAGATTCGTACGGACAACATCACCATCCAACACAGTTATTTTGCGATCGTACTCGAGCAGGTTCCAGGCCAAAATTTCAGTGGTAGTAGATTTCCCGGAGCCACTGAGCCCGGTAAACCAAATACACACCCCTTTTTCGTAATTAGATTTTTCAGCTTCAAATAATTTTTCGACCACAGCGATCTGAAATTTATTCCAGGGTGATTCTTTTTCATAATTCCGCTCTGCTACCGGGCTGTTTACATCGAGCGAAACATTGTTTGATTCGGTTGATTTACCACTGGATAGATATTGTTTCTGATTACTGGCAAGTCCATTGGATGGTAATATATTCATCCCAATTTCTCGGCTCAACTCTATTACCTGCTTATAAGCGTCACCTTGATCCATAAACATACCACGCATGATCGAGTCTTTGTGATTCAGCCATTTCCCACCAATAACCAGATGACTTGCCCCATAATTGCGTTGGATGATTGCCTGCCAAATCATCTCACGGAGATCTCCATATCGAGGAAATAGCGGCAAGATCGAAAGCAGGTAGCTATCAGGTTCGAGATACTCTGCAGCCAATTGTTGAAAGTTGTTGATCCAGGAAAAGTAATGGCGATCACCCAATTTGGGGTTACCAACAGCCAGCTGCAGTAGAACGATGCCGTCAATTTCCTCAATTTCTTGAAAATTTAAATCCGACAGATCAGGATTTGTTATATGGATAGGCTGGGCAGCTATGACATCATGATCCGGCTTACAGGCTATTTTTGTTCGCATTTGATCGGGTGTTAACCACAACTCCTGAAATTCATAATGGCGGGATGATTTCAAAACCTGGATTCTGCCGGAAATATTTTGTGGCATACTACCTTGAATCTTATCGACCAATAATGGATTATTTTGCTGGGAGGAAAACACTTGATTGGGAAACCCGCTTTGGTCCCTCTCATAAATTTCCTCAATTGTCATAATCGCCAACAACTCGAACTCATTGTTGCGAATAGCAATGTCTGTATCCAGGTGAAGAACATGTTCGGCCGCTACTGGTAGGGTTATTGGTATCGGATAGAGGGTTCCATCGGCTAACCGCATCTCGCTTAAAACACGCTCATAATCGTTTTGACCCATAAATCGATCGAGCGGAGAGAAAGCACCATTCGCCAGCATTTCTAATTCACTGGCTGAGCGCGGGGAGATTTGGAGGGATGAGAGTTGACTGGCACGAGCTTTCAGTTCATCAATAGAATCTGCCGGAGCACTTAGATCGACCAGTTGTTCACCATACGGAGTAATTAAGTGGGATTTTGTAACAGAAAGCAATTCTTGTTATTTTCTCCTATAAAAAGTTAGCATAATCTATGATTTTGATCTCCAGCCTCGCTCCGCCCTTCCGACATTGATCTTGAAATGTCAGCAGATAATAAATTTGACACTCATCCAATTTTGAATAAAACTTAATTCAATTGGATTCGATTTGTTCGTTCAGCCTGAACCAACCAGACACTTACATTGTGATACGTCAGAAATTCACGAGCTGCGATCCCCACCCAATCTTAGCTGCCAATAATGGTAGCAACAATCAACTTACAAAATCATCTCCAACATAAGCCGACCCCTGTCTGATTGCAAATACCAGATCATTAGAACCGGATATTTCAAATTCAGATTTATCATAGACATTAATCTTATTGTCGATCACATTGACCACCATCATGCGGATCCTGGGGAAATCGATCAGCAAATCAAATAGCTTCGTCAGATCACTGTATTCCAATCTCTCGTCTAAAATGACGACATCAGGCTTGTAATGGTCAATTTCATTCGCTAAAGTTTCCTCGTCCGTAAATTGAGTGCCAATTACGATAATGTCTTCCTCACGTGAGAGCAGGCTCTCGATACCTTCACTGAGTAATAATTCACTGGTAACTATAAGGACACGTTTCAAGATTGCCTTCCCACACCGATTTTTTACAAATATTGTCTTATTTGTCGTTTATCTTACATTAATAAAATTTATAGTCAATAAAACGATCCTAGTACCCAAGTACTAATTTAGGACTATTTTTATCCAATTATCCACCCTATATTTCACCGTAAAAGTAGTAATACTTCGCGGCGGTTTTCTCAAACACAAAACGATTTTTTGGTTGGGTGCCTTGATTCTCCCCCCATATCAATTGAACCAAATAAATCAATCAGAGAGATCACAAAAAGCGGGAGAGAGCTGACGCAGTTCTCTCCCGCTTTAAAACCTCAAAATGGGCAAGTTAAACCTTCAAGTATTTAATCTTTCTTGCGACTTGATGACTGGTAATCCTTCAATTCCTCCATCGATAAACCCAAATCGTGCCGATTAGCATAGCTCGCAGCTTCACGCCTGTTCCTCAGGCTTAATTTTTCGAGGATATTGCTGACATGGATCTTTACGGTACTTTCGGTGATATTCAATTGATTTGCAATCTCACGATTCGTAGCTCCAGTGGATACAAACTTCAGTACGTCCTGTTCACGCGGAGTAAGTTTTTCAATTTCTCCATCCTGGGTCCCATAATAATCACCGCACATACGAACAAATTCGTCTACCAAACTGCGCGTCATCTTGCGAGAGATTGCCGCCTCCCCTCTTTCCACAGCCTTTATAGAAGCTAGTACATTTACAAAAGAAGAATTCTTGAGCAAGAAACCAGTTGCCCCTGATCGTAAAGCGGCGAACAACATCTCATCTGATTCGTGATTAGCAAGCACAATTACGAGTGTATCGGGTACATGCTTGCGAATGCGTTTAATCGCGGCCAATTCGGTATCCTGGGTAGATTTAATATCCATAAGGACCAAATCTGGTCTCGTTTCCTTGCATAATGAAACGCCATCATCATAGTCCTTTGCTTCTCCAACCACGTCCAAATCTGGTTCGTGCAGCAGCAAGCTTACCAATCCCTCCCTAAATAATACGTGGCTATCAATAACAACAATTCTCATAATACTACCCACTAGGATACTCCTAAGAATATAATTAAAATAAAATTGAAAACTTCCTCGAGTACAGTTTTATAAACGTTGGATCTTCGGTTTTATTACACCCATGATTCACAGCCAACAACCAAATATCCCGGGATTTAGGACTTTTAAGCTTGGAGAATTCTCACTTACCCCCAAAGTGCAGAGATATCAGAAGAAAATCAAGGTGATATCTGTGATGTGTAGAGATTTGGAATTGAGAACTGCAACAATTATGGTTTCAGCGATATAGATTTAATCTCCCAGTTGAATCATATGATCCTTTAATTTGGCCATAAACGTTTATAAGTTGCGCGCATACAAGTATCCATCACCACCTCCAGGCCCGCCTCCTGAGCAGTTGCAGCAGCTGCTTCATTGATGATTCCTTCCTGCATCCAAACAACCTTTGCGCTAATTTCAATCGCCTGATCGACAATTTCAGGAACCACTTCACTTCGGCGGAATATCTCGACAACATCTATTTTTTCGGGTATGGATAATAAATCGGGATATGCTTTTTCACCCAGTACACTTTCCAGGGTAGGATTGACTGGAAATATCTTGTATCCCGTGGATTGTAAGAATTTTGGTACCGTGTGATTAGGTTGATCTTCTTTATCAGAGATCCCGACGACTGCGATAGTTTTTGTTGATTCTAATATCCTGCGTAATTTCTCATCATTCGTAGACATGGAATTTGGTGAGGCTGGGCTGTTTGAACCAGCTTTGCTGAAATCAATTGGTAAACTCACTTGAAACCTCGTTTTTCCCGGTTTAGAGAATACTTTCACCTCACCGGCATGTTTTTCAATTATTTTATAACTGATATTTAAACCTAAACCTGTTCCTTTGCCAACCGCCTTTGTGGTGAAAAAGGGGCTAAAAATCTTCTCTTTGATATCATCCGGGATACCAGGGCCGTTATCCTCGATCTCCACAATCACCCAATCACCTTGCTGGTGTGTTGTTATTGAGATCTCGCCCTTTCCATTCATCGCATCAATCGCATTATCGATGATGTTCGTCCAGACCTGGTTGAGTTCGCTGCCATACGCTTGAATTTTGGGTAAACCCTCTGCGTAGTTGCGCGTGACTTTCACTCCTTCTTTGAGCTTATGGCGCAGCATAACCAAAGTATTGTCAAGACCCTCATGAATATCCACAGCCTGGACAGGAGCCTGGTCGAGGTAAACATAAGTTTTTAGAGATTTTACAATTTCCGAAATTCGTTCTGAACCCTGATTAATCTCTTCGAGCAAACTGAAAGTATTGAAACTCGCATCCATCCAGGCAACTATTTTTGGAAATTGGTCCGCTGGAAAATTTACTGTCAATTCATCCAGGTGCTGCTCAGAAAATCCCAAGTTTACGAGGGTCGGTGCGATTTCCCACGCATCAGGAATGTCATGAGCATTTAACCAATCTTCAATTTCATACTCGCGATCCGACCTCTCCAATGCATCTATATCGTCATGCTGAGTAGCTTTCTCTCGAATTAAGCTGATTAATTTATCGAGACGATCCCAGCTTTCACTTGACATCGCCAGCTTGGACAACCCGATCTGCGTATCCAATAATTTAGCAACTTCCAAATTTAGCTGGGAAGTCCCTCTTTGCGCAGCTGCTGCAGGATTATTCAATTCATGCGCAATTCCTGCTGTCAAGGTACCCAGCTGAGCCATTTTTTCACTTTGCCGCAGCATTAATTCCGTCGACTTGTAACGCGAGGTGATCGTAAATAATAAGGAACGGGCAGCTGACGGGCTGGTATTCAGGAGCTCATCCAGCTGGTCATGGCTTATAGCCAACAATTTGCTGTCTGTACGCGCTCTTCCACTCGCAAATCGTGGAGCGGATTCCAATAAGGACATTTCGCCGATTACATCGCCAGATTTTCGAACTGCTAATAAAACGTTCTTTCCTCCAGATGCTTTGAGGATCTCAATCTCACCTTCTTCGATGATATATGCCATGTCCCCGTCGCTCCCCTCTTCAAACAACTGCTCTCCCGCCTTGAGGTTAATTTCAAGCACCATCTCGCAAAGACGATCGAGATCATGCTCGGGCATACTGGCAAATAGGGGAACTCTTTTGAGAAATTCGTACATACCTTATACCGTTTTGAGATATTGATGAACCAAGGCGACAGCAACCGCTCCTTCCCCTACTGCTGAGGCAACACGTTTCATTGAATGATGCCGCACATCCCCTGCTGCGAATATCCCAGGTACGCTGGTTTCCAGCAAGAGGGGATCACGATTTGGCTTCCAACCTTTTGGGCGTTTATTATCAATCATTAAATCTGGGCCAGTAATTACGAAGCCAGCACGATCTCTTTCCACCAATCCTGATACCATGTCGGTCGGAGGCAAAGCACCGATGAAAATGAACATTGCAGATGCGGGGAGTGTCTGCACAGTATCATTGTCAAGATCCTTGATTACGATCTGCTCCAAACGATCGCTGCCGACCGCCTTAATCACTTCAGTTCTCAACACCACTTCGATATTTTCAGTACTTGCAATTTGATCGACAAGATACTGCGACATGCCTGCTTCGAGTGTGGAGCTGCGAACCAGCATGGTAACTTTTTTGGCATATCGAGAAAAGAACATAGCCCCCTGGCCAGCAGAGTTTGCACCACCCACTACAAAAACATCTTGATCTCGATAATAAGCTGCTTCGGTTAAAGCCGCACCATAATAAATCCCCGCACCAGTGAGATCTTCAACCCCGGGAGCTTCGAGACGGCGTACATTCACACCGGTAGCGATCAATATCGCTCTACCACTGATCTCACTACCGTCAGATAAGACAACATATCGATACGGATCTTCTACCCGGACTTTAACCGCCTCCTGTGGGCGCAGCAATTCAACACCAAACCTTAATGCTTGGGTTGTTGCCCTCCTGGCTAAATCTGCCCCTGAAAGACCTTGTGGAAAGCCAAGATAATTCTCGATTCTCGAGCTCGTCCCGGCTTGTCCGCCAGTTGCTTCCTTCTCAATCATCACTGTGGACAAACCTTCAGAACCACCATAAACTGCAGCCGCCAGGCCTGCTGGACCAGCACCAACGATGATCAGGTCATAAAATGGTTTATCAGCTTTCGTCTGTAATCCAATTCGCTCTGCGATATCCTGAATAGAAGGTTCGATCAGGGTATTACCATCTGGAAAAAATACAACCGGTAAACGATGCGAGCCTTTATTGACAGATTCGACCAGGTTTAAAGCGTCTGTATCCAGTTCAATATCAAGCCACTGGTAGGGGATTTGATTCCTGGCAAGAAAATCCTTGACAGTGTGGCTGTTGGCCGACCACAAAGTACCGGCAACACGAATCCCATCATAGGGCAGGTCAACGCTGGCACTCCAATCACTCAGTAGGTCATCCAGTACTGGATACAAATTCTGCTCCGGTGGATCCCAGGGCTTCATCAAGTAGTAATCCAGACCGATCTCGTTGATGCTTTCAATTGCGGCTTGAGTATCAGCATATGCCGTTAGAAGCACCTTCCGGGCTTGAGGGTAGAACTTTCTTGCACGGTCAAGAAACTCCGTTCCACTCATATTCGGCATGCGTTGATCGACCAGGAACAGTGCGATCTGAGTATTTCTTTCCTTCAATTTTTGTACTGCATCGAGCGCTTCATTGCCATCGTTGGATTTCACAATCCTGTAATCACTGCGGTAATGCTGTCGCAAATCTCGCTCGACTGCATTGAGAACTTGCGGTTCATCATCAAGAATCAATATTGCTGGTACAGCCATATTACCTCCTTAGGGCAACCATCCGTCCAACATAATTATTGAGCACACCATCAATAATCGTATCATTTTTTTCTTTGTTCCCAACGAGTGATTCTGAATTGGAAAGATCGATTTACTTTCTTACCCCAATCACCGCCATTGAAAATGGAAGGATCCCCATAATAACCCTGCACAGGTTTTTTTTGGTCGAATTTTAATCTGCCAAGGTCAATTAACTATATTTGTTAATTGTGTTATTACCCCATTGGTCATTTGATCAATTTTTTCGGAGTTTTAATTGGGTTTCCTGGATACATTATATCTGATTTTCTCGAATTTTGGTACCCAATCACCGATGAATTTATGCAGGATGAAAGACAAATACATCACGAAAGTGTAAAATTTGTCAACCACTCATGTCATATTTTTCCCATCTCGAATGCCTTCAATGTAAGCAATCTTCCTCAAGAGTAGTATTGCAGACCTTCTGGACAAATTGCTGCTCTCCTCTTGTGGTGCAATACGAACTTCCATCAGTTAGGGTGACAGTCGACCGGGAAGAAATTATCCACCGACCTATAATGGTATGTGGCGCTGGCATGAACCCCTTCCTGTTGAGCATCCAAAGAACATCTATTCGTCGCTGGGAGGAGTGACACTCCACTTTTATCAATTCAGCAGAAAGAGTTGGCAACGAAATCTGGAATTTTCACTTCTCCTGAAAGAGCAGCAACCCTGGCAGCACTGAAGCAATTAGGAAAGAAAGCCATCATCCAACCAGAGGAGTGGGTTATCATTTTCGTAACTGCTTCCGGGGTAAAATATATTTGATGTGGCCTATTGATGTCCTGGGATTCTTATAGGTAGATTTAAAATGGAAACGACTGGCAAATCAAATTGAGAGTACAGGAATATTCCTGGCACGTTTACCTTGAAGGATAAACTTGTAATTGGAGCTATTGATGGCAAATAAAGATTTCTTCGCTAGGTTACATACCATCTACCCCCAAGATCGATTGCTGACAAACAAAGGGCAGCTAATTACTTATCAATCAGATGCGTCAACCTCATATCAGGTCATCCCTCTGGCTGTTGTCTTGCCTGAAACCCAGGAGGAGGTAATAAATACAGTAAAGGTTTGTCACGAATTTCGCATCCCTTTTGTTGCCCGCGGCAGTGGCACCAGTTTATCAGGTGGATCCCTCCCAGTCTCAGGAGGCATCGTCATAGCAATGAACCGGTTGAACAAAATCATAAATGTGAATGCTGAAAACCGAATCGCAGTGGTTGAAGCCGGGGTTGTTAATATTGACGTGAGCCTGGCTGCCGCATCTCACGGACTTTATTATGCCCCCGATCCATCAAGCCAATTAATCTGTACAATTGGCGGAAATTTAGCATTCAACTCAGGTGGAGCCCATTGCCTTAAATACGGCATGACCAGCAACCACATTTTAGGAATCAAGGCTGTCCTTCCGGATGGTGAAGTGATTAATTTAGGTGGAGAAAGTCTCGAGAATGTCGGTCCAGACCTGGTGGGCATGTATGTTGGATCAGAGGGTTTATTCGGCATCGCATTGGAAGTAACTCTCCGTTTACTACCCAAACCTGAGGCATTCAGGACAGTATTAGCTGCCTTTAATTCGGTTGAAGCAGCAGGTGAGGCAGTGTCAATGGTCATAGCTGCGGGATTGTTACCCGCAGCTATGGAAATCATGGATAACCTTGCCATCCAGGCTGCTGAAGCTTCGGTCCAGGCAGGATACCCATTAGATGCTGTTGGATTACTGATCGTGGAGCTTGATGGGGAGACTTCCATTGTTGAATCTGATTTCGAAGCCCTGTTAGATGTGATTGAAGAATCCGGTGCTTATGAAATTCGCGTCGCAGAAGACAGCGAGCAACGAGCGAACATTTGGAAAGGTCGAAAAAGTGCATTTTCTGCTGTTGGCAGGATCAGCCAGGATTACCTCGTTCAGGATGGTGTGGTTCCCCGCAGCTTGCTCAGTAAAGCACTCCGAGAAATTGGGGATTTAGCTTCCGAATATGGGATCAAAGTGGCAAATGTATTTCATGCGGGAGATGGAAATTTGCATCCATTGATCTTATTTGATGGCCGGGATATGGAAAATCTTGAGAAAGCAGAAAATTTGGCGGGTGAGATCTTGCAAATGTGCATTGAGCTGGGGGGCTCCATCACGGGTGAGCATGGGATTGGTGTCGAGAAGTTGAAGTATCTACCGGTCATGTTTTCAGATCTCGATATCGGTATGATGCAGGCTATTCGTGAAAAATTTGATCCATTTGAATTATCAAATCAAGGCAAAATGCTCCCCAGCAAAATGATCTCTGATTGATTATTATCAAATTACTGTTCGCTGCTCTATAGAAAAATATTGACATGGATAACGGTTACCTTGACCAGCTGGTTGATGCGATTCAATCAAAAACGAACCTCTTAGCGCGTGGAGGCTTGACTAAAACCGGGATCAAAACTCCTCCAGGAACAGATATCCTGGATCTATCCACTATTTCAGGAATAAGAGAATACAATCCGAGTGAATACACATTCACTGCCCTCGCGGGGACTCGACTCAAAGATATCCACCGGATGCTCTCCGAAAATAACCAATTTCTTCCCTTTGATCCCCCGTTAGTTAAAAATGGAGCAACCCTTGGAGGAACAGTAGCCTCAAATTTGAGCGGGCCAATGAGATATCACTTTGGCGGGGTAAGAGATTTTATTCTGGGTGTCAAATTCCTCAATGGGCAGGGTCAATTAATCAAATCTGGCGGTAAGGTGGTGAAAAATGCAGCTGGTTTTGATATTCCGAAGTTGATGGTTGGCAGCCTGGGGAGTCTAGGCACTCTAATTGAGTTCAGTTTCAAAGTATTTCCACGGCCAAGAGAATTCATCACTGCCATATCAAGGTTTGAAAATCTGCATGACGCTCTGGACAATTTGGTAAAACTTACCTCCACGCCTTTTGAGATTCTCTGCCTGGATCTGGCTCCGATCGATAATGATTACCAGGTAGAAATCCGCATGGGTGGAAATGCAAATTTGTTCCAGGATCGAATAACTCATCTTGGTCAACAACTGGATATTGAAAGTACACTACAAGGTGAGCAGGAAACCAAATTCTGGAACGGCCTAAACGAGTTCAATTGGGTACCAGAAGGCGCAAACCTTGTAAAAGTACCCCTCATCCCCAAATATGTATCTTCCTTGGATGATTTCCTTGCACAACATCAAGCTGTCCGTCGCTATTCTGCCGGGGTGAATGTAGTCTGGATCGCCTGGTCAGGTTCGATGGATTCATTAGACCAGAAATTGAAAGAATTGAACTTAATGGGCTTGTCGATCCTTGGATCAACAGATCGTGTGCGTGTGGGTTCCTGGAATGGCAGCGTCTTCTATGACAAAATCAAAGATGCCCTTGATCCATCTGGGGTATGGGTAAAGGTTTAATACGATGAAACATGCGATCAATCTTGATGATTATGGGCCTCTTGCTGCGGAAATGGCTGACGCGGTTTCTAAATGTGTTCACTGTGGTTTTTGTCTTCCTGCCTGCCCAACCTATAAAGTCCTCCAAGAGGAGATGGATTCCCCTCGTGGCAGGATCATCTTGATGAAATCAGCCCTGGAGAAGGAAATATCAATAGATGAAGCTTTGCCTTACATCGATCACTGTCTGGGATGCCTGGGTTGTGTGTCGGTGTGTCCTTCTGGAGTTGAATATGGGAATTTAATTTCTCCTTTCAGGGTTATTGCTGAAAATTATCGCCAGCGTACGATCGAAGAAAACTTTTCCCGCTGGGTGACAAAAAAAACTCTTCCTTATCCTGGTCGATTTTATTTTGTCACCAAACTGGGAAACCTATCCAGATTTCTCTCCCCGGTGCTGCCCACACAGTTCCAACCGATGCTGGACATGGTTCCTGAGAGCATTCCACCCAGGGAGACTCTACCTGAATTTGTTCCGGCCCAGGGTAAAAAGCGGGGAAAAGTTGCGCTCCAGGCTGGATGTGTTCAACAGGTGCTTGCACAGGAGATCAATTGGGCAACAATCAGGGTACTCACTAGGAATGGATTCGATGTGGTGATTCCCAAAAATCAGGGATGCTGCGGTGCGCTGGCTCTTCACACTGGTGATCATCAAACTGCATTCGACTTGGCAAAACACAACATGGATCAATTTCCTACAGATGTTGATGCAATCATCAGCAATGCCGCAGGTTGTGGTTCAGCGATGCACGAATACCCATTACTGTTCAAGGAAACGGAGTTCGAAGATGCCGCAAAATTATTTTCCCGGAAAGTTATGGACATCAGTGTGTTCTTAGCCGGTATTGAACTCCTTCCGATACCCAATTCCCACAAAGCGCTGCGAGTGGCTTACCATGATGCTTGTCACCTATCCCATGCTCAGGGTATTACCCGAGAACCAAGATGGCTACTTAATCAAATTCCTTATCTGACTTTAGTGCCTATTAATGATGGAGATTTATGTTGCGGTTCGGCTGGTTCCTACAACCTGGAACAACCAGAAATTGCCAGCAAGCTAGGTAGCAGGAAAGCCAAAAATATTCTCAACACACACGCTGATGCTATTGCCACGGGAAATATTGGATGCCTTGTACAGCTGCAGAACCATCTAGCAAAAATGAATAGACAAATATCCAACGAACAAATTGATACACCCGTTATGCATACAATTGAGCTTATCGACCTCGCATATCAAGAAAAGTTATCACCAATTTTTAATTAAAGGAGATCAGGCAACGAAAATGGCACCCAAGAGAAGACCCATTAAGGCTGAAGATTTATACAAGATCAAGATTATTTCCGACACTCGCATCTC
>Ga0316577_10000115_pt1 | contig 22771 bp, 19 predicted proteins | sample S5NA_FD_203073 | JGI IMG/M metagenome (GOLD analysis project Ga0316577, IMG submission 203073) | Rhizosphere microbial communities from salt marsh grasses in Alabama, United States - S5-7_050615r2r1 | ecosystem: Host-associated > Plants > Roots > Rhizosphere | place: USA: Alabama | collected... | reverse complement strand
CGCGATTCCGGAACTCGATCGCCAGAAACCGTCGCGACCGCAGGGAGCCGTCGGGCCGGCGCTCCCTCTCGATCGCGACCCGGAACGCGTCGCCGCTGCGGATGTCGCGGGTGAAGTCGACCTTCCACGCGAACACGTCGGCCAGGTCGAACACGTACTCCGGGAACTCGTCCTCGCCGAGTCTCGCCGTCTCGCCGGTCAGCTCGGCGAACCAGAGGCTCGTCTCGATCCGACCCGCGATGACGATCGTGTCGGTCGTGACGGGCACCTCGCGAACGAGGGCCGTCCACCCGGAATCGGCCTGCGACAGGTCGAGCAGCGAGTCGGCCGTCAACTGGAGCAGCACGCGGTCCGGCTCCCGTCCGGGCTCGGACGTGAACCGCGCCACGAGTCCGGGGCGGAGCGCACGGGGGCTCCGGTACCCCCGCACCGTCTCGGTGAGGGCGACGGCCCGGGCGGGGCCGACGCCGTTCGCGGAGAGAAGCTCGCCGAGGGTCTCGCCGGGTCCGAGGGTGTCGTACGCGCTCACGGGAGGGGGTGGAGCGGGCACGACCACCACGGGCACCGGCGACTCCGACCGACCGGCCTCGGAGAGACGCCGGACGCCCGCGAACGCGACGACGACGACGGCTCCGACCACCACGAGCGCCGCCCCCCCGCGACCGCCGAGCGGGCGCGGTCTCGACGACCCGCCCGATCCCGCTGCGTCTGGCTGCAAGGTTCCGTCCTCTCCGGTTCGGGGACCGCCGTCAGTCCATCTGCCGGCGGATGAACGTCGGGATCTCGAGATCCTCGAGCTGCGAGCGGGACGGGAACCGGCCCCGGATGTCGCTCCGCCGGTCGTCGATCGCCTCGGGGGCGCCCCCGCCGACGCTCACCAGCCGCGGGCCGGCCGTCTCCGGCGCGGGCCCAGCCGGCACCACCTTCAACGTCGGAACCGCTTCCTCCTCGACCTCCTCGCCGAAGCCGGTCGCGATCACCGTCACCCGGATCCGACCTTCCAGCTCGGGATCGTGCACGGCGCCGAAGATCAGCTCGGCCTCCTCGCCGGCGGCCTCCTGGACGATCGAGTTGATCGTCGTGACCTCGTCGATCGCGAGGTCGAACCCGCCGGAGATGTTCACCAGGACCCCGGTCGCGCCGTGGATGGATACGTTGTCGAGCAACGGCGAGCAAATCGCCTGCTGGGCGGCCTCGACGGACCGGTTCTCGCCCGACGACTCCCCCGTCCCCATCAGGGCCGCGCCGCGGTTCGACATCACGGTTCGGACATCCGCGAAGTCGACGTTCACCTCGCCCGTGACGCTGATCAGGTCCGAGATCCCCTGGGTCGCGTGCAGCAGAACTTCGTCGGCCTTCTTCAGCGCGTCCCGGAACGTCGTGCCCTTTCCGACCACGGAGAGCAGTCTCTCGTTCGGCACCACGATCATGGTGTCGACGCTGCGACGGAGGTCCCTGAGTCCGAGATCGGCGTGCCGCATCCGCTTCTTCCCCTCGAAGTGGAAGGGCCGGGTCACGATCGCGATCACGAGCGCGCCGAGCTCGGAGGCGATCTGACCGACCCGCGGCGCCGCGCCGGTTCCCGTCCCGCCGCCCATCCCGGCGGTCACGAATACCAGGTCCGCGCCCTCGAGCGCCCGCCGGATCTCCTCCTCGTTCTCGGCCACGGCCTGCCGGCCGACCTCCGGACGGGCCCCCGCTCCGAGACCCCGGGTCAGCTTGCGACCGACCTGGAGCTTGATGTGCGCATTGCAGTTCTTGAGGGCCTGGGCGTCCGTGTTGATCGCGACGAACTCGACCCCGTCGAGGTTCTCGTCGATCATCCGGTTCACCGCGTTTCCTCCTGCGCCCCCGACGCCCACGACCTTCATGCGCGCGTTTCGGGTGCCGACGTCGTCGAACTCGAAGACCATCTGTCCCTCCCGTTCCGGTGTGTGCTTCCGCATCCCGTTCCCTCGTGCTCCCCGGAGCGGCGACCGCCCGGTTCCGGTCGCCGGGCACTCCCTCCGCCGCTCTCGGTCCATCAGAAGAACTCCCTCAGCCATTCCGTCACCCGGCCCAGCGCCCGAACGGCGCTTCCCACGGGCCGCTCGGTCCGCCGGTGTCGGCCGTACAGCGCGAGGCCGACCGCCGTGGCCCATTCCGGTCGCCGGACCGCGTCCACGAGCCCCGTCAGGCCCCGCCCCGGGACCCCGAGCGCGACCGGCAGGTTGAACACCTCCTGCGCCAGCTCCACCGTGCCGTCGAGCCGCGCCGCCCCGCCGGCGAGCACGATCCCGCCCGCCATCCCGTCGAGGAGACCTCGCGCGTCCAGCTCGTCGTAGATCAGGCCGAACAGCTCGTCCAGGCGCTGCTCGATGATGTGCGCCAGGAGCTCGCGCGAGACCTCGCGGGTGCTGCCGGGCGTCGGTCCCGTGATCGAGAGGGCCTCGGCGGCGTCGACCCGCCGCGTCTGGGCCGTACCGTGTCCCGTTTTCAGCCGCTCCGCCTCGGACGCCGACACCCCGAGCCCCTTCACGATGTCGCTCGTCACGGTCGCGCCGCCCCAGGGGAGCGTGGCCACGAGACGCAGCCTCTCCTCCCGGAAGGCGAGCACCTCCGTCGCGGTGGCCCCGATCTCGATCAACGCGACGCCATCCCGGCGTCCCTCGGCATCGAGAAGGGCCAGGTTCGTGGCAAGGGGCGTCAGGACCAGCTCCTCGAGCCGCCAGCCGGCCCGGTCAATCGCCTTCCGGAGGTTCTGCGCGGCGACGGACCCGGCCGTCACGATGCAGACCTCGGACTCGAGCCTCGTGGCCTCCATGCCGACCGGGTCCTGGATCCCCGGCACGCCGTCCACCGCGTAGTCCTGTGGAATCGCGTGCACGAGCTCGCGGTCCGGGGGCACCACGACGGCGCGCGCCACGTCGTGAACCCGGTCGAGGTCCCTCGCCTCGATCTCCCGGCCCGAAATCGCGACGACGCCCGTGGACCGCTCCACCTCGACGTGGTCGCCGGCGATCCCCGCGTAGACCACGTCCGCCTCGAGACCGGCCATCTCCTCGGCCCGGCGCAGCGCCGCGCGGATCGACTCGACGGCGGCGTCGATGTTCGTGACCGTGCGGTTGCGGACCCCCCCGGTGGTCGCCTCGCCCGTGCCGAGGACCCGCGCGGCGGCGTCCGGAAGGCTCCACGGCGGCGCCAGCTCCACGAGCACGGCGTGCGTGGTCTCCGATCCGACGTCGAGTCCCGCGAGACAGCGCTGCGGCCCGATCACCGGCTCCCTCCCGTCCGCACGACCACGCGGTCGGAGAAACGGGCGTCCGCCGCGACCACCGTCGTACGACTCTCGGCGGCCCGGACCGCCTCGGTAGCCCGTCGAAACGCCCGCGCGGCATCGTCGAGCGGAAGCAGCAGCCGGTCGATCCGGCTCTGCTCGACGAGCAGGAGCTCCATCGACTCCGGGTCGGGGCTCCGGATCTCCGAGATCCGGAGCACGAACTCGGGCGACACGAGGCGGATCTCCTCCAGCGCCGCCAGCGCCCGGCGGGCCGACTCCTCGCGGACCCGGCCCGGGTCCCCCTCGATGTGGGCGGCCGTGAGGATCGGCAGGTCGAGCGCATGACGCGACGGGTCGAGATCCAGCGCCCGACCCTCCGCGTCGACGGGAACGAGGAGCGGCGTCGCCACGAGCGCCACGGGTCGGACCTCGCGCACCTCGAGGGCGAGCCGCGTGGCGCCGATCCGGCGCAGCCGGGCCTCCTCGACGAGAGGATGGCTCTCGACGCGCTGTTCCCATTCCGCCGCGTCGTCCCACACGGAGGCGCCGGGGTCGATCGCGGCCAGCTCCCGGAGGTCCGCCTCGGCGACGAACCGGGCTCCGCGGACCTCGACGGTCTCCACGGCGAACATGGGGACGCTGCGGAGAGCTCTCGGCCCCCACAGGGGCGTCGTGGCCCCGGCGAGGGCACAGGCGACGGCCACGCTCAGGCGACGGCGCGTCTGCCGGGTCACGGTGCCACCCCCACCGAGCGCAGCTCCTCCGCCTCGAAGCCCCAGAACCGGATCTCCGGTTCGAGGCGCGCTCCCGTCTGCTCCACGACCCTGCGTCTCGTCTCACGCATCAGCGCCAGGACATCCTCCGCCGTCGCCTCCGCGACGTTCGCGATGAAGTTCGCGTGCTTCTCCGTGATCACGGCCCCGCCGACCCGCGCGCCCCGCATCCCGACCCGCTCGACCAGCTCCCACGCGGAACCCCATGGCGGCCCCGGGTTCTTCCACACCGAGCCGCAGGTCGGAAGATCGTAGACCTGCGTCTCGACCTTCACGCGGCGACGCGCCCGGTGCTCCGCTTCGATCTCGGCGAGATCCCCCGGGACGGCGTCGAACCGGGCGGCCACGAACACCCAGGGCTCCGGGAGCTCGACCCGCCGGTACGACGCGCGCGCCTCGACCCGGCTCACCCGGACACGATCGCCATCCGGCGTCAGGGCATCCGCCCAGATCACGCGGTCCCACAGTCCCGTCTCCGCGGAGCCGGCGTTCATGCGGAGTCCCCCCCCGACGCTGCCGGGCACGGCCTCGAGAAAGCTCCAGCCGCCTCGACCCGCGCGACGGGCCTCACCCACCAGCGAGGGCAGACCGGCACCCGCCCCCGCCTCGATCCACGCGTCCCCGAGTCGGATCCAGTCCAGCTCGTCCTCGAGCACGAGGACGGCCGGATCGACCCCCCGGTCCGCCACGAGCAGGTTCGCCCCCCACCCGAGCGTGAGGTGTTCGGCCGGTACGAGCTCTCGGAGGGCGTCCGCGAGCTCCGTCTCCGAGCCGGCCGACCCGAGCCGGCGCGCGGGACCGCCGATCCGCCAGCGCACGCGTTCCGCGAGGCGCACGTCACGCCCCCAGCGCATCGCCGGCCAGCTCCCGGGCGACGCGGCGCGCCAGCGCCGTGACGTCCCCGGCTCCCATGAACGCCACGACCGTCTCCCCGCCCGACTCCGCCGCGATCCGCGCGGCCTCCTCGGCCGTTCCCGTCCGGACGTGCCCGGGCGCGGAGGCCACGACGAGGTCGGCGTCCACGCCCGGGATCGGCTCCTCGCGGGCCGCGAACACGGGAAGCACGAGGGCGAGGTCGGCCCCGGTCAGCTCCCGGCCGAACGCGCTCGCCATCGCGCGCGTGCGGCTGAACAGGTGCGGCTGGAAGACGACGACGAGGCGGGCCCCCGGCCACGACTTCCGCAGGGCCGCGATCGAGGCTCGAACCTCCGTCGGGTGATGGGCGTAGTCGTCCACGACCAGCACGTTTCCGCGCCTCGCCAGGACCTGGAGTCGCCGGGCCACGCCTCGGAAGTCGCGGAGCGGGGCGGCCGCGGCGGCCGGCTCGACGCCGAGACGCAGCGCCGCGGCGAGGGCTCCCGCGGCATTCTGCGCGTTGTGATCGCCGGGCGCGCCCAGCTCGAACGCGAAGCTCGCGTCCGGCGTCGCGAGCCGGCAGCTCTGGCCGCCCGGCCCCGTCGCGACGACTTCGACCCGGTAGTCGGCGTCCGGCGCGAATCCGTACCCCGCGCAGTCGCCGAGTCGCCGGGCCGTGTCCCTCGCCCCGGCGTCATCGAGGCAGACGAGCGCACCGTCGCGGGACGCGGCGCGGCGCGCGAAGCGGGCGAACGCCTCGCGCAGCTCCTCCTCGCCGCCGTAGCACTCGAGGTGCTCGGGCTCCACCGAGGTGACCAGCGCCAGGGAGGGATCGAGCTCGAGGAAGGAGCGGTCGTACTCGTCGGCCTCCACTACCGCCTCGCGGCCCCTGCCGGGACGGGCGTTGCCCCCCCAGGCGGCGACGTGCCCGCCCACGAACACGAGGGGATCGCGGCCCGCGGCTTCGAGCGCCAGCCCGAGCATCGCGCTCACCGTCGTCTTGCCGTGCGTGCCCGCGACCGCCACGAGACGCGCCTCGTTGACGAGCGCGCCAAGGGCGCGGGCCCGCTTGCAGGCGGGGACGCCCGCTGCCGCCGCCGCGCGGAGGGCCGGGTGGTCGGGAGACAGCGCGGAACTGTGGATCACGAGCGCGGCCTCCCGCACCGGCGCGAGATCGGACTCCGCGTGCACCCGGACCCCGAGCGAGGCGAGTTCCGCCGCCGCGGCCGTGTCGCGGTCCGACCCCGTGACGGTCCAGCCGCCGTCGGCGAGCACGCGCGCGAGACCCCGCATGCCGGCTCCCGCGGCACCGAGGAGATGAATCGTCGCGCCGGGAGGCGGAAGGTCGCGGCGGGCGGGGAGGCCGTCACCCACGCGTGCCTCCCGCCCCCGGGGCGACGAGATCCAGAAGTTCCCTCGCAATCCGCGCCGCGGCGTCCGGCCGGCCGCGGGCACGCATCGCCGCGGCCATGGCCGCGAGACTCCGTTCCTCCTCCAGGAGCTCGAGGACCGCGCCCCACAGCTCACCCGAGGCCATCGCGCCCTCCTCGAGCACTCGTGCGGCACCCGCCGCCGCCAGGGCGGATGCGTTCCGGCGCTGGTGCCCCCCCGCCGAAGCCGGGAACGGAACGAGGATCGCCGGGACGCCGGCCGCGGCCAGCTCGGAGCAGAACATCGCCCCGGCCCGGCTCACCGCGAGCGTCACGCCGCCGAGACGGGCCCCGAGCTCGTCCACGTAGGGAACGGCGCGGATCCGGTCCGCGTACGGGAGCGCGGCGACCCCAGCCTCGACGTCCGCGTGGTGCGCCGGTCCCGTGATCCAGACCAGCGTGGCGTCGCGCGGCCAGGCGGGCGCCGTGGCGAGGTCGGCCAGCAGGCGCTCGTTGAGCCCGCGGGCCCCCTGGCTCCCTCCAATCACGGCGACGATCCGACCCTCCGGCCACGCGAAGCCCTTCGAACCGGCGGACCCCGTCTCGCCCGCCGGTCGGGCCGGCGCGACCGGGTTCCCCCAGGCGAGAACGCGCGTTCGGGCGCCGGTTCGAAGGGCCGACGCCGCCTCCGGATAGCCGAGGAAGACGCGGTCCACGCGGTCCGCCAGGAGACGCGTCACGAGTCCCGGAACCGCGTTCTGCTCCTGCAGCGCCGTTCGGCGCCCGCTCGCGAGCCCGGCGAGGACCGCGGGCCCCGAGGCGTACCCCCCCGTTCCCACCACGACCTGCGGGTCGAGCTCCCGGAACAGCCTGTGCAGGCCGCGTGCGACCGCGGGGGCGGTGGCCGCGAGGCGCCAGTTCCTCCAGGGCCGGCCCCGACGGAGCGGCTCCATCGGCAGCAGGCGCCAGCTCTCGCCCGACCGCGGCAGCACCCGGGATTCCACGCCCCGCTCCGCCCCGAGCAGGACCACCCGCGCGGCCGGATCCTGGTCGCGCACGGCCGCCGCGAGGTTCAGCGCCGGGTAGAGGTGGCCCCCCGTGCCCCCGCCCGCGATCAGGACCCGCGCCCCGGACACTCAGCGTCTCCACGCGGCGGACACGTTGAGGAGAATGCCCGTCGCCGCCAGCGTGATGACCAGGCTCGTCCCGCCGGCGCTGATGAAGGGCAGGTTCACGCCCGTCGTCGGCAGCAGGCCGAGCGCGATCGCGACGTGCGCGAACGCGGCCAGCGCGACGGACGCCGTGATCCCTATGGCGAGGAGCCGCCCGAACAGGTCGGGGGCTCCGCGCGCGATCCGGATGCCGAGAAGCGCCCAGGCGACGAAGAGGGCGATCAGGATCACAACGCCGACGAATCCCCACTCCTCGGCGATGATCGAGAAGATGAAGTCGTTCTGCGGCTCGGGCAGAAACTGCATCTTCGTCATGCTGCGCCCGAAGCCGACGCCGCCGAGCCCGCCCGAGCCCACGGCGATCAGGGACTGGCGGAGCTGGTACCCTCCCGTGCCGGCCGCCGTCTCCGGATCGAGGAACGCCGTCAGGCGCCGGAACCGGTAGTCGGCCGCCACGATCTGGATCACGGCCAGGCCGGCGACTCCAAGCCCGAGCGTCGCGAAGTGGCGAAGCCGGGTTCCGGCGGCGAACAGCACGGTGCCGGCGAGCACCGCGATCCACATCGCCGCGGAGAAGTGAGGCTCCAACAGGACGAGCATGCAGACCGGCGCGATCACGATCAGGGCCGGGAGCACCCCCAGCCGGAAATCGCCGAGCAGGTCCTGTTTCCGGACCGCGTACGCGGCCGTCCAGATCACCACGGCCAGCTTCGCGAGCTCCGACGGCTGCAGCGTCACGCCGACGTCGAGCCAGCGTCGGGCCCCGTTCACGCGCGGCGCGATGCCCCCGGTGCCCGGAAGCACGAGCGGGAGCAGAAGCAGGACGACGGCTCCGAGGATCGGCCACGCGAAGCGGCGATACAGGCGATAGTCCACGAGCGCGGCGACGGCCAGCGCCAGGAACCCGATCCCCGCCCGGCTCGCCTGCTGGAACAGGTACCACGTGTCGGGCAGACCCTTTCTCTGCGCCACGTACGCGGAAGCGCTGTAGACCGAGAGCAGCCCGAAGCCGACCAGCAGGATCGTCACCACGAGCAGCGCGCGCCCGCTCGCCGACGGACCGGCCGACGTCGGACGGACGGGGAATCCGCGCAGTCCGAGGGCGCCCTCGCGCCGCGGGCGACTGCGGCTCACGTCGCCGCCTCCACCTCGGGAAGCGCCGCGAACGCCGCCTCGAAGGCGCGGCCGCGCTCGGCGTAGTTCGGGAACATGTCGAAGCTCGAGCAGGCCGGGGCGAGCAGCACGACGTCGCCTGGCCGGGCGAGTCCGTCCGCGGCGCGAACCACCGCGTCCATTCCCGTCTCGACGTGCAGCGTCTCGACCGCGCCCTGCAGGTCGGAGACGATCCGCGGCGCCGCCTCCCCGAACGCGATCACGGCGCGGACCCGGCCGCGGGCGGCCCGGGCGATCTCCTCGTACGGCTCTCCCTTGTGCCGCCCGCCGAGGAGCAGGACCACCGGCCGGTCGAAGGACCGGAGCGCCGCCACCGCCGCCGCCACGTTCGTCGCCTTCGAGTCGTTCACCCAGAGCACGCCGGTGCGCTCCCCCAGCGGCTGCAGGCGGTGCGGCAGCCCCCGATACGCGCGGAGCGAGGCCGCGAGGGTCGAGGGCTCCGCCCCCGCGAGGACCGCGGCGAGACTGGCGGCGGCCGCGTTCGCCGCGTTGTGCGGCCCGAGGATCGGGAGGTCCGCCCGGGTGGCCCAGCACTCCGGGACAGGGTTCCCGTCCGGGTCGAGCCGGGCGCGCAGCGTATCCTCCGCATCCCACCATGCGCCGCACGGTACGTCCCCGCGGAGCGAGAACAGGTAGCGCTCTCCCGCGGCGTTCGCCGCGAGGTCCAGCACCGCTCGGTCGTCCCCGTTGAGGACCCAGCGCGCCCCCGGCGCCGGATTGTCGAACAACCGTCCCTTGTCCGCGTAATAGCTCTCCAGGTCGCGATACCGGTCGAGATGGTCGGGCGCGAGGTTCAGCAACACGCCGACGTCCGACTCGAACGACTCGAGGTCGGCGAGCTGGAACGAGCTGAGCTCGACGACGACCCAGTCCGGCTGGCTCTCCTCCATCGCCGTCTCCGACAGCGGCCGGCCGATGTTGCCAACGGCCTCGACGCGCAGGCCCGCGCCCTCCATCAGGTGCGCGGTGAGACGGGTGGTGGTCGTCTTCCCGTTCGTCCCGGTGATCCCGACCACCCGGCCTCGGAGGTCGCGGAACGCGAGCTCGACCTCGGCGATCGTCCGGATTCCGGCCTCCTGGACGGCTCGCCGGACCTCGGAGAACGGACTGATCCCGGGGCTCACGACGACCAGCTCCGCGCTCAGGATCCGGTCCATGTCGTGGGCACCGGCCTCGGCGTCGATTCCCTCGGCACGCAGCCGCTCGGCCACCGCAGTCGGCCCCGGGTCGGCCCCGGCGTCGCTCGCGTAGACAATGCCGCCGCGCAGGCGCGCGAGGCGGGCCGCCGCGGCGCCGGAGAGGCCGAGGCCGAGAACGGCGACGCGTGCGCCGGGCTCGAAGGCGGGGCGGCGGGCCGTCATCGCACCTTCATGGTGGCGAGCGCGGCGAGCGCGCAGATGATCGCGACGATGTAGAACCGCACCACGACGCGGGTCTCCGGCCACCCGAGCTGCTCAAAGTGGTGATGGAGAGGCGCCATCCGGAACAGTCGACGTCCTGTGCCGGTCCGCCAGCGCGTCAGCTTGAATCCCGTGGTCTGGAGGAGGACCGAGCCCGCCTCGGCCATGAACACGCCGCCGACGATCACGAGAAGCAGTTCCGACTTCAGCAGCAGGGCCACGGTGCCGATCGCGCCGCCGAGCGCCAGCGACCCCGTGTCGCCCATGAAGACCTCGGCCGGGGGCGCATTGAACCAGAGGAACCCGATCGCGGCACCCGCGACGGCGGCGCAGAACACGGTCAGCTCCCCCGCGCCCGCCAGGTAGGGCAGTCCGAGATAGTAGGAGGTGTCGACCCGGCCCATGACGTAGGCGAACACGCCGAAGGTGAGGGCCGCGATCCCGCTGAGGCCGGCCGCCAGGCCATCGAGACCGTCCGTCAGGTTCACGGCGTTGGCGCTCCACGCGACCACGAGGGCCACGAAGAGAGGAAACACGAACGGCAGGATCACCAGGTGCACGTTCTTGAGGAACGGAACCAGCCGGTGCGTGACCTCCCCGTCGAGCGGGGGCAGGAAGAGGAGGCCCGCCCCGAACGCCAGGCCCGCCGCGAGCTGCCAGATCAGCTTGTGCCGTGCGATGAGGCCGCGCGACTCGTGACGGACCACCTTCAGCCAGTCGTCGGTGAACCCGATCGCGCCCATCGCCAGGGTCATACCGAGCGCGAGCATCACGTACCAGCGGTCGAGCGGAGCCCACAGGAGAGTCGAGGCCGTCACCGCGACGAGGATGATGAGCCCGCCCATCGTCGGCGTGCCCTGCTTCCGCCGATGGGTCTTCGGGCCGTCCACCCGGACCACCTGTCCGACCCGCCGCTCCCGGAGGCGACGGATGACCGGCGGGCCCGCCGCGAAGGTCACGAGGAGGGCGGTCACCATCGCGCCCGCCGCCCGGAACGAGATGTACTGGAAGACGTTGAACAGGATGTGCCGGTCGGCGAGCGGGAAGAGCCAGTGGTAGAGCATCAGCCCTCCTCCTCGCCGAAGCGCCGCACGAGCCCCTCGACGACCCGCTCGAGCCGCTCGCCGCGCGATGCCTTCACCAGCACCACCTCGTCGCCCGCGAGACGCCCGGCGAGCAGTCGGACGGCCTCCCGTGCGTCGGACGCGGCGTGGACCTCGCCCCGCCGGCCGAGCGCGCCGGCCTGGAAGGCCGGCCGGAACTCCCCGAGGGCTACGACCTCGGAGAACCCTGCCTCCATCAGCCTGCGCGCGACTCTCGCGTGCGCGTCCGCGGACACGTCCCCGAGCTCGCGCATCGTGCTCACGACGGCCACGAGCCGCCGCCCGGCGAACGACCGCGCGCACCACGCGATCGCGGCCTCGAACGAGTCGGGGTTGGCGTTGTAGCAATCGGCCACGACCGTGAGACGGCCGAGCCGGCGCACGGCCCCGCGCATCCCTACGGGCCGGTAGTCCGCGAGGCCCCGGGCGGCCGCCTCCGCGTCCCCTCCCACCGCGGCCGCCATCGCCGCGGCCAACAGCGCGTCGCGCAGGTGGTGGTCCCCCCCGGCGCCGACGCCATACGTGACGCCGTGCCTCTCGAAACGGATCGCCTCGGCGCCGACGTCCCAGGCGTCGGGGCGCCACGTGGCGTCGGGTCCGATCCCGGCCACGATCGCGTCGGGCCGGATCTCCCGGGCCGCACGCGGGAGAATCTCCGGATGCTCGCCGACCACGACGTGCCCGACGGGCTTGGCGGCCCGGACCAGGGAGAGCTTCTCCCGCAGCACGCCCGACAGGTCGCCGAGTCCCTCGAGGTGGGCGGAGCCCACGGTCGTGACCAGCGCGTCGTCGGGCTCCGCGATCGCCGCCAGACGCGCGATCTCTCCGGGAACGCTGGTTCCGAGTTCGAGCACCCACGTGTTGGCGTCGGCCGGGGCCTCGAGGATCGAGAGAGGGACTCCGACGAGGTTGTTCAGGTTCCCGCGGGTCGCGTGAACGGTGCGGTCCGCCGCCAGCGCCAGCGCCAGCATCTCCTTCACCGTCGTCTTGCCGGAGCTGCCGGTGACGCCGATCACCCGGGCTCCCGTGCGCCGTCGCCAGGCGCGCGCGAGGTCGCCCAGGGCGCGGAGCGTGTCGGGCACCGCGTGCCACTCGAGGTCGAGCGGCGGGAGATCGAGGCCGAGCGGCACCACGGCACCCGCCGCCCCCTTCCGGGCCGCCTGCTCCAGGAAGGCGGCACCGTCGAAGGTCTCGCCGCGCAGGGCGACGAACAGGGCTCCTCGTCGCAGCGTGCGGGTGTCCGTGGAGACGGACCCGTACCGCACGCGGCTCCCGGTCGTCGGGAGTCCGAGCGCGCGCCGGACGTCGGACGACTCGAAGCGCGCGCTCACGCGACGGTCCCCCCGGAGAGGATCTCCGTCACGATCACTTCTTCGTCGAACGGGAGCCGCTCCCCGCCCACCTCCTGGTAGGTCTCGTGCCCCTTCCCGGCCAGGAGTACGGCGTCGCCGGGCGCGGCGAGCGCGAGAGCGCGCGCGATCGCCTCCCGGCGGTCCACGATCGCCTCCCACTCTCCCGGCGCGAGGCCAGCGACGATCGCGCGGACGATCTCCTCCGGGTCCTCCGTGCGCGGGTTGTCCGATGTCACGATCGCGAGGTCGGCCCCCGAGGTCGCGATCCGTCCCATGAGCGGTCGCTTGCCCGGGTCCCTGTCGCCACCGGCACCGAACACGACGATCAGGCGGCCCGCCACGGTCGGTCGCAGGGCCTCGATCGCCCGCTCGAGCGCATCCGGCGTGTGGGCGTAGTCGCGGACGACGAGCGAGGGCGTCCGCGCCAGGATCTCCATCCGGCCCGGTACCTGCGGGGCGCGCGACAGCGCTTCGGCGATGGCCGCCACCGGCAGGCCGGCCGCCCGGGCGGCGGCCGCCGCGCCGAGCGCGTTCGCGACGTTGAAGGCGCCGAGGAGGGGGAGACGGACGCGCGCGGCGCCCTCCGGCGTCTCCAGCGTCCACGCGCTCCCGGTCGGACCGGGTTCGACGTCGACGGCGCGCACGTCGGCCGTCGACGAGATCCCGAAGCGGACCGGGCTCCGTCCGACGCCGGCTCCCTGCCACGCCGGTTCGTCGGCGTTGAAGATCGCCGTCCCGTCCGGTCCGAGCAGCGACAGGAGCCGGAGCTTCGCATCCCGGTACTCCGCCATGTCGGCGTGGTAGTCGAGATGGTCCCGGGTCAGGTTCGTGAACAGGGCGGCGGCGAAGGGCACGGCCTCCACGCGTCGTTGAACGAGCGCGTGCGAGGACACCTCCATCCCGAGGTATCGGACCCCCGCCGCGACGAGGCTCCGCAGCCGGTCCGCCAGCTCGAGCGGGTCGGGAGTCGTGAGGCGGCCCTCGACGCGACCGCCGTCGGGGGCGATCACGCCGAGCGTGCCGAGCGCGGCCGCCGGACCGAGCTCGGACAGCAGATGCCTGACGAGGAGAGCCGTGGTGGTCTTTCCGTTCGTCCCCGTGATCCCGACGACGTGCAGCGTTCGGGCGGGGTCCCCCGCGAACAGGGCGGCGAGATGGGCCGACGCGGCGCGGGTGTCCGAGACGACGAGGCGGGGGAGGCCGTCGGCGTCCCCCGCCCGTTCCACCACGGCGGCGGCGGCGCCCGCCGCCCTCGCCGCGGAGAGGAAGTCGTGCCCGTCGACCCGTGTGCCGCGGACCGCGCAGAACAGGTCCCCGGGGCGCACGGCCCGCGAGTCGAGCCGCAGGGCCTCGAACCCCGGTGGGGGGGAACCCTGCCAGGAGGCCGGCAGGCCCCGCTCCTCGAGTCGTCGCTCAACGTCCTCTCGCCGTATCACCGTGTCGGTCCCGTCCGGGCCTCCCGTCCGCGGGTCTCGAAGGGTCCGGCCGAGCCGTGCGCGTCGCGCGCCCCGTCGGCCGATCGCTCGTTCCCGTTTTCGCCTCTCGATCCCTCTCCCCGTTCGGCGCGCCCGCGGGCCCGCCGCGACCGCCGGCCCTCCGGCGGTCGTCCGTCAGCGCAGCAGCACCTTCGCCCCGCGCACCGCTCCCACCCCGGGCGCCGGCTCCTGGCCGCGGACGTCCCCGCTGGCCGTCACCTCGGCGCGGAGGCCGGCCCGGTGCAGGCGCGCGACGGCCGCGCGGATGCTCAATCCGCGGACGTCCGGCACCACCAGTTCCCGGGGTGGGAGCTCCGCGGCGAACGCTGTCTCCTCGATCTCCCCGCCGGCGGACGCGAACCGGAACGGTGTCTCTTCCGTCGGCCCGAGGGAACGAGGGGCCGCCGCCTGCCTCCAGTCGAGCCCGTCGGCGGACGCGTCCGGCTCGTCACGGAGATCGCCGCCGTCGACGAGATCCGGGTCCTCGCCCGCGAGGATCGCCTGGATGACGCCGCGGCTCACGGGGGCGGCCGTACCGCCGCCGTAGTACGAGCCCTTGGGGTCCTCGAGCTTCGTGAGGATCACGAGCCGGGCGTCGCCGGCGGGCGCGTAGCCGACGAACGACGCGGCGTACCGGCGATCTCCGTAGCTGCCGCCGGATGCGATCCGCGCGGTCCCGGTCTTGCCAGCGATCGGCACCGTGGCGATGGCGGCTCGCCGCCCGGTCCCCGCCTCGCTCACCACGGAGCTCAGGACCGCGGTGACGGTGTCCGCGATGCCGCGCCGTACCACCCTTCGCAGCGGAGTCGGGCGCGACTGCCACGTGACCCGCCCCTCGGGCTCCCGCACCACGCGCAGGAGCTCCGGCCGCAGAAGCACCCCGCCGTTCGCGAGGGCGCCGTATGCCGAGACGAGCTGAACGCTGGTCACGAGAAGCTCGTATCCGTAGGCGAGCGACTCCTGGCTCAGCGCGGACCACTGTCCGGGCCGGCGCAGCAGGCCCGCCGACTCGGAGGGGACCTCGACGCCGGTCGGCGTTCCGAACCCGAAGTCGCGCAACCACGCGTACTGCAGACCCGGCTCGAGCCGCGCGGCGAGCTTCGCCGCCCCGATGTTGCTCGAGTGCTGGATGACCTCGGCCACCGTCAGCGTGTCGTATCCGTGAACATCCCGGATCGTGCGGTAGGGGGTTCGCCACTCGCCGCCTTCGACGTCGACCCGGTCCTCGAGCGACGCGCGGCCCTCCTGCAGGAGCGTCGCCAGCAGGAACGGCTTCACGGTCGACCCCGGCTCGTAGGGATCCGTGAAGGCGGGGACGCCGAAGCCGCGGTCGCTCCGTCGGCTGGCGACCGCCAGGAGCTCCCCTGTCCGCGGGTCCGCCATCACCACGTCGCCCCCCGAGGCCCCCGTCTCCTCCAGCGCCCTCGTGAGCGCTCCCTCGGCGATTTCCTGGAGCTCCACGTCGATCGTGAGCCAGACGTCTTTGCCGGGTCGCGGCGGAGTGGCGCCGGCGTCCCGCGCGGGGTACAGATCGCCGCGTCCGTCCCGCCGGAACACGATCTCCCCCTCCGTCCCGACCAGGAGACTGTCGAGGACGTATTCGAGCCCCGTGCGCCCTTTCCCGCGCTCGTCCACGCTTCCGAGCAGGCTTCTCGCGATCGAGCCCTCGGGATAGACCCGGGTGACCACGGGCTCGAAGTGGACGCCGCCGGACACCCCCTCCTCGAGCGCCGCACGGATCCGCCCGTCGACGCGGCCGATGGGGATCCACCCGCGCTCCCCGCGATTCAGCCGGGCGCGGGCCCGGCCGTCCAGCCCCGCGGTCCGCACGATCGCCTCCACCACCACGTCCCGGTCGCGGACCTCGCCCGGAGCGAAATAGGCGTCGTACTCTTCCCGGGAGACGGCGAGGGGGCGGCCGTTCCGATCGAAGATCCCGCCCCGGGCCGCCGGCAGCGTGTCCCGGCGGACCGTCTGGTCGGTCGCCCGCCCCTTCCATCGCTCGGCCTGCACGAGCTGGATCTGGGCGGCCCGGGCGGTGACCGTCGCTCCCGCGAGGACCACGAGGCCGGAGAGGAACGTGCAGCGGCGGGCCTGCGTCTTCGCGAGCGGGTTCCGACCCGTCCGTTTCTTCATTGACCCTCGCTCCCGGCGCCGACGGGCGCCGCGATGTCGGGCAGGTAGAGGAGCTCGCCCTCGTGCGCGGGGCGGAGCCCGAGACGCCCGGCGACGGAGAGAATCCGTCGGCGGGAGGCGAGCGAGTCGACGCGGACCACCTCCTCCCCGGCCTGCGCCGCGGCGGCCCGCTCCGCCCGCTCGAGCTCGCTGATCTCGCGCGAGAGGCGCGTCCCGTCGGCGCTCCGCCGGACGGAGACGCCGAGCGACAGGATCAGGGCCAGGCCCGAAAGCGCGAGCAGGGCCCGGCGCCGGCCGCTCCCGACGCGCCGTCGGCGGCTCACGCCGCCTTCTCCCAGGCCCGCAGCCGGGCGCTGCGAGCGCGGGGATTGCGCCCCAGCTCGTCCTCGGTCGGACGGATCGGCTTCCGCGTGAGGGTTCGGCCGAGGGGCACGCCGCGGCATCGGCAGACGGGAAGCTCCGGGGGGCATACGCAGGCGCGGCTCCACTCGCGGAAGGCACCCTTGACCCGCCGGTCCTCCAGCGAGTGGTACGAGATCACGGCCATCCGGCCGCCGGGGGCCAGCAGGTCCCGGATCGCGTCCAGCGCCTGGTCGAGAGCGGTCATCTCGTCGTTCACCTCGATGCGGAGAGCCTGGAAGATCCTCGCCTTGGTGCGGGCGTCCGAGCCCGGTCCCAGCACGCGGGTGATCGCCGCGACCAGATCGTCCGCCGTCCGGAACGGGACCTCCGCCCGACGGCGTGCCACCTCGCGCGCCAGCGCGCGCCACCGACGTTCCTCGCCGTACTCCCGGAAGATCCGACCCAGCTCGGCCTCGTCGGCGTGGTTCAGCAGGTCGGCCGCGGTCCTCCCTCCACCGGTTGTCCCGCCCATCCGCATGTTCAACGGTGTGCTCCGGCGGAAGGAGAATCCGCGTGCCGTCTCGTCGATCTGGTGCGAGGAAACCCCGAGATCCAGGAGCGCCCCGCTCAGACTCTCTATGCCCGATCCGTCCGCGACGATCTCCGTCGCATCCCGGAAGTTTCCCTCGTACAGCGTCACCCGGTCCGCCCACGCAGCCAGTCGACGTCGCGCCGCCGCCAGCGCCTCGGGATCCCGGTCGACCCCGATCAGGACGACGTCCGGGGCCGCCGCCAGCAGCCGCTCGGCGTGTCCTCCCCCTCCCACCGTCCCGTCGAGGAAGACGCCTCCCCGCTCGGGTGCCAGGAGGCCGACCACCTCCGCCGCCAGGACCGGCTCGTGCTCGAACCCCCCCGTCACGCGCCCGGCTGCCCGCCGGGCGTCAGGCGAAGATCCCGGCGAACAGGTCGCCGTAGTCGCCGGTCGCGCCGTCCACCGCCGCCTGGAACGTCTCCGGGTTCCAGACCTCGATCTTGTCGATCGCGCCGACCAGTTGCGCCTCGGCTCCGATGCCGGCGAGCTCCCGCAGACGCTCCGGGATCAGGATCCGGCCCTGCTTGTCGGGCGTCAGCTCGACCGCGTTCGCCGTCACTCCGAGCAGGAAGTGCCGGGCTCGTGGCGTCCGTCGCGCGTGCTCCCTGAGCCGCGTCTCGACCTCCGCCCAGGTCTCCTCCGGATAGAGCGTCAGGGCGTCGGGATGGACCTGGATCAGGACGAATGGCGCGGATTCCTCCCTTCCCTTGCGGAACGCCGCGGGCAGGGTGATCCGGCCCTTCTCGTCGACCTGGTACAGGTAACTGCCGAGAAAGCCGCCCAATTTGCACCATCAAGACTGGATGTGAGAAATCCCCACAGTTTCCCACTTTTCCCCACTGCGCCCCATTGTAGGGGTCGGATGTGGGAGGCGCAACCCCGTCCCCTCCACCGGGCGGGGGAGAGCCGGGAGCCGGATGCGCGAGCGCCCGGCGAGACGAGATCTCGCCGGGCGCTCGGCCGCCGTCAGGCGGTCCGGGTCGGGCCGTCCGGGCGGACGGCCCGACCCGCTACTTGCAGGCCTTCTTGATGATCTGCTGCTGCCGATACAGGTAGACGTCCGTGCTCTCGCGGATGTCCGACTGCGCCTTCGGCTGCTCGTCGCCGGCCCGGTTCAGGTTCGGGATCACCTGCTCGAACCGGGACAGCGCGCGACGCGCCGGCTCGCAGGCCTCCGCCGCCTCGTTGGCGGCATCGATCGCCACGCCCTGCTGATAGTAGGCGTAGGCCGTGAAGAAGTAGAGCTGGTCGCGGGTCCGGCCGGGCTTGGCGAACTCCGTCCCGACCCGGAACATGCGGATCGCCTCGTCGTAGTTCCCCGCCTTGAACGCTCCGTTGTAGCCCCGGCTCAGCATCTGCCCGGCGACCGCGTCCGGGTCCGTCCCCTCCTCGACCGCCCGCCGGAGATCCGAGATCGCGGCATCCGACTGTCCCGCGGCCAGCTTGAAGAAGCCGCGCCGTGCGTAGGCGTTCGGGTACTCCGGATCGAGCTGGAGGACCCTATCCATGGCGGACACCGCCTCGGCCGGCCGCTCGCACCGGTTGTAGACGTCGGCGCTCACCGACCACAGCTGCGGGTCGTTCGGCGTCGTGGCCTGCGCCCGGGCGGCGAAGTCCTGCGCCTCCTGGCAGTCCCCGAGGTTCAGGTGGGCGGCGATCACGTTCCGGAGCAGCTCGGGCTTCGTCTCCTCGCCCCGCAGCTCGAGCACCTTCTCGTAGGCTTCGACGGCACGCTCGACCGAGGCGACGTCCGTGATCGTGGCCTCGGTCCCCTGCTCGACGCCCGCCGCCGTTCCCTTCTGGAGCGAGACGTTCCCGAGATACTCCCAGAGGTCGGGGTTCTGGGGATCGACCGCGACGCCCTCCTCGAGGAGCGCGATCGCGGGATCGTAGGCCCCGGCCTTGGCGAGCTCGAAGGCCACGTTCATCCGGACGCTCGCGTCACCGGGATTGAAGTTCAGGTACTCCCGGTACAGCTCCGTCGCCCGCTCGGTGTTGCCCAGCTTCGCCTCGGTGAAGGCGAGCGACTGGAGCGCCAGGACCTCCGCCGGGTTCTCGTCCACCACCGTCTGGAGGTCCTGTCGGGCCTGGTCCCACTGTTCGAGGCCCATGTAGGCCCTCCCGCGCAGGTAGTGCGCGGTCGTCGAGCCGGGGTTCTTGGCCAGGGCGTCCTCGCAGTTCCGCAGCGCGTCCTCGTACTGCTGGGCGCTCAAGTAATCCTGGCAGAACAGGAGGGCCCGCTGGTACTCCACCTGCCCCTCGAACGCCTCGACGATGACACCGGCGGCCTGCTGGACCTCGTCCTTGCCGTCGCCGGGGACCGTGAACTCGGGAACTTCGAGCTGGTCGCCGCTGCGCGGATCGACGAACGAGACGTCGACCGCGTTGCCGCCACCGGTTCGCGCCACCTCGCCGTACATCACCAGGTCGGCGTCCAGGCGCCCCGCGAGCTGCCGCCACTGGATGAGCCCCAGGTCCTCCTCGTCGAGCTTCAGCCGCTTGAGCTCGTCGCGGACGGCGTTGCTCTCGATCGCCGTGAGGGTCGGGAAGTCCCGCAACTGCTTCTGCACCTCCTCCGACACCTTCTTTCCGAAGTCCTTCTTCACCCCGTTACCCGACTTGAGCGGGGCGACGAGGACCCGGGCGCGCCCGCCGGAGCTCGCGGTGGCCTCCTGGGCCAGCGTCGCGCCCGGATGCGCGAGCGTCAGCGCGAGGGCCCCGGCGAGGCTCAGAGAGAGCCCGATCGTGTTCCGTGCAGCTCGATTCATGCTACCGTCCTCGAGGTTCGTCCGTCCGCTCCGGGGCGCGACGCCCCGCCTGATCCATTTCGACACTCGTCGCTTACCCGTTGTTCCTTCGGACCGCGACCGCCCGTGGCCCGTCCGCACCGCGGACCGTTCGACCGACTGCGAGTGGGCGAAGCAGGATTCGAACCTGCGACCTCCTGCTTGTAAGGCAGGCGCTCTCGACCAACTGAGCTATTCGCCCCGGGGTCCGGGCGCCGTGCTCTTCTCCCTCCGCCGCAGGCCCGCGAGGAGCCCGGTCGGGATGAGGACGAGGTATCCGACGAACAGCAGAAGGGGCGCCGCCGTCACCGAACCGCGATCGAGCAGCACGTACCCAACAAAAACGGCCACGGCTCCCGCGGCGAGCAGCACCCAGTTCCCGGGCCTCATGCCGCGAAGTCGTGGACGTCGCTCCGTCGCCCCGCCGGCTCTCGAGCGGTTCTCGTCCATCCCTCAAGGTTATCCCCGCTCGGTTTCGTCGTCAACGAACCGTGGCGGAGCGTCCGTACCTTCGCCCGGCGCGGGATCTGCGGCCGGGGCGCCCGAGCCGCCCGTGGGTCCCGCCGTTCCATCCGTGACGTCCCACCAGGGGGCGTCCCACGCCTCGGCCCGCGCCTCCTCGGCCCGCATGGTGGCGAGCCGGCGCCGGTCCGAGCGGGCACGCCGGAAGGCGACGGCGACGACGAGCAGCGTCACGAGAAGCCAGAACACGCCGGCCCGCGAGAGCAGATAGAGCCACCCGTAGCGATCCATCACGGAGGTCCGCCAGCGCTTCTCGAACTGGTCCTGGGTCACCCCGTAGACCTGCCGCAGGGCCCCATCCACGGACGTCCCGGCGCCGAGCGCGAGAAAGAACTCCCGGAGACCCTCGTCTCCTCCGGCGGCCCAGAGCTCCCGGACCACCGTGTACGAGAGCAGATAGGCGAGCCGGACCTCCTCGGCGTTCGAGCGGAAGCGGAGGTCCACGTCGCGCAGCGTCCCCGCGCCCCCGCGGAACAGGGCGAGCTGGATGCGCCAGGCGTCATCCCACGACCACGCCCCCGCGGCGAGCTGCGCGTATCCCTCGTGAAGCCATCGCGGAGCGTGGCCGCCGGTCGCACGGTGGACGAGGAGGTGCGCCAGCTCGTGGCGGAACACGACGCGGATCGAGGGCAACGGGTCGAGGTCGGAGCCCGCCCTGAGCGCGATCCGCGCTCCCTCGGGATCCGCGGTGCCGGCCACCCAGCGTTCCGGCCGCGAGAGTCCTTCCGCGTCCAGCTCGCGGAGATCCCGGACGACGAACAGCGTCACCGTGTCGGTCGCGAGCCAGCGGCCCGCCTCGCCGAGAGCCGGAAACGGGCGCCAGGCGGCAGGATCCGTCGCGATCCGCTCCGCCACGCCGGCGAGACCCGGACCCGCCCGCACCACGAGGGTCGGTCGCGGGTCGACGGCCGCGCCGGGAGGCGGTCCGTTCGAGGAGGCATCGGCCGGGGGTCCGGCCGCGGTCTCCCCTTCCCGGCTCCCGCAACCCGCGATCGCGCCGCCGATCGCCAGCGCTGCGAGCGCCTCCCGGACCCTCGCGCCACGGGCCCGCCGGCCCCGCGTCGCCGCCGTCACCCGGAGGCCGCGCGGGCCCACGTCACGGCGTCCGCGAGCGGCACGGGGAGCCGCGAGGTGAACGCGAGGCGCTCGCCCGTCGCGGGATGGCGGAAGGAGAGGCGCGCGGCGTGCAGGAAGAGGCGGCCACAGCGACGGGCGAGCTCCTCCGCCCATCGCCCCCCGGCGCCGGACATGCCCCGCTCCCATCCACGCCCGTAGACCGGGTCCCCCACCAGCGGATGTCCGAGGTCGCTCAGGTGGACCCGGATCTGGTGGGTCCGGCCTGTCTCCAGGCGGACGGCGAGAAGGTCCGCCGCCGGCCATCGCTCGAGCCGGCGAACGTGCGTCACGGCCCGCCGGCCGCCCGGAACGACGGCCATCCGCTTCCGGTCCGCCGGGCTGCGGCCGATCGGGCGGTCGACGGTCAATTCCCCCGGCTCGACGCGGCCCCATACCGCCGCGACGTAGCCGCGCCCCACGCGGCGTCGCGCGAGGTCGGCCGCCAGCGCCCGGTGCGACTCCTCGGTCTTGGCGACCACGAGCAGGCCGCTGGTATCGCGGTCGAGACGATGCACGATCCCGGGCCGCAGGGGCGCGCCGAGCGGCGACAGGCGGTCGGTGATCGCGAGAAGGGCGTTGACGAGCGTGCCCGACGGGTGCCCGGGAGCCGGGTGGACGACGAGCCCGGCCGGCTTGTCCACCACGAGGAGATGGTCGTCCTCGAACACGACCGGCACGTCGATCGGCTCCGGCGAGAGCTCGACGGCCGGGAGCGGCGGGATCTCGACATCGATCCGGTCACCCGCCGCGGGCCGGTAGCTCTTGCGCGCCGCGGCTCCGTTCACGGTCACGAGGCCCTCGGCCACGAGACCCGCGACCCGGCTGCGACTGAGCGACAGGCGGTCGGCGAGGTATGCGTCGAGCCGCTCCCCGGCGTCCGCCTCGACGTCGATCCTCCGCCGCTCAGGCGGAGGCGGTCCGGTCGCCGGAGTCACGCGCCCTCCGCTCCTCGAGCCAGAAGGAGACGAGGAGCAGCACCGCGCCCACGCTCACCGCGCTGTCCGCGACGTTGAACGTGGGCCAGCGCGAGTCGCCGATGCCCACGTCGAGGAAGTCCACCACGCCGGCGCTGTACCGGAGGCGGTCGAGCACGTTGCCGATCGCGCCCGCCGTGACGAGCGCGACGGCGAACAGGCGGAGCCCGTCGCGCCGGGAGGTCGCCCGGTAGATGAGCGCGAGGACCACGAGGGCCACGAGAGCGAGGCCGAGGAAGAAGAAGCGGGAGTGCTCCCCGACGTGGATCCCGAACGCGGCGCCCGGGTTGTGCGTGTAGGTGAGACGGAACCAGTCGCCGAGGACCTCCCGACGTTCGTACATGGGGATCGTGCGGACGACCCACTCCTTC
>Ga0316577_10000114_pt1 | contig 22801 bp, 16 predicted proteins | sample S5NA_FD_203073 | JGI IMG/M metagenome (GOLD analysis project Ga0316577, IMG submission 203073) | Rhizosphere microbial communities from salt marsh grasses in Alabama, United States - S5-7_050615r2r1 | ecosystem: Host-associated > Plants > Roots > Rhizosphere | place: USA: Alabama | collected... | reverse complement strand
GCGAAAGTAAGCCCATTCCTCGCATTCGCTGCCATCGGGAAAGATGCACACGCTGTAAGTGCCGTTCTCGTCCATGCGCGATTCCAGGGTGTAGCCCTGTTCCTCGCAGTACACGGACGCCGGGTTCGCCATCCCGGTATCGGGTGTGGGCGTGGGTACCACACAGCCGCTAACGATCAACGTACTCAGCGTGAGCAGCAGTGCCAAAGTAAACCATTTGCCTTTCATCTTTTGTCTCCTTCCGAAATCTTTTTTCACGTTCAGGCTCAGTTTAGCACAAAGAACTCCCCGGTACATCGGTCAACCGGGGAGTCCTGAGCCTGAACAAATAGTCAGTCTTTAGCCTGGTCAGGTGACCAGGCTTGATCAGGTGATCAGGTTGTGTTTCAACGCCAGGCTCACCGCCTCGGTGCGGCTGGCGACGCCTAGCTTGGAGAGGACGTTGCTGACGTGGAACTTGGCGGTGGAACGGCTCACGACCAGGCGTTCGGCGATCTCGGGGTTGCTCAGTCCCTCGACCATCAGGGCCAACACCTCCAGCTCGCGCTCGGTCAGATCGTAGCCCGGCGTCTGCGGCTTGCGCGCTGACTTGATCAACGCCTGGGCGGCCTCGGGCGCCAGCGTGGGCCGCCCGGCGTGAGCCGCCCGGATGGCGTCGGCCAGCTCGTCGGCGGAGACGTTCTTGAGCAGGTAGCCGATGGCCCCCGCCCGCAGCGCCCCTTCTACCAGCTCCTCCTCCTTGAAGCTGGTCAGGGCGATGACCTGGATGTGCGGGCATTTGGCCCGGATCGCCTTGGTCGCAGCGGCCCCGTCCATCCCGGGCATCACCAGGTCCATCAGCACCACGTCGGGTTCGGCCTCCTCGCACAGGCGCACGGCCTCCTCGCCGCCGCCGGCCTCAGCCACCAAGTCCAGATCGTCAAAGGCCATCAAAAAGGCTCCCAGCCCACTGCGAACGACCGCATGGTCATCGACGAGCATAACACGAATCTGCGCGGATTCTGCCATCGGTATCTCCTTTTCACTCCTGGATCGCACCTAGTTTATCGCGCTTGCCCACGCCACCGAGACCTCCGTCCCGCGCTCGGGCTCGCTATTGATAGTAAGTTCGGCCCCAATCGTCTCGGCCCTCTCGCGCATGATGCCCACGCCCAGGTGATCGGGCGGTATAGCGTCTACGTCAAAGCCGCGCCCATCGTCGGTGACGTGCAGCGCTACCCGCTCGGGTCCGCAGCACAGGCGCACCGTCGCCCGGCTGGCGCCGGAGTGCTTGGCCACGTTGTTCAGTGCCTCCTGGGCGATGCGATACAGCGCCACTTTTACATCGGGGGGTATCGCGGATAAAGTACATCTGTGAGAATACGTTCCTTCGACCTGCACACTGACGGGCACGCGGGCCCGGCCTGTAGTGGCCTCGGCCAGTTGGCGCAAAAGATCGCCCAGTTCCGCATCGGCCAACGCCGACGGACGCAGCTCCAGCAGCAGCGTGCGCATCTCGGCCAACGCCCCCCGCGTCAGCTCGCGCACCTCCGCTAGCCGCCGCTGACCCTCATCCGAGTCGCGTTCCCAGATGCGCGGCAGCACCTCGGCGATGAGGCTGGCTGAAAAGAGCGTTTGGGTGACGGCGTCGTGCAGGTCACGGGCCAACCGCTGGCGCTCCTTCAGCACGGCCAACTGCTGGGCCTCCTCAAACAGCCTGGCATTATCGACGGCGACGGCTATCTGATGGGCCAATGATTGGACGACCGCTATGTCGCTCTCATCAAAATCGTCCAGACGATCGCTCTCAACATCCAACACGCCGATGACGGCCCCCTTTACTTTCAGGGGCACGACCAAAGCCGACTGGCAGTCACGGGTCTCAGGCTCGTGACGATAGCGAGGTTCCTGGCTTATATCGGGGATCAGCAGCGGCTCGCCGCTATCGGCTACCCATCCCACGATCCCCTCCTGACCTACCTTGAAGCGCAAGAGACGGTCGAGTTGGGCGCCGCTCCCAAAAATGGCTGCACCCGGCTTAAAGACCACTGCATCCCCCTCGACCAGGCCGATGCCGACCAAGTTGTAGCCGAAAGCCTCTTTGAGCAGCAGGACGATTTGTCTCAAAAGCTCGTCGATGGCCAGAATAGAGGTGATGTGATACCCTACCTCGCCGATCACGCGGAACTGCTCCGCACGGCGTTGCTCGGCCTCCAGCAGGACTTTTAGTTCGCGCGACCGCTCCTCAACCTGCCGTTTGAGCTTGCGACTGCGCGCCTCGACACTGCGCACCCGCAGCCAGTAGCCGCCGACGACTCCCACCGCCAGCAGCAAAATGGCGCCTCCCCGGAACCACCACGTCTCCCAGATCGGCGGCGTGACGGTGAGAGTGACAAAAGCTCCTTCTTCGTTCCACACGCCGTCGTTGTTCGAGGCCTTGACGCGAAAGACGTAATCCCCGCCCCGTAAGTTGGTGTAATCCGCGTGGCGGCGCGGACCGGCGTCTATCCAGGTCTCGTCCTGCCCCTCCAGCATGTACATATACCGGTTCTTATCTGGGGCGGTGTAATCCAGTGCGGCGAACTCGAAAAAGATAAAGTCGTCCTGGTAGGTCAACTCGATGTGCTCGCCCAGCGTCAGGTCCTCACGCTTCACTTCATTGAACTTGCCAAAGGCGGTGATCACCACCGGCGGGGCGAGTGGATTGCCCGTGACCTGTGTTGGGTAAAACCCGTTGAATCCCCGGATGCCTCCAAAGAACAACTCGCCGCTAGGGCTGGCAAAGTGCGCGCCGACGTTGAACTCGTTATCCTGCAGGCCATCGCGTACGTCATAGTTGCGGAACGCCTCTGTGCGCGGATCGAACTTGGACAGCCCCTTGTTGGTGCTCATCCACATGTTGCCTTCCAGGTCGGCCTCGATGCCGTAGATGACGTTGTTGGCCAGCCCGTCCTTCTCCGTGTAGTGGCCGAACGCGCCCCCTCCGGGGGCGTCGCCAGTCTCGTGATCGAAGCGGTCCAGCCCGCTGCCCCACGTGCCGATCCACATCGTTCCCTCGGCATCCTCGTGGAATGCGAACACGGCGTCGTTGCTCAAGCTCTGCGGATCATCGGGGTCGTTCAGGTAACGCACGAATTGGTCGGTATCGGGGTCCCAGACGCTCACGCCGCCCAGGGTGCCCACCCACAGCTTGCCCGCCGAATCCTCGTACAGCGCCCACACCCGATCGTTGCTCAGGCTGGTGGAATCGCCCTCGTCGTATTGATAGCGGACAAAGGTCTCTGTATCTCGATCGAACCGATTAAGCCCGCCCGTCCGGGTGCCAATCCACAGGTTGCCACGATGGTCTTCAAAGAGCACGCTGACGCGGTTCTCGCTCAGGCTCGTCGGGTCGCCTGGGTCGTGCCGGTAATGGACGAATGCGCCCTCTTCGAGGGCGGCGCCGGACGTGCGGTCGAACCGATCCAACCCGCCGCCGGTCCCCACCCACAGCGCGCCTGTGTGATCCTCAAGGATTGCGCGCACGTCGTCGCTGCTGAGGCTATCGGCGTTCTCTGGATCGTGGCGGTAGACAAAAAGCTCGCCTGCTTCTCGATCCAGCCGGTTGAGCCCGCCGTTGAAGGTCCCGATCCACAGCACGCCATCCGCGTCTTCATGGATCGCCCAGATCATGTTGTCGCTCAAGCTGTTGGCAAGTCCGGGTTTGTGTTGGTACAAGGCAAACTGATCGGTGATCCGGTTGTACTTGCTCACCCCGCCCCCATAGGTGCCGAACCACAGAACGCCAGTGTGATCCTCGTAGATCGACCACACGGCATTGCTGCTCAAGCTGCTGGGGTCGCCAGGGTCGTGCTGGATGTGGATGAACCGGTCGTGGTCGGGGTCGTAGAGATCGAGCCCGTTTTGGGTTCCAATCCACAACCTGCCGGCGCTATCGGAAAATATGCTCTTCACCCGATCGTGGACCAGGCCCTGTGGCTCGGCATCGTCCTGCCGGTAGCGGGCGAACGTGCTCTCGGAGAGGGCGCTCCCGGAGGATCGATCTAGACGATTCAGACCACCGTCCTCCGTGCCTACCCACAGCATCCCATCTCGATCCTCAGTGATGGCCGACACCTCGGCCCCGCTCAGGCTCTGTGGGTCGCCGGGCCGATTCTGGAAGTGGGTGAACGCACCCGTCTCCCGGTCCAGTAGATCCAGTCCCACGTCGGTGCCGACCCAAAGCGCGCCTTCCTGATCCTCGTAGATCACGCCCACGCCGTCGTCGGATAGGCTTGTGGGATCGTTCGGATCGTGCCGGTAGTGGGCGAACGTGCCGGTATCGCGGTCGAACCGGTCGAGCCCGCCGTCGTCGGTGCCGATCCACAGCGCGCCATCACGACCCTCGCACAGCGACACGACCCAAGTGCCGCCTATGCTCCGCGCATCGTCGGGGTCGTGTTCGTAACGAGTGAATTTACCCGTTGAGCTATCGAGCCGGTTCAGGCCGTTCCGCGTACCGATCCACAGGACACCCGCGCGATCTTGATAGATCACCGATACAAAATTGTCGGAAAGCGTCGTCGGATTGTCGGGGTTGTGCTTGTACACGGTGAACTGGTAGCCGTCGTACTTGTTCAGCCCATCCTCGGTGCCAAACCACATGAAACCCCGATGGTCCTGCGCGATCGACAGCACCACGTTTTGCGACAGGCCGTCCTCCCCCGTTATCCGATCGAAGCGAATGGTGCTCGCCGGGTCCAGCGAAACGGGGGCGAACACGGCCCCTGGAGGAACGCCGATGAGCAGGTCTTCATCGGTAGGCGGCGATTCGACAGCCTCTGGGGAACGACAGCCGGCCAGGAGTGCCAGGCAAACGGCGAACAGGAAAAGTCGTCTACTGAATTTCATCACAATATCCCTTGGGGTGCCAACAAGCTCCATTTTACACCACCCCGGTTTCGGATGCAATTTAGCATCTCGCGCAAAGGCGCCAAGACGCCAAGTTTTATATCTTGGCGTCTTGGCGTGAGATTTTGTGTCCTACCCCCTGCACCTCAGTCGTGGATGTTCACCAGCGTCCCCACGTCTGCCCAGTTGAACAGCCACCCCGCCTCTTCCGTGGGCAGGTTGACGCAGCCGTGACTCATCGGATGGCCAAAGTTGCCGTGCCAGGTGACGCCGTGCAGGCCGTAGCCTTTGTAGAAATACATCACGTAGGGCACATCCTCGATGTAGTAGCCGGGGCCTTCCATGTCATCGTAGCGAAACTTACACCATATGCGGAACTGGCCCGTGGGCGTCGGCGTCTTTGGCAGGCCGGTCGAGACCAGCGTCGTGCGTACCGCTACGCCGTTCTCGTAGGCGGTCAGCATCTGCTCCGATAGGTCCACGTCGATCCAACGCGCCTCATCGATCTCCCAAGGCTCGGCCGGAGGAAGAATCTCCGCCGGGCTGGCGGGCACCGGTGTAGGCGGCGCTGTGACCTCTGGGACATCCTCGACATTGAATGCGGTGACGACCCAGGAGGCGACCCAGCCCGGCGCGCTACCGACCGATAGGTCGGCGTATTCGATCTGCCACCAGTCGCCGTGACGCCCGATGACCCTCGCCTCCGCACCGGGGGCGAGCAGCCCGATCTTGGCAAAGTCGGTGCCCGGCCCGGAGCGGACGTTGACGCCATCGACGCCGGTCACGATTCTCGCCGGGCCCGCCGTCGGGAGGGCCTGCGTAGGCGCCTGTGGTGTGGCGGTCGGTAAGCCGGCGGTGGGTTGAGCCGTGGCCTGAGGAATGTACACCGTCGGCGTGGGATCGAGAGACGAGGGAGCAGCCTGCGCCGGGTTCCCAGCTAGCCACGTCGCTAGAAGGACCAAAGAACCGACCAGCGCAATCGCGATGGCGAACACTCCTAACAAGGAAATGGCGGATAAACGACATCCGTTTGAATCGTACCTGCCTCTTGGTTCCATCTCTGCCCTCCTACCTCAAGCTCAAGTTCCGCCCCGCGTAGCGAGCCAGCCGGTCGGTGATTGTGTTTTCATACTCTGCTCGTTTTCGGGCGCGCACAAAGATAACGCGCTCCAGAGCGATCCCTATTAAGACGATTGTGGTAAGAACTAGGATGTCCATCGGTTATCTCCTCTTGATTTTCGTTCTCAGTGTAACAGAAAAGACTCCCCGGTACATCGGTCAATCGGTGAGTCTCGGCACTGGCTATATAGATGGTTTTTGAGTCGGTCGAAAGGGCAGGGGATACCTGGTCACCTGACCAGGTAAAAGCCTTCAAGGTCACGCAGTCCTGGGGCACTCCGGTTGGCTCATGCGCCGAGGCTCCGTCACAGGGATGAAAAGAACTCAAAGTCGGCGGGCACAGACAAAAACAGCCCCGCTGAAAGCAGCGGGGCTGTTCGCGCGTACTGTCGGATCAGGTGCTTAGCGCCTGCGCGCAGCCATCGTCGCTATCGCGACGACCGCCACGCCGATGGCGGAGAGACCGCAGCAGCCCAACACGATCCCGACGATAACCAGGTTCTCTTGGAGTAACTCGATGATATCTTCCAGGCTCGTCGGGAACGAGGGCGGTGGTGGCGGGACGTAGTAGTAGGTGTTGCCGCCCCAATCCCTGCCGTCGACGCGTTCGACGACGGTCACGCTGAAGGGTTCCGTCTCCTTGTCGATGGTGGACTCGATCTCTAGCTCGAACTCGGCATCCTCCCCGGGCTCCAGTGGAACGTTGCGGATGATGGTCTCTTTCTCGTCCGGGTCGGCGATGATGCGGTCACCTTTGACTTTGCCGCCCTCCACCTCGCCGCCTCCGTCCTCCCAGCGTTTGAACAGATCGCGTGGCATGATGATCGCTACTTCTGTGTCGGGGGGCGCGTCGGGTATGATGACCACGATGTCGATGAGGCCCATCATATCCTCTGGAGGGGCAATGACGTCAAATGTCACCTGGTCGGTGCCTCCATCCTCCTCTCCCGGAACGAGATCAAAGACGTGCAGGTTGCGCTGGGCCAGATTGTTGTCACACGGCACGTCGCCTTCGCGCGTGATGGGATCGTCATCCGATTCGATGATGGCTAGGATGCAGAGGTGCTCGTCACCGGCCCTTCCCGGCGGGTCCCACTCGATCCCTTGTGTCCAGACCACTTCGCCTTCTGGCACGTCTACCTTGACCGAGTCGATCTCCTCCCAGTCGTCGGGCCAGCGGAGACCGATCCCTGCGTTGGCCCAGTAGAGTGTGACCTCCACCCGGTCGGCATCCGCGTCCCCGATGTTGTGCACGCGGGCATAGAGGTAATTGGGTTGTCCGCGCGTTGGATTCTGGTGGGGGGAAACGCCTTCGCCATCGCTTACAAAATCGTCCTCGAGGCGGTTGACGATGTCGCTGCTGATCCAGAAGGGGCCCTCTGAGCAGACCGTACCGTCGTCGTCGTCGTTATCCCCGATAAAGACCTCGGGGCCGGAGGTGCAGCGCTTCTCATAGTCGATCGAGATGGAAATGGTCTTTAGTATTACCCCGTCTCCATCCAGGATCAGCTCGATGTCATATCTGCCGTCGTCGGTGCCTGCATCCAGGGGGCAGATTCTGACGGTGAATTCCACGGTCTGGAACGAGCCGACCTCGGTATAGCTCTCGGGCGTGTAGATGACCCAGTCCTTATACTCCTCGCTGACGCGTACCGTCAGCAGGTCGATGATGCTGACCTCCTCCTCGACTGACTGGGCTACTGCCTCGGGGATGTCGTCCGCGTCGCGGAGGGGGAAGTAGAGACCGCCGGTCTCGTCGGTGACATACTCAAAGAACTTGACCGTTTCTGATCCTGTGCCGCTGTTCACGCCGATGACGGATATCTTTTCGTCGACGAGGTCTTGCACGACGTCCACGAAAACGAGGTCATCCTCGGTGCCTTCGGTCTCGTCACGACCGGGGTCGATGCCATAATCTTGGCTGAAGAAGGTGCGGTCGTGCGGGTAGGCGTCGCCAAAGAGGATGACGATGCGCTTGGAGTCTTCCCGCCACTCCAGGAACTGCATCTCCCACAGCGCGCGGCTGTAGGCTTCGGGTGTGTCGTTGCCGTACAGCAGGTCGATACGGTTCAGCGCCGACCGGATGGTCGCCGTATCCTCGGTGATGTCTTGATCCAGGCGGTAGGGATAGTCGTCGCCGGAGCCATATAGCAGTCCGTACCTGGAGTCCTCGAACCCGCTATAGTCTACGAAAGACGCCACGCCGAAGGCAGAGTCGGAAACCAGGGCGCGCACCGAGTCCATGATCTCCATAGATTGATCCTGTACTTGGTCGATCTCATCCCCCATACTGCCGCTGGCGTCGATCAGAAAAACGACGTCGACCCTATCGATGCGCAGATCGCCTGTCTCAAAGGTAATCTCCTCCTCGATGCACTCTCCACCGCAGATTTCGGTCGTGCTTTGAAGCGCCGATCCGCCGGCAGAGGCTGGCGTGTTCGGAGCCACTAGCATCAGTAGCCCTCCTATGACCGTCAGGGCTATTCCGATGCGCAACAGGATGTGATACTTGGTATTTTGGAGTGAATGGAACGCTTTCATTTGCAGGTCTCCTTTCACTGTCGGCCCGCATTGCGGAGTGCTAATGGGGCGTATTGAGCCTGTGGAACTAGACGTGAATCGTTGCGCGCTCTCAGGGATACTGCGCTACCTTCCCAAGTCGGTCAGGACGTGTAAATTATACCAGCCTCCAACTAAAAGGACAAACAAGAGCCGCTTGCCAGTTTAGATTTGTTCAAGTATAGTTCCTGGAGTGTTCAGTCCAGGGGCAAAGGAATGGAGTAAACGATGAAAGCAGCGGTTATTACTATTGGCGACGAGCTCACCTGCGGCTACCAGTTGGACACGAACGCGCAGTTCATCTCGCGCCGTTTGTCCGCCTTGCCCGCCCAGGTCGTCCTGCACATGTCAGTCGGCGATGACTTGGACGATATCCGCACTGCCCTGCAAGTTGCAATGCACATGACTGGTGCTGCTGGTACTGTAACGCCTGCGCCTGCCGTGATCGTCATCGCTGGCGGACTAGGGCCCACAGAGGATGACCTGACCCGCCGGGCGGTCGCTTCTTACTTTGGGGTGAACCTGGTGGAGGACGCCCAGGCGCTGGCGCACATCCAGGAGCGGTTTGCCCAACGAGGCCGCGAGATGCCGGAGAGCAACCGCATCCAGGCCCAGGTGCCCACTGGCAGCCAGACCATTCATAACAGCCGGGGCACAGCCGCTGGTTTCTACTTGCAGGTGGAGGGAAATAGGCACGTGTTCGTCACCCCGGGCGTGCCCTACGAGATGAAGGGTATGCTGGAGGGCTTTGTCATGGCACGCCTGCAGGAACTGGCCGAGACCAACGTCCATGTCCGGCGGGCATTCGTCAAGGTCTATGGTCTGCCGGAATCAGAGATCAACGAGCGCATCCGACCTATGCTGGGTCGGGATCGCAACCCTCTCCTTGGGCTTCTCCCCAACTTGGGCACCATCACCATTGAGGTGGTCGCCACAGGCGAGACGCCGGAGAAAGCGGAGGCCCTGATCGAGGCCGACGTAGAGGCGCTGCGAACCGAGTTGGGACAATACATCATCAGCGACGACGGGCGAGAGCTGCCGCAGGTGGTAGCTGACCTATTGGTGGAACAGGGGCTGACCATCGCCGTGGCGGAGGTAGGCACCGGCGGGCTGGTGGCAGCTCGCCTGACCGAGGTGGAGGGTTGCGAGCGATGGTTCCGGGAGAGCAATGTGCCGGAGGGCAGTGTGGGAGATCCAGAAGCTTTGGCGCGGACACTGGCTGCCCGGCAAGCCACCTGTGCCGACGTCGGTGTGGGGGTAGGCCCCATCGTCGTCCCCGAAGATAGCACCCCCGATAACCCCTACAGCTTGATCGACGCGGCGGTGAACGTGCAGGGTCAGGAGACCTGCCGCCGGTTGCGTGCCAGCGGCGACCGGGCTCGTGCGCGTGAGTGGGCCGCCGATGGCGTGTTGGCCCTGGTGCGGCGGTGCGTGTCCTAATACAACGGGCAAAAACCGCAAAGATACAGACATGTGTCTGATAGCTGTGCAAAATTATCGCAAAACCTGAGGTCTGCCAAAACCCCCCATCTGGGTACTGGACAATGTGAGATGAAACTGTTTATAATGAGTCGACAGAGCGAGACACAAAGGGCGTGCAGCCCAAAGGGCGTGCAGCCTGTCGCCGTCTATGCGCTCGTTATGGTTGCGTCTGCGCAGGTGGATGCCTGAAAGCCTGTAAAAGGCAATTCCAATTGCCAGAAGCAGTGGCTGAGTGACAATATTCGATGGTGTTTCGAACAATCAGGTGTCAAGCCGAGTTCCCTGAAGGGGAGGATGCGCTATCCAGGGGCGGGGTAATTTGACTAGGCAAAGTTTTAGCATATAATCGGAAAAACATTAACGAGAGGAGGTGGTTCAAAAGTCGGAAAAACCTTTCTGTGCGTTACTAGCGATTGATGTTTCTTAAGCACACTGATTTTCCTGGAGGAGGAAGAAAAATGCGTACGAGGATTCTTTTTGTTCTAGCACTAGTAGCCGTAATGGTGCTGGCTGCCTGCTGTCCCCCAGTAGCTACCCCCGAGCCTACCAAGGAGACCGCGGTGGAGCCCACCAAGGAGACCGCGGCTGAGCCCACCAAGGAGACCGCGGCTGAGCCCACCGAGGCGCCCCCGGCTGAGGAGTACGAATGCACCGATGAGTGGGGTTGCGCCACCTTTGCCCCTGGCGAGAAGATCAAGCTCGGTTACGTCGGCCCCATGACGGGTGACTATGCGGCCTTTGGCACGGATATCTCCCGTGGTGTCGAGTTGGCGGTCAAGTACCATGGCCCTGTCATGGGCTTTGAGATCGAGGTTGTCATCGAGGACACCCAGGGCTCGCCCGAGCAGGGCGCGGCGGTGGCGAACAAGTTTGCCGCCGACCCGATGATCGTGGCCGTCGTCGGCCACACGTTCTCCGGCTCGACCGAGGTTGCTATTCCCATCTACCAAGATGCGGGTATCGTCATGATGAGCCCCTCGGCGACCAACCCCTCGCTGGTAGAGATCGGCTCCGACGTCTTTAACCGCGTGGCGTTCACCGACCAGATGCAGGGTGAGTTTGCCGCCAACTATATCTACAACACCCTTGGCGTGACCAAGATCGCCGTCATGCACGACGGCGGTGCCTACGGGCAAGGGTTGGCCGAGATCGCGGCTGCCGCTTTCGAGGCCCTGGGTGGTGAAGTCGTGGCTAGCGAGGCCATCACCCCTGGTGAGACTGACTACAGCGCCCCGCTGGCCGCCATTGCCGCATCAGAGCCCGAGTTGATCTACTACGGTGGCTACGATGCCGATGCCGCAGTGCTGGTATCTCAGATGGCTGCCGCTGGCCTGGGGGACGCCATGTTCTTTGGCTGTGACGGCACCTACGGCGTCAAGTACATCGAGCTGGCGGGAGATGCCTCAGAGGGCACCTTCTCGACCTATGTACCGATCCCCGAGTCCGATGCCTTCACCAAGTTCCAGGAAGACTACCTGGCGGACTATGGTGAGGAACAAGGTACGCTGAGCCCCTTCAGCCCGCACGGCCACGACTCGGCCGCCGTGTTGCTGGCGGCCATGGACGAGGTCGCGGTTATGGACGGCGACAACCTGGTCATCCCGCGCAAAGCCCTGGCCGATGCCGTTCGCGGCACGACCAGCTTCGAAGGACTGACGGGTACAATCACCTGCAGCGCCGAGGGCGAGTGCGCCGCTGCGGCCATCCTTTTCATGAAGGTCGTGGACGGCGAGTGGGTCCCAGGACCTGGGCAGGAGTAGTCCCGGTCTGTTTCACTAAAGTAATCGATGAGGAGGGCTGCATGGCGCTAGCCGTGTAGCCCCCTCATTACCTTGCCTTTCCAAGAGATAGTCGGCGGCAAGGGAATCTTCCTCAACATGGCCATCGTTGGATGGTCAAAGGATTCTGCTATGGACAGTGTCAACCGTCCTAAACGAGCCTTTCGTCCTTCGCGCCTGGTCCGTCCGGCAATTGGCGTGATCTTTCTCGCTTTTCTGGCCTGGCGGCTCTATACCGTCCTGGTCGTTCAGCAGGCCTACGGGCCGGATACGTGGCTGCGTTTTGCCATCTCTGGTATTATTCTGGGGGGCGTTTATGCCGTTATTGCCCTTGGGTACACACTGGTCTATGGCGTGCTGTTCATGATCAACTTTGCCCACGGCGACGTGATGATGCTGGGGGCCTTTGCGGGTTATTTCACGCTGGAGGCGTTCAAAGGCGCCGGATTGTTGAACAGGAGTGTGGGCTGGTCTGTCGTTTGTATTCTGGTTACCTTCATTGTCGGTATGCTCGTGGGCATGGGGGTCGCCATGGCGCTGGAGCGCATCGCCTACCGGCCGTTGCGCAAGGCCCCCCGCCTGGTGCCTCTGATCAGCGCCATCGGGGCATCTCTTTTTCTGGAGAACGCGGCCCAACTCATGTTCGGCACCACTCGCCGCAAGTACGCCAATCCGGACATTATCGCACACAATACCACCGGCTTCAATATCCTGGTGGGGGGCAAGAACGTGATGCTCACGTACACCGGCGTTCTTACCTTTGCTCTTTCCGTGCTGTTGATGATCGGGTTGTTTCTCCTGGTTAAGCGCACCAAGATGGGCAAAGCCATGCGCGCTGTGGCTGAGGACAAGGAAGTCGCCGCTCTGATGGGCATCAACGTCGATCGTGTTGTCTCCAATACGTTTGCCATCAGTGGCGTGCTCGCCGGCGCGGCCGGTGTGATGTGGGGCCTGCACATGGGTATTGTCTACCACTATGTGGGCTTTATCCCCGGCATGAAGGCGTTCACCGCCGCCGTGATGGGTGGCATCGGCAATATCCCGGGTGCGATGCTGGGCGGATTGGCCCTGGGGGTGCTGGAGGCCGTAGCCCCCGCTGCTTTGGGTATGCCGTTCCAGCTCAAGGACGTGCTGGCGTTTTGTATCCTGATCCTGGTGCTCATCTTCCGGCCCACAGGGCTGCTGGGAGAGGTGCTCTCGGAAAAGAAGATGTAGGAGCGACCTATGGTTGGCGTGCGTTCGGGTCTCAAAAGCGGTCTTGTTTCAGGTATCGTGAACGTGTTCGTCGTGCTGCTCGGGCTGCCTGTTTTGGTTGGTGACCTCACGGCCAGTTGGTTCTCGCTGTCTTCCCAGTGGCCAGGCGTGTGGTTTCTGCTGCTGGCGGTTGCTTGGTGGGGAGGCGCGCGGGCCGTGCGCGGTGCCGGGCTCAGTGCGTGGAAAAACGTCCCCCTAGTCGGTCTGCTGGCAGGCCTGACCCACGGCCTGGTCCTGGGAGGGCTCATCGGCGTGCTGGCCTCTTTGACCGCCGGGGGATCTGACGTGCGGCAGGTGCTGGCCCAGATCTCGCCAGAGGCGATGAGCCTGCTCACTTTTGATCTATCTCCCATCTTGGCTGTCTTGTTGGCGCTCGGCCTGGTGACGGCGGCCGGGTTGCTGAGCGCTCTACTGACCTATGCCTCGGCCCGCTACCGCTGGGGAGAGTCGATGGCGGGAGCTTGGCAAAGCGTGCAGAAAGGGATCCAAATGCTTCCTCCTGTGCGCTACATGCAACGGTTCGCGTATGCGCAACTGATCGTGTACGCCATCGGCTTGGGGATTTTGCTGGCGATCCCATTCTTTGCCGGCCAGTATTGGAACTATACACTGGGTACGGTCGGGCTCTACGTGGTGCTCGGACTGGGATTGAACATCGTGGTGGGCATGGCCGGGTTGCTGCATTTGGGCTATGCGGCCTTTTTTGCCATCGGCGGGTATACTGTGGCCATCCTGACCGCGCCCCAGTTTGGCATCGAATGGAGCTTTTGGGCTGCGCTGCCCATCGGCATCGTCTTGGCTGCTTTCATGGGCGTTTTGCTTTCGATCCCCGTGCTGCGCATGCGCGGCGACTATTTGGCCATCGTGACCCTGGGTTTTGGCGAGATCATTCGTATTCTGGCCAAGAGCGATGCCCTGACTGACTTTACAGGCGGACCACGGGGTGTTCGCGCCGTTGCGGGCCCGGCTCTGTTCGGCATTGATATCAGCAGCGAGTTCCATTTCTTATACATCATTCTCTTGGGGATTGTCCTGGTGGCCTTTATCTCGTCGCGCCTGCAGAACTCGCGGCTGGGACGGGCCTTTATGGCCATGCGGGAGGATGAGGATGTGGCGCAGACCATGGGGGTTTACACGCTCAAGTACAAGGTGCTGGCCTTTGCTATCGGGGCGGCCTTTGCCGGTCTGGGAGGCGCGATCTTTGCGTCGCGTAACCAGTTCACCGGCCCCGAGGACTATACGTTGCTCGTTTCGGTAAACGTGCTTAGCTTGGTGATCATCGGCGGGATGAATAGCCTGCCGGGTGTGATTCTCGGCTCGTTGGTGCTCAAGGGACTGCCCGAGATACTGCGTGAGCTGGATGACTATCGCATGTTGGCCTTTGGTGCGCTGCTCATCGTCATGATGATCCTGCGACCGGAGGGGTTGTGGCCATCCAAGCGCCGGGCAATGGAACTGCGCGAGGCTGCGGATCAGGAGGTATCCAGTCTCTAGGAGCTAGAATCGTGGGTATTCTGGAAGCAAATCAGGTCACAAAGCAGTTTGGCGGACTGACGGCTGTCAACGCGGTGGATATCAGTGTGCCCGAGCGCGGCATTGCCAGCATTATCGGGCCCAACGGCGCCGGCAAGACGACTTTCTTCAATTGCATCACAGGTGCCTACCGGCCTGAGGAGGGGTATCTGGTCTTTGACGGCCGGTTGCTCAACGACCGCCGCCCGGATCAGATCACCGCACTGGGGATCGCGCGTACGTTTCAGAACATCCGCCTGTTCGGCGAGATGACGGCTTTGGAGAATGTCTTGGTGGGACAGCACCACCGTCTCCGTTCTGGGGTTTTCGGTGCGATCTTTCAGCCGCCGCATTCTCGGCGCGAAGAGCGCAAGGCGCTTGACGAGGCCCTGGAGCTGTTGGCGTTCGTCGGGCTTCAGGGCAGCGGCGACGCGTTTGCCAAGAACCTGCCCTATGGTGCTCAGCGACGCTTGGAGATCGCCCGTGCGCTGGCCGTCAAGCCGAGATTACTGCTTCTTGACGAGCCCACCGCTGGCATGAATCCCTCGGAGACCACGGAGATGATCGCCTTCATCCGGCGGCTGCGCGACGAGTTGGGCATCACCATCCTGCTCATCGAGCACGATATGCGGGTGATCATGAACATCTCGGAACAGATATCGGTCCTGGATTATGGAGTCAAGATCGCCGAGGGAACGCCGGAAGAAATCCAGAATAATCCCAAGGTGATCGAGGCCTACCTGGGGCGCAGCGTGACCGGGTTTATGGACGTGGAGGTGTAGGGATCGATGGCGATGCTGGAAGTAAATGACGTCCACGCATATTACGGCAACATCCACGCGCTAAAGGGCATCTCGCTGACGGTGGAGGAGGGGGAGATCGTCACCCTGATCGGCGCAAACGGCGCGGGCAAGAGTACGACGCTGAATGTGATCTGTGGGTTGCTGCATCCCCAGTCGGGCACGATCCGCTTGGAAGGGCAAGAGATCCACGGCCTGCCACCCCACGAGGTCGTGGGGCGCGGCGTGTCGCAGGCGCCGGAGGGGCGGCGGATTTTCGGGCGGCTGACGGTGCAGGAAAACCTGGAGATGGGCGCTTTTCTGCGCAGTGATTCTGAGGGAATCCAGCGCGATATGCGGCGTGTCTTTGACCTGTTTCCCCGGCTTGAGGAGCGTCGCAAGCAGTTGGGCGGCACCCTCTCCGGCGGCGAGCAGCAGATGCTGGCCATCGGCCGGGCGCTGATGGCGCACCCCCGCCTGCTTTTACTCGATGAGCCTTCGATGGGGCTAGCTCCTTTGCTGGTTGAGGATATCTTTCGCGTCATCCGCCAGTTGAACGAGGAAGGGACGACGATCCTGTTGGTGGAGCAGAACGCGCTGATGGCGCTCTCTGTTGCCAAGAGGGGGTACGTGCTGGAGACGGGTGAGGTGGTGCTGGCGGGCATGGCGTTCGAGCTGCAGGAAAATCCCCAGGTGCAGGAGGCGTACCTGGGGGGATAGGTAGTGGTTGGTTAGTTGGTTAGTTAGTGCATCTCCCGCTGGCTTGGGCTGCGGGAGATTTTTTGTTAAGCATCTAGGCGACCGGCACTTTTGCGTCGCTTCTGGCCAAGGTGCGTTCGATGCTCACCTTGGGAGGTTTCCCTTAGATGTTCTCTTGCAAGTGCCGGTCACCTGAACGAATACCTTTTGTTCTCTATTGTTCGCCCTGCGCCTCGGCGTCCAGCCGCTCGAAAAAATCCACCATGTAAGCGTGGCGTTCTTCGGCGATGGCGCGGCCAGTAGGAGTAAAGAGCCGGCTTTTGAGTTGGGATAGTTTGACGACGAACTCGTGGACGGGGGTGTGGGTGTCGGGATCATCGCCCTCTTCCTGCCAGCGGGCGGCGTCCACGCTTCCAATGGGTACCCACAGCCGCTGCCCATGTGCGCCGCCGTAGGCGAAAGCGCGTGCGATTCCCACAGCGCCGATGGCGTCCAGCTTGTCGGCGTCAAAGAGCACCTGTGCCTCCAAAGTCTCCGGCGCTGAATCGGCGCGGAAGCGGTGGGCAGCGATGGCGTGGGCCACTGCCTCTATCTTTTCGGCCGGCTGTTCTGCCAGAATCTCCCGCGCCCGCTCGGCCCCGACGGCGGCGTGGTCGAGCCCTTTGGCATCGGCTTGCGCGCGCGCCACATCGTGCAGCAGCGCCGCCGCGCGCACGACTTCCATATCGGCACCCTCCACCCGCCCGATGCGCTCCGCCAGTGCCAGCACCCGCAGGACGTGGTCAAAGTCGTGTACGGCATCGTTATCGCCGTGGTAGTGGCGTGCTTCTTCGATGGAGATCATTCGCGATCTCTTTGTTCCAAGAGGTGCGGGTTGACAGAGAGGAGTTGGTAAACCTCGCCCACGTCGCGGTTGGTGAGCAAGCCCAGGTAATACCCCTTGTCTATCACGGGAACCGCGCCGATCCCGGTTTCCAGCATCTTGCGATGGACCTCGAAGAGTTCGTCGTCCAGCCGGGCGGTGGGGAACTCGGCGCGCATGACCGTGCGCACGGGGGTCTCTGGCGGGTGTCGCTTGAGGGCCTGGATGATGTCGGCGTGGGTGAGCAGGCCCACGATCTGTTTGCCATCGCAAACGGGGAAATCGGATTGAAAGCTTTCCAGGATCAGGTCGGCGGCATGGTCGATCGGATCGTTCGGCGAGAGGGTCTGGGCGCGCCGGGAAAAGACCTGGCGCACGCGCAGCCCGCGCAGCACGCTCCGTACCTGGATCATGCGTCCTTCCTGGCCCGCGCCAGCGTAGATAAAGACCGCGACGAGTATCCACATGATGTTGCCGCTCAAAAGCCCCGCCAACCCGAGGAGCCAGGCCAGCCCTTGGCCGATGCTGACCGCCAGCGCTGTGGCGCGGGTGAAGGGCATTACCGTCGCCAGCAGCGCGCGCAGTACCCGCCCGCCGTCCATCGGAAACGCCGGGAGGAGGTTAAAGACGGCCAGCATCAGGTTTGTAAAGACGAGATATGGCAGGATGTCCTGCCATCCTAAATCGCCGAGGCTGAAAATCAGCCTTCTCAAGCCGGCAAACCACTCCGGGTTGAGCAGCGAGCCAACGGCTGCGAGCGCCGCGGCGATGACGATGTTGGTCAGCGGGCCGGCGACGGCCATCAGGAACTCCTGCCCCGGGCGCTCTGGCATGCGCTCGATCTGTGCGACGCCGCCTAGCGGCAGGAGGACGATCTGGCGCACCGGAAAGCCCATGCGGATCGCCGTCAGGCTGTGGCTCAACTCGTGTAGCACCACGCAGACGAACAGGATCAACGTGACGACGACGCCGAACAGCGCCCCGGAGAGCGAAAAACCGCCCGCGCTCAGAAAGCCGAACTGCACGGCCGCTACGATCAGGATCAGCGGGAAGGTGACGTGCATCTTGATTTCGATGCCGCCTATGGTAAAGAGTTTGATACCAGACAAAGCGTTCCTCCGGTTTGTTTATCACTCGTGCGTAGCATAACACAACGCCCTCAAAGCGTCAATCAACCGTTGCTCGTTGCTCATTGTCCATTTCCTTCAGACCTTCCTGCGTCTCTGCTACGACGTGGTCCACCACGGCCTGAAAACTGCCTGCCTGCCGGTAGACGGCTAGTTGGCGGTCGGCGCTGGTGCCCTGGCTCAGGATGGTGTGGACGTACTCGATCTCTGCCCGGCTGTCCAGTGCGTCTATCGTGTCGCTCAACCAGACCAGCAGACGCTCCACTAGGTCGGGGACCGGCACCTCTCTTGCCCGGTCGATGTCGATCAGTTTTCCCTCGATGCCGTAGCGCACCGCGCGCCACTTGTTCTCGTCGAGCAGGTTCTTGCGATGGATGGGCCCCGTGCGATGGGCCAGGCGCAACCGCACCAGTTTGGCCGAGATGGCCTGCACCAACGCGACCAGGCACAGTGCCTCCTCTACGCGCGTGCACATATCGGGGATACGCACCTCCAACGTGGGAAATTTCTCGCTGGGGCGCACATCCCACCAGATGTACGTCGGCTCGGCGATACTGCCTGTCTTTAAAAGCGTGTCTACGTAGCGACGGTAGTCGGCGTAGGAGCCGAACCTCTGGGGAATGCCGGTGCGGGGCAGATTCTGAAAGACGACGCTGCGGTACGATTTCAGGCCGGTGTCGCGACCGTGCCAGAAGGGCGAGCTGGTCGAGAGGCACAGCAGTAGGGGTAGGAAGGAGCGCATCTGGTTCATCACCTCGATGCACAGCGCGTGATCCTCAATTCCGATGTGGACGTGTAGGCCAAAGACCAGGAGCCGCCGCCCCACATCCTGCAAGAAGCGACCAAGCTCTGGGTAGCGGCCATAGGGGGAGACCTCCTGATGTGCCCACGAGGAAAAGGGATGCGTGCCCGCCGCCGCCACCCAAAGCCCTTCGCGCTCGGCCAGTTCCCAGATCGAGCGGCGTATGCGCACGAGTTCGCGGCGTGCCTGCTTGATATCGTCGCAGATGTGCGTGCCGGCCTCTACTTGGGATTGGAGAAACTCGGGGCGGATCTGGTCGGGCAGCACGGCCTGGCCGCGTTCGAGCAACTGCTGCACGTAGGAGCGCAACTCCCGCGTGGCGGGATCGATGATCTGGTACTCTTCCTCGATGCCGATGTTCAGGGTTGGCGCGGCCATATCTCATCCTAGTGCTTTGGAAAGGCGACTTCTACGGTGCCTTGGGGCGAGGTCCATTTGTGTCCGCAATATTTGCAGCGTCGGTGTACCATGTACTGTACATAAGCCACGGAGGGCGGGCCGTCAAGGAGAACCTCTCTGTAGTAGAGCGTGTCGCTTTTTCCCTCGGACAGCAATGCTGATTATATCACATAGCCTAACTGTCCCAAATCGGCGAGACGCAGGACTTTGACTCGCTTGCGCTTCTGCTGGTAAGTTGTAAAATCCCCGAGTTGTGGTTACTACTCAGGCATACGCTTCAGGCAATGCCTGCTGAGGCTCGAACAGGAGGGAGGAGAGGCTCTTGCGGTGTGATGGAGACCGGAGTGACTGTTGTATCTATTGCCAGGTGTGAGACGTATCAAGCGGACCAGGTTCGCCGCGCGCTGATCTCTGCGCTGGAGCCTCTGGACTTGGCGATCTTCCTGTAAGCGATAGCGACCACAGGTCGCCGCTTGCAGGAAGATAATGCGCAACGGGATGCATAAAGAGGTGTTTATACATTAACGGACTGGGAAATTATGGGGGAGCTTATGGGTGGGAAGGCTCTGTTCGACAAAATAGCCATCGTCACCGGTGGTTCCAGCGGCATCGGGCGGGCGACGGCGCTGGCGCTGGCGCGCGAGGGCGCGCACGTGGCGCTGGCGGCGCGCAACGAGGGCGCGTTGCAGGAGGTCGCCCAGGCGGTTCGGGCGCTGGGGCGAGAGGCGCTCGTCGTGCCGACCGACGTGACCCAGCGGGAGCAGGTCGAGCACTTGGTGGCCGAGGCCCTGGCGTGTTGGGAGCGGGTGGATATCTTTATCGCTAACGCCGGGCAGTACGTGCGCTGCTGTGTTCCGGAACTGACCATCGCTCACGTGGAACGGGCGATGGCGATAAATTTCTACGGCGCGCTGTACGGTGTGTTGGCCGTGATGCCGCACATGCTCGCGCGCAAGAGCGGGCACCTGGTGCTCGTCAGCTCGGTGGACGGCAAGAAGGGACTCCCCATCGACGCTCCCTACGTGGCGACCAAGTTCGCGCTGGCCGGCATGGGCGAGGTGATGCGCCAGGAACTGCGCGGCACGGGGGTACACGTGACGACTGTTTTTCCCGGCAGAATTGATACGCCCCTGCTCGGTGGTATGCGGGTGCCCTGGATCTCGCCCAAATACTCACCAGAGATGGTGGCACGCGCCATCGTCAGGTCCATCCGACGGCGTCAGCCAGAGGTGATCGTGCCAGCGTTCTATCGCTGGTTCGTGATCCTCGGCGCGCTTTCGCCACGTCTTTCGGATTGGTTTGTCCGTGTCTCCCACCTGGAGGGATGGGAGATGGCGGGACGTTGAGAATCTGTCCTAAAATCCCATAGCATAGGGCTTTGCCCGCCGCCCGTGAAGGGCTAGACTACATTTTTCGGATAGATTCTAAGCGGAAACTGTTAGGAGGGCCATGAGTAGCAATCAAACCGCGACGACCAAATCCACACACGCTTGGCTGCGCAAGATACACGTGGCCTTTGTGCCCGGTCCGATGAATCCTCTGCTGGATGAGGTTTCGGAGAATTTGATGCGCCATTTTCACCTCTTGGGCCATTATGTTCAAGAGATTCCGGATGGTCGCACCGATGTTATTATCACCACTGCGCCTTTTGGAGAACCCATCGGCTGGCGCAAAGCGCTCATCTTTAACATGCGCAGGCGCTTTGGTTTGAGTCACACCCCCGCACTCTACACGCTGGTGGCTGCATCTCCCGCCAGGTTCCAGGCTGTGCTGGATCGCTTTGAGGCCGCGCTGGCAAAAGAGCCTCCCGACCCGGCCGACTTTTGCTTCCCCGGCCTGACCGACAACGCCTATCACGTGCTCTTTGAGCAGGGCCACCGGGGCGGTCCCATCCTGGCCCTGGAGCGATTGGTGCAGGCCCAGGCCAAGGGGCTGCGCATCCTCTTGGTGGTCGGGGACGAGCACCCTCAAGAGGCGTACCACTTTGACCTGGTGGGTGCTTACCCGCGCAGCGTGATGGATGGAGGCGCGGCCTTTTATGATGACATTGTCCTGCGTATCGCCACCACCATGAGCGCCACGGAGGTGACGGAGCACGAGGTGGTGGGAGAGCTGATCCCGCGCGACGTGTGGCGCGACCTCAGCGCGCCCGCGGCGATGCGGGTGGCAGGGCGAAAGCTGGGTGAGCGCAACTTTTTCACTGAGATGGTGCGCATCTCCGATCTGGTGCCGGTGCCTGCCGTGCCCGACTCGGTCTCCAGCCAATACAGCGAGGGCTGTTTCGCCACATGGGAGCCTGCGCTTAACGCGCTCGTCGCCACAGTGACGGGCAGCGCCCGCCCGGTCGACAAGGGCAGCATCACTGAGGACGATTTGGCAGTGCTGGTGGGCGTGCGCTCCGATCAGTGCGGCGCGTTGACGCGCCAGGTGGAGGGAAAGCGCAACGACCGGCCCTCCTCCGAGGCGGTCGAGATGATGGATATGGACAGTCTCTTGCCGAGCGTCACACTCGATCCGGCGTGGGGCATCTCCTCTCCAGTGCCGGTGGTGCGCTCCAAACTGCACGGCCACCGCGGCGTCGCCGCCTACGATCCCCGCCTGGTGGAGTATACCCCGCTCGACTTGCCCTATTACCGCTACCTGGTCTCCTGCGGCACCGACGCCCAGGCGCGGGGCATCAAGGCTGCCTTCGCCCGCGCCGAGGCATTGCTCAACCCCGACGACGCGCGCCAGATCGCCTTCACCGTTCTGCCTGGTCATGGCGCGTTCATCGTCGAAAAGTGGGTGGCGGGCAAGGTTCCCTTCCAGGCGATCTGGGAGGCCATGGACACCGGCGCCTTGCAGGTGGATAACCGCATCCCGCAGGGCGCGATGGCCTATGTCCCCGGCCCGGATGGCCGGATGGTGCTGCAAACCCCATGACAGCATGCGGAGAAACCGGGTTTTTCGCAAAAACCCGGTTTCTGAACATTCGCCTATCTGCTTCATTGTACCCAGGTACACGTCCGATCTCAATCCTGAGGTCGATGACAGACCGGGCCGATTGTGCTATAGTAGAGGCGTGGTTTCTCGATAATGATTCGAGACCTCGCTAAAGAGCGCCTGAGGGGATACATGGGAGATAGTCAGACTCGGCTTTTGGGTTTTGGTATCGCAGTTGCACTCTTTGCGTTTTTTCTGTTGTTGGTGGTACGCCAAAGCGACAAACGCACTCAGGCAATGGAACAGCTCGCCCAGGGGATGGGGCTTCAGTTCAAGGTAGCAGAGCCGTACTTGGTGGATGAGATGCAGCGATCGGGCCCCGATTTGTTCCGGCGCGGGCGCTACAGGGTCGTGCGCAATCTGTTACACGGAGCGTATCGCGATGCCAGGATGCTGCTCTTTGACTATCGCTATACCACCGGGGTTGGCAAATGTCGCCCTAGGCATTGGCAGACGGTACTCCTTTTCTCCTGGGAGCAGATCAAGTTGCCCGAGTTCAAGATGAGGCCGCGGGGTTTTACCGACGTCTTGGTTGGCCTGGTCGTTGAGCGTGGTATCAATTTCAAGGATTATCCGGC
>Ga0316577_10000113_pt1 | contig 22909 bp, 16 predicted proteins | sample S5NA_FD_203073 | JGI IMG/M metagenome (GOLD analysis project Ga0316577, IMG submission 203073) | Rhizosphere microbial communities from salt marsh grasses in Alabama, United States - S5-7_050615r2r1 | ecosystem: Host-associated > Plants > Roots > Rhizosphere | place: USA: Alabama | collected... | reverse complement strand
AGGCCAAATTTACCCTGGTAATAGGGACTGACCTGTAGAAGAGCCAGCGCCATTAATGCAGGATCGCCGGCCTGCAGCGCCAGGCGCAACAGCCGCCGACAAAGTTTATCCACTTCAGCATGTTCCGACCGGCCGAGGCGGAAGGTGGCCAGCAGCCACAACGCGGGCACAAGCTGGGCGCTGTCGTCAATGTTGGTACATAATTCCTGAGCACGGGCATAGGCGGCGGCCATTTCCGGCGGCGCCCACCCCTTAACGGCCGTCAAAGCCGGCCCCAAACTGAGCTGCAAATCGAGTTCCTGGAGGTCACGCCCTGGCGTGACAGGAAGTGTGCCCAGCAACTTCAGCGCGCTGTAGAAGTGCGTGATGGCTTCGTGATTGGCCGACAGGCGCAGCGCATTTTTACCCGCCGTGGTGTAATAGGCGACTGCCTTCTCTGCCAGCCCAGCCCTGGCAAAATGACGCGCCAGCGGGTGAGCTATTTCCGGGAAGCGGGCCAGATTGGGCTGGTAAAATGCTTCTAGCTTACTGCCCACCAGCCCATGCAGGCGCGCTTTTTCGACCACGTCCAGTTGGTGGTATAGGTAAATTTGAAACAGCCCGTGCCGGAAGTTATAAATTGCCAGGTTTTCACCACCGACAGGCAGCGTGGACTGCGCCGCTACCAGCTGGTGCTGCCGGCACGCTTCCTGGCTCAACAGGCTGCACACCTGCGCCGTTTCTTGCTGCATGACGGCCGCCGCCACCTCGGCCGTAAATTGCTCTCCTTCCACGCTGGCCACGCTGAGCACGTCCCGGCAAGGCTGCGATAGATGGCCGATGCGCCGGGCGATCACCGCTTCGATGCGCGCCGGTAGTTTATGCCAATCTAGATGTGGCCCTTCCACCCAGCATCCCCGGCTGTCACGTTGAATCTCACCGCGCAGCTGCATACCGCGCAGCAATTCTATTGCGAACAAAGGATTACCGAAGGTTTGGCGATTTAGCAGAGTGCGGAACTCCCGGCTGAGGTGATTTGGCTCGCTGTCCAGCAGTGCATCTATGAAAACGGATCTGGCGCTGCGCATCAGGTCAATGTACACGTCGCCGTAGTCTCGCTGCAATTCGCCAACGACGTTAAGCAGAGGATGCGCTTCGCCTCCTCGCGGCTGCGTAATCTCTTCTGGGCGATATGCGCCGAGTAGCAGGATGCGGCTGTCGGCTAACTGCCGCCCCAGGTGAAAAAGCAGGTTAACCGATCCGGGATCAATCCACTGCAAATCGTCCACGATGAGCAGCAGCGGCTGGTTTTGCGCCAGGGCGCGCAAGACCTGGGTGAACTGCTCAAACAAGGCAGCCTGCGGCGCTCGCTGTTGGGGTGGCCGTGTCGCCAGTTGGGGAAGCAGTGTTTCCAACTGCTTGAGCCGGTCCGGGGCGACACCGCTGTGCTGTTGGGCAAAAGCCAGCAGCGTCTGGCCGGAGAAGAAACGGTCGATCAGCTGGTGACCATGATCCAGCACAGCGTCCAGTGCGGCCGGCAGCTGACGCCACAGCCGCTGCATGATTGGACTGCTGCTAACCCCGGCGCTAACGGGCGCCTCCGCCTCGCCCAACAACATGCGGATGACGTTTAGAAAGGGATAGTAAGGGTCTCCCTGGCCGGTGAAGGCGCTGCACTGCCCCCATAAGACCAGCAGTTTTGCGTCCTGGGCCAAAGCGCGGCGGGCAAATTCAGCCAGCAGCGCCGTTTTGCCGCTGCCTGGCTCGCCAGTGACAAAGCGCACGCCGCCCTCACCGCCGGCAGCGCGTGCCAAGGCGTTGGTTAGCGTTTCTAGCTCATCCTCACGGGCTACGAACAGGTCGGCTTTAGAGCCGCGAAGGCGGTTTTCCAGACCGGGCCAGGTGGGAGATTGGGGCTGCAGGGCAGGTGGGGTGAAACGGCCGTTCTTAATCTCTTCATACAGGTGTACCGTCTCTGCCTCCGGTTCAACCCCAAGCTCCTGGGCTAACTGCTGGCGGCACACATCGAACTGAGCCAGGGCTGCGCTGCGCTGGCCGCGACGCGCCAGGATTTCCATCAGGAGGCGGTGAGCCGCCTCCTCCCACGGTTCCAGGTCAAGCCAGCGCTGCGTGAATGTGCCGGCAGCCGTTAAGTCTCCTACTTGCTTCTGCGCCAGCGCCAGCTGGCTAGCTGCATGCTTTGCCTGCTGCCGCAGCTGCTCGCGTGTGGCCCGCAGCCACGCCTCAAACGGTGCGCTGTCCAGGGCAAACCCTTCCAAAAATTCCCCCCGGTATAACGTCAACGCCCGTTCAAAGTGGTCGATTTCGCTTTCATTGAGCGCCGGATTTTCATCCTGGCCAGCTCCGTTCAGTAGATCCAGGAAAGCGCGGACATCAAGCCAGCAGTTAGCGGTATGGTTGAATTGGGCGGTGGAGTTTGTGACATGCAAAAAGGGTGTAGTTGTTGAATGTTCCTCCAGCACGCGGCGCAAATTGGAGAGGGCGTTGCGCAGATTACTCTGGGCGGTTTTTTCGGGAAAGTCAGGCCACAGTAGATTGGCCAATATCGCCCGCGACCAGGGACGGTGAGCCTCGACAGCCAGGTAGGCCAGCAGCGCGCGAATTTTGTCGGAGCGGAAGCCGCTTACGGGTTTGCCATCTAATTCTGCCTGGAAGGGTCCAAACAGTTGCAAAGACAAACAAGCCATGGAGTATCCCGCCTTGCCATCAACCAGGGCCGAGCCTGGCCAGCTTGTTGATAACGAATTGATTTGCCGGAAAGCCTGGCTTCTGGTGGCGGCTACAGTGACGACAACTATCCTAATTATACAAGAAAGAGGGATGTGTTCTCAATAGATACGGCCGTTTCTCCTCCACGATTTCTCCACGCTTTCGGCGTATGATTTTGGCAAAAGGTGTAATGGGAGCTTGAAATCATGGGTATTACAGAAGATCTATTACTCAACAGCTTTGCTGTATACAACCAGCAGATATGGCCCATGCAGGTCGTGGCCTATCTGCTGGGTGTTGCGACTTTGTTTTTAGCTATTTGGGGAAAGTCGTTTGCCGGCAGGATAGTAACGGCCGTCCTCTCCTTCTTTTGGCTGTGGGTAGCGCTGCTGTTCTGGGTTGCTAACGCGCGGCAGGGTTTTACACCTGGCTACGTTTTTGTGGCCATCTTTATGGGGCAGGGTCTGTTGTTTTTGTACCAGACACTGCGGCCTGGGTTGACCTTTGGCTTCCAGCGCAACCCGGCCTCCTGGGCGGGCATCTTCTTTGCCCTGTATGCGCTGGTGGGATACCCGGCTGTCGGATGGTTGGTGAACCACATATACCCGCAGGCGCCGCCCTTTGGCCTGACACCCTGCCCCCTGGTCGCTTACACCTTTGGCCTGCTGCTGCTCACCCGCACCCGAGTTCCCAAAACCTTGCTTATCCTGCCGCTGTTATATGCCATTTCCGGCTTTTACTGGGCCATGATTGGCATGGTGGAAGACATCGGCATGGCGCTGAGCGGCGTGTTGGGCATGTGGCTGATTTGGGTGCGGGATGCCAGGGCACTGCCAGACCAAAGCGCAGAACCCGCGGCAGCCCAAGGGGAAGGCGGTTGGAGTTTGGATCTGCCGGATAAAAAATGAACGGGAGGCACATCATGAAAGTGAAAACGTTAATTTTGATAATGGCGATACTCTGCTTGTTGTGGGGCGTGGGATTTATCTTGTTTCCCGCACCGTTTTGGGCGCTCTATGGCCTGACACTGGATGAGGGCGGAATCTATATGGCACGGCAGTTAGGCGTCGTGTTTGGCATGTTGGGGCTGGTTTTGTGGTTGGTCAGAAATGATGTCGCGGGGCGCGCCCTGCGTGGAATAACGTTAGGGCTGTGCATTGGTAATGCGCTTGGCTTGGTTGTGGCGCTCTACGGGCAGTTAACGGCCGACATTAGCGCGCTAGGTTGGGTAGGCGTAGTCACCTATCTGCTCCTTACGCTGGGCTTTGGCTATTGTTTGCTGAAGCCAACCGATACAGCGTTGCGAGTAGGCCGTGCCTAAGAAAATCAAGCAGAACCGGAATTCGCCGGACAAGCGAGAAGCAAGGAGTGAATATCGCCAAATTGATAGGTTTCAATACGCAGAAACAGAAAATACGTGAAAACAGTCAAACAACGATCTAAAGGAGGTCGAACATGAAAAGCTTTATATTACGGTGGCGCTTGGTTCTGGTACTAGTGGCCGCATTGATTGTGGTAACAGCAATGGCCGGCGCCAACCCGGCAGAAGCCGCTACCACGCGGACTCCCTTTGATAACATAAACGTTAACTGCGTCATTCTTTCCCAGACCGTTTGGACCAGCCAGGATGGGACAATCGTGCACATCCGGGACAGGGTCATGGATGGCGCAGTGGATTCTGATGGTGATTATCACGAGGGTACAACGCGCATGGTCGCCAATGCCAACATTGACCTGGCAACAGGCTACGGCAGCTATTGGGGCACGCTGGAAATCTACCCCTATGCTTATCCTGGTGGTCACTGGGCTGGGCACTGGTCCGTGCAGGTCAACGAAGGCAAAGCGGCCGGCATTGCGCGATTGCAGGGCTACGGTGATCTGGCTGGATTGCTCACGAAGTCAGATCTGGCTCCCATTCTGCCCCCCTTCCCAGGCTATGCTTACCTGTGTAATGGCAATATGCCAATATCGGCCGCTCAAGCCGTGGGGTTTGTCATGAATCCTGGCGGCGAATAACCAAGAATAACCCGCGTCTTGCTCGTGTTTAAATTTAGAAGCGGCGCAGAGTCTTGGCTGACTGAGCGCCGCTTTTGTTTAACGGCCGTTACCCTCCCGGTCCATGGTCCAAATACGAACAGCGTATGCTGAGCGATGGATGCGAAGCGAAGGGCGCAGACGCTGGAATATGCACCGGAATTCATGGCCGCTCCCCCGCAAAGGTTCCGCCCGCATCTCAGCTGCCTGAAGAACGGCATGGGCGACTGCCGGGCTGGTGACAATCCGTGCCGGATCCTTGAGGTCATTCGCAGAGATAATCATTGGGTTTTCGCCCGACCGAAGAGAATACGCCATGGCCAGCAGTCCACGGGATCAAAAAATGGGCGCGAAGGGACTCGAACCCCTGACCTCACGGATGTGAACCGTTCGGACAGCAAAACGCGAATAAGGCGTTTCTAATGTCATTCTACCAGAGGTAGAATTCTTTAAGGTTCAGCGGTTTTTCAAAGATCCGGGGGGTCTGATCTGCAGCGCTGCTGCAAATCAGCCTATCAACAGAATATCCCAATAATCTCAGCATATTCTACTTGCGACAACTGCGACGTCAACATTCTCGACAAACCTATTCATCAGGGCTTGACAAAGAAGTCATTTTTGTCGGCACCCACCAATTCATGGCTCTGCTGCAAATCTGAATTTTATTCAACCACGGATATATCAGTTATAGTCCAGGAGCCTATTGGTTCGGCTACACTTGACCCTATCCATGCCTTACCTCCACCGGCAACTTGAACATTGAACCAGAACCCATTCCTAGATCGACCGACAACCTTCAACGGAGTTCCCTGGGAAGAGTCACAACAACATCATAATCAGATCCCGGCCCGCATCTAAGATTCGCCCTTGCCCAAAACTAGCCCAAAAAGCACCATATGGTATGGCATTGAAAGACGCCGCGAATCCTTAGTAATCGGCGTATTTCGGCGCTATAATACGCTTCACCAAAGCTCTTGAGGTAGCGACCTTGGCACAAATCCCGGTGTCTTCAACTGATTCAGTCGGCAAACCGAAGCGCCCGACTATCCTAACCATTGTTATTCTGCTGCTGTTTGCACGGGTGCTTTTCTTTATCGTTCTACTGGTATTTGCCGTCTACGCTCTGGTTTCTGGACAGGGACTTGAAATTTCGTTGGGATTGTCGGAAGTGCTCATAATAGTTCTGTTGTTTTTCCTTGCTATGTTTCTGCTGGTGGCGGCAATAGGACTGTGGCAATTGCGACCAAAGGCTTGGGCCGTGAACATGCTCATCATGGGTTTTCTCCTGATTGTCGGTCTGTGGATTCATTTTTCCGATCAGGCAGGACTGGTAAATGATTTGGGATTGTTGCTCAATGTGCTCCTCGTACTCTACCTGGCACAGCCTGACGTACGAGCGCTGTTTATTCCCCAGTCGGCAGATTCCTAGCCATGGATGATCTAGCGCTATTGCGCCAGTACGAGCCAGTCGTACGCTATACTCAGGGTGAGATGTTCTTTCCCTGCTCTGTCAAGGGTTATCTTGCGCACTGCAGCTTGTGGCGACGGAAGCCTGGAGAGCAGCCCATCATGATCCTTCCTCCGGGCAGCGTTAACAAGGAAATTCTGGCGGACTATAGAGTTGAGGGTCGGGCGGATGAACTGTTTCTGCGGTTTGTGGATGAACCTCTGGACCCCATAGCTTACCAGCGCTGGCGCAATGGCGAGGAATATCCCCGTTTCGACTCCGTAGGCAGGCTAGCACGCGTAGGCTTTGTAGGACGTTTAGCAGAGTCCTTGTTTGATTTCTCACTCCTGCTGAGGGGACGCGTCCCAGGCGGCACGACTGGCCGCGCCTGGCAGCAGTACCGCCAGATGATGGCTGAAGACCCGCGCTACGTGTACTACGGCCGTGTGATACGAGACTCCGGCTACACGATTCTGCAATACCTCTTCTTCTATGCCATGAACGATTGGCGCAGTTCTTTTCACGGCGTCAACAATCATGAGTCGGATTGGGAACAGATCTTTGTCTACCTAACAGGCGAAGAGGGCAACTACATGCCTCAATGGGTCGCATTTGCGGCCCACGATTTCTCTGGCGATGATCTGCGCAGGCGCTGGGACGATCCAGAGTTGGAGAAGGTGGATGAGGACCATGTTGTTGTGTACGCCGGGGCCGGCTCTCACGCTGCTTATGTTGTGCCGGGCGAATACCTGATGCAGGTGGAACCAGAGGCCATCAAGCCGGCAAAGGAACTGCTACGCCCGGTACGGCAGTTTGTAACTGCAAACCTGAACAGCGGTGCCACCAGTACGCCTGCTAATCAGGACGCCCCCCTGGTTTCGCTGGCTTTCGTTGATTACGCACGTGGTGACGGACTGTGCATTGGGCCCGGTCAGGAGGCAACCTGGTCGCCGGAACTCTTGTCCGATGACCTGCCCTGGGTGTCGGGCTATCGCGGCCTATGGGGGCTGGATACTGGCGATCCGATCGGCGGCGAAAGAGCACCGGCCGGACCAAAATTTGATCGCGATGGCAGCGTGCGACATGCCTGGCGCGATCCACTGGGTTGGGCCGGGCTGGACAAGATACCGCCACCCGCTGCCCTTGAAGCGGAAACCGCCGCGGCCATAGCGCAGTTGCGGGATTACGCCTCCGTGCTCTGGACACAAATCGAGGAGAAACGTGACGCGCTGCGCGTCAGTGGGCTGACGTTGAAGGCTCTTTCCAGCACGACGAACCTGGCGCGGCTGACAGAACAGCAGCAGGCTGCCCTGACTGCCGCCTCAAAGGAATTGCAGCAGCTAAGCGGGCAGCATGCCGAGATACTGGAAAAGCGCCGTGTCCTAGAAGAGTACCTGGATAGAATACGTCAGGGGGATCGAGGCGATCCGCAGGCACATTTGCGGCACAAGGCAGTACCTGTGCCGCCCCCGCCGCCAATCGCCAAGGCACTGGATCTTTGGGCAGCAATTAGCGGTGCGCTGCTGGTGTCAATTTTGATTCTGCTGATAGCGTTCCGACCACCGCATTGGCCGATGTGGATTGGCCTGGCCATTCTAATATTCGGGGCTATTGAATCCGCCCTACGAGGAAAGCTGACCAACTACTTGTTGGCAGCGACGGCTATTTTGGCAGTGATCAGCGCCGTAGTCCTTACTGTCACCTACTGGCGGTGGGTCATTCCCGGCGCGCTACTCTTTGTCTTTGTGTATTCCCTATTGACTAACATGAGGGAATTGCGCTCGCGACGCAGCCGGAGTGAAGACGAGCATCCGGCACCATAAGCACAGATCCTTGCGTCGGCCGTTCAATCAACCTTGTTTCAGAGACCATTCTTGGCCGTTATTGGTTTCGGCCGTCTTGTTGCGAGTGACAAATCAAACATGCCGTACTAGCCTAATCACTGGGTCATCACGAGCAGATGATGTCGTCTGGCTGGCACTGATGTGTTTGGCAACATGCCTTGCCTATCGGCAACCGCCATTCAGCTCGCACAACAATCCCAGAACTTTTACCGCGTTGCAAGAAGAAGGCTTACCTGCGCCTTAATTGCGAAAACTATGGGTGCCGGTCAAGAGTAGCGGCCAAATGATGTGGGAGACAGCCGCAGGTCAGCAAATGATCACCAATCATCACCGGGCATGTCCCAACCAACTTCAAGAGATTTCAGGTGCAGATCCCTGTCAAGGGCTGCGCAAAGTTTCCTAGAAGATTGCGGCCTGTTCGCTCGGGAACGGCCGTAGCAAACGATTTGAACCTGGTTACGGCAAATATCAAGGAGTTCGGGCGTGTTGCTGGTCTCGCAATTGAGAACTGGGAAATCTAACCTTATTAAGCGAAAATAGTTCGGAAAAGATCTCCTTAGGGGCATTTTACTGAAATGTGCCGCTTGACATCATCGTCAGGCGGTTTTTTTTGTGCTCGGAACTTGGAAGAATTGGAGGGATTGGGGCCAGATTCTTGGTTTTTATTCGGCTAGAAGAGTTCGAATCTCTTTGGGTGGATCGTTTCCGCGTTTTTAAAAATCTCTACTAGGATATCGTCAATGGCAACATCACGTAGTTCCAGAACTAGTGCAGTAATCAATTCCCTAATCATGCAGCTTATGGACAAATCCGGATTTTAAGTTTCGATCGATTTAAGTTCTTGCAAGGGTGGTTCTGGGAAGATGGAGAACTAGGCTTCGGAAACGTACCGTTTCCGACGAGCTTGGCCTCGCAACCTTACGGATGAGAATCCTGCAAACAACCAAACGCGAAAGGGTGAATTCTAGATGCCAAGTATTCAAAATTTATCTCAGTGATTGTCACTGACAGCGCCCAAGGTCTGGAGCGCCGCGACTTGAGCCGGCGTCAGGCCGGTAGCGCCAGTAATGTCCATGCCAGCGTAGGGCCCAGATGGGGTCATAATCCGCAAACATGATCCGCTTTGAATGTGCCATAACCGGATCGTCCCATCAGCGCTGCTACTGGCAATATGGTCACCATCAATATTGACTGCGATCGACGTCACAGATCCCATGTGCCCTTCCAGCGAGCAACGCATTTCACCGGAGGTTGAATCCCACAAGCGCACATCGCCTTCTGTACTGCCTGTGATCAACAGAGCGCCGTCACAGCTGAAATCCAGGCAGCCTTCACCATGGAGATACACCTCAATCCCATAGCACAACTGCCCATCGTTAAGATCCCACACGCCCACACTGCTTTCCTCAAGTTGGGCAGCCAGCAAGCGCCCATCTGGACTAAATGCCAGATTCCAAAGGTCGTCTTTGGATGTGGACAACGCAAAACGGGGCTGAAGCGCATCGATCGCGTCGTTCGATTCCACGTTCCAGACGCGGATAACCCCATCTTTCGCCCTGGTAACTAGAAGGGAACCATCTGGCGAGAAGCGTACTAACTGTACCGGCGTCTGATGTTTCAACAGTATGGGCTGGATATCTCCAGTGTCGACGTCTGCCAACCCAATCGTATTGTCAGTTTTCGCGTAAGCCAACATTTGCCCATCTGGGCTGAAAGAAATGCTGAAATTGACTTCTACGCTGACGTTCTGCAGGGCGAAACGTTGTCGACCAGAGGAAACTTCCCACATCCGCAAGGTCCTGTCTTTGGCGGCGGATGCTAACGAATGACCATCAGGGCTAAAGGCGAGGGCGCGCACAAAACCTTGATGTCCGGTCAAGGTCTCTTGGAGCTCGCCACTGTTTGTATCCCAAAGATGGATCTTGTTGTCATCGCTGCCACCGGCCAACGTTCGACTGTCTGGGCTGAAAGTAAGTCGTCGTACCGACCCGCTGTGCCCGCGGAGCATATGTGACAGTTTCCCGGTCTGAACATCCCACAACAACACGGGCTTGTCGAAAGAAGCGCTAGCCAACAGACGGCCGTCTGGGCTGAAGATCACAGGATCCACCCAGCGAAGCGAGCCTCGCAAGATATGGAGCAGGCGCCCGCTGCGTACATGCCATAGGCGAATCCGCCGATCGTAGCTACCACCCGCTACCAGGTTGCCATCAGGATTGAAAGCGACGCCAGTCACCCAATTGTCATATCCTCCAAGGATACGAACGGTGCGGCCGCTTTCAATGTCCCATAGACGAATCGTTTGATCAGCGCTGCCGCTAGCAAGTATCTGGTCGCCGGGACTAAAGGCGATGGAAAGCACCCAGTTAGCATGTCCGGACAATGAACTTCGTTTAGCGCCATCATGAACATTCCAAAGGTGAATCTGGTTGTCCTCACCGGCCGTCGCCACGGTGGAGCCATCATGCGCAAAAGCTACAGCCTGAACCTTCCTCTTGTGAGCCCGTATTTTGTACCTGAGCTTGCCCGTAGGCTCTTCCCACAAGTAAAGAAACCCATCAAAGCTGCCGCCGGCCAGCATCTGGCCATCAGGACTGATCGCAACCGCAGCGAACTTGTCGTCTCCGTCTTGGAGCTGCTGCCGGACCCGACCTATCTGCACATCCCAAGCCCTGATGGTCTGATCCTCACTGGCGCTAAACAATATCTTTCCATCTGGACTGAAGGCTACGGAAAAGATTGAAGCCGTGTGGCCGGACAATTGACGAACTGATCGTCCTGAGTACATATCCCACAACAGGATTGTTTTATCGTAAGAAGCGCTGGCCAAGAGGCGACCATCTTGGCTAAAAGCAACGCTATTGACAAGTCCAGCATGTCCTTCAACTATGTGATATGGCTCGTATTCATTCAGCCTCCAGAACGTTATGGAGCCGTCGCTGCTGCCTGCTGCCAACAACTGCCCGTCCGGACTAATGGCTATCGACATAATCAGCCCAAAGGTGTCGCGAAAGAGGGAACCTTTCAGGTCACATCCTCTGAAAGCCACGTCGATGAGTGATGTGTTCCGCAGATCAGCTTGCCAAATTGCCAGGCGGGAGAAATCGTAGCCGCTCAGATCCGCGCCTATTCCCAGGAGCAAATGCAGGATATTGGCTCCAGCATAGCCCGGCGCCTGGGGAGCGTCAGCTTGAAGGTTCTCTAACAGGTTGTTCAATCGATGGAGCGCGCCCACTGTACCCAAACGAGCGCTTAACCAGTCACTTACAGGTTGTAATATCAGCCTACGCTGGCTGTTCACAACGTACTCCTTGGCGTGAGCCTTGACTAATGCGTGACGCCGTAACAACGCCAACCGGCCACTTTCCAACTCCTGGCAGATGTTCTCGACTAAGCGGTCGGTCGCATACTCCATGATGACGTTCTGGAGAAAAAACCGGACATCATCACCTTCAGCCGATTCCGACGACTGCTCCAACAATGAGTGGCGCTGCAGAGAGCGCAGAGCCTCCAGGAATTGGCGCCTGTGGGGTGCATGTGACAGATTGTTCCACAAAACATGGGCCGGGACCGGCTCACGCTCAATAGCCAACCAGGTCAGGATTTCCCGTTCTAGGTGTGATAACCGCTCAAATTGCTGGTCCAACACGCCGCGAATGTCGTCGAAAATTAATGCTTCATCACGTAAGAATTCATTGACATCCCCGGCGAATAACTCCTGCGCAGCATCTGCCACTACCTTTAATGCCAGGGGATTGCCCGAGTAACGATTCACTATTGACTCAAAGTCACTTGATGAAGCTTTTAAGCCAAGCAACCGAAGCAAGTCTGCACCGGAGTCGGCGGATAAACCGTCAAGCCGCAGCAGTCGTACACCAGGGTAGTCCCCAAGAAGTCGCATCAAACCCTGGGGCGCCTCTCGTGAGGTAAAAAGCAGGCAGCTCTGGTGGTCTTGTTCGGCTATGCGCCGAAAGAGTTGAAGGTAATCATCATAGCCAGGCTTAGGTTGGCCGGATTGTGGTTGCCCTTCCAATATCGATTCGACATTGTCGAGGATGAGAAGGCAACGTTGGCGCTGCAGTTCCTGGAAGAGCATCCGTAACTTGGCTTCCAGGTTGTCGGGCAATGCGCCCATCTGCTGGTCGGGCAGCACCTGCAACCAATCATCGAGGATGGTCTCTGGTGGCGGGGCATTGACCAATGAACGCCAGACGATCTGGTCAAAGGGGGAAACACCATCCGGATGGTGTTCTGGGGCTAAGTCTGCCTGTCGTCTGGTCAATTCGGCGGCCAGGGCGGTCTTACCGATTCCACCGATGCCCAGGACAGCAACCAGGCGGCAGCGCTCAACCGTTAGCCAATCAGACAGTTGCGCCAACTGGTCTTCCCTACCGTGGAGGTCTACCCTGGCCGGCATATCATCCCAATCAACATTGGGTAGCATGCCGTTAGAAGGCCGGTCTGATACTTGGGCTTTTTTTAGAGCGCTCGAATCCCTTATTCGCAGTTCTGTGTCTGTTAGGTAATTGCCGATTTCCTGTTGGCCAGACTTAGGCAATTTGTTGAACAAGATCAGTTCATAAAGGGCGACAGTCTCTGGGGAGGGATCAATGCCGAGTTTCTCGGACATGATGCGACGACAGGTGTCAAAATGAGCTAGAGCGGCGCCGCTTTGACCTGACATGGCCAGGACGATCATCCTCAAACGATGGCCAACCTCACGGATAGGATCGAGAGCCAGTAAACGGGCCAGGTATTTCAGGCTGTCGTTGTATTGTGACTGGTAGACGTGCCATACAGCTAATGCTTGTAAGGCGTTTAGTAGTATCTCTCGAAGACGCTCCCTCTCGACCGTTACCCACTGCTCAAACAGGGGAATATCCGCCATAGCAAACCCCTCCAGAAAGTCACCCTGGTATAACGAGACGGCCGTTTGTACATGCAAAACGTCCAACGGTTCACCTCTTCTGGGTTTGAGGAGGGCATCAAACTGGGCTACATCAAGCCAGATGCTGCTGCTTGGATTTATCGCGACGGTATGGCGGGTGATTTCTAAATGTGCTCCAACAGCACGGCGTAGAATCGAGAGCGATTTGCGCAAGCTGCTGTTTGCTCGTCGTTCATTGACCTCCGGCCAAAACATGGCCGCCAACTCTGGACGGCTGCGAGGGCGCTGGGATACGGCCACGTAATAGAGCATTGCTTGTGTCTTAGCGGCCCTCAATCCCGGGACTGCCTGCCTATCAAGGGTTACGCGAGGCGGGCCTAACAAATTCAGGTGGAGTTCAGACTCCATCACGTTTCGTGGCAATAGGTCGTTCACGATTCAGTCACAATACAGTCACAATAGAGTAACGAGTGTTTGCTAAACTCCAAATAATAGGCGGTTTCGATATGTGAAGCAAGGGTCTGCGAATGATCCGAGTTGAATTTCATTGATGTATGACAGCGGCAACAATACAGCGCTTTTGGTTTCGACACCTGGCATTATTCAGGAAGCGACCACGGCCATGTTGAATTCGCTTTCCCAAATAACCAAAGTCCAATTAGTCAGCGGCGCACTTTCGGCAATCGAATGGCTGCGGAATGAGGATTCATGCTTACTCGTCGTCGACGCCAATATTCCGGCCGAGGAGGCTGAGTTATTAGTGCGCTGGACTAAACATTACCATCCGGATACCCGCTGCATCGTCTTGGTCAGGAGCATGGTTGAACTGGAGTGGGCTCGCGCCGCCGGCACCGACGCCGCCTTTTTGCGAAGCAGTTCAGCCAAGCAGCTTTCGGAACACTTATGGCCGAAAGAGCAACGAACTCGAAGTCAACGAGCTGGAGATGCTCGCAGTTAATTAAAGTTTACTATTTTCTAATTCTAAGGAGAACTCACATGGCTAATGAAAATAAAAATCTGATAGTAGCCTATTTTGATAATTCAGAAGTGGCTGATGACGCGGCTAAGCAGCTTAAGCATTGGGATAAAAGCGAAAGCGACATCAAACTGGGTGGTATGGGCATTGTGACCCTTGAAGATGGCAAACTAAAAACCCATAAGGTCGGAGCGCGAGCAGCAGGAACCGGGGCCAAATGGGGCACTATCCTGGGTGCCACTGGCGGTGCGGCAACCGGTGCTCTCGCCCTTGCCGGTGTCCTGACCGGCGGCCTTGGCCTCATTCCCGGTGCCATTGCCGGTTTGATCGTCGGTACAGGCGCGGGTGCTCTCTTCCATAAGAAAATCGGTATGACGGATTCCGATCGCCTACGTCTTGAAGATCATCTGAAAAATGGCGGGGCGGCGCTGGCCGTCATGGCTGACGCTGTCGAGGTTGAACCGACGAAGGCGGAGATCGCCGCTTTGGGAGGGAAAGTTGAGCATTATACGCTGCCCGACGACTTGATGGAAGAGTTTGAAGAGACGCGGCAGCGCGTTGCAGAAGTTGAGGATCAAGTGGCCGAAAAATTCGCGGGTGAATCATTGGATGTCCAGGAAGATGTTGCCTTGATGCTCGCTGCAGCGAACAGTTTGACCAGCAATGATGTGGCCAAGCTGCACAGCGCCGGTGTAAGCGATCTGAGTGGTTTCATGACTAAAGCGGCAACACCGAAAGGTCGCGAAGAATTGGCTGCGGCGACCGGATATGATGCCAAAACAATCCTTATTTGGGCTAATGAAATGGATCTGGCGCGTGTGCGTGGGGTAGGACCTAAATATGCTGCTTTGTTGAAGGCAGCCGGTGTAGACACGGTTCCTGAACTGGCGCAGCGAAATCCTGCAAATCTGACCTTGAAGTTAAGTGAGGTTAATGCAGCGGAAGCGATTGCCGACAAAGTACCAACAGAAGATCAGGTAGCATCATGGGTTGCCCAGGCAAAGGAACTTCCACGCGTCATTACCTATTGATCGACTCAATCTAGGCCTTAACGAAGTATTAGACAGTTCACTGGCCTGGCGATTCTTACAGTCGCCAGGCCTTAAATATGTTTAGATGGATCTTTTTAAAATAATTTACCAATACAAAATTCACATTTAAGGAACAACGTTCCGGAGGTATAGATGCAAGGTTTATTAACGAGGATACGTTTTCTTTTATTAATTCCGGCAATGGTCATTCTTCTTCTGGTCCTAGCCGGCGGATCGGCGGCGGCTGAAGATTCCCAGTGGCGTACGCGCTTCTGGAATAATACCCACTTCGGCGGCGATCCCGTCGTTGAACGGCACGACAGCGCAGTCGACTTTGATTGGGGGCAGGGTTCTCCCGCCAGTCACGTCGATGATGACAATTTCTCGGCCAAGTTTAACCGGCGTGTGAATTTTGCGCCCGGTACTTATCGTTTCACGGCGACGATGGATGACGGCATGCGCGTCTACCTGGATGACAATGTGATCATCGATTCCTGGACAGACAGCCAGGAGCATACCATGACGCGTGACCTGTATGTCAGCGGCGGCGAGCATGACTTGAAAGTGGAATATTTCGAGGCCGGTGGAGCGGCGGTAGCCAAGTTCCATTGGGACCTGATCCATGCTGAAAACGGCACGGGCACCGGCGGTGGTCAGTTCTTCCCCAATTGGAAGGCGGAATATTTTAACAATACCTCCCTCTCCGGCACGCCGGTGTTGGTACGCGATGATCGGTATCTCAATAACAACTGGGGGGCAGGCTCACCCGCCCCCGGCGTGGTCAACAATGACTACTTCTCCGCCCGCTGGACAAAGACCCTTAGCGGCCAGCCTGCTAATTACCAGATCACATTGACCAGCGATGATGGATCGCGACTTTACGTAAACAACCAATTGTTAATTGATAACTGGGCGGTCCAGGCGCCGACGACCCGCACGGCAAACTATTATTATCCGGGTGGTGCGATTCAGGTGCGTGTCGAGTATTTTGAAAACACCGAAAATGCCAGCATCGACGTACATCTGCTTGAATTGGGTGGAACAGCCCCGGTTGTCCCACCAACTACACCAGCGCCCGTATCTTGTCTCGCCCCCACTGGTTTCAATGCCTATGTGAACACCAACAGCCTCAATTTCCGTGAAGGACCGGCGGTCCAATTCCCAATCATCACCACTTTACCTGAGTGTTCAACTGTGCAGTTAACGGGTTACCGCAATCCGGTGGACGCAAGCAGCCCCTGGGTTCAGGTGAGCTTATCCGATGGTCAGAAAGCCTGGGCTAGCGCAAACTACCTGGTTATGGGTGTTCCCCTTTCACAGTTCTCGGTATTGTCCGATTAGCTTAATTAAATGAATCTGTGGCGCAGCGTCCATACTGCGCCGCAGATTGCATATTACCTGCACATCATAAGGAACATAAGGTTATGAAAGAGAAAAAAAGTGACGCCATCAGTAAGCTTGATTATGTTCGAGCCCTTGAAAAATCCTATGTTCCCCCTAATCAAGAAGGATTTGGCGGCGCCGTTTTTTTTGAGGTGGTCAAATTGGATGACGATCTCGAAGACTTGGCGCAGAAATATTACCAGTATTTCGTAGGCGATCTGTGGGAGAGATGGGGCGAAGATACCTGGATGGGTCCCTGGAAAGAAGTTTGTGTTAGAGATGGCGATGCAAAACACGACATCGTAAAGGAACTTCAGGGCATCGAAGATCCCGACGCACACATCTCGGTGCCCCTTATCCTGGAGGTTGCCGAAAATGTGGAAGCGGCCAGAGAAGTATTATCCACTGCTTACGACGCTCCCGAGGTGAACGAGCTGCGGGTCTACAACACCTGAATAGTTTAATAAATTTTTTACAAATAGAAGTAAACACATGGGTATTTTAGGCTGGATTATTTTTGGCGCATTGGCTGGCTTGATTGCTAGCCTGATTACGGGCCGCAATGAACGTCAGGGCTGCCTGATGAACATTATTGTTGGCATCATTGGTGCCTCGCTTGGTGGTTGGATTATGAGTCTGTTTGGGGGATCCGGCGTCACAGGCTTCAACCTGCCTAGTTTTCTGGTGGCGGTTCTGGGGGCAGTGGTTTTGCTAGCCATCGTTAATTTCATTTTTGGCAGAAGATAACAAGATTTGAGAAGGAGTAAATATGAAATCAGCAATCCTTGCAATATTGGGTGTACTTTTGATAACTTCTCCCATTGCCGCACGAGAATTGATAGCATCGAACCAACCAAAAGAGGATCTTATTAATCAGTCAGTTCTGGCGCTTCCCTCGGCTCAAGGCGATATCAAAGCGCTGCACAATGAGGAGACTGACTGCCCATTTCCCGTGCCCGATGATGAGGTTATCAACGAAACCATCGTTTGTGGTGAAATGACCGTGCCTGAAAATTGGAGCGATCCCGGCAGCCAGACTGTGACTATCGGTTACGCCATTCTGAAAACACCGAATTTGTCGCCGATTCCCGATCCGGTCATCTATCTGGAAGGTGGACCGGGTTCATCGGCGCTGTCAACCCTACCCTATTTGCGTGATGTGTTTGCTGAACTGCGCCGCTACCGTGATGTGGTCATTTATGACCAGCGAGGCAACAGCTACAGCTCACCGCTGGCTTGTCCGGACGAGATTCTTAACCAGCCAATAGATGATCTTCCCGAAGTCCCGTCTGAACTCTCAATTAAGAGCGACTTGGAAGATTTTATTAACAGCGCCAAAAATGGGAGCAGCTACCAAGCGGCCGTTAACTGCGCCCCCTATTTTGAGGAACAAGGCATTGACCTGTCCCAATACAGCACTGCCAACAGCGTGCAAGACCTGATCGCCCTTATGGATACTCTCGACTACGCCACCTACAATCTCTACGGCATTTCTTATGGCACCAACGTCGCTCTGGAACTGTTCCGCTACTACCATGAAAATGAGGATGATTCCCTGCCGGTTGTGCGCAGCGGCATTATTGATGGCATCGTGCCGCCTAATGTGGATACCCGCGGCGGGCAAGCCTTTATCCTGGCTGACAACATCCTGCGCCTCTTTGCCGAATGTGAAGCGGACGCTGACTGCGGGGCTGCCTTCCCCAACATCCGCCAACGAACAGTTGACCTGCTCAAGCAGACAGCAGAGTCGCCGTTGGAGATTGGTGATGAAACCATCACGGCGGATAACCTGATCACGGCCATGAGCGGCGGACTCATCTTTAAGCTAAGTGACAAACAGGAAATACAAGGCATCGGTGCAGCCTATTTCCCCTTGATGATTAGCGAATTGGAAGATGGCGTTGCCGATACCTATGTGGCCCTGCGCGACGGCACACTGCCACCGGAACCGCAAACAGCATCACCGCCCGGCAGCCCGCTAGGGCTCGTCGCCGCAGAATCCGACACCCTGGCCGGTGATGCCCGCTCCTTGGCCGAACAGATCGAAGCCCTCAGTTTGCAAAGCAAACGCGCCGCTGATGCCCTGGAAAGCGACAAGCCGCTGCCTGAATTCTTCCTGGAAGAACTGCGGCTGGGGGTGGCCAATATGGACAGCGCCGAGGCTACTTTTTTCCCGGCCGCCGTCCAAATTATCGTGCAAACCGAGACAGGGCATGACGCTTTGCTCAGCATTGCTTCCAACGTGAACCAAGAGCTGGCAGCACTGGTTCCTCTGATGTCTGACGAGGATGTCAATGAAGCGCTGGAATTGGTCAAGGAAGCCATGCCCACCTTAAAAATCGTTAACGACATCACCCTTGTCGTCATTACCTGCAACGACCGCTACGAATCGCTGGATTTGGAAGAGATTCTTGAATCGTATCAGGCTTACGAGATTCCGGCATTGATTAACCGCTATGACACGGCCATAAACGAAAAAGTTGCCTGTGACGCCTGGGGTCTGACCCCGAAAGATACCGGTTTAAAGGAAGCGGTAACTTCAGACCTGCCCATTTTGGTCTCCAATGGCACGATGGACCATGAGACACCGGTGGAATGGGGCGAAGCTGCCGCCGAAAAGTTAACCAATGCTACCGTCTTCAACACAATCTACGGCCAGCACGGTTCTACGGGCCTGTTTGACTGTGGTAAAGCAGTCGCCGCGGCCTTCATTATGTATCCTGATCAGGAACCGAATTTGGCTTGTGCCGATGATTTGCGCGAGAGCTATCCTTTTGTGCTTGAAGCACCGCAGCCGGCGGGGGAATAATCGTGCGGCCGAATAGACCAAAAAGAACAACTATGCAAAAAATAGTTAAACCTTTTTTACTTTTCATCGTGATTTCCTTCATCGTCGCCTGTGACGAGAATGGGAATGACAACAGTGTGGTAAATATTGGAAATGAAATAGCGGCTATTGAAGCCGAAGCAGGAGATATTACGGAAATAGGCTGCCCCCTGAAAATCGCCGATGAAAAAGAAGGCGAGACTTATTCGTGCGGGATTTATACAGTGCCCGTTGATTATGAAAACCCAGATAGCAAAACCTTGAACCTGACCTACGTGGTGCTGAAGGCTGCCAGCAATGACCCACTGCCGGACCCTATCATCTATCTAGCAGGTGGCCCTGGCCAAAGCAGTGTCGTTACTGCCGGTGATCAACTGTACGGCGATCTGCGCCAGAGCCGCGACTTGATATTCCCGGCGCAGCGAGGCACGCTTTTTTCTAACAGGCTTGCTCTTGAAGAGTGCGTTGAGTTAATGTCCGATCAATTGGATCGAGGTGATTTGGAAGCGTTTGTAGACGAGGTTTCCACCCGCGTGAAGCCGGAAGGGGATCTTCCTTATGATGAATACCTGGCCGCCTACAGCGATAATGTAGCCTTGACAAACGCCCGTTGTCATGAAGCATTCAGCCAGGCTGGGCTCGATCCCGCCCAGTTTAACACCGCCAACAGCACCAACGACGTGGTTGGGTTGGTGGCCTCGCTGGGGTATGACAGCTTCAATCTGCATGGCGTCTCTTACGGCACGCGGCTGGCACTGGAAACAATGCGCCGCCATCCCGAAGCCAACATCCGCAGTGTCGTTTTGGATTCTCCGGCCCCGCCTACGGAAAAACGCCTTGAAGATTCAGCTTTAGCCCTTCAGACAATCGTAATACGTCTTTTTGCCGACTGTGAGGCGAATGCGGATTGTAATGCCGCCTACCCGAACTTAGTTGAACGGACAGCTGCCCTGATGGCGGAATTGGCTGAGCAACCTATTACAGCGGGCGACCAGACAATAGGAGCGGACGAACTGCGGGCACAACTGGTCGATCTCAGCGCGACGCGGGCCAATTATGTACCCCGGCTGATTGCTGAATTGGAAGCGGGAGATGCCACCACCTACCTGGCCCTTCTTAATGGCGAGGTTGGTGTTTTACCACCGGAAGGCAGTGTGCTTTCTGCAGAGGGCTTAAACCTCATCGCGCTGATTTCTGAAGGGGGCATGACTGCAGAAGATCCTTTCGCTGGTGTAAAAATGGTGGCCGAGGTCCTGGCTGGTGTCGAGAAGGAAAGTCCGAGACAAGCCATGAAGGCGATTGTTCAGGAGAAATTAGCCGATTCTGAAAAGCTGCCGCTCATTCTAGAGGGTATTGACAGGTTAACGCCTGATGATTTGCACACGCTCCAAGCCCAGATGAGTGCGCCAGCATCTGAAGTTGACGAGGCAGAAGCCCAAAAGAACGCTGAAGCCATTGCCAAAAACGATGCCCACTTTTTATTGAATGGCATCGTCTGCCTGGAACAGCTGCCCTTCGAGGATGTGGAAACGGTTCTGGCCATGAAAAACGATCTGGTGATCCCGGAGTTGGCCACGGCCGATTCCTTGCTGGCCACGGAAGTGGGTAACTGCACCAACTATCCCATGGGTGAAACGGATCGCACTTATCACGAGCCGGTCACGAGCCAGATCCCTACGCTAATATTGCAGGGCGAATTTGACACGCGGACACCGCTGCAAAACGGCCGTTCCCTTTCTGAGCAACTCAGCAACGACACCCTGGTGATCATCCCCCAGGTCGGGCATGAAACCTGGACCAGCGCCACCAGCTGTGTCGGGCAAATCAGTATCAATTTTATTAGCAATCCTGAGCAAGGACCGGACTTGTCCTGTTTGGCGCAGCGTCAGGAACATTTTTCATTGCCGGATGAGCCATTAACTTCATCCGAGTAAAAGGAGATTGAATAACAATGACAACAAAAAACGATTTTGCAGCGGAGGAATGGCAATTATTAACCGTGGCACCGGTTAATGCGGGCAGCTACATTATCACGGCCGATCTGTCTGTGATGGGGGCTATTAGGGAAATGAAAGCCTTGGGCAAAGCCATAAAGGATCCCACACCTCCCGCCGCCGCCAAAGAACTGGTTGCCGCTTTAATTGCCGATGCTGAAGCACAGGCAAAAAATAAGGAAGAAAAGGAGACCGCTCCGGCACAGGAAGGTGAGGACGTACGAGAACCAATCCGACAGGCTTTACAGCAAACGGTTGTTTTGCTTGATGCAAAATGCACGCCGGAAGAAGCTGCCGGTTTTAAGCAATGGCTGCTGGATGTGGCTCAGGCAGTTGCTGAAGCTGACAAAGAAGGGAGTCACTTTGGAATTGGCGGTCAACGTGTCAGCGACAAAGAGCAAACAGCACTTGCTGAGTTAACCACACTTCTCAACCCTTAATCGGTCGAACTTAATCTTAAGATGGTTCGTTATTAACAACTTTGCTTTTTATAGGAGGCAAATTATGGATGGAATTTTAGGATTACTTATCGGCATCATCGCAGGTGCGCTCATTTCCGGTTTTGTTATCTGGATTGTGAGCAAACTGGGATTGGGTCTGGAAGTGGATGGATTCGTCAGTGCCTTCATTGCGGCGATCATCATTGCCGTTGTTGGCGGGATCATCAACTGGCTGTTGGGCGTTTTGGGCATTTCTGTTGGCGGCGGCTGGTTAGGGGCGATCATCCATCTAATCATTGCGGCGATTGTCTTGATGATCAGTGACCGCTTTCTCAAAGGGTTACGGGTTGCCGGTTTCGTCGGTGCGCTCATCGCCGCCGTGTCCATCGGCGTTGTTTACTGGCTGCTTGGCTGGTTGGTGAGCTTAGTCCTCTAGCAAGAGGGTTCTGACCGATTGCGGCCGTTGTCTGGGCAAAATTCCAGGCAACGGCTTCTTTGCATAAGCAAAAACCAAAATTCATATGAGCGAAACGGCCGTAAACATTAACGAGAAGCATAACCTTGACAGTAATGCCAGCGCTGAACAGAGCACAGCAAATACCAATGAATATATTTTCAGTAGGACTTTCTTAAAACTTCAAGGCGATTTTTACCGACTTGGCTAGTCTTAGGGGCTGCTGTGCTTATGACGAAGATTGAAAATGCTATGAAGAGACACAGGTTGTTGATCCTTATTGTTGGTGGGATGTTGATCATCCTGCTGCTGACGGCTGGCTGGGCACTATTTGACCTGGGCACGCGCAGTGATGATCTGCAGGGACTTGGCGCCTGGCCGACGGCGACACCGAGTCAGGCTACGGCCGTACCCCCGAAAACGGTCGCCATTTCCTGGGAACTGGAAAACGCCGGCTTGAAAGATGGTCCTTATCTGGATGCCACCGGTGTCAGCGGTCACCTGGCGCGCCTGCGTAATGGTGAGGTGGACCAGCTGGCTCTGGAGTCCTACGCGCGCGACCTTCAGACTTTAAATGAAAGAACGGCCGAATGGGGCGCACCAATTCCTGCCTCTTTCTGGGACGTGCGTGATTCTAACATGGAAGAGGGCAATGTCACCGAATACAAATTGGTTAACGCACTAGCCCAACCTGAATTGGAAAGCTATGTCGGCCTGATGGCTCAAAGCTACGAGCGCTTCAAGATCTTCAAGGAAAACGAGGTGCAGGGTGCCGACGATTCCGCTCTCGACGCTGCTCTCGATATCTTGCATCTGACTATAGACTATATCGAAGAGGCGGTTGGGCCGCTGCCAGAGGATGCTTCGGAGGAAGAAAAACTG
>Ga0316577_10000112_pt1 | contig 22926 bp, 22 predicted proteins | sample S5NA_FD_203073 | JGI IMG/M metagenome (GOLD analysis project Ga0316577, IMG submission 203073) | Rhizosphere microbial communities from salt marsh grasses in Alabama, United States - S5-7_050615r2r1 | ecosystem: Host-associated > Plants > Roots > Rhizosphere | place: USA: Alabama | collected... | reverse complement strand
CAAATCGAGTCGGGTCGCCTGCAGCTCCTTGACGGTACGAGCCCCACGACGATCACGGCGTCCGACGTCCAGTTCCGCTTCAACAACTGGGACCACGTCAGGGCGCAGGAGGTCCCGGCCCTTCTCGTGTCCGCGGCCTTTTTCGGGGCATCCTGTGCGGTGCTGCTTTACGGTATTGCCGGCTGGATCAGGGAGAGGAAGGCTCAGCCAACGACGTAGGCCGAATTCCAGCCACCGCGTCCACACGACGCGATACCCGCGCCCACGCTGAGGGTTCGGTGGAAGAGCGGCACGCCGCCCCCGATTGATGGCAGTATGAGGGGCATGGAGATTCGATTCCTCGGCGCAGCCAGCACGGTCACCGGATCGCAGTTCCTTCTCACTACGGACAGAGCCCGCATCCTGGTCGATTGCGGGATGTTCCAGGGCGGTGCCCACGAGGTGGTGCGCAACCGCGTGCCACTCGGCTACGACCCGGCGGCGCTGGACGCCATCGTCCTCACCCACGCCCACCTGGATCATTCCGGTCTGATCCCGCTGATCGTGGCCGAAGGCTTCAAGGGCCCCATCTATTCCACCAAAGGCACGGCCGAGCTGGCGGCGGTGATCCTCCTCGATTCAGGCAAGCTGCAGGAGGAGTACGCCAAGCGCCGTCGCCGCTGGGCGGCCCGCCACCCCGAGAAGGCCGAGCTGGACGAGCAGCGCCGGTTGGAGGCAATAGCGGAGCAGGAACGGATCGCCCGGGCGGCCGAGCGAGCCGGCGCCGCGGCCCCGCGTCGCCGTGCCGGCGATGTCATGCCCGACGGCCGCGTTGTAGCCTCCGGGTTCGACGAGCTGGCCCTGAACGACGAGCAGGCGGTCGGTATCCGGATGGGCTTCCCGCCCTACGGCGATCCCGACTACCCGGCCGCTATGGAGGGCCACCCGACGCGGCCCAACCTCCTGCTCGAGGAGCCCCTCTACGACCAGGCCCAGGCGGAGCGCTCACTGCGCCAGTTCAAGCCGGTCGCCTATCTGAAGGAAGTCGCGGTCGCGCCCGGCATCACCGCCACTCTCCACGATGCCGGCCACATCCTCGGCTCGTCGATCGTGGAGCTGCATGTCGCCGCCAGCGGCAAGACGCCGGCCCGCACCCTGGTCTTCTCCGGTGACCTGGGACGCAGCCCGGCCCCGATCCTGCGCGATCCCGAGGCCCTGGCGCAGGCGGACTATGTCTTCGTCGAATCGACCTACGGTGGCCGAACCCACGAGCCGCAGGAAGAAGCCTTCAAGGAGCTCCGGCGTGCCGTTCTGGACACGGTCGAGCAGAAAGGGGTGCTGCTCATCCCGGCCTTCGCCATCGGCCGCACCCAGGAGATGATCTGGGCCCTTGACGACCTGCTGGACAGGAGGCTCATACCCCACATCCGGCTCTACCTGGACTCGCCGATGGCGTCTAGGGCATCGGCCATCTATCGCGCCCATGCCGACTACTACGACGCCGACGCGCTGTCCGACCTCCGGCACGGCGAAGGCCCGATCGAGTACGACGACGCCATGGAGACCCGGCGAGCCTCCGAGTCGCAGAAGATCGAGCGCGCCCGCAGGCCGTATGTCGTGATCGCCTCCAACGGCATGCTGACCGGCGGCCGGGTCTTGAGCCACCTGCGGCGGCTGATCGGGGACAAGAAGGCCATCATCATGTTCGTCGGCTACCAGGGCGAGGGCACCCTCGGGGCGCGCCTCCTGGCGGGGGCCCGGAAGGCCCGCATCGACGGCCAGGACTACCAGGTACGGTGCGCGATGCGCTCCATCTCGGGCTTCTCGGCCCACGCCGACGAGCCGCAGCTCCTGGCCTGGCTGGGCAACTTCATCAAGGGCCGCCGGACCGGCGACCCGGGCGTCCCCCGCCGCGTCTTCATCGTCCACGGCGACCCGGAGGCCCAGGAAGCGATCCGGCCCAAGATAGAGGCCCTGGGCCTGCCGACCCTCATCCCTCACTGGCATCAGAGCGTGAAGCTCGACTGAGACGATGGCGCCCTCCGCCGAGCCAGCCCCGGTCATTCGCCCTGCGGCAGCCAAGGAGCTGCCGAGGTTGAAGGAAATCGTGCGGCGCGACTGGGGCTCGGAGACGGTGGTCAGCCGGGGCAGGCTGCATCGCACCGCCGATCTGTCGTGGCTGGTTGCGGGGCCTGAGCAGCAGTGGCTGGGAGTGGCCGGCTACCGCCTCGACGGCGACGAGTGCGAGCTGGTCGTCCTGGAGGCCTTCGAGAGGCATCGGGGGACCGGCACTCTCCTCCTGGACGCCGTGGCCGGGATCGCCCGCCGGGCCGGGGCGCGGCGGCTGTGGTTGATCACGACCAACGACAACACGGACGGGCTGCGTTTCTACCAGCGACGCGGGATGCGCCTGGCCCGCCTGTGGCGGGACGCGGTCAGCGAGGCGCGCCGAACGCTGAAGCCCGAGATCCCGCCGACCGGCGAGTTCGGCATACCCATCACCGATGAGCTGGAGCTGGAGATGATCCTGAGCGAGGGCGATAGCGAGTGAAGCGCTGGCGAGACGGGGGTGGGTTCGAAGAGGACGAGCGCGAGCTCCAGAGGCGGGCGGATGCCGAGCGCGCCCCTCTGGTGGTCCAGTCCCTGGCCCCCAGGGGCCACGGCCGTCGCCTCATCCTGCCTCTGGCGATAGGCGGGGTGGCGCTTCTCTTCGTCCTGGCCACGGCCGGCCGCTACCTGGACTACTTCGGCGGTGGCCAGAGCACGCCGGCGACCCCGGCGACCCCCAGTCCGATTGCCTGGCTCGACGCGACGGCGCCCGGCCGGCCCGCCGGCCCCACGGCAAGCCCGGGCGCCAGCCTGGCCCCCGTTGTGGCCGTCCGTGCCGACTACCGGTCCTATCTCCTCCTCCCAGGCGCTCAGATCCGCTTCGTTGTCAGGCTCACCAACACCAGCGGCCGTTCGCTGACGCTCGACCCCTGCCCGACCTACCGCATATACGTGCCCGGCTCCAGCGCCCAGGAGCCGGAGCGGCCCCTCAACTGCACCGCGGCTCCGACCACCTTCCTGCAGGGAGAGAGCCTGTCGTTCGAGATGCTCTACACGGTCCCGTCCGACGTGGGGCCCGGGGAGCAGCTCCTGATCTGGGAGCTGACGAGCGGCCTACGCGGGACCGACAGCATCACCCTCTCGGTGGACCAGCTGCAGAGCGCCAGCCCGACGACGACCGACTAGACCGCTGGACGAGCCAGGTCGGCGGCGTCAGCCGGCCGTCTTGCCCGTGCTGCCCGGCGCGTGGAGCGGCAGGCCGGCCTTACAGGCCGGGCAGGTGTCCGGCCCCGGCTCGTACGTCGGCAGCTCCAGCGGCCACAGCGCCCGGAGCGGGTAGATGCGGCCCGTCGTTGGCGAGGTGAGCGTCGCCAGCCCGCCCGAGCGGTCCGCCAGGACGTGGCAGCCCACGATCTCGCCGCCCAGCGCCTCGACCGCCGGGACCATCGCCAGGAGCGAGCCGCCCGTGGTCAGGATGTCGTCCACCAGCAGGACGCGCTCCCCGGCGGCGATCGTGAAGCCCCGCCGGAACTCACGCCGGGCGGTCCCGTCCGGGGCTTTCACCTCCTCGGCGAAGATGGCCCGCACCCCCAGCTGACGGCCGGTCTCGAAGGCCAACACCACGCCGCCGGTCGTTGGCCCGGCCACCACGTCCACCGTGGCCGTCCCGTCCGGGGCGCGATACCGACCCGCCCAGAACCCGCACAGCTCGCTGGTCGCGGCCGGGTCCTGCAGCACCAGGAACTTCTCCAGGTAGCGGTCCGAGTGCTTGCCGCTCTTGAGCAGGAAGTGGCCTTCCTTGAGAGCGCCCGAGCGGCGGAAGGCTTCTTCGGTGCGGGAGGCGATGGCCGCGTTGGCGGCGAGCTCGGCTGCGGATCGAATTGTCGTCATGGAGGCCTCCCTATGGCCTGTATTCCGCGCCCCTGGCCGATGGGGCTCCGCTGCGCTTCGGCAGGGCTGTGCCGACCAGCGGCTCGCAGGAGGCGAGCCCGCGCCTGTGGCACTCCGCCCGCAGCTCGTCGGTCAGGCGGACCGGGAGCTCCGGGTCGGCGAACAGCGCCGTGCCCACCTGGACAGCAACCGCGCCGCAGGCCATGAAGTCCAGCACGTCTCCAAGGTTCGTCACGCCGCCGATGCCCACGATGGGGATCGAGACCGTCTGGGCCACTTCGTAGACCACCCGCAGGGCCACGGGCTTGACGGCCGGCCCGGACAGGCCGCCGTAGGTGTTGCCCAGGAAGGCCCGGGTTCGGTCGGCCGAGACGGCCAGGCCCGACAGGGTGTTGATGGCGGTGATTGCGTCCGCCCCCGCCTCCTCGATCGCCCTGGCGATCGACCGCACGTCGGCCACGTTGGGTGACAATTTGACCAGCAGCGGCAAATCGGTGGCGCGACGCACGGCTGCGGTCACGGCTTTTGCCGCGTCGCGATCGATGGCGAACTGCAGCCCGCCCTTGCCGACGTTGGGACAGCTGATGTTGAGCTCGATGCCGGCCACGCCGGGCACGCCGTCCAGGCGCCGGGCGACCTCGACGTAGTCGTCGATGGACTCTCCGGCGACGTTGACGATGACCGGCACCTGCCAGCCCTGCCAGATGGAACCGTACTTCTCGATGACGGCGTCCACGCCTGGGTTCTGCAGGCCGATCGAGTTGAGCATCCCGCCGGGCGTCTCGGTCACGCGGGGAGGTGGATTGCCCGCTCGCGGGCGCAGGGTGGTGCCCTTGCAGCAGATGGCGCCCAGGCGCTGGACGTCCACCACCTCGCCGTACTCGACGCCGTAGCCGAAGGTGCCCGAGGCGACCATGATCGGGTTGGGCAGCCGGAGCCCGCGCTGCGGCGCCAGCTCAACCGACAGGTCGATCGCCTCGAGAGCCTGGCGTTCGGACGGTGAGGGAGCTGCAGCCGCCGTCTGGGTTCCCGCCGGGCTCGCCTTCGACCGGTCGATCGGCACGATGGCCGACTTGACCGGGCGAACCGTCGGCGCTCGCCTGGACTTCGTCGGGCGGGCGTCGGGCGAGGTGACGACCTTGCGCTTGGCTTTCACTGGATCGACTCCCAGGCGATCTCCTCCGCGGCGAAGACGGGGCCCTCACGGCAGACGCGCTGCGGACCCTCCACGCCCATGACGACGCAGCCCAGGCAAGCACCCACGGCGCAGCCCATCGTCTGCTCCATCGAGACCTGCAGAAAAGCCTTGCGCCGGGCCTGCGTCGATCCGAGCGGCTCGGCCCTGGCGGAGCCCCCCTTACGGCCGAGGCGGGCCACGCCCAGCCTTTCGCGCCGGCCCGAAGCCAGCTCGGCCAGGCGTTTCAGCATGGGGTGCGGGCCGCAGGCGAATTCCTGGTCGGCCCAGGCCTCGTACTCGCCCGCCAGATCGGTCACGAAGCCGTGGTGGCCCAGCGAGCCGTCGTCCGTGGCCACGACGTACTCGATCTCGTCCGGCAGCAGGCTGGACGGGTAGACATGCGCTGCGTCCGCCGCCCCGAACAGGAGCGTCACCTTCCGTCCATCGCGGACGGCCTCATCGGCCAGCATCCGGATGCCGGCCATGCCCAGCCCGCCGGCCACGAGCAGCAGATGGTGGCTGCGCGAGTCCACTTCGTAGGGCCGGCCGAGCGGCCCCAGCATGTCGATGCGGTCGCCCGGGCGGGCCTGAGCCAGCCACTCCGTTCCCCGGCCGATCATCCGGAAGTGGATGGAGACGATGCCCGTGGCCGCGTCCGCGGTGTTGATGGAGAACGGCCGCCGCAGAACCAGGCCGGAGTAGTCCCCGGTGCGGACGTGGACGAACTGGCCGGCCCGCGCGCCGGAAACCAGATCAGGGGCGTGATACGACTGCAGCCATTGCTCCGGGAGAATCTGCCGCGACTCGACGAGCTCGGCCGAAACAAGGCGCATCGTCACCTGCCGTCCGGGTCCCCTTCTGCATCGGTCGCCGACTCCTCCGGTTCGCCGGGCTCCTCCGGCTCAGACGGCTCCGCGGCCTCAGCGGGCTCCGCGGCCTCAGCGGGCTCCGCGGCCTCAGCGGGCTCCGCGGCCTCAGCGGGCTCGCCGAGATCGCCCATCTCACCCGCGATCTCGGGGAAGGCCTCGGCCAGGGCGTCGGCCAGGTCACCGAAGACGTCGGTGGGGTCGTAGAACTCAACGAGGTCGTCCGGGCTCTCCAGCTTGCGCCACTCCCCGGAGGGGCGGCCTTCCTCCTCGTCGGGCAGGACCTCGGCGGCGAGGCAGCCACTGGGCTTCAGGGTCATCCGCTCGTCATCGTCGTCGATGATGATGAACTCGCCCAGCACGCCGGCGAGATCGGTCGCAGCCGACTCGAACCGCTCGAACAGCTGCGCCTCGGCCTGCTGGCTCTTCTCCTGGAAGGCAAGAGCCAGGTCATAGAGGCGCTCCGCGGCCTCGTCCTCGGTCTCGGGCGGCTCCTGGTCGCCGCGGCCCGCGGCCCAGTCGTCGGCAGCCTCGGCGTAGAGCGCGCCGGTTCGAGAGGCAATCGTCTCCTCGGCCCCGCCACCGGCCTCGGCGATTTCGGCGCCGGCCTCCAGCCGCGACGCCTCGCCGAAGGCAGCGAGGATTTCCGCCGGGTTGTACAGCTCTGCCAGCTCGGCGACGGACTCGACGACTTCGATCGCGCTGGTCCACTTGCCGGTGGCCTCGTCGAGGTAGCGGTTCCGGCTGCGGAAGCTCATGTCCTCGGTGATGACCAGGTAGTCGGCCTCGTCGTCGAGCAGGACCAGGCCGCCAAGCTCGCGGATGCGGCTCTCGTTGGCGTCGAGGAAGCGGCTCAGCTGGGAGGATGCCGAGGCCAGGAAGTCTGCCCGCTCGAGCTCGGCGTCAGCGGCGATCTCGCCGAGCAGGTCGTTGCGGCTCGTGTCCATCGCTGACCCCTCCTAACCCTTGAAGACGAGATCCGAGCCGATGCGCTCGCGCAGAAACATCGAGTGATGTCGCTCGAACATCCACTCCCCGGCGCGGTGGCCCAAGGCGCGAGCAGCCTCATCGCGCTCGAGCTTGTCCAGGGTCCCGTAGTCGGGCAGGTCCAGCAGGATGACGTTGTCGAAATCCCAGCCATGAGCCACGTTGTACCAGCCGATGAACTTGATCCCGAACTTCTCTTCGTACTGCTTCATCTGGCGCGGCAGCAGGGTCTTCATGAAGAACTTGAAGAACGGGTCGCGTCCCCGTCGGACTGAGAAGAAGGTGGCCAGGACAGGCACGTCTCTCTGCTCTCCTCGCTCGCTTGGCCGGGTGGCTGAGCGCCGTCCGGCACACCGGCGCCTATTCTCGCATGCCGAAGGGCTGTACCGGGCGGAGACGGATCGAGGCGGCTAGGCCTGGTCCGGGCTGGGGTCCTGGTAAGCCAGGCGGCCGTCGCCGACCGTGAAGAGAACGCGGCCGGGCAGGCTGCGCCCCAGCAGCGGGGTGTTCTTGCCCTTCGACAGGAGCGAGTCGGCAGTGACCTGCCAGGAGTCGGCCCTGTCGAAGACGACCAGGTCCGCGGCGGCGCCTTCGGTCAGGCCCCGCGGCCTGGCGGCGGGCGTGCCCGCAACCCTGCTCCAGCCAGCCATGATGCCTGCCGGGCCCGTTGTCAGGGCAGCGATGGCACGGGCCAGCGGCAGCTTGCCGGCGTCGACCAACGAGAGCAGGATGCCCAGCGCAGTCTCGATGCCGCTGATGCCGTTGATGGCCTTGCCGAACTCCACTTCCTTGTCCACGGCCGTGTGGGGAGCGTGGTCGGTCACGACTGCCCCGGCGGTTCCGTCGAGGAGAGCGGCCAGGCAGGCCGCGGCGTCGGCCGGCGTCCGTAGCGGCGGGTTGACCCGCAGCGAGGTGTCGTACGGGGCAGCCGTCAACGCCCCGTCGACCCAGGGATCGCCCGACGAGCCATCGGCGGCCAGCGCCTCCCACGACCAGCGCCGCGAGCCGGCGATCCATTCATCGGTGAAAGCCAGGTGATGGGGAGTGACGTCGCAGGTGACCGGCAGTCCGGCCGCCCGGGCCTGGCGGACCGCATCCAGCGCCGCCGCGGTGGAGAGGTGCGTCAGGTGCAGGCGCGCTCGCGGCTCGTCCCGCAGAGCGTCGGCGAGGACGGCGATGTCGCGCGAGACGGCGTTGACCTCGGCCGCGGCCGGCCAGCCGGCGAGGCCCAGGACGGAGGCCACGTAGCCCTCGTTCGCCTCCGCGCCCGCGGTCAGCTCCGCATCCTCGCAATGGTCCACGATGGGCAGCCCGAGCATGCCGGCGTACAGGAGCGCGCTGCGCAGAAGTCCGGGAGTGCGAACGCACGCGCCGTCGTCCGAGTAGCCCACGACACCGGCGTCGGCCAGCTCGCCCATGGCCGAGAGCTGCTCGCCGGCCCGGTCTAGCGAGACCGCCCCGTAGGCCAGCACCTCCACCGGCGACCCTGACGCCTCCGCGGCAGCCCGCACTCGCTCCAGGATCCCGGGCTCGTCCAGGGTGGGCTGAGTGTTGGGCATCACCGCCGCGGTCGTGTAGCCGCCGTGGGCCGCGGCAGCGCAGCCGGTGGCCACGGTCTCCGCGTCCTCGAAGCCCGGCTCCCGGAAATGCGCATGTATCTCCAGAAGACCCGGAGCCACGACGACGCCCCTGTCGTCAACGCCGCTGGCCTCGTCGCCCTCGAGCCAGACCACCGACTCCAGAACGCCGTCGGTGACCACGACCTCGCCCGGCCCCTCGCGCCCGGCTACAGGGTCCACCAGCCAGGCTTTCTGGATCTCCAGGCGCTCGACGACCTGGCCCGCCTGCCCGGCCTTCAGTCCCGCCTTGGCGCTCATCGGGCCGCCCCAGGAGCGGTGCCGTCATGGCTGCCCGCCAGAAGGTAGAGCAAGGCCATTCGAATGGCGACGCCGTTGGAAACCTGCTCGGTGACCACCGAACGGCCGCTGGTGGCCACGTCCGGGGCGATCTCCACTCCCTCGTTCATCGGCCCGGGGTGCATGACGATGGCCTCGGGCCTGGCCGTGGACACTCGCTCGGCGTTGATGCCGAAGCGCGCGGCATACTCGCGCAACGACGGCAGAAGGCCGCTCTGCATCCGCTCCCGCTGGATCCGCAGAGCCATCACCACGTCCGCGTCGCGGATCGCCGCGGCCACGTCGCTGGTTACGTGGAACCGTCCGTGGCCCGGCACCTTGCCGCCCTCCCAGGCCACGGCCCACCTGTCCAGCCCCCGCAAGAGAGTGGCTGGCCCGCACAACCAGAGATCGGCTCCGGCCGCAGTCAGCGACCAGATGTTGGACCGGGCAACCCGCGAGTGGAGGATGTCGCCCACGATCACGACCTTGCGGCCGCGCAGGTCGCCCCCGGGGACGTGCTGGCGCATCGTGTACAGGTCCAGCAGCGCCTGAGTGGGATGGGCGTGCCAGCCGTCGCCGCCGTTGAGGACATGCCCGCCGAAGACCTGCGCCGCCAGGTACGGCGCGCCGGAGACGGAGTGGCGCATGATCAGGATCTCGGCGCCCAGCGCTTCGATGGTCCGGATCGTGTCCACCAGCGATTCGCCCTTGGTCACCGACGAGGTTGCGGTTGCGATGCTGACCACGTCCGCCGAGAGGTTCCGGGCTGCCGTCTCGAACGAGACGCGCGTCCGCGTCGAGGCCTCGTAGAAGAGAGTCGTGACCCGGCGGCCGTTGAGCGCCGGGACCTTGCGGATCGGCCGGGAGAGGATCCCGCTCATCTCCTCGGCGGTGCGCATGATCAGCTCGATCTCCGGCCAGGTCAGCACGTCCACGTCGAGGACATGGCGATGGTGCCAGGCCACGTCCTGGGTGGGGGCGGCGTCCTTGCGGCCAGCCTGCGCGGCGCCTGCCTCGGTCTGGACGCTCATCGCCGGTCCGTGTCGTCGCCCGCCTGGCGGGCTATGGTGACCTCATCTGCGCCGTCCATCTCGGCGACATGGACGTGGACGATCTCCTCGCGCGAGGTGGGCACGTTCTTGCCGACGTGATCCGCACGGATCGGCAGCTCGCGATGCCCGCGATCGATCAGCACCGCCAGCCTGATGGCCCGTGGCCGGCCGAAGTCTATGAGGGCATCCATGGCACAGCGGATAGTGCGGCCCGTGTAGAGCACGTCGTCGATCAGCACCACCGTGGCCCCGTTCAGGTCGAAGGGCAGGTCCGTGCCCTTCACAATCGGCTGCTGGGCCACGAGCGACAGGTCGTCGCGGTAGAACGTGATGTCGAGCGCCCCAACAGGGGGCTTGACCCCCTCGTGCTCTTCGATGGCGGCGGCTATTCGCTGCGCCAGAGGCACGCCTCGGCGCTGGATTCCCACCAGCGCCAGCCCCTCGGTTCCGGCCTGCTTCTCGACGATCTCATGCGAGATGCGGATGATGGCGCGCCTGATCTCGTCGCCGGTCATGATCTGCCGGTCGGTCATCGAACGCTGCCCGCCACAGGCCTGTCCTCCTTCCCGGCCTCTCAGTGCCGGTCGTTAAAGGTTCTGAGGAAGGATACAGCATTCGGCCACGCGCTCCGCCGCGGCGAGCTTCAGGAATGGCTCCGGGAGGACCGCGAGGCTACGCCGTTCGGGCGCCCTGCACTGCCGCCCGTCCAGGGGGCGCGGTCGTCAAGTCGGGCTTGGGGCTGGGGCTGGCCGTAGGCGTGGGCGCGGGCGTGGGCGTAGGCGTAGGTGTAGGCGACGGTTCTGGAATGGGGACGATGTAGGTCTGGCCCGTGCCATCCTGGCCCGGCGTGGTGTAGACGAGACTCGACTCATCGAAGGCCACGTTGGACAGGGCGGCCGCCGAGAGGAGAACGGACTCGATCTCCAGCCGGCCGGTGGCCTGGTCGACACGGAAGAGCGTCACCCGGCCCGATCCCGTGTCGCCCGGATCGCCCACCCAGAGGGCGACATTGCGACCCTGAGCGTCCCAGCGCACGACCCAGCGCTGCACCGTGCCCGGGCCCAGTCCCAGCGGCAGCCGCTGGCCGATCCCCTGCGAATCGAGCGAGACCGCCGCCGCCAGCTGGCCGGGCTCGACAGGCTGGAGGCTGAGCCTGGACCAGGACTCGAAGTACAGGTCGCCCTGCTCGGCCTCCCACAGGCCCGACCTGGAGTCGAACGCGACCCTGCCGGACCAGTAGATGAGGTACTTGCCGGTGGGATCCACCGAAGGCAGCAGCATGGGCCGCCTGATCGCGGACGACAACCTCGAAACCGGGTCGTAGACGAAGGAGGCCGGCACCGGACCGGCCGGCGTGGGCTCGGGCGTGGGCTCGGGCGTGGGCTCGGGCGTGGCCGAGGCATCTGGCGACGGGCTGGCCTCGAAATCGGGGAGATCGGGCGGCGGCTCGACCGCGGGCGGAATGACGAAATCACTGACCAGGACGCGAGTCCCGAGCCAGCCGGCGAAGAGGGCGGTATGGCTGTCCGTGATGCGCTCGGCCAGATCCCAGCCGGCTCGCCAGACGAAGACGTCCGCCCCGGCGGCCTGGTCCATCGAACGAGCCGAGAAGGCGACCCACTCGCCATCGGCCGAGAACTCCGGCGCGCGGCCCACGATCCGATAGCCGTCCAGGATGGCCACCGGCTCAGGCGTCACTTCGGGCTGCCGAGTCGGCACCGGCGTCGGGCTGGGCGTCGGGCTCGGCGTCGGGCTGGGCGTGACGGTCGGCTCGCCTGTGGGCTCGGCGGAAGCGCTCGCGTCAGGGGTGGGCGTCGGGACCGAAGTGGGCGTCGGGACCGGAGTGGGTGAAGCCGTCGCGGTAGGTCGCGGCGTGAGCAGATCGATCGAGACGGTCCCAGCTGTCTCGCCGCCGAGAGGCAGGATCACGATCTTGCCGGACGTCCAGACCGCTGCCTGGCTGGCGTCGGGCGCGACTGAGACGGAGACGGACGACGAGCTGACCACGGAGGCCATGACGACGTCCCCGCCGTTGCCGACGGCACACGGTCCGATGGCATCCTGGCACTCAGCCGAGCCGGTGGTGATCTGGTAGACGCCGCCGGACGGAGCGACCCAGTAGCCGTTCCCGCCAACCACGGCGACGGGGTTCTGGTTGCCGCTGGGGATCCCGGAGCCACCCGGGCTGGCGCTGGCAAGGGGAGCGGACGGGTTGCCCCAGAACCCGCCCGTCAGCGCGGCCAGAGTGACGACCGCGGCGGTCAGGCCTGCCGCGCCGGCCCGAGCGAAGGCCAAACGGTTGCCAGCCAGGAAGCCCCGGCGGCCGGCGGCCCGGTTTCCTGACGAGCGTGAGCGCTGCGCATCCACGGCGTCCAGTCCGGCCGCGGTCCGGGCCCACAGGTCGCGCGGCGGCTCGGGAGCCCTGAGGCTCCGCAGCTCGCGGTGTATGGCGCGGTACTCGGCGGCCACCGCCTTGCACTCGCGGCAGATCTTCAGATGGGCGGCCAGCCAGGCGGCATCTTCGGGCCCCAGGGCCTCGTCGATGGCCTCGCAGGCCAGGGCCCGGGCTCGCTCGTGGATCGCAGGCCGATCGGAGGTCATCGGTCCGCTCCCTTCGAGTTGCCGACGCCGGCCCGGCGTCGCGGGTCCGAGCCGCGGGACTTCGTTTCGAAGGCGGCGTCGATGGCCGCCTCGCGCTCCTTCTCCTGGCGCTTCTCGTCGGCCAGCGCCTGGCGCAGGCTCTCGCGAGCACGGGTCAGCAGAGCGCGGGCGGCGACGTGGCTGACGCCCAGGGCGCTGGCCAGCTCCAGACCGGTCAGATCGCCAACCTCGGCCATGAGAAGCGCCGCCCGCTGCCGCTCCGGGATGCGGGCCAGGGCGCGAGCCATAGGGCCGGAGAGGCGCATCTCCATGGCCAGGTGCTCGGCCGAAGGGGCCGCGCCGTGGGCCTCGGTAGTGATTGGCAGGAAGCGGACCAGGCGGCGGTGGCGGATGTCGTCAAGGGCGACGCGATGGGCGATCTGGTACAGCCAGGCCCTCGCCTTGGCCCGATCCTCCAGGGTATCGATGGCCTTGTAGGCCTTGATGAAGGTGTCCTGGGCCAGGTCCGCCGCCATGTCGCTATCCCGTACCATCCGCAGCAGATAGGCGAATATCTCGCCGTGATGGCGAGCGAACAGCTCCTCGACGAAGGCGCGGTCGGCCGAGGTGGCGGGCGCTACGGACACGCCGACCTCCCAACGCCAGGCCGTGAGCTCGAGAGCCAATCCGGCGCCTTCCCTTCATCTGCCAGCAGATACAGGCGCACCGGGGCGCGCCTGGTTGGTAGGACGAGGAATGGCGGCGCCGTGTGACGGCAGCGGCCGCTCTCGATCACGAGTTCTCCGCCGTGGCCGCCGATGGCCGGTGACGCTGCAACTCCTCCACTGCCTCCTCCGGGGAGACCGGGTTGACCGGTAGGCCCGTCCCCAACTCGAGACCGGCGATCTCGCGCAGGCGCGGGTGGATCTCCCAGTGCCAATGGTAAGTCGCCTCGACGTTCTCGCGGAGGGGCGCTGTGTGCAGCACGAGGTTGTGCGGCGGCCCGTCGAGGCCGGCCAGCCGTGACAGCACCTGACGCAAGGCCTCGGTGGTCGAGGCCAGGTCGGTATCTTCGGCCTTGCCGAAGTCGGCGGCGTGGCGCCTGGGCACGATCCAGACCTCGAACGGCGAGCGCGAAGCGTAGGGCGCGAAGGCAACGCTCGCCTCATCCTGCCAGACCACCCTCGTCCCGGACTGCGCCTCGGCGCGAGCCATCTTGCAGTAGGGGCACTGGTTCTCGCGGATGAGATACCGCGCTGCCCCGCCGATCTCCTCGGCGATGCGGTGCGGGATCTGCGGCAGGTCGTACAGGTCCAGGCAGGTGTGATTGGTCCTGGCCCCGGCCTGGGCTCCCCAGTTCTGGACGACCTGGAGGTAGTCGGTCCTGGCGGCCTTGCGCGCATCCGCGATGGCACTCCTGACCTGGGCCAGCATCTCGCCCAGCACCTCGGTGCCGATGAGCTGCAGCGGCCGGTGCTCGCCCGGCGGGGCGACGATCGTGCGCCAGCTGCCGCTGGCTCGAGCCTGGGCCAGGGCGACCTGGGCCAGGCTGCGCTCCATCTCGCGCGCCTCGTCGACCGTGCCCACGGCGTTGAAAGCGTAGTCCTTGAGGAGGCGGACGCGAACTCCGTCGCCGGGGGGCTCGGCGCAGTTGAAGCAGTTGCCGCCGTCGTCCACCTGCTCCGCCCGGAGCGAGAAACGATCGCGGTGGAACTGGCGGTCCACCACGATGGCCACCCACCAGCCGGTGACCGCGTCGCGACGAAGCTCAAACAGGCCGGCTCCCATCACCGGGCTCCGACGAGCAGGGCGGAGGGCACGGCGAGCATCGCCTCCAGGCGGCGTCTCTCGACCGGCGGAGCCGCGTCAGGGGGAAGCGAACCCAAGATCGGGACGCCCAGAGCCCGGCCCAGGGCAGGCGCAAGCTCGGCCGCCGCTCGGGCAACCGATTCCGTGGAGGGCTCAGCCACGCGACCCAGCTCTCGGTCGATCGAAGTCGATTCGACGGCGGCCATGCCGCAGGCGTCGATCAGACCGAAGTCGGAGAGGCGGACCGAGACGTTGAGCGCCACCCCGTGGTAGCTGATGCCGCGTTCGACCCTGATGCCGATGGCGCCGATCTTCCGCCGGCCGCCGCACCAGCAGCCCGGCTGATCCTCGACCGGGCCGGCCGCCACGCCGATGGCGGCACAGGTCGCCGACAGGGCTTCCTCCAGGGCCCGGACGAAGGGCCTAACGCCGAGTTGCCGCTCCCCCAGGCCGATGATCGGGTAGGCCGTCAGCTGGCCTGGGCCGTGGTAGGTCGCGTCGCCGCCGCGCTCGATCTGGATGACCTCGATGCCGCGGGCCGCCAGCTCCTCCCGGCCAGCCCGAACGTGGGCCGGATCGCCACGCCGACCCAGCGTCAGCACAGGCTCGTGCTCGAGCAGCAGCAGCTGGTCGCCGATGACGCCTTCCCGGCGAGCGAGCACCAGGCGGTGCTGAAGATCCCACGCCTCTCGGTACGGCACGCGGCCCAGCCACCAGGCGGTCAGGTCCGCGTCGTGACACCCTCTCATGGCGTTCACGATAGCAGGCAGACACGCGTCCGTTGACCGCGGCCCGGACCGGCTGGTCTAATAGCCGCGTCGCGCCCCATCCGGGTAGCCACGCGGGGCTGAAGCGGGAGCAGAGCGATGGCGACGAGATCCAGGCCGGCCTATCGATCCCCGAGGCGGGCGGCACAGGGGCTGGCGGCGCTCCTGGCCACCGGGGCATTCGTGGCGGGGCTGGCCGGCGGCTGCACCTCGACCGCGGCTACACCCTCGCAGGAGGCGACGGCCTCGCTGGAGGTGAGCGCCTCGATCGTCTCGGCCGAGCCGACTCGCACGAAGTGGGCGCCGACCCCGGAGTCGACCGTGGAGCCCACGCCCACCCCCGAGCCAACGCCGGTGCCCCTGCCCAACCTGACCGGCAACACGCCGACTATCGACCCCGACCCGCCGACCTGCAACGTCGACTTCGTCGTCGACATCCTGGTGAGGAACACCGGGCACGGCCCGACGCTGGGCCAGGCACTGGTCGTCGTCGGCGCTACCCGCGACTCGGACAGCCGGATCGACCTCAAGGAGCCGATGCCGAACGTGCCCGTGCTGGCGGCCGGCGCCTCGATCCACCTGATCAAGACGGTGAGGATCACGGGCGGCGGGCCCCACACGCTGACCGTCTTCATCGACTCGAGCCTGTGGGTGACCGAGACCAACGAGGGCGACAACAACATCAGCCGAACCGTCAACGTCAAGTACGGCTCTTGCCCCAAGTGAGGGGGCACAACGCAGGAGCCGGCCAGCCAGGAGTGACCGGGCGCCTGATCGGTCGCCCGCGAGCTCGCGCTAGAAGGGGACGGGCAGCGGCGGGACGTAGACCCGGATAGCCGAGTCGCCGCTGACCGGGCATCTGTACTCGCACAGCCCGCAGCCGATGCAGAGATCCCTCAGGACGTACGGTAGCAGCAGCGAGATCGTCTCTCCCTCCGGGCTCCGGACCTCGCGCTCCTCGAGCCGGATCGCCTTCTCCGGCAGCGGGCACATCTCCTCGCAGACAACGCACAGCTGGTGGTCCGACCAGCCCAGGCAGCGGTTCTCGTCGATGTAGGCCTTGCCGATGACCTGTTGCTGCTTCTGCTGCAGGTCGAGCGGCGGGATGGCTTCGCTGGGGCAGATCTGGCCGCAGGCGTTGCAGTCGTAGTCGCAGTACCCCAGGCGCGGCACCACCACGGGCGTGCCCAGGCCCTGCAGCCCGGCCTGGAACACGGCCGGCTGGATGGCTCCGGTGGGGCAGACGCGGACGCACTCATTGCAGCGCGTGCAGCGCGTCAGGGCTACGGCGTCCGGGTTGCTCTCCCGCACCCCGGGCGGTCGCAGCAGGAAGGGGCTCTCGCGCTTGGCCAGCAGGTCGGAGCGGAAGAGGGCGACCCCGACCGCGGCCGTGCCGAGCCCCAGCAGCAGCTCGCGCCGTCCCGGGTCGTAGGGCCGGCCTTCCGGCCACGAGATCCCGGGCTTGAACTTGACCGCGCCACGGCCGCACGTCTCCAGGCACTCCATGCAGACCGTGCACTCCGCAGGGTCGCTGGCGTAGCCCCTGTCGGGGTCGATCGTGCCGGTGGGGCAGCCGGGCGCGCAGACCGGGCAGCCGCTGCACGACTCCGTCACCCGGCGCCGGAAGATGGCCACCCGGCTGATCAGGCCCAGGAGCCCGCCCAGGGGGCAGAGGTAGCGGCACCAGAAACGCGGAGCCAGGGCATTCAACGCCACCAGGGCGACGAAGAAGCCCGCGAACAGGAAGGCGTCCTGGTAGGAAAGGGGCTCGGCAGGCAGGACGGCCGGGCGAAGGGCGGCATCCAGCGACGAGATCGGGCCTTCGAGACCCGGAACCTGGTACAGGAGCTCCTCGAGGGCTATCACCAGCTGGTCGAGCACGGGCCAGACGGCGGTGGAGAGGGTTCGGAAGAGGATCGTCAGCGGGTCGAGGAACAGCAGCGTCTGGTTCGCCAGCAGCGCGGCGAACAGGATGATCAGGAGCAGCGCGTACTTGGCTCTGCGCCAGCTTTCGGGCACCGCCACGCGGCGGCCGCGGCCGAGCTTCGGGGAGAAGAGGTCGAGCACGGTACCGAGCGGGCACAGCCAGCCGCACCAGGCGCGACCGAAGACGAGGGTCAGACCCACGGTGAGGAGCGCCAGCACCGCGCCGGCCACGAGCGCCCGCCCGGCAAGCGAGCTGGTCAGCACCAGCAGCGGGTCGAGGCGCATGGGGATGTTGGCGAGGTTGCTGGCCACACCTCCGCCTCGAGACAGGACGAACAGGCCGACGAAGACCGCCAGGGCGAGGTACTGGACCGCCCTTCGGCTCTGGACCCAGCCTGGTCTGCGCGTCACGTTCATCCTGTCAGGCCGACAGCTCCTCGATCTTCAGCTTCGATAGGTCGCTCTGGCCCAGGCCCATGGACGCCCCGATCTTGACGTAGTCGAGGTCGGTGGGCTGGAGGCCCAGGAGCGTGGCAGCGTAGGCGTCGGTCGCCACCGGGTCGGTGCCGGCGACGACCGTATCCAGCTTCTTGACGTAGCTGAGCTTGCCGCCGGAGGGGCCATGCGCGGTGAGGATGCGGACGGCGTCGAGGACCGTCAGCTGCGGCTTGACGAGGGTGTTCAGGTCGGCGATGGCCTGGCCCAGCTTGTTGTGCATTGTCGGACGGTCGCGCACGATCCCCATCAGGTTCTTCATGGCGGCCGTCACGCGTGACGACCCGTGCACCTTGGCGATCGGGACGTTGATGATGACGTGGGCCTTCAGGATCTCGTCGTAGACGTCGGTTCGCTTCAGCCACTTCCCGCCGGGGATCGGCGTGCTGACGAACTTGCGGCTGGACATGACCACCATCTCGCCGCCGGCCGCCTGGACCTGCTCCTGGATACCGCTCTTCACGTAGGCGTCCGCCCCGGAGCCGCCATAGGGGTAGTCCAGCACCTTGACGCTGCTCGCCCCGGCTTCGAAAGCCATCTTGACCAGCTCGCCCACGACCCAGGGGTTGGTCGTGGCCGCGTAATCGTAGGTGCGATAGGCCACGCAGATGTTCGGCTTGACGACCACGCTGGCGCCTTGTGGCACGAAGCGCTCCATGCCGCCCAGGGTCGCGATGGCCCGCCGGACCAGCGCCGCCGGCTCTCCGTTTCGCACGACCACAAGGTCGGGGGCGGCCGTTGGAGCCGGCGTGGGCGTCGGGGTGGGCGTGGCCGGCACCGGCGTAGGCGTCGGCGGCGGCGTCCCGGTCGGCGTGAGCGTGGACGTCGGCAACAGGCTGGCGGCAGACGATCGAGAACCGCAGGCCGCGAGAACGGCGTTGGCCGCCATTGCGCCCAATCCCAGCGCGGCCAACTTGAGCAGATCGCGACGCGAGAGATCGGGCACGGCAACCTCCCTTTCGTGGGGTTCAGGCGGGCGTGGTGGTGTCATCGCGCAAGCGCCTCGTGAGCGGCTCTGTAGACCTCGGCCAGGCTTACTCCCCGCTCGTTCGCCAGGCGGACGCAGTCATCGTATTCCGGCACGGACTGGACGACCTCCCCCCCAAGGACCTTCATCTTGACGCCCAAAGTCCCATAGATCGTTTCCACCTGCCGGGCTTCTCTCGCGGCTTCGTGGCGCCGGATCGGCTGGACGCGGACCCCCAGCGTGGTGGTTTCGCGGAGTATCAGCTCGGCCAGGGCGGCTTCGTCACGACGGAGGGCGATGACGCCCAGCAGTGTGCCGGGGCGGTTCTTCTTCATCTGGATGGGCGTCAGGAAGACGTCCCGCGCCCCGGCTTCGAACAGCTTGTCCATGACGTGGCCGTAGAACTGGGGGTTCATGTCGTCGATGTTGGTTTCCAGCTGCACCATCTCGGCGGCCTCTTCCTCCGGAGCCCGGCCGACGATCAGGCGCATCACGTTGGGCCATGGCAGGTCACGTTTGCCGGCCCCCAGCCCGATGCTGTCGATCGTCAGGTCGGGGCGCTCGAAGACAGCCAGTCCGGCCAGGATGGCGGCCCCGGTAGGCGTCACCAACTCCTCCTGCGCAGGGGATGGGGTCAGCGGAACGCGGGCCTGCCGCAGCAGCTCCAGGGTCGCCGGCGCCGGCAGAGGCAGCGGGCCGTGCCGGCTCTCGACGGTCCCCGAGCCGTAGGGCAGCGGTGAGGCGTAGAGGCGCTCGATCGCCAGGGCATCCAGGCCTATCGCGGCCCCCACCACGTCGACGATCGAATCCAGCGCCCCGACCTCGTGGAAGTGGACCTCCTCCGCCGGCTGTCCGTGGACGCGCGCCTCGGCCTCCGCCAGCAGGGTGAAGACTCGCGTCGCCGTCTCCTTGACCCTCTCTGACAAGCGACTGCCGGAGACGATCGCCAGGATTTCCGCGAGGCCGCGCTCCTGGCGGCTGCGGGGGACGACCACGTCCAGGCCGGCGGCCCGGAGCGGGCCCTTGTGTGTCTCCGCCAGACGCAGCTCCACCCCTTTGGGCAGATCCAGCCCGGCGATGCCTTCCCGTAGCGTCTCCAGCGGCAGGCCGGCATCGAGCAGAGCGGCCAGGAACATGTCGCCGCTGATGCCGGAGAAGCAGTCGGCGTAGGCGATCTTCATCGGGGCGCCTCACTGGCGAGCGCCTCGTTCAGGCTGCCGCGGCGGTAGCCGGCCGGGTCCACGGTCACGTCCTCGAAGCCGAGCGATCGCAGGCAGGCTGCCACCGGCTCGGGCATCGGGAGCAGGCGTGCGACCTCGTCCGGAGCGACCTCGATCCGTGCCATCGGGCCATGATGACGGACGCGCACCGTCTGGAACCCGAGCTCGCGCAGGTAGCGTTCGCCCTCGGCCACCTGGCGCAGCCCCTCGGCCGTGATCGCGGATCCGTACGGGAAGCGAGTCGCCAGGCAGGCCGCGCTGGGTCGATCCCAGACCGACAGCCCCAGGGCGCGGGCCAGGGCGCGGATCTCACTCTTGCCGAAGCCCAGATCCTGGAGAGGGCTGACGGCTCCGGTCTCGACGACAGCTCGCTGGCCGGGGCGGTAGTCGGCCAGGTCGTCGGCGTTCGAACCTTCGACCAGGGCGGCGAATCCCTCGGCCTCGGCCAGCTCTCGCAGCTGGCGGAAACGCGCCAGCTTGCAGACGTAGCAGCGGTCGGGCGGGTTGGCCGCGAACTCCGGGTTGGCCAGGTCGTCGTGGTCCACCGCCCGCAGCGGGAAGCCTAACTGCTCGGACAGGGCCCGGGCAGAGGCCGCGTCCCCGGGCGACTCAACAGGCGACCGAACGGTCACGGCCAGCATTCGATCGCCCAGCGCCCGCCAGGCGGCCGCGCACAGCAGACCGCTGTCGACGCCTCCCGAGAAGGCGACGGCCACCGAACCCAGCTCCCGAAGACGATCCAGCAGAGCCTCCCAGCGAGGCCTGAGCTCGGGCGAGAGACCGCTCTCGAGGGTCTGGAGATTCATGTCAGCTCGCAAGCCGGTTGATGCTGCTGGCCAGGCAGCCGGCGCCGAAGCCGTTGTCGATGTTGACCACGCCCACGCCGGCCGCGCAGGAGTTGAGCATCGTCAGCAGGGCGGCCAGGCCTTCGAAGCTGGCTCCGTAGCCGACGCTCGTGGGCACAGCGATGACCGGTACGGACACCAGCCCGCCGACGACGCTGGGTAGCACGCCGTCCATGCCCGCCACGACGACGATCGCCCGCGCCTGCCACAGCCGCTTCGTCTGGTCCAGCAGGCGGTGGATGCCGGCCACTCCGACGTCGTACATGCGCTCGACGGCGTTGCCCAGCAGCTCGGCGGTCACGGCCGCCTCCTCGGCCACCGGGAGATCCGCCGTTCCCCCGGTCACCACCAGAATGCCCGGCTTCTTCTCCGCTGCCGGCGCGCGGTCGAGCACGAGCAGCCGGGGCAGAGGGTGGTAGGTCAGCTCGGGCATCTCGGCCCGGACGGCTTCGGCCATCGCCGGCTCGACCCGCGTCACCAGAACGCTGTCCCCGCTCTCGGCCAGGCGGCGGGCGATGGCGAGCACCTGCTCGGCGGTCTTGCCCTGACCGAGAACCACTTCCGGGATGCCGTTGCGCAGGGGCCGGTGGTGATCCAGGGCGGCGAAATGCCCCAGATTCTCGTAGGGCAGGCCGCGCAGCTCCTCGAGGGCCGCGTCCACGTCCAGCTCTCCGCCTCGAACCCGTTCCAGGAGGAGGCGGATGCGCTCTGCTTTGACCTTGCCGGGTTGATGCTTCATGCGCGTGTCTGCGGTCCGTGGTGGCGGATCAACTCGCGGTGGGCGATGGCGGGGGCGCCTGGATCGTACCCGAAGGGCGGAATCCGGTCAGCGGTACTTTGCGACCCTGCCCATTCGAGGCGGTGTGTCTGCGGGCTCGCCCAGGTACGCGGCGCCCCTTGCCTGGCCCGCCCCCGGGCGATCTGCTATAACTTGGGCCTGCCGAGCGGGAGTAACTCAGCTGGCAGAGTGTCTGCTTCCCAAGCAGAATGTCGCGGGTTCGAGCCCCGTCTCCCGCTCCACTTCCCCTCTTGAGAAAGCCGTATCTAGCTACTTCACCAGCATGGCGCGGGTCAGCGTGGAGCCCGGGAGAAGAGCCAGGGTGAAGGGGTGCTCGTAGTCGATGTCTTCCAGGCAGCCGACGCTGGCTGGCTCGGCGGCAAGCGACGGGCTCGTCAGATTGCAGGTCGGGTCGAGATAGAACCAGTGGTCGGCCGACCGGAACACCACGTAGAAATGCTGGAGTGAGTGGTCGGCGGTCGCGAAGTAGGCGGCTGCCAGTCTGTCCGGGCCCAAGCCCACCCTGTACCCCAGGGTCACGACGGTCAGGGCCTTCGAATTGCAGGCTCCCCACGGCAGGGTGCGGTACTTGAAGTAGGCCCCCGCCATGTTCGAGATGGAAGGCCAATTGTCGCCGGCAAGGCTCTTCAGATAGTCCCAGGCCTCCGGCGCCGTCCCCAGGTACGAAACGTGCTCATGGAGCCAGGCCCACAGCGCCTGCATCCTCTGCCACGCCGCGGCGTCGTCTTCGACCGGATCCGCCGGCAGCCCGATATCGCTCAGGAGCGCGGCGATCTCCGCATTCTCGGCATCGATGTCCGGGTAGTAGTACTCGGGTGGGCTGACGATCTCGCTCCCCTGCCGCCAGCAGCCGTCGGTCTCGCAGTCGTACTTCAGGACCCCCTCATACCGTGTCGGCTCGTCTATCGAGTACGGCACGAACGGGGTTGGAACGGGCGTGGGGCTCGGAGCCACCGTCGGCGAGGGAGGCGATTGCGTACTGGCGGGCGAGGCCGCGCTCGGACTGTGAGCGATCGATTCCGCCGACGTCGCACTGCTCGACGCACAGGCGGAGACGAGCAGAAGTGCGCAGGCAAGAAGCCCGAGGCACGATCGGCCCATCATCTCTCCGCTCTCCGTCTCGATCGGCACCACGATACATCGAGCCCGAGGTCCGGCGCGATCCGGCGCGTTGACCCGCTACCACTCGACCGCCTACGATCCGCGAGAGCGTGACAGCCAACAGGAGGGACGAGATGCGGCGGATCCTGGCAGTCGGAATGGTGGCAGCGCTGGCTGTGGCAGCTTGCGGCAGCAGCGCGGCGACCGAGGTGGCCGGGACGGACCTGCCCAGCGCCGCGGCGACTGAGTCGGCCGCGGCCCCGACCGAGAGCGGAGGTGGGTCGGCGTTCGACCAGGCCGCGTGGGAGCTGCTGGCCCCGGCCGACGGCGACACGTGGACCTACGTCTCCGGCGAGGTCGAGCTGGAGGCCCGTTTCGTGGCCTCCGACGACGGCCTCGGCGAACCGCACCCGATGTTCGAGGCCATCGGCTACAGCGATGGGAACCCGGTCGGCGTGCGCATCTGGCTCGACGTGTCGAACCCCTGGCACATCGTCTTCTTCGGCATCAACGCCTACC
>Ga0316577_10000111_pt1 | contig 22994 bp, 18 predicted proteins | sample S5NA_FD_203073 | JGI IMG/M metagenome (GOLD analysis project Ga0316577, IMG submission 203073) | Rhizosphere microbial communities from salt marsh grasses in Alabama, United States - S5-7_050615r2r1 | ecosystem: Host-associated > Plants > Roots > Rhizosphere | place: USA: Alabama | collected... | reverse complement strand
CGAATCTTCTCCTCGTCCTGCCGGGACAGGTCCGGAGAGATGGGGACCAGGTCGTCACCCCGGTTCGTGGACTTCAGCACACGGTTCGACCCCGCGTAGAGCACGTCGGGGTTGTGAGGGGAGAGGATGAACGGGGTGTTCCAGTTGTACCGGAGCTCGAGACTGGCAGAGTCCGCCGTGGCCTGCTCCTGGAGCTGGGCGATGCGGGTCGCTTGTTCCGAAGGCATGGGCTGGGTCTTGTCGGGCCACAGGAGGGCGATGGAGTCCTGGATCTCCCGGTAAGAGTCACGCCAGGTGGGCCGACCCAGGGACTGCCTCTCTCCCGTGGCGAGGTTCGACCGCCCCATGTTCCCGCCCTGGGACTCGGAGTAGACGATGTTCGGGTCCCGGGGATCCTGCTGGGTCACGAAGCCATCCCCCCCGCTGACGCTGAACCAGTCGTGGTTGGTGATGGGGTCCCGGGCCTTCCGGCTGGGGCCACACCAGCTGTAGTTGTCCTGGAGCCCACCGCACACGTTGTACGGCATCGCCATGTCGTAGCTGACAGCGTAGAACTGGCCGATGGAGTAGAAGTTGGGGAAGATGTAGTTCCCACCCTGGTCGAAGCTGACCGCGATTCCACCGTCGTTACCCAGGACGATGCGCTCGGGATCGTAGGGATCGATCCAGATGGCGTGGAAGTCCGTGTGTACTTCCTGTGCGGCCGCGGCCGCCGTCCGGCCTCCGTCCGTGGTGAACCTGAACGCGGAGAAGTAGACCCGGTCCGGGTCCAGGGGGTCGACCCTGACCTCCGAGTAGTAGAAGGGCCTGGAGTTGAAGGTGTTCGTTTGCTCCCAGGTCTCTCCCCCGTCAGAGGACCGGTAGAGACCCGATTGGGTCACCTCCTCACCGTCCTCTCCCACCGTTGGTGCTGCCTCGACCATGAGGTACATGACCTGGGGGTAGCTCGGCGCGAAGGCGATGCTGATGCGCCCGAGTTCCGTCTCGGGAAGCCCGCCCCCCTCCACCTTGGACCAGCTCTCGCCCCCGTCGGTACTCTTCCAGAGGGCGCTTCCGGGACCTCCACTCTGGAGGTAGTACGGGCCCCGCTCCCTCTCCCAGCTGGAGGCGAAGAGGATGTCGGGGTCCTTGGGATGGATGGCCACGTCCACGAAGCCGGCCTTGTCGCTGACGAAGTTCACCAGCTCCCAGGTGTCGCCGCCGTCGGTGGTCTTGTAGAGGCCCCGTTCGGGATTGGAGCGCCATAACGCCCCGAGGGCCGCGACCCAGACCACGTCCGGATTGTCAGGGTGCACCACGATCCGCCCGATCTGCTCCGTGGCTTCCAGTCCCTTGAGCTCCCAGGTCAGGCCTCCGTCCACGGACTTGTAGATTCCGCCACCGGGAGAGATGGAGTTCCGGGAGTCCTCCTCCCCGGTCCCCGCCCAGATCTGGAGGGTGTCGCTGGGAGCGATGGCCAGGTCTCCCAGAGAGATGACACGTTCGTCCTGGAAGAGGGGGCGGAAGGTGGTCCCGTTGTTCGTGGTCTTCCAGATACCACCAGCGGCCGCCGCGACGTAGAAGGTCTTGGAGGGACTCGGTATCCCCTCGATGTCCGTGACCCGACCGGACATGTTCGCCGGTCCGATGGATCGCCACCGGAATCCTTCCAGCCAGGTGTCGTCGAGACGCGTGCCGCTCTGCGCGAAGGCTGGAGCGGCCAGGCCCAGGGCCAGGATTAGAAGACATAGGGAGCGATACAAGGTCTTCATTTTGTCGTACCTGTGTGCTGGGGTTGGGTTGGAGCCTATGCGAACCGGTGCGGTGAGCAGGCCAGGGGGAAAGTACCCGTGCTTCGCCTCTTCCTCAAGCGGGAACGCGGCACCGGGACCCTCCCGGGCGCAACCGTTTCCGGCCGGGCTGTGTCCCATGGGGTGAAGAGAGAGTCAACGGCGATCAACTGGGCTCTTGAATTGACAGATTTCGAACTGGTTGAGAGGGCGAGAAGCGGTGATCAGGCCGCCTTCAGGGCCCTCTACGATGGGAACGTGGACAGGGTCTTCCGCCTCTGCTTCAGGATGGTGGGGGACGAGCACCAGGCCAGGGAGTTCACGCAGGACGCCTTCGTGCGGGTGTGGGAGTGCCTGGGCCAGTTCCGCGGAGATTCGGCGTTCTCCACGTGGCTGCACTCCATCGCGGTTTCCGTAGTTCTCAACGGGCTACGAAAGGTTGATCGCCACCGCAAACGAGAACGGTCATTGGAGGACGCCGGTCAGCTGGGAAGGACCCCGAGGCATGCAGAGCCCGGAGTGGCGGATCGATTGAAAGAGGCGGTTGAGGGTCTGCCGGAGATCTACCGGACGGTGTTCCTGATGTACGACCTGGAAGGCTTCCCTCACGGCGAGATTGCGGAGGCATTGGGAGTGGCGGTGGGGACGTCGAAGGCGAGGCTCTTCAGAGCGAGGGAGCTCCTGAGGGAGACGCTGGGAGAAGCCATGCGGGAGTATGCGTGAGATGCCAAGACGAAACGAACAGATGGACGAGCTTCTGACGGGACTTCGGGAGGGGTACAACCCCCCGCCCCCCACCCCCCGGGAGGAGATGTGGGCGATCATCCAGTCCCGGCTCCGGGCAACCCCGGGCTCCGGCGTGCATTCAATGGATGAAGCCCGTCGGGCCAGGGCAAACCGCCTCCACCGACCGCTCGGGTGGGTCACTGCCGCCGCCGCCCTCCTGGTGCTGGGGTTGGGTATCGGACGAATGACGGCCCCGGAGAGCGGGCCCGGACCAGCGGTGGCTCCTGTTCAGAATCCCGCTGTCCTCAGGACGGCTTCGTTGGACCATCTGGTGAAGACCGAGACTCTCCTGACGCTGGTGCGGGCCGATGCCAGGGCCGGTCGAGTGGAACCCTCCCTCTCGTCCTGGGCTCGGGGACTCCTCAGCCAGACCCGCCTCCTCATCGATGCTCAAGGGGATGCGGACCCCGCCATGAAACGACTCCTGGAGGATCTGGAGCTGGTACTGGTTCAGATCGTCGGAGTCACGAACGAGAACGAGAACGATCCCGCCAGGGTCCGGTCGGAGCTGAACCTGGCCCTGGATGGAATCGAAGAACGAAATATCCTGCCCCGGATACAGGCTGTGATTCCCGCCAGCCCCCGGTTCGTCGGGACCTGACCAGGAGGAGACTGGAAAGATGAAGACGATGTGGACGAGACTTGGTTGTCTGGCCGTCGTGGCAATGCTCACCGGCGGCGCCGGGGATGTATCCGCGCAGGAGGGGATTATCCCGCCCGGGCTGAGCGTCAGGAGAGTGACGGCCCTGCAGGGAGACGGGGGTGCGATGGTCCAGGCGCCGGAGCCATGGCTCCAGGAGGATCCGGGGGCCAGGAGCTACGCCCTGGCCAGGGAGGCTCTCAACGCCGGCAGGTACCAGGAGGCAGCAGACGAGTTTGCCAGGCTTCGAAGGGAGTTCCCCCGCTCCGGGTATGTCGCCGATTCCTACTACTACCAGGCCTTTGCCCTCAGCCGCCTGGGCGGTCGAGGACAGTTGCGAGAGGCCAGGGAGCTCCTCCGGGCGCAGATGGAGGCCCATGAGGCCGCGAGCACGCTGGCGGACGCCCAGGAGCTCATGGTGCGAGTGGAATCCCAGCTGGCCCGGCAGGGAGACGCCCAGGCCGCTGCCGCCATCTCGCAACAGGCCGCCGACCCCTGTGGCCCGGACCAGGAGCTTCGAGTCGCAGCGTTGAACGCCCTCATGAACATGAACGCGGAGCGAGCCGTTCCCATCCTCAGGGAGGTTCTCCAGGACCGGGATGCCTGTTCGGCGGAGCTACGGAAGCAAGCCGTCTTCATCATCGCCCAGAAGCTGGACGCCGAATCGGTGGACGTGCTCCTGGACCTGGCCCACCGGAACCCGGATCCGGACCCCGAAGTCCGGGAGCAGGCCGTCTTCTGGCTCTCCCAGGTCCATTCGGAGGAGGCCCTCGATGCCCTGGAGGCGATCCTGACGGAGAGCACCGACCCGGAGATTCAGGAGAACGCGCTATTCGCCATATCCCAACACGAGAGTGACCGGAGCGGAGAGATCCTGCGCCAGTACGCCGAGAGGACGGACCTGCCGGCAGAGCTCCGAGAGAACGCCCTCTTCTGGATTGGCCAGAGCCCGGGGGGAGCCGAATACTTGCGGTCGGCCTACGACCGGCTGGAGGATCCGGAGCTCAAAGCCAACGCCCTTCATGCCATCGCCCAGGCCGGTGGAGAGGAGAACCGTCAGTGGCTCATGGAGCGGGCCAGAGACCGTTCGGAGGACGTGGAGGTCCGCACCAACGCGCTCTTCTGGGCCAGTCAAACCGGTGCGTTCAGCATCGCCGAGCTCAGAGAGCTCTTTCGGACCTTCTCCGATCCCGAGATGAAGGAGCAGCTCATCTTCGCCGCCTCCCAGCGGAACGAAACCGAGGCCGTGGACTTCCTCATGGAGGTCGCCGAGAATCCCGAGAACGCCGAGCTCAGGGAGCAGGCCATCTTCTGGTTGGGCCAGAGCAAGGATCCCCGGGTGCCTGAGTTCCTCCTCCGGATCATCGGGCGATGAGGGGCCGGGCGTTCCTCGCTCTTCTGGCGGTGGCGGCGGCCCCCTCCGTCACCGGCGGCCAGGAGCTGGCCCGCAGGGTCGCAGCAGTGGGCGACGGTACGGTTCGCCTGACGTATCCCGCTCGGCCGGGGGTGGAGATCTGTGACCAGGGGATACGAATGGGCGGCCACCAGATGATGTGGCATTCCCGGGGGTGGGATGAGGAGCCCACGAACTGCCGTGTCGGGTCGGTGGAGATCGAGGTCCGGGTGCGGGACGGCTCGGTTCGCGAGATCGACGTCATCCGGCGCCTGAGTGATCGGACGTCAGGAGCGGTGGATCTGGGGTCCGTGTCCGCGGCGCAGGCGACCGGGTTCCTCCTGGAGACGGCGAGAAATGGTGGGGCGGGGGAGAGAGGGGAGGAGGACGCCGTCTTCCCGGCAATCCTGGCGGACGTGCAGGAGTTGTGGCGTGAGTTGATGGTCCTCGCCCGAGACCGGCGCCTGGCCGAGGACGTTCGGACCAGCGCCCTCTTCTGGGTGGGACAGGAGGCGGCGGACGCCGTGACGGAAGGGCTGACGGAGGTCGCCCTGGACGAGGACGAGGACCAGGACGTCCGTGATGCGGCGGTCTTCGCCCTCTCCCAGCGCCCCGCCGATGAAGCGGTCCCGATCCTGATGGAGATCGCCCGGACTGCCCCACACATTCAGACCAGACGCTCCGCCATGTTCTGGCTGGCACAATCGAAGGACGACCGCGTGTACGCATTCTTCGAGGAGATCCTCCTGGCGCGTGGAGGAGGCTGACGGGTCGCTCCCTCTGGGCATCGGCCTGTCACCCCCTGGGCCGCCAGGCCGAGACGCGCCGGACTCCGATCCAGAGCATGATCCCGGAGAAGACCAGGAGGTGGAGGAGGGACGAGATGATCTCTTCCGCCTCCTTCTGGCGAAGGGCGCCATGGATCTCCACCGAGGCCCTGAAGGGGGGGAGGGTGAGCCTCACCACCTGGAGGATCCACTCCGGTGCTCTGAGGCCCAGGACCGGCGCCAGCAGCGAAAGCAGGGCGAGGAGGATCGTGAGGTCCGAGGGTCGACGGACCCCGAAGGCGGAGAGGCAGAGGGTCAGAGCGTGGCATACGGCTCCGGTGGTGAATCCGAGAAGGAAGAACGGAAGCCAGGGTCCAGGAATGGGGGGCAGTTCCCGGGACAAGGCCAGGGCACCCAGTAGGGCCCACCAGAGGGAGGCCAGGCCCACGAGCCCCAGGTCCAGGTACCAGTTCTGCAGAGCCATCTCCCCCAGAGAGATGCCTCTCTGATAGGGCCAGACGGACGCTTCGTGCCTCAGGCTCTCCCCTCCTCGGAGGCTCAGGGACAGGGCCAGGGATGCGCCCCAGATGAGGATGGCGATCCCCCGCATGCGCTCCCCGAAGACCGGAACCACCTCCAGGGGAAGAAAGAAGAGGAAGGGGAGCAGGAGCACCGCGGCTCCTCCCCCGATCCCGGGAGTCACCCGGCGCCAGTAAGCGCACCTCCACCTCCATGCGGCCCGAGGCCCTCGTGTGGCGCCGCCGCCATCCATAGCCTTTCCTCGCCGCCCTCCAGTCGTCTCGTCCCCCGGCACCGGCCCCCCAGGTCTGACCACTTCATTCCTCCCTGAGCACGTGGTGGAACAGAGACTCCAAAGTCCCGAAGGAGCCAAGAGCATCGCGGCGAGTCCAGGACCCGGCCACCCTGCCGCCCTTCACGAAGACCAGGGCATCCGCGATTCGCTGCAGCTCGTCGAGGTGGTGGGAAGAGACGATCAGAGTTGCGCCGCCCGCCTTCTCCCGGAGGAGAGTCTCCCGGAGATCACGGGCCGCCGTCGGGTCGAGGCCGTTGGTGGGCTCGTCCAGAAGGACGACCTCCGGACTCCCCAGGAGGGCGGCGGCGAGGGCGACCTTCTTCCGTTGTCCCATGGAGAGGGAATCCAGGGGGCTCCGAAGGAGGGCTTGGAGCCCGGCCTCCTGGCCCCATCTTCCATCCGAACCGGGTCCCCGGAGCCCCGAAAGGAACTCCTGCACTGTCAGGTAACCCGGGAAGAGAGGAGTCTCGGGAAGAAACCCGATGCCCCGGGCGCCGACAAAGGCCTCCGGACTTTCTCCGTCGATCTCCAGAGACCCCGAGGCCGGGGGAAGGAGGCCCGCCACTGCCCGCAGGAAGGTGGTCTTCCCGGCACCGTTGGGGCCCACCAGCCCCGTGATGCCAGGGCCGAAACCGGCAGTGAACCCCCGGAGGCCCGGCCGGGCCCGTTTCCCTCTCCCGTACGTGACTACGAGGTCTCTGGCTGCGACCCGGCCCCCGGGCCGACTCTCACCGGGTGTGGGGGAGGAGCTCATGGATCACCGTTCCGTTCATCTGTTCCTCGGCGAGGAAGGCCCGGCCCTGGGAGAGGAAGACGGACTCGAGAAAGCCCTCCTCGCTGAAGCGCCCGAGGGGCTCCATCCCAGGTCCCAGGAGCTCGATATGGACCCGATCCTCCCCGGCCGTCACCGCGACCAGGAGGGAGCCGTCGTCCCGGACGGTGAAATCCCTCACCGACGGCCAGAGATCCGGAAGGTGGGCAAGCCACGTCGCATTTCCTCCCAGCCCTCGTACCATCCGTCGGTACTCGCGCCGGTGGCGGCGGGGGACGTACCACATGGGTGGGTCGGCCCGGTTGGAGACGCCCACGAGGCGACCGGTCTTCAGATCCACCCGGGAGAGCCCGTGGGTGAGAGGCGCCAGGCTGAAGAGCGTCGACCCTTCGAAGGCCAGGAGGGGTTCGGAGAACACCATGCTCCGGGAGGGCCGGGGGAGAGAGAGAACCGGTTCGACCTCTCCCCGGGGGCCGAAGGCAAGAAGGTCCCAGAAGGCCTCCCCACCGGTCTCCACTCGCTGCAGAGCCACAAGGGGGGAACCCCGGGGGCCCAGGAGCATCTGGGTCGGGCGTTGGGCGTACGTGCTCCCGGAGGGAATGCGGAGATCTCTCCCCCGATGCCCGGCCCTATCCCAGACGGACACCACGGAGCGGTCCTCGTCCAGGACGTATACGGAATCAGGGCCCAGGGCGATGGAGACGGGTCTCCCGAGCCAGTCGGGAGAGCCCGGGCTCCGGCTCCGTTTCCATTGCACCGACGAAGAGGGAGATCGGAGGAGCCACCCATCCAACGCCAGGATTGCCACCGACCCCTCGTGAAGGGAGAGGTCCAGGACCTCCCCCAACTCGGGAGACACGACGGCCCTGGGGACTCGACGTGGGGCTGGCTCCAGGAGAGGGGAGAGAATGCCCACGTCCGGGTGGGCGGGATCCTCGGCCCCGACGGGACCCGAGGTGGCCAGAAAGGCTCCCGTCAGAGCAGCCCCCGAAAACAGGAAGAGGACGAAGGTCCATCGAGCGGCTCGCATGCCATCACATCCGGGGTCGAGTTGGTGGAGACGTCAGGGTGGGGGGGAGTATCCCCACCCTCGGCCTAGAGGGCCTCGAAGGCGCACCCGGCCAGCATGCCAGTGCAGAGGAGCCCGATGGCAGGCTTCTCCCACCAGGACGCGTCCTCCAGGGCGTCGTTGCAGGTGGCGAGCACCTCCTGGTAACAGTCGTTCGTCTCGCTGGCGAATACCGGCGAGGCGAATCCTCCCAGTGCGAGGGTGAATACGGCAATGGCTTTCCGTGTCTTCGTAGAACCTCGGTACATGGAATTTCCTCCTTCTTCATTGAGGCTGAACGATGGACGATCCCGCAGGCGAGCCGCTCAATGGCATCTGCGTTCGGAGACGTAGGTGCATCGAACCGGTGCGACCCGGGGGGAGTCCTCAGCCCGAAGGGGAGGAACGTGATCGTGGCGGTGGCCGATTCCATGGATCCAAGAAAGGCCATCGGAGAGGAACAGGGGATAGCTGGTTGGGACCTCTTTCCCGATGGCCCGGGTGGAGCCACGGTGTTGACCGCATGCTACGAGACACACCAGTTTCCTCCGGCTCAGGCTGGCGCGTGCCGATTCTCGAATCACCCGGAGGCCGATGAACGCCAGGGACATCTGGATTCTGTACAGGATGGAAATCCGTTCCGCTTTCCGAGAGCGGTCCATCGTCGTGAACAGCATCCTCATGCCCATCTTCCTTTATCCGGTCCTCCTCTGGGTCACCTTCAGTGCCATGACCTTCATCCAGGGGCTGAACGAGCAGTTCACCTCCCGAGTGGCCCTCGTGGGAGATCTCCCGTCGGAACACCGGGCGATCCTGGACTCCCTGGAGGCGAGGGATAAGGTCCAGGTGATCAGGGGCCTGGGCCGGGACGAGGCGGTCTCGCTCATCCGGGCCGGGGAGCTGGACGTCCTTCTCTCCTTTCTCCCCCCGGATTCCGGCGGAGCATCCCTCCCGGGCAACTTCAGGGTTCAGGCTCTCTACGACAGGTCTGAAGCTCGTGGGCAGAACGCGGTGGCCCGCGTTCGGGAAGTGGTGGACGACTACCGGACCCGGTGGATTGGTCAGGAGGCGGAAGCCAGGGGGATGACGGAACAGGACCGTCGCCTCTTCTGGGTCGCCGACGAGGATATCTCCACCGAGACGGATCTGGGGAACCGGGTTCTGGGCCTCCTGATCCCCCTCTTCCTCACCATCATGGTAGCCTTGGGGTGCTTCTTCCCGGCCGTGGACACCACCGCCGGGGAGCGGGAGCGGTCGACCTGGGAGACGCTGATGACCACCTCGGCCTCTCGGGGCAGCCTCGTGACGGCGAAATACCTCTACGTGGCGACCATGGGGGTCTCGGCAGGGATCCTGAACGTGGTGGCCATCGTCGTGTCCATCGGGGCGGTCATGGCTCCGATCCTGGGGGAGACGGAGGGGATCAACTTCAGGCTCCCCCTCCTGGCCATCCCCGTCATGTTCGTGGGAGCCATGGTGCTGGCCCTCCTCCTTTCGGCGGGGATGGTCATCCTGGCGTCCTTCGCCAGGACATTCAAGGACGGGCAGGCCATGGTTCAGCCCGTCTACTTCGCGGCCATCGTATTCCCCTTGCTTCTCGGACAGCAGACGGATATCACCCTCTCGCCGGGGATCGCCGCCGTACCCGTGGCCAACGTGGCCATGATGATCCGTGACGCCATCAACGGTGTGTTTCTCTGGCCATACATGGTGGAGTCCCTGGTCCTGGACCTGTTACTGGTGTACCTCTGCCTGAGACTGGCCCGCTTCATTCTCCGCTTCGAGGACTTCCTCATCGGGAGCTACAGCGGGAGCTTCTGGCGCTTCGCAAGGGAACGCATGGGATTCCGGAGTTCCAAAAAGGACCTCGCATGACAACAAACGGACGAACCGTCTTCGTTGAGGACCTTCGCAAGACCTTCTACGACGAGTCCCGGGGCGAAGTGAAAGCCGTGGACGGGGTGACCTTCTCCTGCCATCCCGGCGAGGTCTTCGGGCTGCTCGGTGCGAACGGAGCCGGAAAGACCACCACGCTCAGAATGCTCTCCACCGTCCTGAAGCCCACCGGTGGCACTGCGTCGGTCATGGGCCACGACGTGGTTCGGGAGCCGGAGAGCGTCCGGGAGAGCCTTGGCTTCTACTCCGCCTCCACGGCGCTCTTTCCCAGGCTCACGGGCCGGGAGACGCTGCGGTTCTTCGCCCGAATCAACCACTATCCCGTCGAGGGATTGGCGGAAAGGGTGGAGGCCCTGATCTCGAGGTTCGGCATCCAGGAGTACGCCAATGCCCGGATCGAGAAGCTCTCCACCGGGATGAAGCAGAAGGTCTCCATCGCCCGGACCATCGCCCACGATCCGCCGGTGCTCATCTTCGACGAGCCCACGGTGGGACTGGACGTGCTGAACGCTCTGGAGATGGTCAAAGTCATCCGGGAGCTCAGGGACGAGGGGAAGACCATCATCTTCTCCAGCCACATCATGAGCGAGGTGGAGAAGCTCTGCGACCGAATCGCCATCATTCATCGCGGACGCCTGCTTGCCCTGGGCACCCTGGAGTCCCTGAGGGAGGCAACCGGAGAGCACTATCTGGAAGACGTCTTCGTGCATTACGTCACCCGGGCGGAGGGGCTGGAGGTGGCCGCCATCGGCGCCACCGGCGAGCTGGAGGAGGCTCCGTGAGAAAGGCCCGGGGTCCGAGCGTGCTGGGGACCCTTTTCCGGTCCGAGATGAGGATGCTTCTGAGGGATACCCGGACAATCCTCATCGCCATCGTGGCCCCTCTCATCATGTTTCCGGCCTACATCCTGGTGATGAACCATGTGGAGTCCCGGGAACAGCGCGCTCTCGAGGAGGAGACGTACGTCTACGCCGTCTCCGGGAGCCGGGCGCGGTGGGTCGGGGAGGTGGTGAGGGCCGCCATCGCCCTCGACACCACGGATCCGGACACCACCCGGGCGCCCGCGGTCTTCGAGCTCCGGACTCCTGAAGACCCGATGGCGGCCCTCCAGGCGGGAGAGATCCATCTGGTCGTCGAGGGGTACTCGGCCGTGGAATGGGACTCCATCAGGACGGAGGAGAGGGAGGCCGAGGAGAGGGAAGCAGAGGAGAGAGCGTCCCGAGCTGGACGGGCCGAGGAGGCTGAACCGGACACTTCTCTGGTCGAGGAAGAGCCTTCCCTTCCGGCCGTCCGGATCCTGTACCGAGGAGAGAGTGACTTCTCAGAGGCCGCCCGGAGACGACTCCGGGAACGGATCCTGGAGGTGAGGGCTGCCCGGAGGGATTCCGTCCTCCTCTCGTCCGGTTTCCCCGTGGCCACGTCCGAAGTGGCTGCGGTGGAGGCGGAGAGCGTCGCCTCGGCCGCCAAGGCCTCAGGCCTGTTTCTGGGGTTGGCTCTCACCCCCTTCCTCGTGATCCTGATGCTCAGCGGTGGCTCCATCGTGGCAGTGGACGCCATCTGCGGTGAGAAGGAGCGAGGTACGCTGGAGACGCTCCTCACCACCGCTGCCAGCCGGACCGACATCGTTCGGGCGAAGCTCCTGGCCGTCATCGTCGTCGGCCTTGCGGTGGCCGTGATCAACGTCTCGAACCTGTTGGTCTATATCGTGCTCGGGGTCCTGGACCTTCCTCCGGACTTCGTCGTGGAGATCGACCCCCTGGGCCTCCTCCTCCTCCTCGTGCTCCTTGTCCCCGTGGCGGTTCTCGTGGCTGCGGCCCTGCTGCTCCTCTCGGGAGCCAGCAAGAGCTACCGGGAATATCAGGTCTTCTTCTTCCCCGTCTTCGTGGCCTTCGTCGTGCCTTCCTTCGCCGCGGGCCTTCCCGGGATCGATCTCCACTCCGTCATCGCCCTGGTGCCCCTGGCCGGCGTCGCCGTGGCGGTGAAGGAGATCCTGGTGGGGAAGATCGACCTTCCCTTCCAGGCCCTCGCCTTCGTCTCCACCTCCGGTCTCGCTCTCTGGTTGACTTTCAAGACGCACTGGACCCTCTCCAACGAGAAGCTCATCTCCGGGTCCGATCTGGACGAGGCGGATCTGAAGGGGGGCGCAGCTCTCTTCCCCCGGCACGTCCTTCGCTGGTTCCTCGGTCTCTGGGTCCTCTTCTTCCTTTCCAGCCTCTGGTTCGGAGAAGATCTGGGGTTACGGGGCCAGGTCGTCCTGAACCTTCTCGTGATCTTCTTCGGAGGATCCCTGGTGATGGTCCGACGGTACAGGCTGGACCCCGTCGAGGCCTATGGTCTTCGGAAGGCACACCCGGCGGCCTGGATTGCCGTCGTCCTTGGGGCCCCTTCGGCTCTCCTGGTGGGGTTCGGGGTCACGGAGCTCGTGAACACCTTCGTATTCCCTGTCCCGGAACAGCTCTTGGAGAACTTCGGACAAGAGCTGCTGGGTCCGGAGCTTCCTCTCTGGCAGCTCGTCCTGTTCCTCAGCGTTCTGCCGGGGATCTTCGAGGAGCTCTTCTTCCGTGGCATCCTGGTCCACGGCCTCAGGAGGGTGATCCGGCGGAAGTGGCTCCTCGCCGTGACGGTGGGGCTGATCTTCGGAATCTTCCACGTCTCCCTCTTCCGTATCGTGCCCACGGCCTTGCTGGGGTTCATCCTCACCTGGGTAGTCCTCTTCGGAGGATCCATCTACCCGGCCATGCTCTGGCATGCCCTGAACAACGCCATCGCAACGGTGCCGGCCACCCTCGGGTGGCTGCCAGAGGACTTCGAACCGGAGGCGTGGTGGGCGCTTCCGGCCTGCCTGGTGCTGGCCTTCTCCCTCTGGATCCTGTGGAAGGCAGGTCGGGGCAACGCGAAGCGGGGGGTGGACGAGATGAGGCCAGGGGACGGCACGAACGCACGCCGGTGAAGACCCTCCCATGAAATCGGTGCTATCCCTCCTTCGAGGTCTCCTGTCCGTCCTCCTCTTCTCCATCAACACCGTCGTCTGGACCCTCCCACTGCTGGCGCTCCACCTCCTGAAGCTCCTCATTCCCCGGGGGGGGTGGCGGGCGCCGTTGGGCAGGGCCCAGAATGCAATCGGCACCGCCTGGATTGCCTTCAACAACCTGACCCTCAGGGTTCTGAACCCGGTGCGGTGGGACGTGGTGGGGACCGAAGGCCTTTCCTGTGCCGAGTGGTACCTGGTGGTGGCCAATCACCGATCCTGGGTGGACATCCTGGTTCTCCAGAAGGTCTTCAACCGGCGGATCCCGTTCCTGAAGTTCTTCCTGAAGAAGGAGCTCTTCTGGGTGCCGGTTCTTGGGCTGGCCTGGTGGTCCCTGGACTACCCGTTCCTGGAGCGGTCCGCCAGGGGGGAGAGGGACCTGGACACCATCCGGAGGGCGGCGGACAGGTTCAGCCTCCTCCCGGTCTCAATCATGAACTTCGTGGAGGGCACTCGGTTCACGCCGGAAAAGCGAGCGGCGCAGCGCTCCCCCTATCGCCACCTCCTGAAACCCAAGGCCGGGGGCCTGGCCTCCATCCTGGAGGCCATGGAGGACCGGCTGCATGCCCTCCTGGATGTAACCATCGTCTACCCCGGAGGAACGCCCACCTTCTGGGGCCTCCTGAGGGGAGGTGTGGGGGAAGTCCGGGTCCGGGTGAAGGCGCTGCCCCTGAGGGAGATCCCTCAGGGGGACTATCGGACGGACAAGACCTACCGGAGGGCTTTCGGTAACTGGCTGAAGGAGATGTGGTCCAGGAAAGACGACGAGATCGAGGCTCTTCTGGGCGACCCTCAGAAGCCCGGCATGTCGTAGCGTTCCAGGTAGTTCAGGTCGAACTCGTCGTAGGCCACCGCGTACACCGTGCCCTCACCGAACCCCACCACGCGCTTCCCACCCTCCAGGAGAACCACAGCCAGCCTGTCTCCCGATCCGTCGAAGACGTCGTAGGTGCTGGGTTCTCCCGCCTCCACCTGACGCCGGACCCAGGCCCGGTTCTCGGGGTCGACGGGGATCCGGCCACCGTAGAACGGGGGCTTCACCTCGGGCCAGGTATACTGGTCCATCTCCCGATCCTCTCCGCCCCGGCCCCCCCGGGCGAAGCTCATGGACATCTGCCCGTTGGTCACCTGCACCCCCACCGCGATTCCTCCGCCGGATCTACCCTCTTCAGCCAGGTACTCCTCCTTTTCGGGGGTCCCGATCCTCACCGCCTCGTAGGGGATGGCGGGTCCGCGAGTCACGGTTCCGTCCGGAGCCACCCGCTCCAGGTGGTAGTCGCCGGAGCGGGCCAGGATGACCGAGCCGTCGGGGGCGATGCCCCAGGCGTCCTCGGGGGAGAGGGGGATGGGAGAGATGGACACGTTCCGGTTGTTGGCGCCCCCCGAGGTCCGCTGGGTCACCGCCTGGATCTTGAACTTCGCCACCGGATCGGGGGTTCGGGTCTCCCGGTCGATCCTCAGGATGTCGGCGGAGTCGGGGTACTCGCCGCTCCCCACGCTCCCCGCCATGGCTCGGGCGTAGACCCTGCCCTGACCGTCGATGCCCTGGGGGATGGCGAGGACGAGCTGACGCCCCAACTCTGGCTCTCCCACCGTGATGGGGGAAGTAGGGCCGAAGCCGAGGTCCGGCCCCAGCGCCACGAGGCGGCCGTTCCCGAGGTCCACCAGGAGGGTCGAATCACCGGGAAGCGGCCACACGGCGTCGGGTTGCCGGTACTCTTCAGGCCCCTGACCCTCCTGGCCGATGACGGTCCGGGTGCCGGAGTCCATGTCCACCAGGTAGAGGGCTTTCCCCAGGGGGTCGGCCACCAGGACCTGGCCATTCGGCAGCTCCCTCACCGTCTGGATTGTCCCGAAATCCTCAGGGAAGGCCGCGTTCGGCTCATCAAGGCGCAGTTGGGCCTGGAGGAGGGGCGCCGGAGCGAAGCCCGGAGCCAGGCCGAGAGCGAGGACGAGGGTCGTGAGACGGGTACGGGACGCAGACATGGGGTCTCCTGGGGTCGACAAGTCGATCCTTCCATCGGTCTATGGATGCAGGGGGGCCGGGGATGGGTTGCCCGGGTGACCCCCTGGATGTGAAACCCTCCGGAGGTCTCCGGGTTCGCCGGGGAGCCGAGACGCCAGGAGGAGGCTCATCTTCTCTCCACCCCGATGTAGAAGAGGTCGGTGGCGGGCTGCCAGTCCTCGGGAGCGGCCCCGTCCAGGGGCTCCGACGCCCACTCGAGGGTCGGGAAGATCATGTGAGACTCCCCGTTCACCCGGACCTGCACCGGCATGTCGAAGTCTTCGACATCGGCTCTCCATCGGTAGGCCATGGAGCCGTTCTCTCCCCGCACCTCCAGGACCGGAATACCCGGGTAGTACAGGTACTGTTGGAAAATGGGGCGGAGGTCCCTCCCCAGCCGGGCATTGAAGAAGTTGATGACGTCCTGGGTCCAGATGTTCCGGTGCCTGAAGTGGTCGGCATAGTCCTGGAGGAGGGTCCACCACACCTCGTCGTCATCCACGACGTTCCGGAGGGTGTTCAGGAAGAGGGCGCCCTTGAAATACATGTCTTGGGTGGGCCAGTGGTTCACACCGGTGGGCCCGATGATGGGCTCCTCGTTCCTGACCTTGGCCTGGTAGCCGTTCAGGTAGGTGATGGCGTCCTCGTATCCCCACTGGCACTCCACGTATACCCCCTCCACGTAGGTCCCCCATCCCTCATGGATCCAGGCGTCCGAGAAGTCGTTGGCGGTCACACTGTTGCCGAACCACTCGTGTGCGCTCTCGTGGATGATGATGAAGTCGAAGCGCGGGCTGATTCCCACACCCGTCCAATCGCGGTTACCGTACCCGTTTGCGAAGCCGTTACCATAGGCGACGGCGCTCTGGTGCTCCATCCCCGCGTAGGGGACCTCCACCAGCTTGTAGCCATCCTCCCGGAAGGGGTAATCCCCGAAGTGCTCCGAATAGCACTGGAGCATGGGCTTGGCCTGTGCGAACTGCCGACGGGCGTCCTCCAGGTGATAGGGGAGGGCGTAGAAGTCCAGGGGTAGGTCCGCCAGCGTGTCGGAGAAGTGCTCGTACTTCCCGATGTTCAGCGCCACGGAATAGTTGTTGATGGGGTTTTTGACCTCCCACCGGTACTTGGTGGTTCCGTCGCCGAGGTCCTCCGCTCCCACGAAACGGCCGTTGGACACATCCATGAGGTCCGAGGGCACGGTGACGGCCATCGTCACCCCCCGCTCCGGCTCGTCTGGCATCTGGTCCTTGTTGGGCCACCAGGAGCTGGCCCCGATCCCCTCGCAGGAGGTGGTGATCCAGGGGTTCCGCAGGGAGTCGGTGCGGAAAGAGATCCCCCGGGAACGGCCGGTCCCGCCCCACGCACCCGCGTAATAGACGTCGATGGCCACGGTGTCTCTCGCCGTCAGCGTATGGGGGAAGTCCACGAAGAAAGCGTTCTCGTCCCGGGTGTAGGGGAGCTTCTCGCCTCCGAACAGGATGCTGTCGATGGACAGCTGGGCGAAAAGGTCCAGCTGGATGCGGGTGGCGTCCTCCAGCATCCGGAAGGTGATCCGGTTCCTCCCGGCGATGGCTCGGGCCTCGGGGTCAACCCGGATGTCGAGGTCATAGGCCAGTAGATCATTGTTTTCCCGGAACGGACCGTAGGTGCCACGGAGCGTGTCGGCCCGGCCGAAGACGTAGCGGGCCTCCCCCGGGTTCACACGCGACTCGTCGAAGGTCAGGAGGACCGGCCCGTCCACTGCCGAGAGGTCCACCTCCAGGAGCCGGTGGTTCTTGGCCCAGACGCTCACCCCCTCTCGGCCCCACGCCGGCGGAAGGTCTACCTTCCCGTGCACGTCGGACCGGAAGACGGTGAGTTCCCCCGGCGCGTAGATCAGGGCACCCTCGACGGGGTGCCGCGTCGAGGAATCCAGGAGAGTCAGCGTCGTTCCTCCCGTCCCGCAGCTGGCCAGAACCAGGAGGAATGCGGTGGAGGCGACGTCCAGGATCGGGCTGCGGTGCATGAGGGGTCTCTTCTGTCGTGGGGTCCCCGGCGTCGGTGGCCGTGGGGAAAGTCTAGAGAGGGCGCCGTACGACCGGCAAGGTCGGGGACCCGGGGACCCGGGGCAGGTCCGGGCTCCTCCTGTTGGGGCCGAAGGTCAGTTCCGTTACCTTTCACGTTTCCTGACGTAGACACACTTCTGAAACGGATTTCTCTCATGCATCGTCGAATCGGACCCCTTCTGGTCCTTTCCTCATTGGTCCTGGGAGCCTGTGGACCTGCTGGCGCCCCCACTCTCGAGACGGAGGACCAGAAGGCCAGCTACGGAATCGGCCATCAGATGGGGAGCCAGCTGGCCCCCGCCGAATCCCACATCGACATCGATGCCTTCCTGGCCGGTGTTCGGGACGGGATGGCTGGCAACGACACCTCGGTGCCCGAGGACGAGATTCAGGTAGCGCTCCAGTCCCTCTCGGAGCGGGTGAACACCGAGGAGTCGGAGCGTCGGGCTGCGGAAGGAGCGATCAACGCGGCTGAGGGCGAGGCTTTCCTGGCCGAGAACGCCACGAAGGAAGGCGTCGTGGTCACGGAGAGCGGGCTCCAGTACGAGGTGCTGCGGGAGGGGGACGGCCCCACGCCAGGGCCTGATGACCAGGTCCGGATCCAATACAGGGGCACCCTCATCGACGGGACGCAGTTCGACAGCTCCTACGATCGAGGCGAGCCGGCCACCTTCGGTGTCTCCGGTGTGATCCAGGGGTTCTCCGAGGGTCTCCAGCTCATGCCGGTGGGAAGTCAGTACCGCTTCTTCATCCCCTCCGACCTGGGTTATGGGTCAGGCGGTTCGGGCCGCGTCATCGGGCCCAACGCGACGCTCATCTTCGAGGTGGAGCTCCTGGAGATCGTGGAGTAGGGGGGGCATCTCCCACACCCGTCGAAAAAGAGTGGCCCGGGATGCGCGCGGACCGTGCGCGTCCCGGGCCTCGTCGTCTCCGCACCCTCGAGCACGGGGACCTATGCCTCCCTGTCCGCCACCTCCACCACCGCCCTCCCGCGGGTCGTGCCGGCGAGCCGGTGGGCCAGACGGTCCACTTCTTCCGTGGGCACCGCCACTCTGTACCGGACCACCTCCCCATATTCCTCCGTCTCCACCACGGCTTCCGCCTCCTCAAGGAGGCGCCGGAGGGAGTCCAGGGCCTCATACGCCACCTCCACCCTGAGGGTAGTCCGTTCCACTCTCTCCTGTGTGGGGAGGCTCTCGAGGGCTAGCCGCACTCCGCCGGAATAGGCTCTGGAAAGACCGCCCGTCCCCAGCTTGGTACCCCCGTAATACCGGGTGCAGACCGCCACGATCTCCCCCACTCCGCTGTGCAGGAGCGCCGTGAGCATGGGGCGGCCCGCGGTGCCATGGGGTTCCCCGTCGTCACTCATTCCGATGGATGCGCTTTCCCCCGGAGGTCCGGCCACATAAGCCCAGCAGTGATGGGTGGCGTCGGGGAACTCATCTTTGATGCCTGCAAGGACGGCCTGGGCGGCCTCGGCGGTGGGGGCATGGGCCAGGACGGTGATGAACCGACTCTTCCGAACGACTTCCTCCACCCGATGGGGGCGGGCGGGGATGGGGTACCGAGAGGGACCGTGGGTCATGGCTTCTTTCCGGCGTCCGATCCTCTTCCCACTACCTTCCCCCGGCTCCCCCGTAATCCCTCGGGTCACTCGCCCCGAAGAGGGCGCCGGTGGCTGGATCCACAAGAACCGCGTGGACCCGCGCGAAATATCCATCCATTTCTCGGTAGGGTGTCAGCGTGTACCCGTAGCCTCGAAGCGCTTCGAGGGTGGAGGTCGGGAGCCCGTCGGTCTCGATGTGAAGCTCGTTCCCGGCGATGAACCAGCGGCGGGCCGCCAGGGCCTCGGCCAGTGACATCCCGTGGTCCACCACGTTCACCACGGTCCTCACGATGGAGCCCGGGATCCTGGCGCTTCCCGCCGATCCCAGGACCAGGAAGGGCTTGCCGTCCTGGAGGAGCATGGTGGGAGACTGGCTCGTCTTCTCGCGTTGGAAGGGGACGGGCTCGTCGTTCATGTCGTAACTGTAGGCGTAGAAGAAGCCGAGCTCGGGGCTGGCCACCTTCGATCCGAAGCTGGGGCCGATGGACTGGGTGATGGCTACGGCGTTCCCCACGGCGTCCACCACCGAGAGGTGGTGGGTGTCGCCTTCCGGGGCACCCCCGCCCTGGACAGGAGTCGGGAGGGCCCGTTCCATATCGATCTCCCTCACCCTCCGAGCTGCGTGGGCCCTGGAGACCTGCATCCAGTCCGGAACGTACTCGTCGGTCACCCCCAGATAGAGTGCCTGGGCGATGATATGGACATACTCCGGATCGGCGATGTCGTACCCTGCCAGGTCGAAATGCTCCAGGATCTGGAGCATCTCGATGACGGAAGCGCCGTCACAGTTCCCACCCCGGGCGACGATGCGATGTCCCCGGTACTCCCCTTCCACGATCTCCCCGGCCCGAGGCCGGTATTGGGCCAGGTCGTCGTGCCGGATCAGGCCCCCATTGGCTTCCATGTCGGCGACGAGGGCGTCGGCCAGCACGCCGCTGTAGAGCGCCTCCGTCCCGTTCCGGGAAATGACCTCCAGGGTCCGGGCCAGAGCCGGCTGCCGGAAGGCCTCCCCGGCGGAGTAGGGCGACCCGTCGGGTTTGAAGAAATGGGCTCTCGTGCCGGGGTAGAGCTTCAGCGTCTCCTCGTGGAGCCGAAAGGCTTCGTGCAGGTCCTGTTTGATGGTGAACCCTTCAGCCGCCAGGCGGATCGCCGGCCGGAGGACCTCCGCCAGGGGAAGGGTCCCGTACTCTCGGAGCATCTCCTCCAGTGCCGCCGGGGTCCCGGGGATGGGGACGGTCCCGTATCCGTGGCCCAGGCCCCAGGGCTCGTCCACCCTGAGGGGGGCCTGTGTGGCGCCGTCGATCCCGACGAGCCTCCCGTCCTGGAGGCGGATCAGAATCTGGGAACGGCCTCCGACGCTGGCCATCTGTGGATCCGTCACCAGGAGGGCGAATGCCGTGGCGGCGGCTGCGTCCACGGCGTTTCCCCCTGCCGCCAGGATGCCGAGCCCAGCCTCCACGGCTTCAGGGGTGGGGGCGCTGATCATGTACTCCCGCCCCACCGCATTCCGGCGGTCCTGGGCACGTGCGGGAGCCGCAATCAGGACGAGGAGCCCGACGAGAAAAGCCGAACGATAGGTCATGGAGGGTCACCCGCGTGAGATGGTGTGAGGGAAGTGGGGTGGCGTAGTCAATCCAGGAACAAGGTAACCCCCGGCCCCGGGTCCAGCCCAAGGAGGAGCCAAACGCCCAGATAGGCGATCCAGATCACCGAGAGGGTCATGGAGTAGGGCAGCATCAAGGCCATGGCCGATCCGATTCCCACGTCCTGGTCCTTTTCGCGGTACTTCTCCAGCAGTCCGATGAGGAAAGGCAGATAGGCCGAAACGGGCGAGATCACGTTCGTGGTGGAGTCCCCGATCCGGTAGGCCATCTGCGCAGTGGCGGGGCTCACGCCCAGCTGGTAGAAGAGAGGGATGAAGATGGGGGCCAGAATGAGCCACTTCGTGAAGCCCGAGGTTATGAAGACGTTCATGGCTGCACAGAAGAGGGCAAACAGGAGCAGGGTGGGGACCATTCCGATCCTGAGCCCCTCGATGAGGCCAGCGCCCTCCACGGCGATGACCGCCGTCATGTTGCTCTTCTGGAAGAGGTGGATGAAGAGGGAAGCCGGCAGGCACACCACCAGGAAGGAGGCCACCCCGGCCAACCCCCGCTGCATCATCCTGGGGACGTCCTTCTCGGATTTCAGCTGCCGGGACGCCATCCCGTAGGCGATCCCCACGATGACGAAATAGACGAAGAGAATGGCGATGATTCCCGAGATCAGCGGCGACCGGGGCAGGAGCTCCCCCACCTCGTTTCGGAGGAGGGCGTTTCGGGGAACGGTGAGAAAGAGAAGGCCCACGAGGAAGAGAGCGGTTGCGACGGCGGCCGCCTTCAAGCCCCGCTTCTCATGGGGGTCCAGGTGGAAGTCCTCCGGCGTTTGCGCGACGAAGTTCCCAGGGGGCCGGTAATCCCCCAGGTAGGGAACGATGACCTTCTCCGTTACCAGGGTCACTACCGTGGCCAGGACCAACGTGGAACCCATCATGCAATACCAATCCATGAGGGGGTGCACGACGGCATCCACGGCAAAATGGCTCACCGCCGACTGGGTGATCCCGGCCAGCACCACATCCGTCCCGGCCGGGAAGATATTGGCGGAGAAGGCCCCGTAAGCCGCGACGTACCCGGCGCAGATCCCCGCTACCGGGTGCCGGTTCAGGGCCAGGAAGATGGCTCCCCCCAGGGTGGGAGTGATGATGATCCCTGCGTCGGAGGCGACGTTGGAGCACACCCCCACCAGGGCGATAATGAAGGTGATGAAATAGGGAGGGGTCCGCTGGACGATGGTCCGGATGACGGCGGAGAAGAACCCGGACTGCTCCGCCACACTCACCCCCAGGATCATGATGATGACGAACCCTACCGGGGTGAAGGTGGCGTAGATGTTCACGAAATCCCGCATGGTGTCCTGAATTACGGACCTTTGCGCCAAGCTCGAGACGCTGATGGTGTTTGCGATCTCCCTCCCACTCTCCGGGTCGATGGTGACGTAGGCGACGGAGACCCCCAGCCAGGAGAGAAGGACGGAGAAGGCCACCACGATGCCGATGAGGATGACGAAGACGGTGAAGGGATGGGGAAGGAGGTTGCCGATCCGTTCCGCCGTGGCGATGAAGCGGTTGAAGACCCCGCCCGCACCCCCTCTTTCTCCCTGATTCACGATTTTCCACCCGTCGGGGTCAGGGACGGGAGCTCCTCGGCAATTCTCACCAGGGCGCTGGCCAGCAACGCCGTCCTCTCCCTGATGCTGGGGATGAGCACGAACTCCTTCGCCGTGTGGTAGCCCTCACAGACCGGACCGATCCCGTCCACCGTGGGAATCCCCGCGCACCCGAAGAAGTTGGAGTCGGAGGTACCCCGCCGATGTTCCTGTCCGATCCGCTGGCCGATCTCGGCGCCCGCCTCCTTCACGAGGTCCGCCAGGCGCTGGGTTCCCTTCGTGTGAGGCCAGGCAGAGCGCTCATTGAGGATCGTGAGGAGGGAACGGCAACCCGGGAGATCCTCTCGGCCCGTGGCCCCGAGGATCATCTCCACCAGGGGATCGCGAGTGGTCTGGTCTTCCCACCGGATGTCGATCTGGGCCGACGCCGACGCCGGGATGGTTGCGGGTCCGAGGCCACCCTCCACCTTTCCGACGTTCACGCGGACCCCGGGCAAGGCCTCGTTCAGGGCTTCCAGAGCGATGGTCTTGTGGGCCATCTCCAGGATGGCGCTCGCCTTGTCCAGGATGGCAGCCCCGACGTGCTGATCCCGGCCCGAGCAGTCGAGACGAGCCCCGATCTTCCCGTTTCGGGAGACCACGACTTCCCCGTTCCGCCCCGCCCCCTCCGCCACGAGGCAGGCCGAGGCCTTTTGCCGTTCCGATTCGTAGACGAACCGGGATGTGACCGCTCCGACCTCTTCGTCCCCCGAGAAGATCAGTGTGAGGGGAATGCGGTTCAGGAGGCCGACGGCCTCCAGAGCCTGAACGGCGTAGACGACCGTGGCGACTCCGGCCTTCATGTCTCCGGTCCCGGGCCCGTGCAGCCGGTCCCCCTCCACCCGGCATTCCCTGAATGGGTGATCCGGTGGGAAGACGGTGTCCAGGTGTGCCAGGAGGTAGATGGACTTGCCCTCGGGGGTGTTGGTGAGGAGGTGGAGGTTCCCCACCTCCGTCTGCTCCACCACCCGGTGAACCGGGAACGCAGAGGCCACTCTCTCCACGACCATGGAGGCGACCCGGTCGGTGCCGGCCTTGTTCCAGGAGTAGCTGTTCACGTGGCTGAGGTCGATGACGAACTGGACCTGGTCCGGGGCGCGCTCCTCCACGTAGCGGAGGAGGCTTTCTCGGGCTTGTGCGTCTGGTGTGGACATTCGGCTCTGTGGAAGGGGGCCGGTT
>Ga0316577_10000109_pt1 | contig 23026 bp, 21 predicted proteins | sample S5NA_FD_203073 | JGI IMG/M metagenome (GOLD analysis project Ga0316577, IMG submission 203073) | Rhizosphere microbial communities from salt marsh grasses in Alabama, United States - S5-7_050615r2r1 | ecosystem: Host-associated > Plants > Roots > Rhizosphere | place: USA: Alabama | collected... | reverse complement strand
CTTTCCGAGTATATGAAGGAAGCCGATCGTTTTGTGACCTTTGGAGATTAAGCACGAATTTCACGAAAAAGTTCGTGTGAATCCGTGACCAAAAATTGGAGGAACGATTATGAGCAATACAGTCACCGTTTTGATGCGCAAAGCTCCCTACGGCTCGGTCTACACCGCCGAGGGTTTTCGCTCGATGATGGGCATCGGCGTGTTCGAGATGGATATCAGCATCCTCTTCGTAGACGATGGCGTCTATGCGCTGGTCAACGGCCAGAATCCAGAGACGCTGGACATGAAGCCGCTGGGCGACGGGTTCCCGATGCTCCCCGACTTTGGCGTGGAAAAGTTCTACGTCCACGACCAATCGCTAAAGGAGCGTGGGCTGACGCCCGACGACCTGGTGATGGATGTGAAAATCGTGGACGACGCAGGCGCCGCACAGATCATGCAAGAGTCGGGCATCGTGTTACCTTTCTAAGGAGACGCACTATGCTATACACAATCAACAAATCACCCCTGATGTTTGGCAATCTAAAGTCGGTCCTGCGGGTCGCGCCAGCGGGCGAACCACTCCTGCTGTACGAGGACGGCGTCTATGCCGCGGCGGCAGGAGCGGCGAGCGAGGAATTGGCCCAGCAAGCCCTGGCGCAGCATCCGGTCTATGCCTTGCAGGCCGACCTGGAAGCACGCGGCCTCACATCGTTGGTCGAAGGCATTCAAGTGATCAACTATGACGGCTTTGTAGAGCTTGTAGAGCAGCATCACGTCGTTCCCTGGCTCTAGGCCGTGTTGACATTACTATCTAGTCATTCACAAATTGGGAGGTAAATCAAATGGATATTCAAGCAGACATGGTACAAGACTCAGTCGGGCAGTTGTGCCCAATGCCCATCGCCTTTATGGCCAGAAACATCAAGAAACTGGAACCCGGTCAGATCCTAGAAATCCAAGCCGATGACGAAGGCGCACACGCCGACATTCCTGCCTGGTGCGAGCAGACGGGAAACGAGTTCCTAGGCGAAGAACCCTTCAACGGCTACTATCACTATTTCGTCAAAAAGGCCTGAGGTAAATGGATATGAGCGAAGAATCCAATAAGGCAACGATCATCGTCTTTAGCGGCGACATGGACAAGATTTTCGCTGCCCTCATCATCGCCACGGGCTGCGCCGCCGCCGGCATGGACACCACGCTCTTCTTCACCTTCTGGGGGCTGAACGCCATCAAGACCGGCGAACCCATCAAAGCCAAGGGATTCCTGGGCAAGATGATGGGCATTATGAACCGGGGAGGCATCAACCGCCTGAATCCCTCCCAGTTCAGCTTTGGCGGCATCGGGCGCATCCTTTTCAGCAAGATGATGCGCGACAAAAAAGTTGCTTCCCTGGAAGAGCTTCGCCAGACCGCCATTGACCTGGACGTGCACCTGCTGGCGTGCAAGATGAGCATGGACGTACTGGAGATCACCAAAGAGGATTTGATCCCAGAGGTTGAAAAAGTCGCCGGAGTAGCGACCTTTGTCAAGGAAGCTGCCGACTCCAAGATCCAACTGTTCATCTAGCCATTTGCATTTCCCTAGAAAGGGAAGTATACTTTGCTGCCGACACCATAGGAGAAAGAAGGTCGACGTGGAACAGACACTAGTTGAAGAGGTCAATCTGCTACACGCGCAGATGTGCCAAGGGCTGGCCGATCCCACGCGTATCCTGATCCTGTATCTGCTGGCCGACACTCCACGCTATGTGAGCGAGCTAGCCGATGCGTTGGATGTCAAACAACCCACCGTCTCGCACCACCTAAAAGTGCTGCGCGAGCGAGGTTTGGTCACCACCACACGAGAGGGCAACGCTATTCGATACGAACTGCGCGATCCCCGTGTCGTAGATGCGCTGGATTTGCTGCGCGCGGTGATGGGCGACATTCTATCGGAACAAGCCAAGTTAATCAGCGCGGTCACCCAGTAGCCTAACTTCTCCACCTGCAATCCAAAAGCTACCTGCCCGGCCTGCTGCTATGCAGTCAGCGTCGGGCTTTTGTATTGTAGGACGGTTGCATTTGGAAAATCTATTGATGCAAGTCTCTCTACGTGCCTATTTGCTCTCGCCGGATTGCCAAATCCGGTGAAAAAGGCCCTGAGCGAGGGCGGCCAAATGCAATTACCCCGTTTTGTATTGCAATTTCCCATTCGCTTCCCCTGTGGTATAATACTCTCAGTAGATCCACATCCGAGAAATCAACACCCCCGGAACCCGTCAGGAGGCGGCGCATGGTCGAGGTGACAGTCGACAGAATTCTGCTAAATCCGATAGCCGAGTACCGCGTGGTCATACTCAAAGAAATCGGCGTCGAACGGTACCTCCCTATCTACATCGGGCGTCCCGAGGCGGACGCAATCGCTATCTGCCTGCAGGGTCACGAGCATAAACGTCCCATGACACACGACCTGCTCAACAACGTCATCACAGAACTGGGTGGAGAGGTCTCCCACATCATCGTAAACGATATGCGAGACGACACTTTTTACGCCCGCATCTTTATGAGCGTGAACGGCCAGCAACTGGACATCGATTCGCGTCCATCCGATGCCATCGCGCTTGCGGTGCGCTGCGACGCCCCCATCTTTGTCGAAGATGAAGTAATAACCAAGATCGGCATCACGCCCGAGCCTGATATCAGCGAGGGCGTGGACGGCGAAGAGTTGGAAGCGTTCCGCGATTTTGTGGACAGCCTTGATCTGGACGACCTGCCCATTCAATAGGGAAATCCATGGCGACGCCTGACAAGATGGTGCCTCACAACATTGAGGCCGAGGAAGCCGTACTGGGCTCCCTCCTAATCGACCCCGAAGCACTGTTCCGCGTCTCCCCCTTCTTGAAGGGGGACGACTTCTATATCCAGAAAAACGCGTGGATCTATGATGCCATCCTGGCACTCCACGAACGGCGCGAACCGGTCGACTTTGTGACCCTGTGTGACGAGTTGGAAAGACGAGAACAACTGGAAGAAGTCGGCGGCGCTGCCTACATCACGCACCTGATCAACGCCGTTCCCAGCGCCATCCACGCCGAATCCTACGGTCACATCGTCGAACAGGCTGCCCTGCGCAGGCGGCTGATCGGCGCAGCCAGCAAAATCGCGCAACTGGCCTATCAAGAAGCGGAAGAGATCGATCAGACGGTGGACCAGGCCGAGCAGGCGCTCTTTAACGTCTCCCAGCGCCGAATCACACGCGATCTGGCCCCGGTCCAAGATGTCATCCGCCGCTACTATGATCGCATCGAGTACCTCTACGCGCACAGGGGGGAACCGCTGGGTGTCCCCACCGGATTTGCCGACATCGACCGGCTGCTGGGCGGGTTTCAGCGCTCCGATTTCGTCATCATCGCCGCCCGACCATCGGTCGGCAAAACCAGCTTGTGCCTCTCGATGGCGCGAAACGCCGCCCGCTTTGGCCAGCGCGTGGCGATCTTTAGCTTGGAGATGTCGGCCGAGCAGATCGTGCAGCGCATTGTCTCGGCCGAGACCGGCATCGATACGCAGCGGCTGCGGCTGGGCGACTTGCGGGAGGATGAGTGGCCGCTCTTTGTCCAGGCCACCGGCAAACTGGCGGATCTGCCCATCTTTATCGACGACACCCCCTCCATCTCGGTCCTGCAACTGCGCACCAAGGCGCGCCGGCTGCATGCCGAGCATGGGCTCGACTTGATCCTCCTGGACTATTTGCAGTTGATGGCGGGAGACGTGCGCTCCGAGAACCGGGTGCAGGAGGTCTCGTACATCTCTCGTTCGCTCAAAGCCGTCGCACGGGAGCTGGACGTGCCCGTGGTGGCCGCCTCGCAGCTTTCCCGCGCCGTCGAGCAGCGAACCGACAAACACCCGATGCTGGCGGATTTGAGAGAAAGTGGGAGTCTTGAGCAAGACGCGGACGTGGTGATGTTCATCTACCGCGATGAACTCTATCACCCCGAGACCGAACTACAAAACATCGCCGACATCATGATCGCCAAGCACCGCAACGGTCCCACCGGCGTGGTCCAACTCTTCTTCCGTAAGCGGCTGGCCCAGTTCCTGGACGCCGAGACGCGCCAGCAGCCGGTGAATCTAGGCTAACACGTTCAATGACGCCAAGAGAATCAACTCTTGGCGTTTCTGTAAGGACAAACCGGAAATTTCGAAAGGAGACAATACCCCCTATGCGCATTCTAGTCGTCGGATCGGGCGGACGCGAGCACACACTGACCTGGAAGATCGCTCAATCAACACAAGTTGACGCGCTTTTCGTCGCGCCGGGAAACGGCGGCACGGCCGAGATCGCAAAAAATGTCGCCATCGGCAGCGCCGACATCCCCGCCCTGGTCGAGTTCGCCAAGAAGGAACACATCGACCTGACGGTGGTGGGGCCAGAAGCTCCACTGGTCGCCGGGCTGGTCGATGCCTTCAACGAGGCCGGCCTGCGCGCCTTTGGCCCGACAAAGATCGCCGCCCAACTCGAAGGCTCCAAGGCTTTCTCCAAACGCTTCATGATCGAGGAAGGTGTCCCCACCGGCGTGGGCGCTATCTTTCAAAATTACAAGGCAGCACTGGCCTACCTGCATGGACAAACACCTCCCATCGTTATCAAGGCCAGCGGCTTGGCCGCGGGCAAAGGCGCGCTCGTCTGCGCGACGATGGAGGAGGCGGAGGAAGCGCTGCACAAGACGATGGTGGATCGCGTGTTTGGTGCTGCCGGCGACGAGGTGCTGATCGAGGACTGCCTGGCTGGCGAGGAGGTATCCTTGCTGGCGTTCTGCGACGGGGAGACGGTGGTGCCCATGATCCCCGCCCGCGACTATAAGCGCATCCGCGACGACGACCAGGGTCTCAATACCGGCGGGATGGGCTGCTACGCCCCCTCCCCCTACCTGCCGCCGGAATTGATCGCAGAGGCACACAGGCGCATCCTGCAACCGACGGTGGACGGTATGCGGAACCGGGGCACGCCCTACGTGGGCACCCTCTACGCCGGATTGATGCTCACCGAGCGCGGAATGCGCGTGATCGAATTTAACTGCCGCTTTGGCGACCCCGAGACCCAGGTGCAGCTACCTTTATTGGAAAACGACCTGGTGGATATCTTTTCGGCCTGCATCGAAGGACGACTAAACGAGATCGACGTACGCTGGAAGCCCGCCCACACCGTCTGCGTGGTCAAAGCCTCGGGCGGCTACCCCGGCGCATACGAAAAGGGCAAACCGATCACGGGCGTCGCGGAAGCCAACACACTGCCCGATACCGTCGTTTTCCAGGCAGGGACAAAGCTGACGAACGGCAAGCTGGTCACAGCGGGCGGGCGCGTACTGGCGGTGACGTCTGTCGGCGACAGCCTGGAAGAGGCTCGCGCAAAGGCCTACGAGGGCATCGCGCGTATCGACTTTGAGGGCGCGCAAAACCGCAGCGACATCGCTGCAGGAGCGCCGCCCTCCTAGACCGCTCTATCAAGGCAATACAAGATGGCGCAAGAACACGCAAAGCACCAGACCGATACAAAAATCGACGCGACCGTATCGCCTCTGTGGGTAAACGTGTTCGGCTTGATATTTTTGGGAACAACAGTCGTGGGATTCGGCGCATTGTACCTGTTCACCGGACACACAATCTCGCTGAGGCCTGACCTTCTCGCACTGGTGACATTCGTGTTGGTACTCGGTCTTGGCGGCCTAGCCCACGAAATACTCCACGCGTTGGGTTGGATGCTCTTCGGACGGGTGCCGCGTGAGGCGATCAAGTTCGGATTCAGTTGGCAAGGCCTGATGCCCTACACACACTGCAAGATGCCTTTGAAACCATCCGCGTACCGCATCGGCTCGTTGCTTCCCGGTGCTGTCACCGGATTGCTGCCCAGCGTCGTCGGGCTGGCGCTAGGCAGCCTGTGGCTGACTATGCTGGGCGCTGTCCTTCTTGGCGCGGCAGGAGGAGATATGCTGGTTTTGTGGGAGATTCGCTCCGTTCGATCCAATGCCCGCATCCTCGATCACCCGACCAAGACCGGATGCGAGGTGCTAGATAGTGTTGACATTTTACCTGGCACCAGCGCAAAATCCAAGGCATCTCGGCTGGAATTGCATGGCAAAGAATCAAACGGCAAAACGGCCTAGTCGCATGAGGAGAACGGTGCAATGACGCTACGGAACAGGACGCTGGTCAGTATTGGCCTAACCGTGGCCCTCCTAATCGCTGGACTCTACGTCATATCACGTATTATCGTGCTGGATGGCTTTGTCAAGCTGGAAGAAGAGAACGTACAGCAAAACCTCGAACGCGTGCTAATCGCCGTTCGAAACGACATCGATGCGCTAGACGCGCTGACGTTCGACTGGGCCGCCTGGGACGACAGCTACGAATTCATCGAAGACGTCAATCAGGATTATATCGACTCCAACCTGGTGGACGAGACCTTTCCCAACACGCGGCTCAACTTTATCCTGTACATCAACGCCGACGGCGCCCTAGCTTATGGCAAAGGCTACGATCTACAAAACGAGGAGCCGATCCCCCTTCCAGAAAGCCTGCTCAAACATGCCACAGGCGACGTTCCGCTGGCACGACACACCGAGACCGACAGCGTCGTCAAAGGCCTGGTCATCCTTGAAGAAGGGCCCCTCATCGTGGCCTCGCGCCCAATTCTGACCAGCGAAGAGGAAGGGCCCATCCGAGGAGCCCTCATCATGGGCCGCTATCTGGACGATGCGCAGATCGAACTACTGAAAGAAAACTCGTCGATCCCCTTCACCTATGCCCTTCTTGAAAAAAAACCAGCAATCCTACGTGAACCGCTGTCGGCGGAAGGTGCCATGCTGGTGCGACGGCTGGGCACGGACACCGTTGCCGGATACACACGACTCGACGACATCTATGGCAAGCCAGCGCTCGTACTTGAGATACAGATGACCAGGGACATCTACAAGCAGGGAGAACGCAGTGTATCTTACTTTATGCTATCCCTCCTAGGAACCGGGGTGATCTTTGGCCTGTTGACGCTTTTAATCCTGGAGAGACCGTTGTTGGCGCGGCTGACGAGCCTCAGCTCGGGCGTCGAACGCATCGGCGCGACCGGAGACCTATCGAAACGCGTGCCCGTCTCCGGCAAGGACGAGCTATCCAGCATGGCGCGCTCCATCAACAGCATGCTAGCGAGGCTGGAAGCGGCCCACATCGAACACGGGCAAGCTGAGATAGCCTTGAGACAGCACGCCTACACGTTAGCCCAACTCAATCAACTTGGGCAACAACTCACCGCCTCCCTCAACCAGCATCAAATCGTAGCTCAACTATCGCGCATCGTCACAGAGGTCATCGCCGTGGAAGGCGTGTCGGTGTGGCTGCTGGATGAAGAACAAAAAGATGAGCTGGTCTGCTGGGCCGCCTGCAACCAACTGGGAGTCGAGCCGGACCAGTCGCCGGTCGGCCTGCACGTGCGCGCCGACCAGAGCGTCGTTGGCTGGGTTATACAGCACAAAGAGCGCGTGATCATATCCGATGCCGCCAGTGACGGTCGCCATTTCTCCGGAGTCGACGAACAGATCCGTTTCCAGACGCGTTCTCTGCTCGCAGTGCCCCTCCAGGTTCGCGGCTCTATCATCGGCGTGCTGGAGATGGTCAACAAAATCGTGGGGCCGTTCACAGAGGACGATCTGAACCTGACGGAGGCCCTAGCCGCTTCGGTCGCCATCGCCATCAACAATGCACGCCTGATCGGCGAGTTGCGGCAATACACAGTGGGACTAGAAAGGCAGAACGCCGAGTTGGACGCTTTTGCGCACACCGTGGCCCACGACCTCAAAAACCCCCTGAGCGCGCTGACGGCCTTTAGCACTATGATCGAGACCGAAGGCGCAGGCATGACGCGCGACGAAATAGTCCAAGACCTACGCATCATCACAAAGAATGGCCAGAGAATGGCCAACATCATCGACGAGCTGCTGTTATTGGCCAGCGTGCGCAAGCAGGAAGAGATCGAGTGCCGGCCAATGGATATGGCTCCCATCGTCTCCGAGGCAATCGAGCGATTGAGCGGAATGACCACAGAACATCAAGGCGAGATAAATGCTTCTGACGAGTGGCCGGTGGCTTTGGGTTATGCCCCGTGGGTACAAGAAGTGTGGGTCAATTATATCAGCAACGCCCTCAAGTACGGCGGTCGACCGCCGCACGTCGAGCTGGGGGCGACGCCACAGGATGGCGTGGTGCGCTTCTGGGTGCGCGATAACGGCACAGGCCTCACTGAAGAGGAGCAAGAGCGCCTTTTCACCGAGTTCACTCGCCTCCACCAGGTACGCGCCGAGGGGTACGGCCTGGGCCTGTCCATCGTCCGGCGTATCATCGAAAAGCTGGGCGGAGAAGTGGGCGTCGAGAGCGAAGTGGGAAAGGGAAGCGTCTTTTATTTCACGCTGCCGGACGGACAATCACAGCAGACACAGACTGAGGAGTAACTATGCCGCGCATCGCCATCCTGATTTCCGGCTCTGGCACAAACCTGGAAGCCATCCTGCAAGCCATCGAGGGAGGGAAGCTGCCCGGCGTCGAGCCTGCGCTGGTCGTTTCCAACCGGAGGGAAGCGCACGGCATCAAGCGGGCCGTGAAACACGGCGTGCCGGTGATCTACTTTCCCCTGGCCCCGTATACCGAGGCTGGCCGCCCGCGCCGCGAGTATGACGCCGATCTCGCCAACATCATCCGCTCCTTCGGCGTCACCTGGATCGTGCAGGCCGGGTGGATGCACGTGTTCTCCAGCGCGTTTTTGGACCATTTCCCCTCGCAGGTGATCAACCTGCATCCCGCGCTACCGGGTACCTTCCCCGGCACGCACGGCATCGAACGCGCCTACGAGGCATTCCAGAAGGGCGAGATCGCGCACACCGGCGTGATGGTACATCTGGTACCCGATGAGGGGGTGGATGTCGGGCCGGTCGTCGTGCAAGAAGTGGTCGAGATCAACCCCGACGATAGCCTGGACGACCTGGAGGAGCGCATCCACGCCACAGAACACCGGATTTTCGTACAGGCGCTGCACAAGTTGTTGTGCCGGTAAGCCGGATTATCAATCAGGCCTACCGCCCTAGTCCAAACTCCGCCCCAGGCTGCGTATGGCGACAACTGTAACCAGCATCCCTATCACCGCCATCGCCACCGCGTGCGGCCACAGCACGTCCAACCCCGCCCCCTTTAGCATCACCCCACGGATGATCTCCAAGTAATGGCTGAAAGGCACTACCTGCGCGATCACCCGCAAAGCCAAAGGCAGGTTCTTGATCCGCACCATGTAGCCGGAAAAGGTCATGTCGAGCATCGCCAGGACAAAGACGAGCAGGATGGCCTGCTGCTGCGTGCGGGCAATGGAAGAGATAAAGATACCATATCCAATCTCGGCGATGATGAACACCAGCGTCAGGACAAGAAGCAACCATAACGATCCCTGAAGCGGCACCCCGAAGACAAAAACGGTGACGACCAACAAGCACAAAAAGTTCACAGCCCCGACAATGAGGGCCGGGATCGCCTTGCCAATAACCAACTCGACGCGCCGCAGGGGCACCACCATCAACTGCTCCAACGTCCCCAACTCCCGCTCGCGGGCCAACCCGATGGAGGTGATGGTGAGCGTCACCTGGTAGATGATAAAGCCCACCTGCGCCGGCATCGAAAAGAGACGCGCGTTGAGCTCGGGATTGAAGCGCACCGTGGCGCGTAGATCGACGGGGGAAATCGCGGTCAACCCGCGTCCCGCAGCCCGGTCGGCGACAAACTCAAAGATAGCCCCATTGGCCGACCGCAGAGCAATCGAAGCCGGGAGGCTGTTACTTGCATCGGCAGCAAGCTGCACGTGAGGTTCCGTCGAAGCGTCGGTCAAGCGGGTGGCAAAGTTCGCGGGAATGACGACGATGAGCGTGGCTTCCCCTTGATCGAGCAGGAAGTGAGACTCCTCCAGCGTCTTGGGAAAGTAGCAGACGTCCAGCTCCCGCTGGTTGTCCAACGCGGCGACGAGCCTGCGGCTCTCAGCGGAGCGATCGAAATCCAATACCGCCACACACAGGTCAGCGATGCGGGAACCGGTCGCCTGAGCCAGTAAGATCAATTGCAAAATGGGCAGCGTGAGAATAAAAGCCGTCATCAACCAGTCACGCAGGAACTGGATGAGCTCTTTCAGCACCAGATTCCAGATACGCAGGAACACACCCCCTCCTCTAACGGACCTTCCGCAATCTCAGGCGATCTTTTTCTTGAGCAAAGCCAAACTGCCAGCCAGCGAAACAGCGCCCATCCCCAACAGAACCGACGCCTGTCTCCAAAGGGAGCCTACGCCCAATCCCTTCAAAAACACACCGCGACAGATATCGATAAAATGCGTGGTAGGCAGGGCATAAGCAATCGCCTGAGCGACAGGCCTGTCAGAGACAGGGAGAATAAGACCAGCGATGAAAAAACTAGGGATGAAGAAAACCATCAGCATGAGGAACATTGCCGTTTGCTGGTTGCGCACGAAATTGGCCACCAACAGGCTGACACCCATGCTGGCAAACAGATAAACGGCTGCGAGCAAGAGAAAGTCGAGGAATCCACCGCGGAACGGAACGCGAAACCATTGTGTAGCGACGAGCCAAGCAAGCACGAGGCTTACCAGACCGCCAATCACGTAGGCAGCCAGCTTCCCGATCAGGTACTCACTCCCGCGCACCGGTGTGGCGGTCAACCCCTCGAAGGAACCGGTCTCCTTCTCACGGGCCAGCGCCAATGTCAAGGCTAGCGCGGGCATGCACATAATGACGGCCAGCATACCGGGCACCATGCTGACTAACGACTTGAGCGTCTCGTTGTACCAAGCACGGTCGTCGACGCGGAGCCCTATTCCGCCGTCGACCGAGTGCTGCCCCAGGAGATCGGCGACGAAATCGGTCACGCGTTGTTGCAACAGACCAAGTGTCTGATTGGCGGTGATCGAATCGGAGCCATCGACGATACACTGCATCTCGGCCGGCCCTCCTGCCAGTGCCGCATCGGTAAAGCCATGAGGAATGGTGAGCACCAGGTCGGCTGTGCCACGGACGAGCAAGGGTTCGACCTCTTCATCCTGCTGCACGTGGGCGACGACGTCAAAGTCCTCGTCGGCGCTGAGGCTGGCGACAAAATCACGAGATAGCGAAGTGCGATCCAGATCACGGATGGCGATGTTGATCCGTCCCACATCGAGGGCAAAAACGTAGGAAAGGGTGACCAACAAAAAAGCCGGGGCAACGGTCACGAGGAAAAGGATGCGCACATCACGCGTGATGTGGCGTAGCTCTTTGCGGACAACGGCCAGCAGCCGGCGAATGGACATGTCAGCGATATGCTGGTGGCAGCCAGAGACCTGCAGATGACCAACCGCCAATCATCGGAAGCGGCGTTGCCACTCCTCTTTCAGCGTCAGGGATTCCAAATCGTCACCGGCGTCGAGGAAATCCATCAGCAGTCGATTGAACTTGTTGCGCTCCTCCAGCATCGGGAAATGCTGAGCGCCGGTCAAAGAGATGGAGCGCACATTGTCATCGAAATCTTCTAGCCAATCCGGCTCCGGCGGCCTGATGAGAGGATCGTCGTCGCCGTACGTCAAAAGCACGGGGGTCTCCTCAAGGGGGGAGAGCACGTCGCGCAGGTCATACTCCATCACAGACTGCACGCTGTTGGCGATGGCGTTCGTGTCGGTCTTGCGTGCCTCCATCTCCACCTCTGGGAAGTTGGCACGTCGAGATACCAGGCGTGACAGCGCCTCGCCATTGCCGGCGAAACCGGCCAGTGGGCGGTTGACAGCCTCACCTATCACAGGCACGCTCACCGCCATCACGCGTTGTACCAAACTCGGGGCCTGAGCGGCGAACGCCAGCGCGACCAAGCCTCCCAACGCATGGCCGACAATGGGTACACTCGGGATACCCAGTTGCTCCAGGAACTCGTTGAGCAGCTCGACGTACGCACCCACGTTATAGTACTCGCTCAACTTGTCAGAATCGCCAAACCCCCACAGATCCAGGGCATAGGTGCGATGCCTGGCCGACATCTGCTCCATCGCCGGCACCCAGTAGCGCCACGAGCCCAGCCAGCCGTGAATGAAAATCAACGGCTGTCCGCGCCCGATCACCTCGTAGTGAACGAGGCCTTCCTTAATGACAATAGCGCTCATCGCAAACCATCACCCAGGTATCAATACACCATCTACTAATCCAGAGCCCCCACCCGCTTCAGAATATCTCTGACCTGATTGGCCAGATCATCCGGCGCAAAGGGCTTTACAATGTACTCCAGCGCCCCCGAGGCCAAGCCCTGCTCAATCTCGACCTCCTGTCCCTTAGCTGATAGGAAAACGATCGGAATCTCGGCTGTGACCGGGTTTTCCTTCAATATACGGCAAGCTTCGTATCCCGTCATCCTGGGCATACGAACGTCAAGCATGATCAGATCAGGCTGTACCTGGGGGGCCTTCTTTACCGCCTCCTCACCATTGGTCGCCAGCTCCACTTCAAAGCCAGCATACCGCAGCGTGAAACCGATCAGCTCACGAATATCTCTTTCATCTTCAGCAACGAGGATTCTCGGCATAGCTCTCCTCCAGCCCGCTTTCAACTATTACCAGTCCCGCCATTTTCCCAGAGGATCGTTTCGATCTCATCGATCAGTCCCTCGACAGAGAATGGCTTGGCCATGAAACTAGCGGCCCCCAACGCAAGCACTTTTTGTCGCTTCGCATCATCGATCACCGAGCTGCCCGTGACCATAATGACCGGGATGTTCTGAGTGACAGGGTCAGCCTTGAGCTTTTTCAGCACATCATATCCATCCATATCACTCAGATTAAAGTCCAGTAATATCAGAGCAGGTCGCACCTCGCGCGCCACGCGCAGGGCTCGCTTGCCCCGTGTGGTCGTCCGCACGCCAAAATTGTGAGCGCGCAACGCCTCACGCATCAGCGAGAGATTATCCTTATCGTCGTCCACCACCAGAACGGTGCCACCCCTCACCAACACGCGGCGCACGGACCGCACCAACTGCTCCTTATCGATCGGCTTTGTGATATAGTCCACTGCCCCCAGCCGCAGACCATCGTCGCGATCCTGCAGGATAGAGACGACGATCACCGGAATCCCCCGCGTAATAGGATTCGACTTTAGTTGCTCAAGCACACCAAAGCCATCGGTGTCCGGAAGCAGCACGTCAAGCGTGATCAGGTCTGGGCGCTCACGCTGCGCCATCTCCAGCGCCTTGTCCCCGCGCTGCGCGATGATGACCTCCCGGCCATCCCCGATGAGATGCAAGCTAATCAGGTTAGCTATGTCAGTGTCGTCTTCGATGACTAGCACCTTTTTCGATGTCCGCTCGGAGTCATCTCCAATCCGGGATGACTCCCAAGCCTGAGCAGTGGGCAAGGTGAATGTGAACGTACTCCCTTCCCCCAATGTACTCTCCACCCAAATCTGGCCACCGTGCATCTCCACCAAGGATTTGGTGATAGAGAGACCCAAGCCAGTACCGGGCGCATCCTGAACCACAGGATCATCAGAGCGGAAGAAGCGGGAAAAGAGCCGTTTTTGATCATCCTCCGAGATGCCGATGCCCGTATCCCGCACGGAGACGCGTATCTCGTCGCCCTTGGCGCGAGCCAACACGACGATCTCGCCGCCAGATGGTGTATAGCGACAGGCATTACCCACCAGGTTGGTCAAAACCTGGATCACGCGATCTGGATCGACGAAAATCTCGGGAAGCACCTGCGGTAAATCCGTATGCAGGTTCAAAGCTCTCTCCGCCGCCCGAGCCGCCAGGGCTGTGACGACTTGGGTGATCAGATCGTCTATGCGCACGACTCTGGGGGTCAACACCAAGCGCCCACTCTCGATCCGCGAGATATCCAACAGGTCATTGACCAGAAGCGTGAGACGATCTGTGTTACTCTTTATGATCGTCAGGAATCTCTGCTGATCGTCCGAAAGCGAGCCGACCGCCCCCATCAAAAGAAGATCAGCATATCCCTTGATCGACGTCATCGGCGTGCGCAGCTCGTGCGACACTGTGGAGACAAACTCACTCTTGGCCCGCTCGGCCTCCACCTCCGCGGTCACGTCACGAAAGACCGAGACCGTGCCCAGAAACTCCTGACCCATCAAGACCGGCGCCAGGTGAACGCTGACGATACGGCCACCGATCTCTAGCCGGGCCGCCAGGTACTCCTCCAACTCCTGCACGCCCTGCCACTTGGAGATCGCCTCCATCCAATCTTGCGCCTGGCCGCCGTACAGACCGAGCATCTCGCTGGTCGAGCGCCCCATCGCCTCTTCCCGCTGCAAACCCAAAATACGCTCCGCAGCGGCATTGAACAAAATCACCTGTCCCTGAGCATCAGCCACCATCACGCCATCTGCGACACCTTCCAGGATAGCCTGGCTCTTGCTCGCCTCAACCTCCTGCCCTCTGAGCATACGGCCCAGCCGATCGGTCTGCTCGAGGATCAGCTTGTACAGCTCGGCGTTGTTGATCGAATTGGCGACCTGTGTGGCGGCCGTCTCCACCAAGCGCAAGTGTTCCTCCACAAAGTAGTCGGTTTGTGCGTGGAAAAGCAGCAGCGCTCCCAGAACCGCATCGCCGGCAGTGAGTGGAGCAGCTACAGCGGAACGGTACTCCCGCGACCCCGCCTGTTGCTTCTGCCAACGCTCGTCCTTCCGCGTATCCGGCACGATGGCCGCCTGACGGTTCTCGACCACCCACCCCGCCAGACCTTCACCTCGCGAGAAACGGATCGTCCTTCCAACATAGGATGCCTCATCTCTCGTTCCCCGGGCCGCACGGCAGAGCAATTCCCCCGTCTGCAAGTCGAGCAGAAAGATAAACGCCTGCTCGGCTCCCACAGCCTCCACGAGCAACTGCAAGGCCCGGTTGAGCACGTGGTCCAAATCGAGGCTGGAGGAAAGTTGTGAGGTGATCCGGTAGAGCGTCTCGACCCGATCGCGCTCCACTGTCAGATCACTCATCGCCTCGGCCAATTCCTGGGTGCGTTCCTCGACACGCTGCTCAAGTTCCTGCGAGAACCGGCTCACCCGGTCGAACAGACGCGCGTGATCCACCGCCGCGGATACCTGGTCAGCCAGTGCGGAAAGCGTCGCCACCTCCGCGGGGAAGAATCTATGGGATTCCCGATAGCTCACGCACAGAACGCCGACAACCCCGCCGCCGGCCGAAAGAGGGGCCATGAGCACAGACCCTACCTCATCTCTCACAGAAGCGAGAAACGAGCTCGACTCCTTCGCCAGATCGTCAATCGCCAGCGGCATGCCGCTCTCAGCCACCGAACCTATCAGACTTTCGCCGCGGGCAAAGCTGTGGCCCGAGATATTCTCCATCGCGAACCCATGCACAGCCTGCAGCGTATATCGCTTGCTCTCGGCGTCTAGGAGAAAGATAAAGCTATGATCGTACCCTAGCAACTTGGGCGACATCATGGCGATGCTATTCAACACGTCAGCCAGTTCCAACTCGGCAATAGCCGCACGGCTGACCTCGTTGAATAACGCCAACGTATCAGCACGGCGCTCCAGCTCTTCCACCATGCGCGCGTTCTCGACGGCAAGCGCGGCCTGCGCTGCAAAAATCTCTAGCGCCTCGACGGTAGAGCGGTCGGGCACACGGCCATCCCGCGGCTGGCTTACAGAGAGAACTCCGTGCGTGTCCCCACCGGGGCCGATGAGGGGAACAAGCAGGACATCTTGGGGATGCCAGTGCCCTGGTTGGCGTATAGCATCCCCGGCCTCTTCATAATCATACACAGCTAGGCGGCCACGCCAATGCGCTTGCTTCTCGGCCGGAATGTAATAACTGCGGCTGATGCGAAACTCGGCACTCATCACCCCCGCCACATCGAACCAGGGCTTGAGTGCCTGCTTCATACCCTCAAAAGTCGTAATGGGAATCCCTGCTGCGGCGGCCCATCGCAGATTGGCCGGAGCGCCCTCCAAAACGCCCACCAACACCACGTTGAACGCTACGGCTTCCTCGATCGCGTACGCGACCTCTTCCAGGATTTCAGCCAGAGGCCGGTCCGAGCGCAATGCCCTGCTAATCTCCAACACCATCGCAAGCTGGTCCGCCCGCTGGGATAGCAGATCCCGCTGCTCTACCTGCTCATCATAGCGCCGCTTGTTGCCGATGGCGATCGCAGCTTGAGCCGAGAGACCTTCGACAAATCCCAAAGCCTCTTGGTCAAACGCCGCCGTCACTACACTTTCCAGGAGAACCACGCCGGTCAATGTCTCGGCGTAAAAGATAGGCATGATCAACATGGCGTGCGAGTCCGCCTTGAAGCCAGTCTCACCCATATCGGCAGTCACATTAGGAATAAACAACGACCGATCGGCGTGCAAAACCTCCGCCAACGCAGAATGCTCCTCCGGCGACTGCAGCACCATCCGAATGCGCCCTTCCTCCTCTTCCGAATACCCTGTATGGGCGTGCAAGCCTAGCTCACCACTCGCATCCAAGAGCATAACCGCTCCGCAAGCTGCGCCAGACAGACGCACGGCCTCCTCCAAAATCACGGGCAAAATGTCATCCAGCATGAGGGTGTCGTTGATCTTACGGCTCACGCGCCCAAAGCCATCCAGCGCCTCCATCCAGCGTTGGAGCTTTTCATCCGTCTGCGCGTACATCTGCGCGTTCTCAATCGCAATCGCCGCCTGATCGGCCAGCGTGCTGAGCAACTCGACATCCGTCTCGGAAAAGCCGTGTGGCCTGGTGAACATCGCGGAGAGCATACCGACGGGACGGTTCGCCCGCTTGAGCGGCAAATCTGCGAAGGCACGGAATCCCTCACGTGCTGCCGCGGGCGCATCACCCTGCAAACCTCCAAAGATACACGGCTCTCCGGTTACAAAGGCACGAGCTCGCCCGTCGCGATCCAACTCAAGCGCCTTTGGCTCCGGCGCATATTTCCCGCCTAATCCCTGAATCATCTCCAACCGCAACACCCGCTGCGACTCGTCAAACACATAGATCGCTGCACGCTGGCAACCCAAAATCTCCAATACCGCCGAGGTGATCGTCTGCAGCACGTGCTCCAGATCCAGCGACTCGCTCATGGTGGATGAAATCGCCGCGAGAGAAGCCAGGTCCGCAGCCCGGCGTCGCGTCTCCTCGTAAAGATAGACGCCCTCCAAAGCTATCGCCGCTTGGTTTCCAATCGCCTGCAACATCTCCAAGTCGCGCTCCGTGAAGGCATCCTCGCGACAACTGAATATCCCCAGCGCGCCGATGAAACGACTCTGGTTTTGCAGCGGAACGCCAACGTACGACCGGAAAGGATATCCACGCTTATCCGACTTGGGGCGCACGTCCTGCCGGGCTTTGATATTGGGAATGAAAAGCGCCTCCCGATGACGCGCTATCCAGCCCGCATATCCCTCGTCAAGCTGATAGACGCCACCCGCCTCCCATGCATAGGCCCGACTTCCGCGCCAATCCTGCGTCACGCAGCACTGCCGCTCTTCATCCCAGAGCGCAACCTCAGCGACGTCATAGTTCACGACCTGATGAGCGCTCGAAAGCAACGAGTCCAACGCCGTCTCCAGATCTAGACCGCCGTTAGCCTTGGACTCAGGAGAGGGATACACCATTTCCTCCTCGCGGTCTGCCGGCCGCTTTGGAGGGAAAGGCGCCTTGACCTGGCGTTTCTCTAAACGCGCACTCATAGGGTCTACCAACTCCGTGCTCAAACCTAGGAACTAGCCCTCCCGCCCTTCACGCCGCGCAGTAGCAGCAGCCTCGGTAATCTCGCGAATATCGGAGAATGGACCATCATCCTCAGTCAACACACCGATAGCGATGGTCATCAGATCAACCTTGGTCTCGTTACCCGCCTCGTCGCGCACGAGCAGATATCCCTGCTCTCGCGTCTGCCAGTCATAATGCGTCCCCACGCCGTCGTTAAAGCGCCGCGTCAGATCCTCCACCATAGCATCGACTGACCCTTTATCAGCGGAAATGACGATGAAATCATCCCCGCCGATGTGGCCGATGAAATCGTTGGGCGTCCCCAAACTATCCAGCGACTGGCCCAGGATCATCGCCATGAATCTCAGCACCTCCTCGCCCGCCACAAAACCGTATACCTCTGTGAACGCATCGAACCCCACCAGACCCACGTAGAGAATGCCCCAACCATCTCGCCGCATTAGATTCCGCAGTTGGTCCTCAATCAACCGGCCACCAGGCAAGCCGGTCGTGGGGTTGGTCAGACTCTGGATGGTCGCACGAGAAATGGCACTCTTGACCCGCAGCTTGAGTTCCTCCAGGTCAAAGGGCTTGGTGATATAGTCATCGGCACCCAGTTCAAGGCCATGAATTTTGTCGGAACGCTCATCCTTTTGAGTCAAAAAGATAATGGGAACGTGACTGGTACGAAGATTGTTCCGCAACTCACGACAAACGTCATAGCCATCCATGTCCGGTAGCATTATGTCAAGTACAATGATGTGAGGCAACTGCTTCCGGCACATCTCCAACGCATCCTCTCCTCGCTGGGCTACTGCTACTTCGTAGCCGTGCGATTGGAAGTAAATGCGTAACATGTTGGAGATGTCGAAATCGTCCTCCACTATGAGCATTCTACCTTCGGACATAATTCCTCCTTATATGGCCAGCAGCCACACTGCTGCGCACATGCACCAACAGATGCATCAACAGAGGGCCGATAATCGGAAGCCATGCTTTCGAGCCAGCCAAGCGATCTCGTGAACCTGCTCAATTCGAACGTGCTTGCCAAGTGAGTAGCTTTCGTATCGCCCGTCCAGTGCTAGTATCATCGTCTCCGCCATACAGGCGTAGGCCCTGCCAGACGAAAGCCCAAAGTCAAACCCAAAGTCGACCTCACCCGGCACATCTACCACCCCACCCGAGATAATCAACACGTCACTCCGCTCTTGCTTCACACGTGGCGAGACATCCGGCGGAAGGGCTATATCGCACACAACCGCGTCTCGCTTGAGATACTCAGGCTGGATGACCGAATCGGCAGCACTGGTAGCGCTTAGAACCAGGTCGGCCTCACAGACTTCTTCGACCCGCAATGAGGCACGCACCCGCCGGCACCCGGCCTCTTCGACTTGGGCCCGGACCTGCGTCAACCTGGACTCGGAGCGGCCGATCAGAATCAGCCCACCTACTACTGGAGCAAGCAACTCAGCACACGCCCGACCGATGCTCCCCGTCGCACCAATCACAGCCACGGTGGACGACTCCAGCCGAACGCCTCTGCAACGCGCCCCTTGCTCCAGCGCTTCGACCGCTGTTGCTACGGTGAAGCTGTGTCCCGTCGTGACGGGGATATCAAGCCGGCGCGCTACGGTCACACCAGCATCGCCCACCACAGACGTGAAGGCTCCCAATCCCAGTATCTGAGCGCCCAACCGCTGAGCCAGACGGCCCGCTGCAACTATTTTATTGTAAACTGTCCGGGTTGGCAACTCGAGCGCCTGCCGCGCGGTAAAGGGGCAAGCCACCAACCAACCCTCTATTTCCTTTCCCGTATCCTCTGATCGCACGCCGGTGATGTGCGAAAGACAGACCGGCGGCCAGAGACGCGCCAAAAAGTGAACCAACCCTGTGGGCAACACCTTTGCCAAGCGCGGATACTTGCGCGCTACGTCCCGCTTGGGATCGACGGGATGAATGACAAAAGCAAAACCGCTCATGCAACGCCGAACGCGTCGGGGTCAAACCATCTCGGGTGAAGCGCCTCTCCATCCTGGATGTCTAGATGATCGCTGTCCTGGTAGTGTACGTTCTTGGTGATCACACGTCGCTCATCCGAGGCCACCAGGACGACGTCTGATTCGATCGCCCGACCTGGGTACACGACCATACCCGAACCGATGAAGCAATGGTGCCCCACGCAGCCACCCAGAACCGGCATACCGGTGTCCCCCAAAGTGCCATCCCTCCCCATCGCGCGGATGGCCTTGGGTACCAGGTTAAAGTCGGTAAAGGTGCTGCCCGCGCCGATGAAGGTGTTGCGCCCGATGCTGCAGAACTGCAAGCACGTGTTCTGCGCCACCATCGAATCTTCCATCAGCACAGTCATAAAAAGCGCAGCCCGGAAGGGAAGAAACCCACGATCCGACACCACGCTGAGCTGAATCTGGCAGTCCTGCCCAATGTCCACATCGTTTCCAATGATGCAGACGTCGACCACGGACCCTGCCCCTATGCTCACGTTGTCGCCGATGTACGTCGGGCCCTGAATGACGGCCGAAGGATCGATACTACAATTGCGTCCTATGTGTACTGCGCCCGACGACGTGCCCGCTTGCTTTCGCTCCAACATTCCATGCCAAAGGAGCTTGAGTTGCTTCAACGCACTGCGCTCGATATCGCGCTCCAAGCGCGCCCCTTCGGAAAACACACCAAAGAAGATGTTGGCGGTGATTGTGTGTATCCAGTGCTCGATCGAACAGAAGGATTTGGTAGGAAGATAGTAGGTCAAATCACCCTTCTTGGTCGACATGTGCGTTGGGACTTGATAATAGCCCGCCTCACGCGATTCGGTATCCATAACGAGGGGGCGCACAATGGGTTCGACGCCGTAGGGAAAGTACCACATATCAGCAACATACACATTCCCCTCGGGACGGATACCTTGCTGAAGATAAATAGCGTGGGCATTTATCGCCGGATCATCTAGCGCAAATGCGACTCGACAAGCTTTACCCAAGCGCCGGGCCCGCTGGATGAACTCGTCCAAAAAGTGCTGGTCAAAGAACAGGTTATCCCGGTGGACCAACGTCTCCACTCGCTGAGAATCGATCTCGGCCAGCGATTCGATCTCGCGTTCCTCGGAAACATAGGGCGACAAAATGTCCTTTTGGTAAAGCCACAGCGGCTTGTTGAGCACCCGCAGTAAACGCGCAGGTTCATTGAAAGGGAATATCAGACGTTTGTCCTGCAGAACGTATTTACGCATCAATCGTCAATCCAATGGACGCTTACCGATCAAGAAAGAACACGTGCGATCTCCGGCAGCGATACAGGATACCTCTTCGATGTAAAAGCTCTTGCCGCCGCTGACCCAATACAGCCCCTCCTCCAACACACCGATTGCCAGATGGCAGCAAGGCGAGCTAGACGTCCGTCCCCAGCACACCCCGCAACGATCCATGACCCAGTGAAAGTGCTCCTCGCTTTCCCTCAACTCCACCAGGTTGTCCGTGTACTTGTTCATCGTCTGGGCCAGGACTTCGAATCCCACCTTGAGCCTCATACCCATGGGCAGGATGCGAAAGGTCAAGTCCGCGATGCCGAGCATCGGCCCAAAGTCTATGATCCCCAGCTTGAAGCAAGCCTGGCCAGCCCGCCGTGCCAACCCCCTCCCACCGCGAGGGCCGTACATCTCATCCAGTGCCTGCAACAGCTGCCCCAACTCGTCAAACCCAAAGTCCTTGACAAAATTGTTGGGCGGATAGTTCCCGATCCTGTGTTGAAGCCGAGCCAAGTTCAAGACAGCGGTCACGCCATTGCGGCCCATCACCTCCTCCAGTGCCAGGAGGACGATCCGCCCCATCTTGTTGGGAAGCAGGTATCTTGGCGATTCTTGAGCCGCCGAAGCGGGAACCTCTGACATACGAACATCCATCTTGCGACCGGCAATCACGTCGACTCCCATGTGGGCTTTCCCAATCCTTCGCGGTCAGTCGAACGAGCGGTCTAGGAACTCGACCAGCGCCTGATAAAACCTTTCGGGCTCGTCCAACATCGGGAAGTGCCCCGAATTCTCGAAATAGCTTATCTCCGCCGTCGGCGCGCTCTCCGCCAGTACGTTGCGTTGCTTTGGGCTCACGATGCGATCGATCCGGCCATAGATACCCAGTATCGGCACCTCGATCTCGGGCATCCGAGGGCGCAAGTCCGTGTGCCGCAGCGAAGCGATGCTGTAGTGAAAGGACTCTAGCGTCGTGCGCGAAAGATCCGCCTCAAACATCTTGTACCACGTCTGCCAATCCCGCGCATAGATTGGAGAGAGAATGCGAGAACCTAGCGGGAAGAACCGATAGAACAAACCGGCCAAGGAACGGCGTGCCGACAGTCGCAGCAAGAGGGCCAACCCATCGCCCACGATAGGAGACCCCACCACCGCCACCCGATCAACTCGGCTGGGATAATCCAGCGCCAAACCGAGGGATACCGTGCCCCCCATCGAGTGGCCGATGATGGGCGCTCGTTCGATCCCAAGGCGGTCCATAAACTGGTCCACCATAGCAACATAATCGCCGACCGTAAACGTACCGCCTTGCTTCCCAGACTCGCCAAATCCCCAAAAGTCGAGAGCATAGGTTTTATAGCTGCGGCTCAGAGCCTCCATGGTCCCACGCCAAGGATGCCAGGACTCGAGCCAACCATGCAGCAGGATCACAGGCCGTCCGCGCCCATGTGTCTCGTAGTGAACCACGCCCCGATCAGTAACAAGAGAACTCATAGAACTAGCACAACTCCGTACTCAACCACTCCAACTCCTTCAAAGAAGCAGAATGTATCATCACTGAAGCATCACATTGCCATAAACGCAAAACACTCGAGCTTTTTCCATTTCCGCTAAAATGTGGCTGCAGAAGCCAGCGTGACAAGCAACGGTCGAACTTGCCATTGCGCACAGTTCGACCGCTGGAGAAATATCTCACACCTGTATAACAACAAGGAATTCGCACCGCCTCGCACAGCACACCTTGGACACAGGAGGATTTGTCTCCGGTACCTCAGTCCACAGACTCCCCTTCTCCATCCATCGCCTCGAGGATTGAGTACAGGAGCTCCAGCAAGACGTTTTTGACACTTTCTCGATCGGTCGCTACGCAAGGCAACACTTTGACGTCGCCCGGAATACGAAGCGCGATACGCAAATCCTCAGGCTGCCACGCATCTTCCAAATCCTGCTTGTTCGCGGCAACGACGTAAGGTACAGGCGCGTAAGAACGGAACGTGTCCAGGATATTTC
>Ga0316577_10000108_pt1 | contig 23039 bp, 16 predicted proteins | sample S5NA_FD_203073 | JGI IMG/M metagenome (GOLD analysis project Ga0316577, IMG submission 203073) | Rhizosphere microbial communities from salt marsh grasses in Alabama, United States - S5-7_050615r2r1 | ecosystem: Host-associated > Plants > Roots > Rhizosphere | place: USA: Alabama | collected... | reverse complement strand
TCGAGGCCGCGCCGCAGATCGTCTTTAACCTGGCCGCCGTCGGCGTTACGAATCCCGAGATCGATCCCTCCCTGGCTTTGGAGGTGAACGTCGGCGGCGTGATCCACCTGCTGGAGGTGCTGAAAGGGCGGAGCACCCGCCGCGTGGTGCTCGTCGGCACCTGCTATGAATACGGGGCACGGGAGGCTGTTGAAGGGCTGGACCCCTTCAACGCCTATGCCGCTTCCAAGGCGGCCGCCTGGGCCTTTGGCCGGATGTATTGGCGGGCGTATGGCTTGCCCGTCGTCACTGTGCGGCCCTTCCAGGTCTATGGGCCGGGCCAGCCAGGGCGGACGTTGGTTCCCGCTGCTATCAGCGCGGCTCTGGCGGGGCAGGATTTTCCGATGACGCCGGGTGGGCAGGCACGGGATTTTGTATTTGTGGATGACGTCGTAGCAGGGATGATGGCCGCGGCGGAAGCGCCCGGGATCGAAGGGGAGAGCCTTGACCTGGGAACGGGACAGGCCCACGTGATCCGCGACGTGGTTGCGCATATTTGGGAGGTTGTGGAAGCGCAAGGGCAGATACTGCTCGGCGCCCTGCCATATCGCCCCGGCGAGGTGATGCACAGCGTCGCCGATGCCGAACGCACCGCACGACTGACCGGTTGGCAGGCAGTGACGACTCTGGAAGAGGGATTGCAACGAATCATCCAAAGCTACACAGAGCAGACTTGATGGAAGACGCTCAGAGGCAGACATTGGCAAAAGACCTGCGGCGGCAAATTCAAGAGCTGGTGGCCGAGTATTACCGGCAGGCCCACGCGCTTCGTCCTTTCACCCCCGGCGAGACGCGGGTGAACTATGCCAGCCGGGTCTATGACGAACGGGAGTTGATGGCCGCCGTGGATGCCAGTCTCGATTTTTGGCTCAGTTCCGGCCCCAACGTCGAGGCATTCGAGCGCGGGCTGGCGGAATACGTTGGCATGCGGCGCGGGCTGGCGGTCAACTCTGGCTCCTCGGCCAACCTGGTCGCCGTCAGCGCCCTGCTCTCCCGCCGCGCGGAACGCCCGCTTGAGCCGGGCGACGAGGTGATCACACCTGCCGCCGCTTTTCCCACCACTGTCGCGCCCATCGTTCAGAATGGCCTGGTGCCCGTGTTCGTGGACTGCGAGCTGGGTACGTACAATCTCGACCCCGAGCAGTTGGAGCTGGCCCTGTCGGAGCGCACGCGGGCGCTGTTCTTTGCCCACACGCTGGGCAACCCGGTCGATATGGAGCGGGTGATGGCATTCGCCCGCGCTCACGATCTCTGCGTCATCGAGGACGCTTGCGACGCACTGGGCAGCACCTACGACGGCCGGATGGTCGGCTCCTTCGGAGATCTGTCCACGTTCAGCTTTTACCCGGCCCATCACATCACCACAGGGGAGGGCGGTGCGGTGCTTACAGATGACCCGCGGCTGGCCCGCATCGCACAGAGCGTGCGGGACTGGGGCCGCGACTGTCATTGCACGCACGAGAGCCCGCCGGAGGGGGCCTGCGGGCGACGCTTCGATTGGCAGATTCCCGGTATAGGTGAGCCCTACGATCACAGGTACCTCTACTCCGAGATTGGTTACAACCTAAAGATGACGGACATACAGGCCGCTATCGGGCTGATGCAACTGGATAAATTGCCAGACTTTGTCGCTGCCCGCAAGCGTAACTTTTTGCGGTTGTATGAAGGCCTAAAGCCCTATGAGGAGTTCCTGATCCTGCCGGCTTGGAGCGAGAGGGCTGATCCTTCCTGGTTTGCCTTCCCTCTATCGGTGCGGCCCGGCGCGCCTTTCACTCGCCGCGACCTGGCCGACTGGCTGGAGGGGCGGAACATTGAGACGCGCTTCTTGTTCGCGGGCAACATCGTCCGCCAGCCTGGCTACCGTCACATCCGGCATCGCACCGTGGGCGATCTGCCCAACTCTGACCTGGTGATGCGTTCGACCTTTTTCTTCGGCGTCTACCCCGGTCTGGACGAGGCGCGCCTCGCCTATGTTCAGGAGGCCTTTGACGATTTCTTCCGTTCATTCCGATCGTAGGTCGGCACTCGCTGATTCGCTATGAAACTATCCATCATCATCTGCGTTTACAACGAACACAGGACGATCCGCGAGGCCATCGAGCAGGCCTGCGCCGTCGATCTTGGCCCTGGCTGGGAGAAAGAGATTGTCGTTGTCGATAACTTTTCCACCGATGGCACGCGCGAGTTTCTCCAATCCCTCGATCTACCGGGCGTGGGCGAATGTCCCATTCGCGCGATTTTCCACCCGCGCAATTTGGGCAAAGGGGCCTCGGTACGCACAGGCATCGCCGAGGTCTCTGGTGACTATTTCGTCATCTTTGATGCTGACCTGGAGTACGAGGCCGCCGACCTGGCGCATTTGGCAGCCGCAGTCGTCCCCGGCGAGACCATCGCCGTGTTCGGTTCGCGCACGTCGGGCGGGCGGAGGATCTACAAGTACGCCAAGAACTATTGGGGCGTGCGCTTTCTCACCGCCGTTGCGAATCTGCTCTATGGAAGCCGCCTGACCGATATCGCCGCCGGCCTCAAGTTGGTTCGGCTGGAAGTGGCGCGCTCTTTGAACCTTGGGACGTCCGGTTTTGACCTGGATTTTGAGCTGCCTTGCAGGCTCATCAAACGCGGCTACGAAATTGCCGAGGTACCGATCGCGTATCACCCGCGCGGCTTTGAAGAGGGTAAAAAGATCAAGGCATTTCGCGATGGCTTTCGTTCGCTGTGGGCCATCGTAAAGACGCGCTTTGTGGAGTAAGGACGGGATTGATATGAAATTATCGGTCATCATCTGCGTCTATAACGAGCGCGACACGTTTCCCATTGTCCTGGAGGGCGTGCGGGCGGTAGACCTGGGGCCAGGGTGGGAGAAAGAGGTCGTCGTCGTGGACAACTTTTCCACCGACGGCAGCCGCGAGATGCTGCAGGCGCTGGACTTGCCGGAGGGGGGCGAATGTCCCATTCGCGTCATCTTCCACCCGCGCAATTTAGGCAAGGGCGCTTCGATCCGTACCGCCATCGCGCACTGCACCGGCGATTACGCCATCATCCAGGACGCCGATCTGGAGTACGCCCCGGCGGACTATCCGATCTTTCTCGCCCAGATTGCCGGCGAGCGCCCTGCAGCCATCTACGGCTCTCGCACGTTGGGCGGGCGGGCGATCTACAAGTACGTGGCCAATTATCTGGGGGTGCAGGTCCTGACGCGTTTGACCAATCTGCTCTATGGCGCTCGGCTGACCGACGTCGCGACCGCCGCCAAGATGGTGCGGGTGGATGTGCTCAAATCGCTGCAACTCACCAGCTCCGGGTTCGACCTGGATTTCGAGCTGACAGACAAGATTCTGCGCGCGGGACACGAGATCATCGACGTGCCGGTCTCTTACCGCCCGCGCACCGTCGCCGAAGGGAAGAAAATCCGTCCCTGGGATGGCCTGTGGGCGCTGAAAGTCATCGTCCGCGACCGCTGCATCCCGATGAGCCAAGTGGTCAAGGAGGGGAAATGAACGTCATCGTTACCGGTTCTATCGCTTTCGACTACCTGATGACCTTTCCGGGTCGCTTTGCCGAGCACATCCTGCCGGATCAGATCGAGCACCTGTCCGTCAGCTTCCTGGTGGACGAGATGCGGCGGCAGTACGGAGGCACCGCGCCCAACATCGCCTACAACTTGGCGCTGCTGGGCGAGCGCCCGCGCGTGATGGGCACCGCCGGGCAGGATTTCGGTGACTACCGCGTCTGGCTGGAGCAGCACGGCGTCGATACCTCTCTCGTCCGCGAGGAGGCGGATCTCTTTACCGCCTCTTTCTTCGTCAGCACCGACCTGGACGGCAACCAGATCGCCAGCTTTTACACCGGGGCGATGGCCCGCGCGCGCGAGCTCTCGCTGCTGGATAACGAGGCCGATCTGGTCACGGTCTCACCCAACGACCCGGAGGCGATGGTCAAGTACCCTGCCGAATGCCGGGAGTTGGGCATCCCGTACCTTTACGACCCCAGCCAGCAGATCATCCGCCTCTCCGGCGAGGACTTGCGGGCCGGGCTTGAGGGGTGCGACCTGCTGGTGGTCAACGAGTACGAGTTTGGGATGTTGCGCGAAAAGACGGGCCTGGGCGACGAGGCGATTCAGTCGGCCCCATCCCGCGCCTGCATCGTCACGCTGGGAGAGAAGGGCGCGCGCATCTGGGCGAAGGACGGGGTGTACGACATCATGATCGTGCCGCCCAAACGGGTGGACGATCCCACCGGTGTGGGAGATGCCTTCCGCGCGGGGTTGATCAAGGGGTTGGCGATGCAGATGGGGTGGCATTTGGCGGGACATATGGGCGCGCTGGCTGCCACCTACACCCTGGAGCAGCCCGGTCCGCAGAGCCACAGCTACACCCTGCCCGAGTTTGTCGCCCGCTTCCGCGAGCACTTTGACGACGAAGGGGCGCTGGATGCGCTTTTATAGCTCGCAGACAACTGGCGATTGCGCGCTAACCAGGCTGATTCGTTTGTTGGAGGTACAAAATGACAGAACGGAGAGTGAAAAACACAGCACCTACTGCTGGACGCTCGTTGCCCAGAGATGGATACGATCTGTGGCTGGACTACCGCCCGGTCCAATCTGCCGAGCGCCTCGAGGCGTATCGGGCACTCTTGCAAGAGATCGCCGTTCCCGGTGATTCCTCCACCCTGGCGGCGGTCCGTGCGGAATTGCAGCGCGGGCTGGCCGGGCTACTGGGTGGACCGGTGGAAATTAGCCAGGACCGGCTGCGGGGAGCTGGCTTGCTCGCCGGAACGCCGCAGACGTCATCCCAGATCGCCGCTCTCGGTTGGGACGAGCAGATCGAGGCGCAGGGGCCGGAGGGGTATCTGATCCGCTCATTTGTGATGGACGGCAAGCCGGCAGTTGTGATCGCCGCCGGGAGCGAGTTGGGTGTGCTGTACGGCAGCTTTCACCTGCTGCGATTGTTACAGACCCAGCAGCCGCTCGCCGGGCTCGACATCGCCGAGCGGCCAAAGGTTCAACTGCGCCTGCTCGATCACTGGGATAACCTTAACGGTTCTGTCGAGCGCGGGTATGCCGGCAAATCCATCTGGAAGTGGGATGAACTGCCCCTCACGCTCGATCCGCGTTACCAGGACTATGCCCGGGCATGCGCCTCGATTGGCATAAATGGCGCCGTGCCGAATAACGTCAACGCAAACCCGATGGTCTTGACGGGCGATTACCTGGAGAAGGTAGCGGCCCTGGCCGACATCCTGCGGCCTTACGGCATCAAGGTGTATCTCTCCGCCAATTTTGCCTCGCCCTTGAGACCGTCGGATACCCCCGGTCGATTCAGAAGACGAGGTGGCATTGGGAATCTGGATATCGCGGACCCCCTCGATCCAGGCGTTCAGCGGTGGTGGAAGGAAAAGGCAGACGAGATTTACCGTCACATTCCCGACTTTGGCGGGTTCCTCGTGAAAGCAAACTCGGAGGGTATGCCTGGGCCGTTTGATTACGGCCGCACCCATCTGGATGGCGCGAACATGTTGGCCCGGGCGCTGGCTTCCCATGGGGGAATCGTCATGTGGCGTGCCTTTATCTACGACGGGCACGTCGATCCCGATCGGACGAAACGGGCGTATAAAGAGTTCGTGCCGCTGGATGGCAAGTTTGAACCCAACGTGTTCGTGCAGGTCAAGAACGGCCCCCTGGACTTTCAGCCCAGGGAGCCCTTTCACCCCCTCTTTGGCGCGATGCCCGAGACGCCACTGATGATGGAATTCCAGGTCACCCAGGAATACCTGGGGCAGGGGATGCACCTGGTTTACCTGGCACCGATGTGGAAGGAGGTGCTCGACGCGGATACCTTTGCCCGGGGTGAAGGCTCCACGGTGGCCAAGGTCATCGACGGCAGCCTGCACGGCTACCCTATGACGGGCGTCGCGGGCGTGGCCAACGTCGGCTCGGACCGCAACTGGTGCGGGCACCACTTTGCGCAGGCCAACTGGTATGCCTTTGGCCGGTTGACTTGGGATCACGCTCTCAGCTCGGAGCAGATCGCCGAGGAATGGATTCGGGCCACGTTCACCAACGACGATGAGGTCGTCGCGACCATCCGCGACATGATGATGGCCTCGTGGGAGGCGTGCGTGAACACTATGATGCCGCTTTGTCTGCATCACATCATGCGCGAGGGGCACCATTACGGCCCCGATCTTGAATACGATGCCGGGCGCGAGGATTGGAATCCCCAATACTATCACCGTGCCGACGGCGCGGGATTGGGGTATGACCGCAGTCGCAGTGGCAGCAACGCCGTCGAGCAGTATTTCCCTCCACTCTGTGACGAGTTCGACGACCTCGCGACCTGCCCGGAGGAATACCTGCTGTGGTTCCATCACGTCCCATGGGATTACGAGACGCGTTCAGGGCGGACGCTGTGGGATGAACTCGCCTGGCGCTACAGCCGCGGCTTGGCGGCCGTCAGCCGCATGTTAGAGACCTGGGTGGAATTGAAACCCTCTATCGATTCCCGTCGCTACGAGGAGGTGCTGAAAAAACTCTCGACGCAGGTGGTCGATGCCGGCGAATGGCCGCAGGTATGTCTGGCCTACTTTCAGAAATTCAGCCAGCGGCCGATTCCGGCGGGCCTCTCTGGTAGCGCCACCAAGCAGCGCGATGAAAGGCGTTGAACTCACTGACAAGTCTCAAATCCTGGCTTATCTGGAGACTGACCGGCTCTACGCCGCGTACGCCGTCGGTGACCTGGAGCCTGACTTGTTCGTCCACTGTGAGTGGTTCGGCGCGGAGCGGGATGGCCGGTTGCAGGCTTTGGCGCTGCACTACAGCGGCCTGGGTTTTCCAATCGTGTTCCTGATGGGAGATGCCGGCGGTCTGCGAGCCATCTTTGAGGATGCGTTATGCATTGAAGAGGCTTATTTCACCTGCCGCCAGGAGCACCTGGGGATTATGCAGGATTTTTACAACTGGGAGCCGATCCCGATGTGGCGTATGGTGTTGCAGGCCGATCGTTTCCGGCCTGTGGGTGGTGATTGCATCCCACTCACGCTCGATCACGGAGAGCATCTGAAAGCGCTGTATGCTCACGGGAAGGGAAACGCCTTCGATCCCAAGCAAGTGCCGGGAGGTGCTTTCCACGGCGTTTTTGAGAATGGCCGGTTGGTAGCGGCCGCGGGTACGCACTTGATCAGCCTGACCTATGGCGTGGCAGCAGTGGGCAACGTCTTTACCAACCCGAACTACCGCCGGCATGGCTACGCCACAGTAGCCACCAGCGCCGTCGTGACCGAAGTGCAAGGGCGTGGCGTCCGTGACACTGTGCTCAACGTTGATCAAAGAAACGAACCGGCCATCCGTATCTACGAGCGGCTGGGTTTTGAGCGATATTGCCCTTTCTTCGAGGGAGTGGCCGACAGACTAACGAACTAACAAACAAACTAACCAAGGAGTGAACTCATGACCAAGGATTATGACATCAAAGATATCGATCTGGCCCCTGCGGGCCGGCTGCGCATCGAGTGGGCCGAGCGGGAGATGCCCGTCCTGCGGCTGATCCGCGAGCGCTTTGCCGAGGAAAAGCCGCTCAAGGGCGTGCGCCTCTCCGGTTGCCTGCACATCACCACTGAGACAGCCAACCTGGCCCGCACGCTGCAGGCAGGCGGCGCGGAGGTGGTGCTCACCGCCTCCAATCCTCTCTCCACGCAGGACGACGTGGCGGCAGCGCTGGTCTCTTATTATGAGATCCCCACCTATGCAATCAAGGGTGAGGACAACGAGACCTACTACAAGCACCTCCACGCCGCGCTCGACTGCAAGCCGCAGCTTACGATGGACGATGGGGCCGACCTGGTGAGCACGTTGCACAAGGGGCGCACCGAGCTGATTGATGGCGTCATCGGCGGCACGGAGGAGACGACCACGGGCGTCATCCGCTTGAAGGCGATGGCCAAGGACGGCGTGCTGCGCTACCCCATCGTCGCCGTCAACGACGCGCTGACCAAGCACTTTTTCGATAACCGCTACGGCACCGGCCAATCGACGATGGACGGCATCATCCGCGCCACCAACGTGCTCATCGCTGGCAAAACGGTCGTTGTCGGCGGGTATGGTTGGTGCAGCCGGGGCATCGCCATGCGGGCCAAAGGGTTGGGCGCTAACGTCATCGTCACCGAGGTGGAGCCGCTCAAGGCGCTGGAGGCGGTGATGGATGGCTTCCGCGTCATGCCGATGGCGGAGGCCGCGCCGCAGGGCGACGTTTTCGTCACCTCCACCGGCGACATCAACGTGATCGACAAGCATCACTTTGAGGTGATGAAAGACGGGGCCATCGTCTGCAACTCGGGCCACTTTAACGTCGAGATCAACATCCCGGCGTTGGAGGAGATGGCCGAGGGGCCGCCGCGCCGCGTCCGGCCGTCTGTGGACGAGTACACCCTGCCCGACGGTCGGCTGATCCACCTGCTGGCCGAGGGCCGGCTGGTCAACCTGGCGGCCGCCGAGGGCCACCCCAGCGCGGTGATGGACATGTCCTTCGCCAACCAGGCGCTCAGTGCCGAGTATATGCTGAACCACGCCGACGAGCTGGAAAACACCGTCTATGCGGTGCCGGAGGACATCGACCAGGAGATCGCGCGTATCAAGCTGCAGTCGATGGGTGTAGAGATCGACACGTTGACGCCGGAACAGGAAAAGTATCTGACGTCGTGGGAAGAGGGAACGTAGACAAACCTCAAATGTCAAATGACAAAAAGCCCTCCTGTTGGTCTGGCCACAGGAGGGCTTGTATTTTGGATGGATGGAGCCGCTACTCGGCGGTCTGTGCAGGTGGCGAGGCCGTTGGCTACCTCGTTGCCTGCGGGTGCGACATTGAACCGGCGGTGGCAGAGGCGAGCGTCTTTTCCATCAACGGGTCGGTGCCGCCCAGACCGTAGACCACGATCTGGCTGCCTTCCTCGCGGCCGATGCGCTCCAGCACGTTGAGGCGGTACATCTCCATCGCCTGCGACCCCATCGACTCGGAAGCCTCCTGCAGCTTCAGCGCGATGGTCTTTTCCGCCTCCGCTTCGGCGATTTTGGCCGAGGCGGCGCGGCGCGACTGGGCCAGCACGCTCAACTCCTGGATCAGGTCTGCCGGCACGCGGACGTCGGTGATCTCTACCGAAGAGACGTCCACGCCAAAGGATGCGGCTGCCGTATCGATGATGTGCTTGAGGCGTTGTGCGACCTTTTCTCGCTCGCCCAGCAGGTCGGTCAGCTCCAGCGTGCCGACGGTGTCCTTGAGGGCACTGTTAGCGGCCTGGAAGACGGCTTCGGCATAATTGGCTACCTTGAGTGCGGCGCGCTCCGGATCCTCCACACGCCAAAAGACGACCGCCTCACAGCCCACGGGCACGTTGTCGGCAGTGAGAGTTTCGGCAGCGGTGATGACGCGCGTCTGCACACGTGTATCCAGCCTGGCGGCTACCGACTGGTAAAAGGGAGGGTAGGGGACGACCCAGAACCTGCCTGGCCCTTTGACGCCGATGAACTTGCCCATCTTGAGCACCACCGCGCGCTCGAACTCGGGGATGATGTAGAGGCAACTGCTGAACATGCCGGGGATGATGAGTGAGACCAAGCCGCCTACGATGAGGACAGGGATGGCGATGATGGGGTCGATCAGGTTTGCTAAGCCTGCCAATGCGAGGGTGAGGATACCCAGCAGCAAAAAGATGCCGATCCAGATCCAAGTGCGCAGGACGGTTTGGACTCGGTAGAGCGAGCGGTCGGTTGGAGAAGCATAACTGTAACTCCTAGATCTAGCAGACATGGTGACTGACTCCTTTCAAAGTAGATTGACTCGAACTCGGTAACCAGTATATCATATCTCGGCGCGTGTGGCATCGGTCCTGTGGCCGAAAATACCCTCGTACCTGGGTACAGTAAAGAACCCACTGTGAAGCGGTGGGTTCCTGTGTAGGGATGGGATGTTCAGATAGAAAAAAACCGCACGGCCTGCGGAGGAGCCGTGCGGTCTTTTGCTATGTCTGAGGGAATCTAGTAGCGTCCGCGGCCGCCGCCGCCGCCGCCACCACCGCCCCAGTTGTCGCGACGCTCTCGGCGTGGGCGTGCCTCTGCTACCTTGATCTCACGCCCGTCCACTTCCTTGCCATTGAGTTCGGCGATGGCCTGCTGCGCAGCGCTCTCTTCTGCCATTTCGACAAAGGCAAAGCCCTTGGATCGGCCAGACATGCGATCTGTGATGAGATTCACCGAGGCGACTTCTCCGAGTTCGCCAAAAATCTCCGAGAGTCTGCTCTCGGTTGTCGAGTAACTGAGGTTACCGACATATAGTTTCTTAGCCATTCTTTTCTCTTCCTCCTGATGCAGCCTGCTGCTGCCTAAGTGGGCTTTAGGCCCTGTTCCGACATGGCGGGAGGGCTGCTGCTACGAGACGGGCCGCCCGGCCTCCGCAAGTGTGGACGGTCTTTTGCGTACAGTCAACGCCTACTTCGCCTACAAGGTCAGTTTACCATTCTTGCCTGGAAAGGTCAAATGGCGTACAATTTGCACAAATCGCGGCTTGGGAGGTGCGGTGGTGCAAAAGAGATGGCTTGTCGTAGGGATTTTGTTCATAGTGGTGGTTCTGGCCTGCGCCATCCCCGCCCTCCCCGCCCTCGCTGAAGAACCGCTCTCTGAGGATGACCTCGAACTGGCCCGTCGCTATGCTCCTGTGTTCTACTTTCACCCGGACGAGGTCTTTCGCCCTCAGCCGGTGGAGGTGATCGTCGAGCAGGCGCGGCTGCGCCAGAGCCGCCAACTGTGGTTTGACGCCAACGTCCTCCTTAGTCTGTCTGTACCTGACTTGCTCGCTCTCGATAGCGACGAGGGGCACTTTCTTGACGTGTGGTACGGCGATGACGGCAGCTCAGCCTACACGAACTATTCCGCCCATCGCCTTTACTACGAAGCAGTGCTGAGTCCTGAGGCGGGCGGGCCGCCTGTGGCTGTATACGCCCACGTGGTGCGGGATGAGGTCCCCGGCTATGTGACCATCCAGTATTGGGCATTTTACTTTTACAACGACTGGTTCAACAAGCACGAGGGCGATTGGGAGATGGTGCAGGTGATCCTGACAGACACGGGCGAGCCGAAGTGGGTGGTGCTCAGCCAGCATCACGGCGGCACGCGACGGGCGTGGGCGCAGGCCCGGGTGGAGGAGTCTGCCCATCCGGCGGCCTACGTCGCGCTGGGCTCCCACGCCAACTACTTTGCCGGGGACGAGGTCTATCCCAATGGCAAAGACGTCGGGAACACGCGGATCGAGATCATGGACCGCACCGGCTCTGCCGGACGTGTAATTCCCGAAGTGATTCTGATCCCCGGGCGGGCGGACGTGGTGGCGGATGCGGTATCGTGGCCTGGAGCGGAGTGGCTGCCTTTCCGCGGCCACTGGGGCGAGCTGGCGGCCCAGAGCGATTTCGGCGGGCCGCTGGGCCCGGCGGATAAGGGCGAGCAGTGGAAGTCGCCCTACGCCTGGGGGATGGCTCAGCCGCTGGATACCGACGAGTGGTACGCCAACCGGCTGCGGGTGGAGGTGGTGGGCGCTGCTGGTGAAGAGGTAGGAATCCGCTTGACCGACACGGGCGGCAGCGCACTCCCACAAGCAGAGTTGCTGGGCAACGTAGCGATCCTGCACATCGATCCACCTGTGACGGGAGCCAGGGCAAAGATCGTCGCGCCCGCTGGCACACGCTGTGATATCATCGCTCGCTGGCCCGAGGCTGGGGAAGGCTATGTGATCGAGATGCGCTTTGACGACGTGCGTTTTGCGGGATCAGGCCAGGCGGTGCTCGAGTTTGTGGGAGGCGGCCAGGCGAGCCTGACAATCCCGGGCGCCGGCCCACCTCTGAAGCCATCGGAGGCGGAGGTGGTCGAGGCGACTTGGGACGCGCCTGACCTGGTTTGGATCGGTGGCATCCTGCCCGCACACCAGGTGGTGGTGGGGGTGATTCTGGCGGTGTCTGCGGCAGTGGTGCCATCGTTCATCTACATTGGCGTGCTTTACTGGGTTGATCGGTACGAGAAGGAGCCAAAGCGGTTGCTGGCCACGGCCTTCCTGTGGGGCGCTATCCCGGCGGTGTTGATGGCACTAGCGGTGGAGCTGTTCTTCAGCCTGCCGCCCGACCTGATCGGCCCCAAGGCGCTGGAGGCGTTGCGGCTGGGATTGATCGCCCCGTTGCTGCAGGAGGCGCTAAAGGGACTGGTGGTGCTCTTTATCGCATGGCGCTACCGGCGCGAGTTTGATAATGTCCTTGACGGCCTGATCTATGGGGCGCTGGCGGGCTTTGGCTTTGCCATGACGGGCAACCTACTCAGCTACGTCGGCAGCTTTTTGCTTTGGGGCTTCCCCGGGCTGAGCGGGACGGCCATCATTGAGGGGGTCGTCTACGGGCTGGACAGCGCTCTCTACTCGGCGGTCTTTGGCGCAGGGCTCGGGTTGGGCCGCCTGGCGCAGAAGCGGTGGCAGCGCTGGGCGTTTCCTGTGGGGGGATTCGTGTTGGCCGCCGCCGTCCACGCGCTGCACGGCGTGCTGGCATATAACCTGCTGGGCCTGAACGCGATCACGGTCACCTCGACGTTGGTCGGTGTGGTCCTCATCATGGTGGTGGGCGTGGGGTCGCTGAAGCGGCAGCAGCGGTGTCTGCGGGCGGAGTTGAAGGATTTGCCGCAAGAGGTGTACCAGGTGATGGTCACGCCGGGGGCGAGGACGCGCGCGCAGTGGCAGGCGCTGCGGCGTGGTGGGGTCGGCGGGTGGCGGCGGGCGCGGCAGCTCTACCAGCTGTGCGCGGAGCTGGCCTTTAAGCGCATGCAGGCGCGGTTGCGCCCTGATGAAGCGGAGATGATGCGAGAGGCGGAAGCGTTGCGGGGGAGAATCGAGCGGCTGCTCGGATGAGTTTTCGCGGCATGATGACCGGGATATAAAAGCCGCCGGTGGCGTACCCACCGGCGGCTTTTTTCTACTTTGCGCAGCGTTGGAACGCTGGCAGGTGGCTCTCCTGTGATGCACTTTGCAGTGCCGCATAGACGGTCAGGATGTCGTCGCGGTCGGTGGTGCCGAATATCTCGTCGTAGAGAGCGACGTTGGCGATCTCGGCATCTACCCCTGCCGCACAGGCATCTTGCACGCTGTCAAAGCTGGGCACGTTGCCGATCCACGCATTCTCCGGCACGGGCACATCATACTTGTCGAATAGGCGTAGTAGGGCATCGATGTGCTTTTCCTCCGATCTCTGGATGTTGACGAAGGGTTTGACTTGACCAAAATCCTGGATTACCTGTTCGTAGACGGCCCAGGCGTGGTACTCGTCGTTGAGCGCCTTGAGCAAACCCTCGACTTCTTGCAAAGACAGCGGCCCGGCGTATGTCTCGCCCATATCGCAGATGAGGCAGTCCAGCAGCTCGACCTCGGTGTCTGCCGTGGTGAGGGCCTCCAAATCCTGCGGCGACGATTCCGCCTTGGCAGGCGACGCCGCGCAAGCGGTGATTAGTAGCATCAAAGAGATTAGCAGCAATGTTATCTTATTCATCTTCACACCCCCCAAAATCTCTCCTCTGTTCAAGAGCCTCATCAGGCGTATGCCTGAGTAATAGCTGTCGATTGACTTGTCCACATCATACCACGCGGATGTGAAGGATGTGTGAAGGATGCGTATGCGGGGTGTTAGATTGCGTCTTGCAGGGGGGAGGGATTCAATTGACGCGCTGTTTTCTGTCGGATCACCGTGAGACCGTGGAATCGGCCCCCGTGACCTCCGCGACCAGTCGGAAGAAGGCCCGCTTGCGCTCGGTGTTCGGCTGCCACTGCACCGGCGGTGACTGGTATCCGTCGTGGTAGTTGTTTTCACCGGGATCGAAAAAGCCCCACGAGGCACCACGGGAGAGGGCGGCTAAAAAGTTGTTGAGCGGCTCGTCGAAATCAAAGTGGTCGTCCTCGTTGAACAGGATCGGCATGGGGCGGTAACCGGGCACCGCGCGCGCCTCTTCCACCATCTGCGCAATGCGCCGGGGATCGGAGACGCCGTTGCCGTGCATAAGGAGGAAATCCGAGGCTCGGGCCACGTCCTCGGTAGGGATGCTGCCGCCGCCGAAGGAGGTCCCCACCAGGAGTCGCCGTCCATGACGAGGGGAGGCCTTGACCCGCTCGATCAACTCCGAGACACGGTGGGGCTGGAGGATTTCGTGCTCGTACCTGTTCACGTCGCACTCGTTGTTTACTTCCAGCAACACGTGCCGGTAGCCGCGATCCAGCACCCAGCCCACGGCACTATCTAGCGCGCGTATCACCGCTGCCTCATCTGCCAGCCGTTCGTCTTGTCCAAAGTAAAACACACCCAGGATGGCGACCATTCCCAACGCGTCGAGGTGGTCGAGGACGCGCCCTAAGCGGTCCAGGTAAGCGGGCTTGAGCGAGCCGTCGGCCTCAAAGGCCGTGTTGACCCAGGGCTGCTCCTTGCTGTAGCCCTCGGGGCTGCCGCCCTGGAAGTTGATCGTCACCGCCAGCAGCCCGTGTTCCCGGTAGATCGGCAGAGCCGCCAGGAATTCGCGCACGTTGCGCTCGGGGTCCCAGTCGCCGGTATCGGGATAGGCCCAGCGCGGGCGGGTCTCGGGGTTGGCGTCGTCGAAGGTTGCCTGCACCATGCGGCTGTTCAGCAGCAGCCCTTCGATCTTGTTTCCGCGGAAGGTGCGGCCCCGGTAAGTGGGCTCCCCGTCGATGAAGAACTGTTCGCCTTGGATGGTGATTGTGGTCATCTGTTCTCCTCCTGCATGTTGGATCGAGAGTTTCTTTTGGAAAGAGCAGTTTGGGCGCAGCCCAAACTGCCATGGCGCGCTTCAGCCTCCAAAATGGGTGGCTAGGTAGTGTTGACATTTTGCCTGGCACTAGCGCAAAGTCAAAGGCATCTCAGATGGAATTGCGCGTCAAAGAATCAAATGTCAACACGGCCTAGGCAGCAGCAAGTTGAGCAAATGACAGCATTCTCACTCCAGAACTGAAGCGCGACTCCTTGTCGCACAGCAAGTGGCGTGTTATAATCGGCACGCAGCGGGCCCCTGTAGCTCAGTAGGATAGAGCAGGAACCTCCTAAGTTCAAGGCCGTGCGTTCGAATCGCACCAGGGGCATTTTGATGCGATGCGGTGCAACCTCTGGTTGAGGCGCATCGCACTTGGTTTATGGGGACAAGCCTTCAAGGGCTTGTCCCTAAAAAGTTTCACTCCAGGCTTTGGGAGGCGGTTCGCGCAGCTTCCTGGGGAGAAGCCTCGCCCGTCAGCACGCTTTCCACTGCCACCTGCATGGCCGGCCCGACCGTTGACATCACCTCCTGCGAGGGCGCGGGGACGGCGGCGTCCAACAAATCGCGTAGCGCAACCTGTTCCGCTTGCGATATATCCCACATCCGGAGCGCGCCGCGGGTGCCCGGTAGGTAGCCCGCAGCCTGTGTCCACTCTGCGGCATTGTCGGGAGCAGTGAGCCAGTCGAACAACGTCATCGCCAGGGCTTGTCGGTTGGGGTCGTCGGTGACCATCGCTATCGCCCAAGCCTGGCGGACGATGGTGAAGGGAAACCCGTCGCGGGTAGGAACCGATCCGGCGACGAAGGGCTCGTCCACCGCGCTGGCAAGGACCTCGGGCCAGTAGTGGCTGGCTTGTACTACGGCCATGTCGCCTTCTCCGGCTTTGAAGCGCCCCCAGGATTGTTCCGCGTCCGTGATGTCTAGCACTATTGTCGGCGAAATTGCACCGGTGCCCGCGCAGTCATCGTAGAAGGTGAGGACTTTTAACAGGGTTCGCTCGTCCAGAAAGGGGTTGCCCTCCGAGTTGGTCACCTCGCCGCCGGCAGCCATATATTGAATCAGTGTTGCGTCGTTGACCTGCAGATCGCGCCCGCCAGCGGGGAAGATGAAGGACACGGGAGGGGTGATGACCTGCGTCCAGGAGGTAGTGGGAGGGCCGGATGGGTTTTTGCGATAGACTAGGTGTTGCATATCGGCACCGATGACAAAGCCCACCGTGATGTTCTCATCTCCCTCTTGACTTTTCACCGCGCCCATCTCGACGGCGAAAGGGAAGCGATCGGCAGCTTTGGCCGAGGGGAGGAGATCGTCGAGCGGCTGGATGTAGTTTGCAGTAGCCATAGATGCCAGGTCATCCGCGCCCACCACGACCAGATCGGGCAGGATGGATGGGGCTGCTTCCCGCGCCGTGCGCAGGTAGTCGATCATCCCACCTCGCCCGTGAATCTTTTTCACGAACACTTCAACCTGGATGTCGTCGTGGTTTCGGCTGAACTCGGCCAACTGCTGCAAGATAATTTCTGCCTCCGGGCTGTCGCTGTAAGGATTCAGCTCTTCGGGCAGCCACACCTTCAGGGTGGTGGTCGTCGGCTGTGGTTCGAGGGTCGGTATGAGCACCGCCGTGGGAGAGACGGAAGTCGGTGTTGGGGGCACTGCTGTGGGTTCTGCAGTCGGTGTTAATACTGTGCAACCCGCTAGGGCCAGTAGCAAAATGATGGAAGGGACGGTTCGGGATCGCATTAGGGCCTCCGATCGACGTGATCAATGTGCCCATTATAACACAACCTGGCTTCAAGCCTACTTGCCAACTGTGTTAGGTTGGGGTATGATTGACGCGCTCCCCTGAGAGACCTTGCGGAATGGCCGAGTCCCAAAGCCCAAACCCCAGAGCGCGATATGCCCGTTGTGCCAGATGGGAATGGGGGCTGCTTGCCCTGATCCTGTGTCTGGCTGCGACGTTGCGGCTGTGGCAACTGGATGGCGTGCCGCCGGGTTTCACCCACGACGAGGCCGGACACGGTCACGATGCTGTCGCGATACTGAATGGTGCCCGGCCCATCTACCAAACGGTGGGTTATGGCCGCGAGCCCCTGTACGATTACCTGGTCGCCGGGCTGATGGCGCTGTTTGGCCCTACCGGCGGCGTGCTGCGGTTCTCTCCTGTGCCGCTAGGGCTGCTCACTCTCCTGGCGACGTTTCTCTGGGTGCGAGAGGCGTTCGACCGGCCCACGGCACTGGCGGCGACGGCGCTTCAGGCTGCCTCGTTCTGGTCGCTGGCGGTGAGCCGGCAGGCGCTGCGCTCTGGGCTGCTGCCGGTGTTGTTCGCGTTTGCGGTGTATTTCTATTGGCGCGGTTGGGGCGAGGCGAAGCCAAAGGGCAGTTCTCAGAAGGAAAGCAGGCTGGCTCTGGCTTTGCCTCGCCCTTACGGTGTGGCGTTGTGCGCGCTGTTCGTCGGGGCGACGCTGTGGACGTACCTACCGGCGCGTGTCACGTGGGTCGTTTTCCCCGGTTTCCTGACCTACTTGGCAATCGTGCACCGGGCGGCGTTCCGGCGTGCGTGGCTGCCCACGCTACTCGCCGTATTGATCGGGTTGCTCCTGGCTGCGCCGCTCTTTGTCTATCTGCAGGCGCACCCGGAGGCGGAGCAGCGGTTGGCGATGCTGGACGAGCCGTTGCAGGCGCTCACGAGTGGAGATGTGTCTGTGATGCTCGACCAGGCGTGGAGCTGTGTGGCGGGGTTCTTTATCCCCGGTGCGGGTGATCGATTCCTGGCCTACAACATCCCCGGTCGCCCGACGTTCGATCCACTGACAGGTGTGCTTTTCCTGGCCGGAATCGGGCTGTGTCTGATTCGCTGGCGGCGACCGGCCTGCGCCTTTGCGCTGCTGTGGTTCATCGTCGGCATCTCCCCCTCGCTGATCACGGGAGCGACCGCTAGCTTTACCCGCAGCATCGCCGCGCTGCCAGTGACCTATCTCTTCCCGGCACTGGCTGTGGTCGAGGGAGTCAGATGGATAGCGGCACATTGGGGATGGCGAGCGGCCTATGTCACTTGGGCGGCGTTCGCCGTCGCCGTCATTTCCATCGGCGCGGTCTCTGCCTACGCTTACTTTGGTACCTGGGGGCAGTCACCGGACGTACGGGCGGCCTACATGCACCCACTCGTCGAGATCGCCCGTTATCTGGACGCGGCCCCGACGGGTGAGAGCGTGGGGGTTTCCACCTACCTCCCGCACGCGCCGCACGATCCTTACGTCTTTGACATGCTCTCGCAACGGGGCGACCGTTCAAGCTCGCGGCAAAGTCTATCGCTGCGCTGGTTCGACGCCCGGCGGGCTATCGTGTTGCCGCCGGAAGCGAGCGCCGTGCTGATCGCACCTGCCGGCGTGCCCCTCGATCCTTACTTTGTGGGTCTGCCTGGACTCAGCGTGCGGGAGCGCGTGGCACTGCGGGAGGACGACGCGGACTTGTATTTCGACGTCTACGAGTGGGAGCCGCAGGTGATGGCGGCGGCGTTGCAGGAGAGGGTACGTGGAGAGCCGGCGGACTTTGGTTCCGTGCGCTTCATCGGCTACGATCTGCGCACGTCAAAGGTCGCGCCGGGTGGGACGGTTGAACTGGTCACGTTGTGGCAGGTGATCGACCCGGAGCCACTGCGACCCCAAAACCTATCGAATGCGGAGGAGGACTGGGTGGTGTTCACCCACGCGTTGGACGGGGCGGGGAACGTCGTCGGACAGGAGGACCGGCTCGACGCGCCGGCCTGGGACTGGCAGGCGGGTGATGTGGTGGTGCAGATTCACCGCTTCGAGCTACAATCTGATCTCGGCGCAGGGCCGATCGCGCTCGAGGTCGGCATATACCGGCGCTCCGATTGGGTGCGGCTGTCAGTTTTGGTGGACGGCAACGTCGTGGGGGATTCCGTGCTGCTGCAATCTTTGGAAGTCGTGGACAAGTGAGCGAATCTCAAATCTCAAATCGCAAATCCCAAATTGCAAGCGGTCTGTTAATCGCCATCCTTCTTGTGGCCGCTTTCCTGCGCCTGTATCGCCTGGACGAGATCCCGCCCGGCGTGACGCACGACGAGGCGGACACGGGATACTTTGTCGAGGTGATGTGTCGCACGGGCAGGCTCTCGCAGGTCGATACGCCCTACGGCTACGCCTATAAACCGTTCACCCAGGTCTCGGCGGTACCCTTTATGGTCCTCTTTGGCGCAAACGATCTGGCGCTGCGCTTTCACGCGGCGTTCTGGGGAATGGTGCTGCTGGTTTTCACGTACCTGTGGGCGCGGCGGGCGTTTGGCGTGTCGGCGGGCTTGGGCGGCGCGGCGGTGGTGGCCGTGACCTTTTGGACGGTGTTCGACAGCCGCTTTGCCCTCAACTCGCCGCCATCTCCGGCGCTGTTCAGCGGGGCGGTGTACTTTCTGTGGCTGGCACTAGACCTTCCCGAAAGCTCCAACGACCGCAGGTCGTCGCTTTCAGGAAGGTTGAAAAGGCGTTGGTGGGCCTGGACGCTGTTCACCCTGATGCTGGCCGGGTCGTTCTACGCCTACGAGGCCGCGGGCGCGGCGGCGATGGCTTTCGCGCTGTTCTTCGTCTACTTGTTTTTCGCCGACCGTGCGCGTTTTCGCCGCCACGGCGCGTGGCTCGCCGGCTCGCTGATCGTCGCCGGGCTGCTGGTCGCCCCGCACGTGCTCGACCCATCCTCGTGGGGGCGCACGAACACGCTGTCGGGGCCGATCCGGGAGGCGGCTCAGGGCAATTTGGAGCCGCTGCTGAACAACGTCGTCAGCACGCTGGGGACGTTCAGTTTCAGTGGCGATAGTTTCGTCACCTACAATCTGCCCCACAGGCCGATCTTTGATCCGGTCGTCAGCCTGTTCTTTTACGGCGGCATCCTGCTGTGCCTTTTGCGTTGGCGGAAACCGGCCTATGCGTTCGTGCTGATGTGGATGATCCTGGGCGTTCTGCCTTCGCTGCTGCTGGGGGAGTGGACGAGCACGCTGCACAGCAAGGCGGCCGAGGCGCCGATCCTGATATTGCCGGCCCTGTGCGCCGTCGAGCTTGGCCGCTTCTTGACCAGACGTTTCGGGCGGCGTTGGGCTAGGGTGTTTGCCGCGGTCTGCGTGATTTGGCTGACCGTCGTCGCCGCGTTCACCGGCTACGACTACTTTGTTCGCTGGGGACAGTCGCCCGATGCGCGCGCGGCCTACTTTCACAACCTGGTCTCTATCGCCGACTATCTGGAGGATGGGGACTATAGCGGCGACGTGTCGCTTTCGTCTCCCTTCCCCGACGTGCCCCTCGATCCTTTCATCGCCGATATGCGCCTGCACCGGGACGACGTGCGCGTGCGCTGGTTCGACGCCCGGTGGGCGGTCGTTTTCCCCGATGCGGAGCGCGGTCTGTTCATCCTGCCCCCCAACACGCCTCTCGATCCGTACTTTGTCGAGCGGCTGGATTTGCAGCTCGTCGAGCGCGTGGAGCTGCATCCCGACGACGTCGATCCCTATTTCGATGTCTTTGAGTGGTATCCACAGAGCGCATTTTCGGATATGCGGCCGACGACCTCGCAGGTCGTGAGCGTTGGAGGGGAGATGCGCGAGTTGTCGGTGAGCCTCGGCCCTTCGACAGGCTCAGGGCAGGGCGGGGTGGAGCTCGTCGCCTACGACCTGCTGACGCCGGAGGTCGCGCCGGGAGGGACGATCACGCTGGTCACTTTCTGGCGCGTACGCGACCCGGGCGCGTTGGAGCCGGTGGAGCCCAAGCATTACGGGCGCGCCGCCGCGATCTTTGTGCACGTGCTCGATGCGGAGGGCGAGATCGTCGGCCAGGACGACCGGCTCGACGCGCCTGCTTGGGACTGGCGCGCGGGCGACACCTTCGCGCAGATACACCGGATTCAACTGGGCGATAGCGTGCGGCCTGGCTCCTACGATCTGGCGGTGGGTGTTTACAATCGCCACACGGCGATACGCCTGCCCGTTGTTGGTGGCACCGTGGTGGACGACCGCGTGTTCTTGGATCTGGTGAGGGTTTCGAGTGAGTAAATCTCGAATCGCAAATTGGCTGATCGTCGGCATACTCCTGCTCGCCTGGGGCTTGCGTCTCTGCTGCCTCGATACCATCCCTCCCGGCTGGCGCGATGACGAGCTGATCGAGATATACGCTCTCTCTGGGGAGGTGCTGGCCGGGCGCCCGACGTTCTATTTCACCGGGGCCTCAGGTCACGAGCCGCTCTACCACACGCTCCGCGCCGGAGCGATCGCGCTGTGGGGTGTTAATTCGCTCACCAATCACCTGCTGCCCATCGTCTCGGGAACTCTGGCCATCCCTTTGACCTATCGGCTGAGCCGGAGGTTGTTCGGACGAAAGATCGCGCTATTGGCAGCGGTTCTCATGGCCGTCGGTTTTTGGCCGCTGATGTACAGCCGCTTTGGCGTGCGCCACCAGATGCTCGTGCCCCTGGCACTGGCCGTTTTCTACTTTCTGTGGCCTGCGGAGCGCTCTTCGTCTGCCAAGGCCCGCGCGCGGGGGGTGGCGGGCGGTGTGGCCCTGGCCGCCGCGCTCTATACCTACACAGCCAGCCGCTTGATCCCTTTCTTGCTGCTGGCCTTTGGCCTGTACCTGGCGCTTTGCCACCGGGAGCGGTTCCGCCGCTGGTGGCGGCCCCTGCTGATGGCCCTGCTTCTGGCGACGGTGCTGACGGCGCCGATGTGGTTCGCCATCGCGCGCGGGCGCAGCGAGGCTGCCGCGCTGGGTGTGGGGGCCGATGCGCGCCTGGCCGAGCTGGCCGTGCCACTGCGCGAGCTGCAAACCGGTAATCTCCGCCCTCTGCTGGAGAACGTCTGGACGACGCTGGGGATGTTCCACGCCACCGGCGACCCCGAGTGGTTGTACAACGTCGCCGACCGTCCGGTGTTTAACCTTCTCGGCGGCGTGCTGCTGTGGGTAGGCGCCGCGATCTGCCTGTTCCGTTGGCGGCAGCCGCGTTACTTCTTTCTGCTCCTGTGGCTAGGATTTGGGCTGGCCCCCACTTTTATCAGTGTCCCTCCTGCCAGTCTGAGTCACTCCATCTTGGCTCAGCCCGTCGCATGTATCTTGCCGATTTTGCCGCTGGTCGAGGCTTGCAAGTATGCAAGTGGCAAGTATGCAAGTGGCAAGTATGCAAGTGGCAAGTCGCTCATTCGCCCCGACCGAAGGTCGGCATTCGCTCATTCGCTGCTTGCTATTTGTTATTTGCTATTTGCTATTTTTCTTTCAAGTAATGCCATCCGTGATCTCTACGACTATTTCGTCGTCTGGCCGCGGCAGGAGCTGGTGCGCGTGCTTTACCGTGCCGATTACCGCGAGGCCTCGCGTTACCTGGACGCCCATCCCGAGATCACCGACGTCGCGATGTCCAGCACGCTGCTTGGTCCTTGGGATCGGTTGGCGCTGAGTGTGGACACGCGGCGTGACGACGTCGGCGTGCGCCTGTTCGATCCGGGACGGGTGCTGGTCTGGAGCGTGGGCGATGCACCGGCGACGGTGTTGTTGGCGTCTTGGCCGCCTGCAACCTCAACCGTCGAAGATTTTCTGGGACCGCCGGATGCGATCTCGCCCAGCCTCGCGCGCTACACCCTTTCTCCAATTCTCGATCTCCTATCTCCGACCTCTCATCCAACGCGCTTTGCCAACGGCCTGGAGTTGGTCGAAGCGCGTTGGGTGGACGAGCTTGAGCTGCTGACGATCTGGCACGTCGCCGAGCCGCTCGACCTGCCGCCTATGCCCATCGTGGCCAACCCACCCCCGCCGGGCGTCTACTCCGGGCCGCGGCTGAAGGTCTTTGCCCACCTCCTGGCCGCCGACGGGGAGCAGGTGACCGGGGACGATGGTTTGTGGGTGGATCCGCTCACGCTCCAGCCCGGCGACTATTTCCTCCAGGTACACCGCTTCACGCTTCCACCGGATGCGCCTGCCGGGCCTTATGTCGTGAGATTAGGGCTGTACGACCCAAAGCCGGGAGAGGAGATGCGCTGGGCTGTGCTGGACGAAGCGGGGGAACCCCTCGCCGATCACGTCCTGGTGCCGGCTGGCGAGTAGGCTTAGGCATCTACGATAGTCAAATGCCGCTCTTGTGGGGCAGTTTTGACCGCAGGTCAAAACTGCTTCGGGGCGGCTCTGCCGCCCCACCT
>Ga0316577_10000107_pt1 | contig 23051 bp, 17 predicted proteins | sample S5NA_FD_203073 | JGI IMG/M metagenome (GOLD analysis project Ga0316577, IMG submission 203073) | Rhizosphere microbial communities from salt marsh grasses in Alabama, United States - S5-7_050615r2r1 | ecosystem: Host-associated > Plants > Roots > Rhizosphere | place: USA: Alabama | collected... | reverse complement strand
CCGGCGATGTCAAGCGCCGGGTAGGCATCGTTTTCACATACAAACCCGACAATCCGCATCGGAGGCTCGTCATAATCGTCTTCCGAAGGTACGCCGATGGCTTTAACCATTGAGCCGACACTGTCGATATTATAATCGGCAAAACCGATGATCCGTTCCGGACAGGCACCCATACAGGTCCCACAACGTCGACATCGTGCCGGATTCGGTTTGGGTGTTCCTTTTTCATCGTCATCCAGAGCACCGAATGGACATTCTTCCGTACACCGTTTGCACTGGGTGCATCTTTGAAAGAAGAAGTCCGGGAAGGTCATATCACCGGATCTGGGATGCACGGAAACGCCCCTGTCTACGGACTCAATGCACTGGATCGCCTTCAAGGCGGCTCCGGTGGCATCTTCCATGGATTCTTCCATGGTCATGCCGCGTCGAATGGCGCCGGCCGCATAAATGCCGGTTCGCTGGGTTTCATAGGGAAAACAAATGAAATTTGAGTCACAATATCCTTCAAAAAGACCGATATCCCGAAACGCCGGACCCTGCCGATAGGCCAGATTGACCACAGGATCATCCACGGTTACCGGAACCATACCTGTAGCCAGCACCACCATATCAGCTTTGACCTTGACCTTTTCCCCCAATAGGGTGTTATCGGCTTCGACGATCATGCCATCGCCGTTTTTGGAGACACTGATGACTTCCCCTTTTGTCATGAATATCCCTTCATCCTGCTGGATACTCTTATAAAAATTTTCCGTCAGTCCGGGAGTGCGCATATGCTGGTAAAAGATATAGGCTTTTCCATCGTCATAGTCTTCACGAACATATTTGGCCTGCTTGAGGGCAACCAGGCTGGTCACCGAACCAGCGTAATCAAAATCCGCATCATCTTCACCTTTACCTGGGCTCTGAACGAAAACAACGGACTTGGCTTCTTTACCGTCAGACCGGATGATCTTCCCTTTAGCCGCCATCTCCTCAAACTGGTTGTTGGTAACAACATCCGGCAGCTCTCCGTAACCCAAGTGGGCCAATTCATCCTTTTTGGGTTTAAACGGCCGCCAGCCGGCTGCCAATACTACTGCTCCAAATTTTTCACCTTTGGGATCGAATTTTAAAATATCGACCCTACCCTTATTGTATTCCAGATAACGTTTATGCTGTTCTTCAACATCCAGTTCTTTACCGTTCTCGTCGAACTTCATTTCTTCGGGCAACGGGTAAGGCACATCAAATTCGATCTTTTCACCGGGGTTTTTAAGCGTTACCGTAAAATCTCCGGGCTCACCGGCGATCCGAGCAACAATGGTTCCGGTTTTAACGGTAATGTTGTCGTAGGCATCGAGTTCTTTAATCTTGCTTTCAATAACCGGTGGCATAAGACTTTCATAAGGATCTGAGACGGGCAGCTGTTTGCGCATTTTGGCTGCATAACCGCCAAGTGCCGATTCTTTTTCAACGATGGTAACGTCATAACCGGCTTTGGCTGCATCCAAAGCCGCTGAAATGCCGGTAATTCCGCCGCCGATAACCAAAATTCTTTTGCTCATAGTTTCCAGTATGTATGGTTCAGGCAACTTGATTTTCTCAACCTTGGCCATCCCCATTTTCAGATAGTCTTCGGCCAGCATCTGAAGGCGGTCAAAGTGCTCTGAACTGTCTTTTTGCTCTTCGGTCAGGGCAGGAAACTCGGATCTGGGATGGGACCAGACCGTCTGCTCCCGAAGGTTCACACGGTCGACGATACATCCCTCAAAATTAAATACGTCATAATTGACCCGGCGTGAACAGGCTGCAATAACCAAGGTATTGTATCCGTCCTCGGCAATACCCTTTTTGATTAGTTCAACCCCTTCCTTTCCACACAGAAACGGGTGAGTTTTAACAGGCAAACCTTCTTCTTCCGGGACTTCGCACAGCGCTTCCATATCGAGGGCATCCCCGATACCGCATCCTGTGCAAATATATACACAATATTTTTTATCCATGGATAACCTCCTACTTCCTCACCAGGGTTTGAATCGCTTTAAGGGCCATGCCGGTAGCATTCTGATTTGCCGAAACAACGTCTGACGGCTTATTGGCACAACCTGCCGCAAACATACCGCCTCTTTCAAAATCATTGATGATAAAGCCGTCTTCATTGTACTTGAGATCGGCAGGCAGTTTGACTGTTGCAGCTGTCGGTTGCATACCGGTGGCGAGAACAGCCATTTCGACGGTTTGCTTGATCTTTTCCCCGGTGACTGCATTTTCTGCTACCACAGTGATATTGCCGTTGCCGGCGTCCTCACTGACTTCAGCGACTTTGCCTTTGATGAAAAAGACATTCTCATCCTCTTTGATCGTTTTATAGAACTTTTCATACCGCTGACCCGGTGCCCGAACGTCGATATAAAAAATATAGACCTTGGCGTCAGGGTATTGTTCCCGAATATAGGTCGCCTGTTTTAAAGACGCCATGCAACAAATGTAGGAACAATAGGGAAGGTAATTTTCATCCCTGGACCCGGCACATTGCACAAAGGCAATGCTTTCGGGTTCCTTGTTGTCCGATGGACGGGTAATTTTCCCTTTGGTGGGACCGTTTGGGGCGGCCAACCTTTCCATCATCATATTGGTGATAATGTTCGGGTACTGACCGAAACCAAGATTATCAATCTTGGTGGCGTCATAGGGTTCCCAACCTGTAGCCCAGACAATGGCGCCGACCTGGAGGTTCAAGGTTTTGGCTTCCATGTCCAGATCAACAGCATCGTACTTACATGCTTCCTTGCATCTTTTGGCATCATCGGTTCCGATAACCTGGGGAGAAATGACATAACGGGCCGGAAACGCCATTTCAAAGGGCAGGTAAGCACCTTTTATTTTGTTCATTCCAAAATTGAAATCACTGGTGATTTCTGTTTCACATGCCTCCTCACAATCTCCGCAACACGTACAGTTTTCGTTGACATACCTGGGGCTTAACTTTACGGATACGTCATAGTTGCCCGGAGTGCCATCGACCTTTTGAATCTCTGCCAAGGTAAAAACCTTGATTTTCGGATTATCTTTTATTCTTCTAAAATTAATTTCCAGACCACAGGTTGGAGGGCATAGCTTGGGGAAATATTGATTCAGCTGTGCCACTCTTCCACCCAGGTAAGGATTTTTTTCGACCAAAAACACCTCATACCCCACTTCGGCAGCCTCAAGGGTCGTGGTCAAGCCGCTTATCCCTCCTCCAACAACCAGAATGCTTCCTTTTGCAGGGGTTGCTTTGTCTTCTGTCATGCTATCCCTCCATGCATTATTCGTTTACGATTTAAATCTTTCTATCGAAATTGGATTCCTTCAGGCGACATCCATATAAAAATAAATTTAGGTGTCCACATGCTCAAAGGTTTTAACATAAAAATCTCAAGGTAAAACCCTTGAGCAACCGGACACGGTTTTTGGCCTTAAGAATATCGCCTGAAGGCAAAATGGTTTTGATAAGGCTACTTTTCTTAATAAAAACCTCCAGGCGTCTTAAAGACGCCTGGAGGCGCGTATCAGATTAGGCTAAAAACTGATTCATCAGCATTAATCCGGGATGATCTTGATGTAATCTTTCTTGAAAATATCCCATGTTTTTGCCTTGGGGTCATACTTGGAGTTGACAAAGCAGAACCAGTTCTCGTCATCTTGTCCAGGAAAGTCAGCCTGATAGTAGAATCCAGGATAACGGGTTTCTTTCCGGAACTGGATGTGACGCAGGTGAGACTCGACCGTCCAAATACGGTGCTCGATTTCCCAGGCCCGCATCAGTTCGTGGAGGTCACCGGCAGCCAGCTTTTCGCAGTCTTCGTGCATCATCTGGAACATATCCATGATGATTTCAAGATTCTTGCTGCTGGTCTGATAGAAGGTGGCCGTACCGGCGCCATACTCATGGGTGGCCTTCATCAAACGGTACATCATCCCTTCTGGCTTGAGATAGTTGGGGTTGATGTCGATGGCCGTGGTATAATCCTTATGCTCCAGGAACAGTCTTACCGGCTTGTAAACCAGGTCCACCAGTTCTTCGTTGGACCGATTCAGGGTCGGTTTGAAGTCGGCATTGTCGCGTACAAACCTGGCCATGGCCTTGGCGGTAATCCGTCCTTCAGCATGGGACCCGGAGGAGAATTTGTGACCGGATGCACCCACACCGTCACCAGCAGTAAACAGACCGTTAACCGTGGTCATACGGTTATAGACCTTGCCTTTGTAACGGATCTTGTATTCTTCGGGTATCCAATCATAATCGGGTCCGGAAGTCCAAAGACCACAGCAGCCGGAATGGGATCCCAGCAGATACGGCTCGGTGGGCATAATCTCTGATGTCTTCTTGTCCGGTTCGGTGTTCGTGCCGCACCACAGGTTGGCCTGTCCGCAGGTCATGTCCAGGAAGTTTTCCCAGGCTTCTGATTCCAAGGCCTTCATTTCTTTCTTGTCCAGCTTTCCACCCATTTCCGCCAGTGCAGTGACCGTATCCATCATGACAGGACCACGACCTTCCTTCATCTCAAAGAGCATCAGGTGGTTTCGGAGACAGGTGGGGGTAATGGCAGCTGTACCGTAAGGCGCATATTTCTGAAGTTCGGCTTTTGCGGCATCACTGCCCACGTAACCTTCACCCAGACCATTGAGGGTTTTGGCCTTGAACAGCAGGAACCAAGCACCCACCGGACCATAACCGTCTTTATAACGGGACGGGGTGAACCGGTTTTCCATCATGGTCAGTTCGGCACCGACCTTCATACACATGGTGTAGGTAGAACCGGCATTCCATACCGGATACCAGGCGCGACCTTTACCTTCACCAACGCTTCTGGGCTGATAGATGTTCACAGCACCGCCGCAGGCAACCACCATGGTGTTGCATTTAATAATATAGACTTTGTTTTCACGAACGGAAAAACCGACAGCTCCAGCGATCCTGTTCTCTTCATTGGCATCCAAAACAAGCTCTACGATAAAGCAACGTTCCAGGATGTTGTCTTCACCAAGTGCCAGTTTAGCAGCTTCGGCAACAACCCTTTTGTAAGACTCACCGTTGATCATGATCTGCCATTTGCCTGTTCTTACAGGTTTGGCACCGGACTTCAAAGTCCCCATCTTTTGGCCTTTTTTGCCGTCAAGTTTCTTTCCGTCTTCAGACAATTTCCAGACTGGAAGGCCCCATTCTTCGAACAGAAAAACAGAGTCGTCAACGTGACAACCCAAGTCAAAAATCAGGTCTTCACGAACGATGCCCATCAGGTCGTTGCGAACCATTCGTACATAGTCATCCGGTGTATTTTCTCCGATATATGTATTGATTGCTGAAAGCCCCTGAGCAACAGCGCCACTACGTTCCATAGCAGCTTTGTCACACAACAGGATTTTCTTGTCAGGTGCCCATTTTTTGACCTCGAAAGCAGTTCCGCAGGCAGCCATACCGCCACCTACAATCAGAATATCAACTTCTCGCTCTTCTACTTCCGGATCCCGGACAGCCTTGAGTTCTCCCAAAGGTTTATTCGGTAATGCCATATTATATCCTCCTTAAATCGAAATATTCTAAATTGATCATCAAACCGTTGTTTTAAAAACCCTTTACCGCTTAAACGGTTGCCAGCGGTTTTGGCATCTGATAACCATCTGCCTCTTGGGTTGAAAGCAGCTCACTGTCAAGATCTTTGCCTACAAGATCCTTATAAGCATTGGCACCGCCTTCAGGGGTTGTCCGGATGGGGAACTTAAAGCGCTTGATGAGGCCGTTTCTGAACTTACAGGTCCACATAACATCCTCTGTTCCAAGCATGGGCATAATGCTGCTTCCCAGCGGCACAAAGTCAGCATAACCTCTAACCTCGATTGCCTGTGTGGGGCAAATTTTTACGCATGAAAAACATTCCCAGCACTGATCCGGCTCCTGATTGTAAGCCTTCATTTCATTGGGTTCCAGAACCATCAGATCGTTGGGGCAAATGTACATGCAAGCGGTCTTGTCCCCGCCTTTGCAGCCATCGCATTTTTCTGCAATTACAAAACTTGGCATTTAATTACCTCCTAATTCAGTTGAAAAAATTTCAGTATTTTAACCTCTTTAAAATAGTCTCTGGTACAATTTGTAAGCTGTTTGCACCTCCCTTCATATTTTTGGTCTCAAAAGACCGTCAGTTGTTATTCGTTTTAAATTCCGCTTTATTTTTACCTAATCACCCTATGAGGCGATTTTAAAATCCATGGGAACCAAATAAACAATATACTATAATATCAAGAAGATAGGGAAGATATAAATATCAAAGGGATTAGATAACAATTAACATTATTCTTGTCAAGAACTTTTGGGAAAACTAAATTATTAATTTATAAGCTTTGCTTTGAAAGATTTGACAGTATCTTTATTTGGGTTAGAATAATCTGAAATACACTACATATTGTGTTTAAAATAATTCATGTTATTTGAATTATTCAGGTTATGAATTCCATACAGTATTTTACCATTTATAAGGACATATGGAGGTCATCCTGAAAGATTTACAGCACGTTATGGACTTTTGTACGTGTTGTTTACGGGGTTTGCTTCCCCGTGTAACGATATTGGAGAAATGGCTTTGTCATTTCAATGGCTTAGCAGTGGGGGAGACCGCAGTCCCCGCATGCTTTTCGCGGGAGAACACTTAAGGGGACAGGAATGCCATCGTCCCGCCAAGGCGGGATCATTGAAATGACCAGACACGTAGACACCGGAAAGAAGCGGGGGAGCAATTCCCGTGAACACGTATTTGACTTTTATACTTTACACACAATTTTTTAGTTGACAGGCTTTGCTGAATTGGTCATTGGTTATTTGCTATGGAAAACAACATGATTCCCCTTTCGACAAATGACACATTCTTATTTTCATGTTCAAAAAAGGTGCGCTGTTTCAATGAATGTTGCCGAGACCTGAACCAGTTTCTCACCCCTTATGATATATTGCGTCTGAAACATTGCCTAGATTTATCATCGAATCTCTTTCTTGAGCGTTATACCACCCAACAGATCGGTCCTGAAACCGGTCTTCCCATAATAACTTTAAAACCAGATGATTATCAAGAGCTCACGTGTCCGTTTGTGACGTCATCAGGATGCAGCGTCTATCAAGACCGACCATCATCATGCAGAACCTATCCGCTGGTGAGGGTCGCATCTCGTTCCAGAGCAACAAACAAAATTACAGAGCAATATATCTTATTGAAAGAACCGCACTGCCTGGGTTTTGAACAGGGACGACCCTGGACCATCCAGGAATGGATCGAGGATCAGGATGTTGCCTTTTATAATGAGATGAACGATATGTTGCTGGAAATCATCGGTCTTAAAAATCGCCTCCTCCCCGGCCAACTGGATATCAAGTCAAAATTTGCTTTTCACATGGCACTATATGACATTGACACCTTCAGATCTCACATATTTGAACAACATATTCTTGACAATTGGAATCTGGACGTAAAAGCTCTAGATATTCTAAAGAATGATGATGTTGAGTTGTTAAAACTGGGTCATCGATGGATCAAAAAGACGCTTTTTGGTGAAATTGAACAGGATTAACAATGGAAATTAAAAACAAAACTGCTTTGGTGTTAGGCGCCATAAAGGGCATCGGGAAAGGAATCGGTCTTGCCCTTGCACGGGAAGGGGTTAACGTCGCTCTCAACTATTTTGACTGGGAAGAAAGCCTGGATGATTTACAGCAGGACTTTGCCGAAACCGGCCAAGATCATCTGATCATCCAAACAGACCTGCTTGAAACCGACAAAATTCAAGGATTGGTCGAAAAGGTCGTGGACCGTTTCGGCCGACTCGATATTTTGGTTAACAATATAGAACGCGGGGGATGGCCGGTGGTTCACGGACCATATGATCAAAAACAGTGGGATCTTGAAATGGCCACCACCCTGCGTGCCAAAAGGTGGGTGTTTGAATCTGCCCTGCCGCATCTTAAGTCTTCCGGAGACGCTGTCGTCCTAAACTTTTCCTCAATTTCCGCCATTGTGGGGCGGTCAGGACCTGCCAGTTACATATTCAATGACGGTTATGCATCTGCAAACCGGGGAATTTCTCTTTTAACCGAAACATGGGCACGCATGGGGGCACCGGAAGTTCGCGTCAATGAAATTATGCTGGGCTTGGTTGAAACCCGGCACGGGGAAAATACTCGGGGATGGGGTTTGCTCAGCGATGAACAAAAAGCGGCAGTTATCGACCACACATTGCTTGCACGAACCGGCACCATATCAGATGTGGTAAAGGCCGTTCTTTTTATCATCAAAGATGCACCCTTTATGACCGGCAGTGTTATAAGGCTTGATGGCGGCTATGTTCTGGGAGGCGAAAAAATCGCACCTATGCCCAAAGGTGTACTCTAATAAAATCCTCTTCTAAACATTTCAAACTCTGGTTTATTGTATTAACTCAGGTTTCGCACCTTAAATAGATAGAAGGTCTTTGATGCCGCAGGCCAAAAGTCCCGCCGATGGCTGGACCAGCCTGCTACACTTTACTGGCTATAAATTGAGTGTGAAAAACTTGAGTTCGTGACCATCCACAAATGAGGATTTTTATTCAAGATCAAGGCATGCGAAAAAAATAACCACAGGCATATAGTTAATATTCCGAGGATTTTTTTTTGAGCATAACGCAGAGATTGGGTAAAAAGACCATTTATGGATGGTCACGAGTTGGCTATTTGAGCTTAATATTCTTGGATCGAATCCCCCAAATGTAAAATTTCACCCACTCAAAACCAAATTTCATCAGTTCCACATCATCAGAGCGGATTCGCTTTAACACTTTGGGTTTCACCTTATACCGCTTTAAAAAAGTGCTCTTGAATACAAAATCACGGAATTGATCCATATTATAGGTGGCCATAAACGCCATCTTCGCCTTAGGTCCTTCCGGTCCCTGAGAACCCCAGGGGTCTGTCTGGAATAGACGTTTTAACTCTGACCAGCGGGCGGTCATTTTATTATATATCACAGCATCCTGGTCTTTGGACCATGTTTGGGTCGTCCACTCGTTTTCTTCATGCTGCCCTAGACAGAAATCAGGGGGTTTAAAAAAATAAACAGGCTCTGTTTTGTCATGTTCGGCATCATAAAAAACGCCCTGTTCCACTGGAAAAGTACGGCATGTATCGGGACGATCTGGATATACCGTGCAACCGGATGTATCTAAAAATGGGCAGGTCTTCTCAGGGTTGTCCGACATGGTTAACAGGACTTCCGGAAAAAAATTGGAGGGCCTTAAGACAATATCCACGTATTTTTCCAGAAAAAGGTCGGAAGTTATATTTAATTGCTTCTTCAGACGGATCACATCATAAGGATACAAAAACAGGTTGAGATTGCGACAGCATTGATTAAAACAGGCAATTCCCGGGTAACATCGAAATTTAAAGCTGTCGCCCTTTTCAAGTCTTCTGCCAGGCAGTTTATCTATATCTTCAGTCTTTATATACTTCATATCTTTAATATCATAATAGTTAATTTCTTTGAATACAATCTGTGTTAAAAGTGCTTCGGGTATAACTAAATTCTTGAATGAAAGCTGTCTGAGTGAATTAGGGGTTGTTTTGAAAGAACCATCGACGAATCAATCTTATAGATTAAACTCTTTGTTAAAACCGAGATATTTATAAATAACCCGGGCGAGTTCTTTCATTACGATCCTTTATTCACGAGTTTTATCCGCCTTTGGCGTGGTCTTTCAGCAAGAATTTAATTATACTTGAAGCGGTAATGTTTTCCAAAAGCTAAAGTGTTACCCATCACCTATAGCCCATCACCCACCACCCATTACCCATCACCCATCACCAAACGTTACGATCATCTGCGCAACGGTCATTTTAATCTTTTGCGTCATTCCTGCTGCCTGCTTCATCTCCTTTTCCAACGCCGCCATTTGTATGTAAAACGGTGTTCGGTCAAACTTAAACGGCGTCTTTCCATGACATTTCAGAGCAAAGGTACCACAACCCGGAGAATTTAAAATTCCCTGGCCCACTTTTTGGAGTTCATGGGGAATACCGTGCAACCGGCATATCATGGGCCGATACGGATAAAGGGCACAAAGGTTCTCAAAATTGACCGGACACATCTGTTTTGCAGTCGTTCCCTTTATATCCGCCTCATCATATACTTGGCATACGGCCAAAGACCTTTGTTTCACTTCTACCTGTTTTTTATTTTCAAGACGATGGAACCCTTCCTTAATATAGAGGTATTCAACAAGTGTATGGTGATAAAATCGGGTCAGGCAGCAGCTATCCTCACACCCCTTGCAGTTAAAACCATAATAGTCGGCAGCCTCTTGGTATTTTTGGTCCATGACTGCATATATTTTTTTTAGACGCTTTAAAAAAGAAGCAAAGGTATGAAGCTGGAGTCGGGATAACTGATAAGGAGTGACGGCAGGTAATCCCATCATTTTAGTAACTTTTACACCAGAGGCATAGGGAAAAAGATAGATGAGTACAGATCGAGTGCATGCCGGTCCGTTAAGCTTGCAATAAAATCACAAACACACCTTTCCCTGGCTTGGCTGTTGTAATTACACTTCGACATGTCCATAACCGTCAGTTCTTTTTGAAGCAATTTTTCGTCATTAAGAAAATAGTTGTATAAATCGGTCAGAATCCGCTTGGCTTTGATAAATTCTTTATGAACCTGGGGGGAGCGATAGACGTTTTCAAAAAGAAATTGCCTCAGTTCGGTCATGGCGTTAAATACTTCATCGCTCATGTTTAAATACAGCGTACCATCCTGGGGTTTACTGTGAGAAATCAAATCCTTGATCATGGCCGTAGCACGCTCGGAATGTGTGTGACCAAGAATTTTTTCGCAGGTTTCAGGAACCTGATCAGAATTGATAACACCACTCTTGATGGCATCATCCAGATCATGGTTGAGATAAGCCATAATATCGGCAATTCGCACGATGTTTCCTTCAACCGTACATGCCATTTCGGTAGGGTCGTCGGGAATAATCTTTCCATATCCTTTGGAATGTTTTAAAATCCCGTCTCGAACCTCATAAGTAAGATTTAATCCCTTACCGTTTTGCTCCAAAACATCAACAATACGCAAGCTCTGTTTGTGATGTGAAAAATCCGGCGAATAAATTTCTTTAAGCGTCATCTCACCACCGTGCCCGAAGGGTGGATGACCAAGGTCATGTGCAAGGGCAATGGCCTCAGCAAGATCCTCGTTCAGGCGCATAGCCCGTGCTATAGTCCTTGCAATTTCGGAGACCTCTATTGTATGAGTTAATCGCGTTCGATAATGATCTCCCATAGGAGACAGGAAAACCTGGGTTTTTCGTTTTAACCGCCTGAAAGCACTCGAGTAGACAATTCGATCGCGATCCAGCTGGAATGCTGTACGAACAGAACAGGCCTTTTCATCTTTCTGACGGCCCTGTGATTTGGAACTTAAACATCCAAAAGGGGCTATAAAGCCCTCTTCTCGTTTTTCGAAATCTTCACGTATTGACATATGACAAAATTAACCCATATTGATAACAAACAAAACTATATTTTTAGCAAACAATAGTTATTCGGTATTTATTTTTTCCCGATATTTTTGTATCATCATTGCAATTGCATCTTAATTGTCAAAGCGAATTTATTCACATGATATATGAATTGTAAAGACATATTTTAAATGCCTTAATGGTTGTACCGATTGGTTATCACTTTTATACTTTACAATATTAAAATCAATCCTTAATCTTGGTGGCGGTATGCAAGGACATCATCTCATCCTCGGCGAACTGGTCGATTTTGTCACCGGCGAAACAATCCAAGACACACACGACGAAAGATACAGGCAAAAACTGGCTCGATTGCTTGTGGAACTTAAAGGATATTTAAAAGAGGATATAACGCCTCGCTGTGAACTCAGGATATCTGCCGGGGATAAGAAAGCGATAATAAAAATTGATTTTAAGATCAATGTGTTAGACAAAATCGGTATGATTATCAAGTATAGCCCTGGCTCTCTGGTCACCCGGCACCGGCCGGGGATAGCGGCATCCAGACTTGTAGCACCATACCAAGTTCCTATCGTGGTCGTGACAAATGGTGAAGATGCAGATATTTTAGAGGGAAAAACCGGTAAAGTGGTCGCCCAGGGTCTTGAATCGATACCGTCCAAGAGAGATCTCATTGAAAAGGTAACCGCAATTAATTTTTATCGGATTTCTGACAAACAGGCAGAAATTGAATCGAGAATCGTCTATGCTTATGAAGTTGATGGGAGTTGTCCGTGTGATGATACGATATGCAGGCTATGACATTGAACTTACTAAGAAACTCGGGAATACACCAAATTTTTTTATGATATGCTGTCTTTGACATTAGGACAGAACAAGTTAAAAATGCCTAAAGTGATCTAAAGTGATCTAAAGTTTAAGAATTGTTTTGGATAATTTATCTGAATGACAGCGCGTTAGGGCCACCTCAACTTCCCCGATGAATCGGGATAAATAGGCACTTTAGATCACTTCAAACTTTAGGCATTTGAGAAGTTGTTGACAAATGGCGATATTCCCTCACACCGAATGTCGGGCAAAAATGCTATAAGATTTTGAATTAAAAAAAACTATGGACTATGAACATTTCATGAAAAAGGCACTCGATCAGGCTCAAAAAGCCCTTGTTGCCGGAGAGTTTCCAGTAGGCTGTGTCTTGGTCTATAATGGCAGGATACTCGTCAGCGCTTTCCGTATCGGTACGAGCATTGGACCCGGCAATGAGGTCGATCACGCTGAAATGGTGGCATTGAGGCGTCTTGTCAATCTTAATGAAAATATCGACAACAAGCAAGTAACCCTGTTTTGTACCATGGAACCTTGTCTGATGTGTCTGGGCGCCCTGCTATTAAGCGGCATCGGAGAAGTCGTCTACGCATATGAAGATGTAATGGGTGGCGGTACAGGCTGTGATCTGACCGGATTGACGCCATTATACCGTGATCAGAAGATTTCAATTGTTCCCCATATTTTACGCCAGGAAAGCCTGGAGCTTTTCAGAACATTTTTCAAGAACCCTGAAAATTCTTACTGGGATGGTAGCCTTTTAGCCGAATATACGCTCAGGCAGCCATAAGATCTCAAAAAACTTAATGGAGCTGCTTCTGTTTTATTTTCTTGCATTTTTTTCTTGCATTTATTAATAGTGTTATATATTTCAGTTTTCACTTTCGACGAGTGATTTAGAAGATGTAATGCTCAGGAATGTGAATTTGGAAAAAATTATTGTTACATTTTTGTTTTGTTCCATGTGCATTAAAAAGTCAATAGGTTACACAAGGAGGTGTGGGTATAGCTAATTCGAAACGTACAAATGGTGTAAATAGAAACAGAGGAGACAGGATAAATATTAATAGGAATATAAGGGCAAAAGAGGTCAGGGTCATAGACCCTGATGGGAATCAGATTGGTGTAATCCCGACCTACAAAGCCATCGCCGTTGCTAATGATTTTGGCCTTGACTTGGTAGAAATTTCTCCAAACGCAACCCCTCCCGTTTGCAAAATAATGGATTATGGTCGCTTCAAATATGAACGAACCAAGAAAAAACAGGAGGCAAAAAAGAAACAAACCACATTCCAGCTCAAGGAAATTAAGGTACGCCCAAAGACTGGCGAACACGATCTAAATACCAAGATCAATCATATTAAAAAGTTCCTTGACAAAAAGGACAAAGTCAAAGTCACCGTCATTTTCAGGGGACGAGAAATTACGCTTACCAATCTGGGCAATGAATTGCTGGAAAAGATTATTCAAGAAACTGAAGAGATTGCACTGCTCGAACAGCCCCCCAAATTTGAAGGTCGTACAATGGTTATGGTTCTGGCACCGAAACCATTATCAAAATGACGATGCCCTGACACTTCATTATCCATGAGATTAAAACCTTTTTATTGCACAACGATCATCGGCAAATTTTGATGCGGTTGCAACAAAGTTATTTTTATGCCTTTTTCATAATGAAAAATTGTTAAAAAATATTTTCTGTGAAGATGGCGTGGGCTGGAATCCGACATGGTTCACGCCATCTATTTTTTTAAAATTACCAGAAAGGACTAAAGATGCCAAAAATAAAAACAAATAGAGCCGCTGCAAAGCGATTTAAAAAAACAGGAACCGGAAAGTTTGTTTTTTCGAAATCACATGCAAGTCATATCTTAACCAAAAAAACCAGAAAGCGTAAACGGACTTTAAGGCAAAGTCAAATCATTGATAAAACTAACAGAAAATCACTTAAACTGCTGCTCCCCAATGGATAGCGGATTTAAATAGAAGTTTAGGAGAAAATTTATGCGAGTTAAAAGAGGTTTTAAAGCAAGAAGGCGCAGAAAAAAGGTCTTAAAATTGGCCAAAGGATATCGTGGCGGCCGCAGCAAATTGTTTCGCACAGCAACGGATGCTGTTGATAAAGCTCTCATGTATGCATACCGGGATCGCAAAGCTCGAAAGCGTGACTTTAGAAAACTCTGGATAGCCAGAATTAATGCTGCGACACGCATGAACAATCTGTCTTACAGCAAGTTCATTCACGGGCTGAAGCTTGCCGGTGTTGAGTTGGACCGAAAAGTGTTGGCTGAATTGGCAATATCGGATCCTGCGGGTTTCAGTCAAATTGCCCGTCTGGCCTCCGAACAATTATGATCGCCACTCTGATCAATATTGATGTAAAATTTCTCCAACTAGTGTCCATCCATAAATGAGGATTTTTGTTCAAGATCATTTGTCCGGCGTAGCCTTCAGGCGAAGACGGAAGATTGGGCGAAAAGACCATTTATGAATGGGCACTAGAACCTATCTCAAAATTAAGATTAGGGTTCAGGGCAAGGCGTGAGACGGTGAAAAAGCGGAGTCCCGCTGAAAGCGGGATGAGCAATACATTTTGAACCGTTTCGCAACGCTGCCATGGGCACTTAGATTGTTTTTGAGATAGGCTCTAATAAGGAACAGGTAAAGCTTATATTGGAAAAAACCATTGAACAGATTCACCAAGATGCACTAAAGGAGCTTGAATCTGCCTACGATGCAGAAAGTATCAAGGCCATTTCTATCCGCTACCTGGGTCGAAAAGGGGTGGTAACCCAATTTTTAAGAAACATTTCCAACCTTCCCGAAGACCTCAGACCACAAGCTGGGAAGAAAGCGAACGAAACAAAAAAAAAACTCGACCACTTATTCAAAAACGCTCTGAAAGAGCTTGAGACATCCTCTTGGAAAATCGATGACCAAATAGATGTATCACTCCCTGGCAGGGTCACGCCACATGGATCTTTGCATCCCATCACCCAGATTACCCAGAGAATTTGCGATATCTTTGTCCGGTTGGGTTTCGACGTTGCTGAAGGGCCTGAAGTTGAAACCGATTATTATAATTTTGAAGCACTGAATATCCCCCCAAATCATCCGGCAAGGGATATGCAGGATACGTTTTATATATCCAATAACATTGTTCTGAGGACCCACACGTCTCCGACCCAGCCCCGGATAATGGAAAAACAGAATCCTCCGGTTAGAATTGTTGCACCCGGCAAAGTCTATCGATGTGATTCCGACTTGACACATACCCCTATGTTTCACCAGGTTGAAGGGCTTCTAGTTGACAAAAATGTATCCTTCGGGGATCTTAAGGGCATATTGACGACCTTTGTTCATCAAATGTTTGACCCGGAGACCAGTCTGAGATTTCGCCCCAGCTTTTTTCCTTTTACAGAACCAAGTGCAGAAGTCGATATCCGATGCGTTATATGCAAAGGTGATGGCTGCAGGGTATGCTCAAAAACCGGCTGGCTGGAAGTTCTGGGTTCCGGCATGGTTCATCCGGCTGTCTTTGAAAACGTCGGATACGATACAACCCAATATGCCGGATTTGCTTTCGGAATGGGAGTAGAACGGATTGCCATGTTGAAATACGGTATTGATGACATCCGAAAGTATTTTGAAAATGATCTAAGATTCTTGAGGCAATTTTAACCCTAACGTTGCAAGAGCTCAAAGGTACATATGAAGGTCAGCTTAAGCTGGTTAAAAGAATACGTTAGCATTAACCTGAATACAAATGATCTAGCCGATGCTCTTACCATGGCCGGTCTTGAAGTTGAAGCTATTTCAGACCGATACGATTATTTGAAAAGTGTTCATGTGAGCCGGATCGTCAATATTGATCCCCATCCGAATTCCGACAAGCTGAAACTCTGTAGCGTAGATATCGGTGGAAAAATCATTTCTGTGGTTTGCGGAGCTCCCAATGTCAAAACAGACATTCTTGCACCTTGTGCCCTTCCAGGCACCACTTTTCCAAGAGGAACCGCCCTTGAAAAAAGTGTTATCCGTGGAGAAACCTCGGAAGGAATGCTCTGCAGCGAACTCGAACTGGGCCTCGGCAGCAACGGCCAGGGCATTATGGAGCTGGGCAATCATATCTCGGTGGGGGATTCCTTGGATAACGCTCTGGGACTGTCAGACCCAGTATTGGAAATCGATTTGACGCCTAACCGACCGGACTGCCTCAGTATCATCGGGACAGCCCGCGAAATTGCCGCCATTGAAAATAACAAGGTAACCTATCCTGAAATTTCTATGCCGGAATCGATGAGTGATATTTCCAATCACACCTCGGTGACCATAATGGCCCCCAGCCTTTGTCCGCGATATGCCGCCAGCCTTATTTTCGATGTTACCATCGGTCCCTCTCCTTTTTGGCTCCAGGATCGACTGATCTCAGTAGGATTAAAACCCATCAACAATATTGTGGACATTACCAATTTTGTAATGATGGAGACTGGCCAGCCGCTGCATGCCTTTGACTTCGACCGCCTTGATGAAAACCGGATCGTGGTGCGAACGGCCCAGGAAAACGAAACCTTCATCACCCTGGACGGTAAAGAACGCCGCCTTGATCCGGAAATGCTGATGATTTGTGACGGGAAAAAACCGGTGGCCATGGCAGGGGTCATGGGCGGTTTGAATTCGGAAGTTGAAGATACCACAACCAATATTCTTCTTGAAAGCGCATATTTTGATCCGGTTTGTATTCGAAAGACGTCAAAAAAAACAGGCCTGAACACTGATGCATCTCACCGTTTCGAACGCGGCGTGGACCCCAACGGAACGATCACTGCATTAAATCGGGCAACACAACTCATTACTGAACTCGGCGGTGGAAAATGTGTCAAAGGGGTCATTGATGAATATCCCCTTCCTTTTTCTGAAACAACCATCGATGTCAGCACCCGGCGATTAAACCAACACCTGGGTACCCGGTTGGATACCGACGCCATAGAAAAATATCTAAAATCCATTGAATTTGAAGTTAAAAAAAATGATGAGGATACACTTCAGATAACGCCACCTTCATGCAGGGTCGATATTAGAAGATTTGAAGATATTTCGGAAGAAATTGCCCGGCTGTTCGGCTACAATAATATCGAAACAACGTTTCCATTGATACCCGCTGACACCAGACATCTCGACAGAAAAATTGATCTAAGGAGCCTGACGAAAGTGCTGATGACCGGTCTGGGATTCAGCGAAGCCATAAATTACAGCTTTATTAGTAAAAAGTCTTGCGATCTTCTTGAACTTCCACCAGACGATCCCAAAAGGAAAATGGTGGACATCCTCAATCCGATCTCTGAAGATCAGACGGTTATGCGAACATCTCTCATCCCGGGTCTTCTTGAAACGATGAAATTCAATATTTCAGTACAAAACAAAAATCTAAAGCTTTTTGAAATCGGCAATGTATTTTTTCATACAGGTCAAAATGACCATCAGCCTGATGAAATCGAAATGCTGGCAGGGCTTTGGACCGGAACCAGGATCAATTCGACTTGGTCCACAAAGGAGATCAATTGTGATTTTTATGATATAAAAGGTGTGGTTGAAGAGCTCTTAAAAAACCTCGGGATCGAAAAGACCATGTTTACACGGATTCCAGCCGAATTGTGTTTATATACAAGACCCGGGTTTACGGCACAAATTCTTTATGAAGACGAACCCATAGGCCTATTGGGTGAAATCCATCCAAAAGTACTTCAAAATTACGATTTGAATCAAACGGCATTTATCTTTGAGCTTAACTTCGACAGGCTCATTCAAACTGTTCCGGACACCAAATGCGCAAGCCCCATCCCAAAGTTTCCGGCAACATCCAGGGACATTACACTTATCATTGACAATAGCATTGAAACATATAAAATTATAAAAACCGTTGAGACGTTCCAAGAAAAACTGGTGGAACATTTGCATCTGTTTGATGTTTTTATCGGAGATCCGATTCCAAAGGGGAAAAAAAGTGTGTCTTTTAGAATAACCTATAGATCCCCGGAAGAAACCCTGGAAGATAATATAATCAATCAAATTCATAAGAACATTACAGACCAACTCTTGAAAACATTTGATGCAACCTTGCCGGCCGAATAGTTTTTTTAACTGTGCATTCCAGATTATGAGAGGGATAAAAATTTTTCAGCCCGCTAAGCACAAGGTTTCTGAGCATTAAAATGCAGAACAATACGCCTCATCAAAAAGAACTGCCGGACAAATTCTACTTCAAGGTTGGAGAAGTCAGCTCCATTGTCGGTGTTCCTGCATATGTTCTAAGATTTTGGGAGTCTGAGTTTAAAAAGATAAGCCCCAAACGAACGTCTTCTGGCCAAAGATTGTATAGGAAAAAAGATGTCGAGCTGATTCTATGGATCAAGCACCTCTTATATGAAAAAAAATTTACCATTGAGGGTGCCAAACAAAAATTAAAAACCAAACCCACCGAACAAAGTGAAAAGCCGTCTACTGACATCCTTCAAGAAATTTCTAGTGAACTTCAAAAAATCCGTGATCTTTTAACCTGATCCGAATCCCATCTTTACCTTCAAAATTGAAGGCCTCAAAAGAAATCAGGATTCGACGGCAAAATAAAAAGCTCCAAATTTCCCCGCATAAGAACGGGATAAAAAGGCGCGCAAATTCCGAGGAATGAGGCGTACTTATCGTACGCCGCAGTGACGAGGAATGCAGCGCAACGCAGTCCCGCCCAGGCGGGATTAGGAAGCCGTCAAATTAATATTGAAAAAGATTGACATTGCACATCTTTTGTAATATTTTTGTCGTGTTCTTGACGGGCGGGCATAACTCAGTGGTAGAGTACAAGCTTCCCAAGCTTGGAGTCGCGAGTTCAAATCTCGTTGCCCGCTCCATTGAAAGTCGCCTTTTCATGATAAAGGTTGCTGAGTGTAGATTCTGGCAATGTAGGTGTGATTTGGATTTAATTTTTCTCGCATGGGTAATTAAATGAACAGGTAAAGTTTTTCAATCCGCCAATAGATCTACCTGTATGAGAAGAAACGGGCGACAGCCCGTTTTTGTTTTTATTAGAGAGCGTGATTTGAAAGACCATTGAAATGAAAAAATGGAAAAAAGACCATAAAAGATCGAAAGACAAAAACCGGAAACAAAACAATTGGTCACCGGATAATATAAAAAGAATGATTGCACTGACAAGAGATTTATTAGATCCAATGTGTGAGGCCGAAGGGATAGAACTGGTGCACTTGGAGTGCCAACGTGAAGCCGGAGGCAGAATACTCCGTCTTTATATCGACAAACCAGGGGGAGTGACTTTGGATGATTGCATACATATCAGTCGTCAATCGAGTGACATGTTAGATGTATATCTCGAAGACACGGGGCCTTTCAATTTAGAGGTCTCATCGCCGGGACAGAATCGGCCACTGGGGAAAAAACACGACTTTGATAGATTCAAAGGAAGCCGGGTTAGTATTAGAACCGATCTGCCTGTCGGCGGCAAAAAGAAAATCAATGGTGTTCTGCTGGGCATATCAGAAGATATGGTAAAAATCTCAATCGATGACCAAATAATGGCTATTCCATATCATGAAATTGTAACAGCCAGGCTGGCAGATAATATCCCTAAATAAATAATGGTGGAGAAAACGGATGTTTATATCAGACATAAAGCGCGTCGTCGAACAGGTGAGTCGAGACAAGGGCATTAACCGAGAGATCTTAATCAAAGCTCTTGAGGAGGCTTTAATATCTGCTGCGAGGAAAAAATTTGGGAGCAACGTCGATATTGAAGTTCAATACAATGAATCGACTGGCGAAATAGAGGTCTTCCAGTTTAAAGACGTCGCCGAAGTCATTACAGAACCAGATCTGCAAATCAGCATTGAAGAAGGACGGAAGCTGGATCCGGAATGTGAAATCGGTGATAGCCTCGGGACAAAAATGGATACGTCCACATTCGGACGCATCGCTGCCCAGTCTGCAAAGCAGGTCATTATACAGAAAATGAAAGATGCTGAAAGAGATGCCGTCTATTCCGGCTTTATTGACCGAAAGGGTGAAATTATCAACGGCATCGTTCAGCGTTTTGATCGGAACGACATTATTGTTAATCTCGGACATACGGAAGGAATCCTTCCGTCGCGAGAACAGATCCCAAAGGAATCCTACCGTCGCGGCGACCGCATCAGGGCATACATTATCGATGTTCTTTACGATACACGTGGTCCGCAGATTGTTCTTTCCAGAACGCATCCAGACTTTTTAATCGCTCTTTTTAAAACTGAGGTGCCGGAAATAAACGAAGGAATCGTCACCATTATCGGAGCTACACGCGAGCCCGGCATACGGGCGAAGTTTGCGGTAACTTCAAATGATTCTGATATAGACCCCGTTGGCGCCTGCGTCGGGATGAAAGGCAGCCGCGTACAAAACGTTGTACAGGAACTCAGGGGCGAAAAAATAGATATTATTCCATACCATATTGATCCAGCAAGATTTGTGTGCAATGCGCTTGCGCCTGCGGAAATCTCAAGAGTCATCATCGACGAAGAGGATCGCTCCATGGAAGTTATTGTACCTGATGAATTTCTTTCAATAGCCATCGGGAAAAAAGGACAGAACGTGCGACTGGCTTCAAAGTTGACCAAATGGCACCTTGATGTCATCAGTGAAACACGATACAGCGAAGCCATGCAGGACGGATACGATTCTCTTGTATCACTGCCTGATGTTGGGATCAGTCTGGCGGATGCATTGTATGAAAAAGGCTTTTTTTCTGCGCATGAACTTAGCAAAGCCTCTGTAGAAGATTTAACGCAGATAAGGGATATCACTGAAGAAAAGGCTATTCAGCTTATCGAGGCGGCAAATGAGTATATATTAAGCAAGGATCAGGCTGGTGAAACATCCAAAGAAACTGTACCGGAAGAACTCGATGGCGACAAGGATATGTCAGCTGTATCGGATCCTCCCGAAGCCTCTGTAGATCAAACCGGTAGCGATGAGGATGAGGCCAAGCAAACCATATTAACGGACGATAAAGAAGAAGATTCTGCTGAGCAGTAAAATAATATCTGGGAAAATAAATCGTAAGACAACCACAAACAAAGTAGAAAAAAAGAAAGCCAACACATAATACAGGCTACAAATAAATCACTTTAGGGGGATTGGATGGCAAAGATCAGAATATATGAGCTTGCCAGGGATCTTAACATGACCAACAAAATGCTTCTGGAAAAAATACGGGATATGGATATTGACGTAAAAAGCCATATGAGTTCTCTGGATGATGACACTATAGCCCGTATTAGAGAAAAGATTCTTGGTTCACCAAAAAAGGAGATTGAGGAAACGCGCATTAAGCCGACACTGATCAGAAGACGTAGAAAACGTGTCCGACAGGAACCGGTTGAAATTGAAGAAAGTGCTGAGCCGGAAGTGCGTCCTGAAAAAATCGAAGCCAAGGATCAACCGTCCAAAAAAATTCTTGAAGACAAAAAACTGCCCCTTAAAAAAGAAGACAAAAAGCCTGAAAAGAAAGAAACCCCCGAAATATCGGCCGAAGAAACAGCAGTTATAGAAAAAGAAAGTGTTAAGAAAGTCGAAGCTCCTGATGAAATTACGGCAAAATCAGAAATTGCAAAAGAAAAACCTGAACAACCTGCTGTTCCCAAAAAATTAAAACCAAAAAAAGCAACCAGAAAGCGTAAAAAAGATACGCCGGCAAAAATAATAAAGCTGCCTGTAACACCTCCTCCCAAGGAAAAAGAGCCTGAAATCGAAAAAGAGCTTATTTCCAAACTTGAGGCAGAACTTACGACCAAACCGGAAAAAATTGCGATTCCAGAAGATGAGCCCATAAAAGAAAAGAAAAAAGAAAAGAAAAAATGGGCAAAAAAATCTGATGAAACGGTAACAGACAGAAAGTTCTTCAAAAAGAAGATTTCCTTTCGGAAAAAAGAGGTTGTTGAAGGAGCGGATCTTTATGCAAAAGGACATAGAGCACGAAAAGGTCGAAAGTCCGCTAAAGGTAAAGCAGCGGTTGCAACACAAAAGCCGATGATTACCGTACCCAAAGCCATTAAACGCAGAATAAAAATCGATGATGCCATCGCCCTGTCTGATCTGGCAAAACGAATGGGGATCAAAGCCAGTGAAATGATAAAAACATTAATGGACTTGGGTGTTATGGCAACGGTGAATCAAGTGATAGACTTTGATACCGCCGTTCTCGTTGCCGCAGAATTCGACTATGAACTTGAGAAAGCCTCCTTTGAGGAAGAAACGGTCTTAAAGGTGCAAAAGGATGATCCAGATAAACTTATCTCAAGGCCTCCGGTGGTGACCATAATGGGCCATGTCGATCATGGAAAAACATCACTGCTCGATGTGATAAGAAAAACTAAAGTCACTGAAAATGAAGCAGGGGGTATTACACAACACATTGGCGCCTATAATGTAACCACAGACAAAGGGCAAATTGTCTTTTTGGATACTCCGGGTCATGAAGCCTTTACCGAAATGCGCTCCCGCGGTGCTAAAATTACCGATCTGGTTATACTGGTTGTTGCTGCTGATGACGGCGTTATGCCTCAAACCATCGAGGCAATAAACCACTCCAAGGCAGCAGAAGTCCCGATTATCGTTGCAATTAACAAAATAGATAAGGCGGATGCAGA